>Ga0335083_10006415_pt1 | contig 14683 bp, 17 predicted proteins | sample Lox_Sample_42_FD_206716 | JGI IMG/M metagenome (GOLD analysis project Ga0335083, IMG submission 206716) | Soil microbial communities from Loxahatchee National Wildlife Refuge, Florida, United States - Lox_Sample_4.2 | ecosystem: Environmental > Terrestrial > Soil > Wetlands | place: USA...
TGGTATTGTCGCTGTTGTAACGCTGGCTGGCGAACTCCGCGAGTCGCCCCAAGGGGAAACTCTCCGCAAGCGCGTCGGCGAAGCGGGCATGGCCCCATGGCCTCGGCCCATGGATGATGCGTACGGGTACTGCGGTAGTCGGCGTCGCGTGTGCGGGCAGGGCGTCACTTTGGGTGAGGAAGTTCAGCAGCGAAGATTTTCCGGCGCCGCTGCGTCCGAATATCCCGACCTCGAGCATGTCCGAATCCATCTTCTCCGCCACGATCTGCAAGGGTGCACGCGCTTCCGCAAGGTCATGATTGGCGATCGCGCGACGGAGCGCTTCGAGCAGCCCGCGCCCGGCGCCCGAGGCGCACTCCCCGCCGCGACGCTGGCTTCTGGCAAGCTGGCCCTCCAGAAGCTGCAATTCGCCGAACAGCTCGCTGCACACGCCGTTGAGTTCTCGCGCCACGCTTTCGTCCACGGCACCGTAGCCACGCATCCGGGCCGGCGCCAGGTCCGCCAGCGCCGTCTGGGCGAACAGCATCGTTACGCGCGCTGCGCTTGTCGCGCCTGTCGCGGGAGGTGCAGGCAGCGCGTCGAACGCAACAAGGGCAGCACTCATGCGGGCGCGAATCGTGGCGGCGCGATCCGCTACGAGCTTCCGGAGCACGGGCGTTGCATCTGGCGCATGGCGCGAGAACGCCGATCCGGCCTGCGGCGTCGCAAGCAGCGCCTCGGCATCCCGAAGCAGGGCGTCGACGCGTCCCAGAACGGCGCGCACGTGCACACGCTGGGCGGCGTTGAGCTCAGCCATCGGCCAGTGCCCTTGCAGCGGCCCTGCGCACAGTCGCCTCAGGGTGCTGCTCGTGCAGCGTGCGCAGCGCTGCCCGCCGGAACAGCCCGCGAGGCAACCGGCACAGGCTTCTGATCACTTCGACCGCTGCGATCGTATCCGCCGGATAGCGCAACGCGCACTCCACGAGCGCCGCGGCAGCGTCGGCGTTGCCCCGCGAGCCCAGCGTAGCGATCGCCTGGAGCCGGATATCGCTTCGAGGATCCCCTAGCTGCTGAAGCAGGCGCTCTTGTGCCATTTCGGGCTCGGCGGTCGTCATGGGCGAAGCGCCGCCGGGACCGAACGGCGCGCCGATACCTCCACGACGTCCGAGAAGTGGAATCCAAGCAGCCCGTCGCGTCGGTCCTCGAAATAGCGGCGCAGCGCGACCTGTGTCGTGACGAACGCGAGGTCCGCCCACGGGATTTCGGCCTCCGCGAAGACCCTGGCTTCGAGCGTCTCGCTGCCTGCTTCGCACGCGGCCTCGGCGAGCGTGGCGAGGTAGACGACTTGCATCTGGTTGGCGTGCGGAATGTGGAACAGGGCGTAGGGACGCCCCAGCGTCACCGTTGCGCGCGCTTCCTCCAGCGCCTCGCGGCTCGCGGCGGCCGAGGTCGATTCGCCGGCGTCTACGAAGCCGCTCGGCAGCGTCCACCGGCCGTACGCGGGCTCCACGCCGCGACGGCAAAGGAGCACGCGGTCGCCGTGAAAGGCGAGGCAGGCGACGACGAGGCGGGGGTCGAGATAGAAGACTTTGCCGCAGGCGGGGCAGACGCGGCGGGGCGCCCTGTCGCCAAGACGCTCCCGCGAGGACAACCTCGAACCGCATTCACTGCAGAAATTCATCGACTCCGCCGCGATATCCGTCAGCAGGAGTCATCAGCCGTTCGGCGGTTGAGGGGAACTCCATCCCCTGAGGCAAGTATAGCCTTGTTGCTGCAACAGCGCCACGCTATACTGCCTCGTGGGAGATGGCATTCCTCCCGCAATAAGAACTGCCGAAACCGGCTGATGATGCCTACGAGGTTCTCGCGCAAGGAGACTCGTGGGCATGATGGATTCAGCGCCGCTCGGCCAACCTCCTGAAGCTGGCTGTCCGTTCTGCTCCGACGAGAGCGCGGTCCTGCGCAACGCGCACGCATTCGCGCTCCCCGACCGCTATCCGGTTACGCCCGGGCACCTGCTGATCGTGCCGCGTCGCCACGTAGCGAATTTCTTCCAGACGACCCTGCGGGAGCGGCGCGCGCTGTTCGCGCTGCTCGAGCGCGCAAAGCGGCTGCTCGACCAACGCCACTCGCCGGCCGGTTACAACGTCGGCATCAACGTCGGCGAGGCGGCGGGGCAGACGGTGATGCACGCGCACGTGCATCTCATTCCGCGCTACCGCGGCGACGTCGCCAACCCGCGCGGCGGCGTCCGCGGCGTGATCCCGGCGAAGCAGTCCTATTGAATGAGCGCGCAAGCCGCGGGCAGCGTGCGCTCGGCGACGCGGTTCGTCGTCCTGGTCGGCATCGTCAGCCTGTTCGCCGACATGACCTACGAAGGCGCGCGCGGCATCACGGGGCCGTTCCTCGCAGTGCTCGGCGCCAGCGGGACCGTCGTCGGCGTCGTCGCCGGGTTCGGCGAGCTCGCCGGCTATGTACTGCGGCTCGCATCCGGGCGGTGGGCCGACCGCACCGGCCGGTACTGGGCGATCACGATCTTCGGCTACGTCGTGAATCTGGCCGCGGTTCCGCTGCTCGCGCTCGCGGGCGCGTGGCCCGTCGCCGCCGCACTGATGGTTCTGGAGCGCACCGGCAAGGCGCTGCGTACGCCGGCACGCGATGCGATGCTGTCGCACGCGACGAAACAGATGGGACACGGCTGGGGCTTCGGGTTGCACGAAGCGCTCGACCAGACCGGCGCCACGCTCGGCCCCCTCGTGGTGGCGGCGGCGCTCTACTTCAGGGAGGGGTACCGCATCGCCTTCGCCGTGCTGGCGGTGCCGGCACTGTTTTCGATTGCGATGCTGTTGCTCGCGCGCCGGCTTTATCCGCGGCCGCAGGAGCTGGAAATCGCCACGCCGGCGCTGCGCGCTGCCGGATTCGGCGGCGCCTACTGGCTGTACCTCGGGGGCGCCTGTTGCGTCGCGCTCGGCTACGCGGACTATCCGCTACTCGCGTATCACTTCGAGAAGGCCGGCAGCGTGTCGGCGCAGTGGATCGCGACGCTGTACGCGATCGCCATGGCGGTCGACGGCGCCTCGGCGCTCGTCTTCGGCCGGTGGTTCGACCGGCTCGGCATCCAGGTGCTCGCCGCTGCGACCGCGATCTCGGTGCTGTTTGCGCCGCTCGCGTTCTTCGGCGGCTTCGCCGGTGCGCTCGCCGGCGTCGTGCTGTGGGGGATCGGCATGGGGGCGCAGGAATCGATCATGCGCGCGGCGGTCGCCGCGCTGACGCCGAGCGAGCGCCGCGGCACGGCCTATGGCCTGTTCAACCTGTTTTTCGGCGTATTCTGGTTCGCCGGCAGCGCGGCGATGGGCGCGCTCTACGACCTTTCGGTTGCGGCGCTGGTGGTGTTCTCCGTCGGCGCCCAGCTCGCGGCGATGCCTCTCTTTGTTGCGTCGCACCGCAATGTTGCCGGCCCAACTCGCGCCTAGCTCGCCGCCGCTTTCCGCGGGCGAGGTGAATTTCCTGTGGTGGTTCATGCAGGGCGGCATCATGGAGGTCGAGACGCGGCACAAGCTGTGGGACGCGTGGGGGCTTTGCACCCGCCACGCCGCGGCCTGGCTCGGCGTCGAGGGAGCGTTCCGCAGCGGCCGCTTCCACGGCCCGGCGATCGTATACGCGGAGCTGATGGGGATGGCGCGGCGCGCGCTCGCGCCGTCGGGCCGCCTCGCGGGCGCCCGGGTGCGGCGCGCGCTGCGGCCGAGGGCCGAATGCCTAATGTGCGAGGCAGGTTTCGGCGCGGGCTCGCCCGGATTCGTGCCCGGCAGGCGCCTCGAGATCGGGCGGGACGCCTCGCGCCTGATCGAGTTCATGCGCGCCACCGAATCCTCCTGGCGCGGCAGCGTTTGCGGCCGCTGCGCGCGGAGTGCTGCGCCGTCGCGCTGCCGCCTCCATCTGCTCGAGGACCTGGCGCGCGACCCGCTGCTCGTGCTCGGGCCGCACCGTGAATCGCTCGCAAGGCTTGCCGTACATCTGGAGCGCTACGAGCGCTCGTTCCGCTGGGAAGAGCGCGGCTCCGATACTGTCGAGGATCGGGGCGCGCTGGTGGGCGCGATGGGCTGGTGCAGCGGCTGGGCCAGGCTGCTCGAGCTGATGCGCTAGGCGCATGCCCGGCCCTGGCGCACAGGAGCATCGGATCCGGGCGGAGAGGGACCGCCCCGCTGCCGGCGCGGCCGGAGCTGTTCATTGCGCGATCTGTCGGGCCATGCGGGGCTGCGTCGCTCGTTACTCGAGCCGATCGCTGGCGAACGAGGCTCATCTCGCCGCGAACGTCGAGGCCATCGTGGATGCATTCGGTTTCTGCGCAGCCCACGGTGCAATGATCGCGAGGCTTGCGCCCGACGGACCCGCGCTGCGCGCTGTGCTGTGCGGCGCCGGGGAAGGGATCGTCACCCTCCTGCGGAGGCACGGATTAGCGTATGAGGACCGCTTGCTCGGGATGCTGTTCGTCGCGCACGACGCTTGCCCGGCGTGCCGCTATGAGAGCCGTTCGGTCGCGACGCCGTTGGCGGATCATGCAGCCCGGTTGCGCGCGTGCCCTGACGGCGATCTTCGACACGCGCTCTGCATGCCGCATTTTCTGGCGCTGCTCGGCGAATCGGGCCTGGGCGACCTCGCGTCCTGGATCGCGGCGCAGCGAGCCACGCTCGACACCATCGGACCCTTGCTTGATGCCGGCCCGGATGGGGAGAGAGGTGCGGCACGAATGCTCGTCGGCACTCCGCAGACTGCACACCTGCTTATGCCGGCAGAGGAGTCCTCGACACGCGGGCAGTGGCACTGTAGCGTCTGTCTCGCCGTGCGGCGCGCACTGCATCACTGGCTTGAGGCTGCAAGGGAGGGGGCGCGCGTAGGCATCGCCACCTGGTCGGTACTTCCGTCGTGTCCGCAACACATCTGGATGTGCCGGCTGAGCGGCGATGCGCGGCTGTCATCGCTGGCCACGCGACATGGGCTGGAGGCTGCAGCCGATACCCTGGGGCGCGCCGCAGCATTCATCGAACGAGAGGAGCATCGCCTGGAGCGGGAGTCGAGAAGCGTCTGGTTCCGCCGCAAGAGCCCCGTCTACCATCTGGCCTTGCGGCGCAGGGCGGCGAGAGCCCTGCCGAGCTGTGTTACGTGCGAGTACGTCGCGGTCGCCCGCGATCGAGCCATATCGGAGGCGATCGAGCGGCTCGCGGGCGAGCATGGCGGCGGGGTGCCGACGCTTTGCCTGAAGCACTTCGCCCAGGCCCGCATCATCACGCCGGCCGGCCCCCAGCGGGAGCGGCTCACGGCGGTGTTGTTCGAGAGACTGCAGGCGATCGGGGAAAATGGCACCCCCGCCGCACTCCGACTGCTTGCCGGTCATGCGTGATGCCGGAGCGATAGACGAGCGCGGATGCTGACCATCGATATCCCGGGGTTCAAGGTGCTCCGAATCGAGCATGTCGTGCTGGATTTCAACGGCACACTGGCGGTCGACGGTCGGATGCTGTGGGGCGTGAAAGGCAGGCTCGTCAGACTCGCCCGCAGCCTGAAGTTGCACATCGTTACCGGAGACACGTTTGGCACCGCATCAGCGGCCGTCGCGGGCGTTCCGTGCACGCTGGTCGCGCTACCCCGCACGCGGCAGGATCGCGCCAAGCTCGCGTACGTGAGGAAACTGGGACCAGCGCGGACACTCTGCATCGGCAATGGCCGCAATGACCGGCTGATGCTCAAGGCGGCAGCCATTGGCATCGCCGTCCTGCAGGAGGAGGGTGCCGCCTCAGGAGCGCTGGCGGCCGCGGACCTGATGATGCCCGACATCGCCGCGGCGCTGGATGCCCTGCGAAGTCCGCTGCGACTCGTTGCGTCGCTGCGATCCTGAATCCCGGCCGCTAGCGCGCAAGCAAGAACCAGGCGGCGACGATCGCGAGCGACACGAGGGTCACCGGCACGCCGGCGCGCGCGTGGGTGCGCCAGTCGAGCGCGATGCCGCGCCGCGCCGCCGCGCTCACCACGATCATGTTGGCGATCGATCCCACGATCAGCAGGTTGCCGGCGAAGGTGCTCACCAGGGCAAGCATCGGGCCGGAGAAGGGCTTGGTCGCGGCGGGCAGGAGCAGCATCACCGCGGGTACGTTGGACAGCAGATTGGAGAGCAGGAAGGTGGCGCCGAAGAACGTCGCCGGCCGCTGCAGCGGAAAGCCGGAAAGCGCGAGCTGCTGCATCGCCTCGCGCGTCACCCCGGTGCGCTCGAGCGCGTGGTTCACCACAAACAGGCCGACGAACAGGATCAGCAGCTCCCAGTCGACCAGACCGAGCATCTTGTTGGAGCGGAACTTGCGGCTCATCAGCAGCACGCCGGCGCCGGTGAGCGCGGCGACGTCGCGCGGCCAGTCCGAAAAGAGGAACACGAGCAGCAGCGCCGCCGCCACCGCGAGGCCCTTCGCCGCCTGCCAGCGGTCCAGCGGGGGCTCCTCGCGCCGCTCGGCGGCGCCCGGGGCGGCGGGCGGCGCGTGCCAGCGGCCGCGCGCCTGCCGCGCCAGGATCAGCCAGGCCGCCGCAAGCGCGAGCAGCACCGGAAGCGCAGCCTCGGCCAGGTAGGCGCCGAAGCGCAGGTCCAGCACCTGGCCGATCAGCATGTTCTGCGGATTGCCGATCAGCGTCGCCGCCGAGCCGATGTTGGCCGCGCATGCGAGCGCCAGCAGGTATGGGATCGGGTTCAGGCCGCGGCGCCCGCAGCCGTCGATCAGGACCGGCGCCATCGCGAGGCACACGACGTCGTTGCTGAACACGGCCGACAGCGCCGCGGCGATCGCGATCACCGCGCCGAGCAGCGCGGGCGGCCCCAGCGGCAACGAGGCGATGCGGCGCGCCACCCAGGCGTAGAAGCCGCCGAGGCGCATCTGCGCCGCGATCACCATGAACGAGAACAGCAGCAGCAGCGTCGGCAGGTGAATCGAGCGCGCCGCCTCCTGCGGCGTCAGCACCTCGAGCGCCACCATCGCGATCGCGCCGAGCAGGGCGATGCCGGTGCGGTCCAGCTGCACGAACGGCAGGCCGCCGAGGATCATGCCGAAGTAGACGACGGCGAAGATCGCGACGACGGTGGCAGTCATCGTTCCGGCAGGCGGCCGGTGGCGAGGTAGCGCCAGCGCGGGCCGCGGCGCGCGACGCGGAAGTCCGAGAGGCGCGGCGCGATCTTCGCCCAGGGCCGGTCGAAGTTCTCCATGCTCGCGATGTAGCCGCGGTGCCGCGCGCGCAGCCAGGCGTTGACCGCGATACTGAGCGGCCACGCCGACGCCGGCCACAGCACGCTGCCGCAAAGCGCCACCCGCGCGCCAGGCGCCGCCTGGCCGAGCAGGTTGTCGAGCGCCGCTTCAGACTGCAGCACGTCGTGGGTGTAGCTGAAGAGCAGCGCCGTTGCCTTCTTGCCTTGAAGCGAGAACGTTTCGGCGTTCCCGATGGAAAGAGAAGCCGCTTCAGGTTGCAAACTCGAAAGACGTGCGCGCGCGACCTCCAGCAACTCGGCAGACTGGTCGAAGGCGACGAGCCGGCCCCGGGCGCCGATCGCACGCAGGATCGGCGCGAACGAGAACCCGGTGCCGCAGGCGACGTCGAGCACCGTATCCCCGGACCGGAGCTGCAGCGCGGCCACCGCCTGCAGGCGGATGGTGTTGATCAGCCGGGTGCGGCGGTCGTAGCCGGCGGCGAGCGCCGCGTAGCCGGAGGCGGGCCTCCCGGCCGCCTCAGGTGCCATCGCGCGCGAGGCGCAGGCCGCTGAACTGCCAGCGCGCCTCGGGCGGGAAGAAATTCCGGTAGGTGGCGCGGATGTGGCTTTGCGGGGTGGCGCAGGAGCCGCCGCGCAGGACGTACTGCGACGACATGAACTTGCCGTTGTACTCGCCGACCGCGCCTTCGGCGGCGCGAAAGCCGGGGTACGGGCCGTAGTCGCTGCGGGTCCACTCCCAGACGTCGCCGTAGATCTGCGCCGGCGTGCCGCCGGCCACCGCCTCGCGCAGCGCAAGCGGATGCAGCGCGCCGCTTTCGACGAAGTTGCCCTCGAGCGGCGCGCCGCGCGCCGCCACTTCCCACTCGGCCTCGGTCGGCAGGCGCTCGTTGGCCCAGCGCGCGAAGGCCTCCGCCTCGTAGAAGCTGACGTGGCAGAGCGGGGTGTTCGGATCCACCGGCGCCATGCCGTGCAGCGTGAAGGTATGCCAGGCGCCGTCGCGCTTCTCCCAGTACTCGGGCGCCTGCCAGCCGCGCGCATTCGCCACGTCCCAGCCGGCGGAGAGCCAGAGCTCCGGGCGCCGGTAGCCGCCGTCTTCGATGAACGCGATGAAGTCGCCGTGCGTCACCGGGTGCGTCGCGATGCGGAAGCCGTCCAGCCAGACGCGGTGCCGCGGCGCCTCGTTGTCGAAGCAGAAGCCGGGCCCGGCGTGGCCGATCTCGTAGAGCCCCTCGGCATGCGGGATCCAGCCACGCACGCGGCGCTCGATCGGCGTCAGCGGCCAGGGCTTCTGGTACGCGGGCCGGAGCGGGTTGCGCGACAGCAGGTGCTTGAGGTCGGTGAGGATCAGCTCCTGGTGCTGCTGCTCGTGGTGCACGCCGAGCTCGATCAGGTCGCGCGCGGCCTCGGCGAGGCGCGGCCGGTCGAGGAGCGCCTGCAGGGCGCGATCGACGTGCGCGCGGAACGCGCGCACCACCACGAGCCCCGGCCGGGTGACCAGCCCGCGCTCTGGCCGGGGGTGCTTGTCGCCCACCGCGTTGTAGTAGGAATTGAACAGCACCCGGTAGGCGGGATCGAATACGCGGTACCCCGGCTGGTGCGGCGCCAGCACGAAAGTCTCGAAGAACCAGCTCGCGTGCGCGAGGTGCCACTTGACCGGGCTCGCGTCGGGCATCGACTGCACCTGGCAGTCCTCGGCCGAGAGACCCCGCGCCAGGGCCTCGCTCGCCGCCCTCACGGACGCGAAGCGCGACGCCAGCTCGGTCTGGCCGATCCTGTGGCTCTCGGGACGCATGAGGCTTGGTCCGCTCCCCCCTCGGGTCCTTACTATACGCGGCGCGGCACGCGGATTCGAGGCTTGATTTGGGCCAAAAAGCCCCTACCTAAGGCGGGGTAGAAATAGCGGAAGATCAACGCGGAAGATCAGGCCATGCGCTACGACAAGTTCACCACCAAGCTGCAGGAAGCCCTCGCCGAGGCGCAGAGTCTCGCGCTGGGGCATGACCACCAGCAGATCGAGCCGCAGCATTTGCTGCTTGCGCTGCTCGACCAGGAGGACGGCGGCGTCGCGGCCCTGGTCGCCAAGGCCGGCGGCAACGCCGTGGGACTCAAGCAGGCGCTCGGCCGGGCGGTTGCCGCGCTGCCCAAGGTGGAGGGCACGCCCGGTGAAGTGCACGTTTCGCGCGACCTCGGCAACCTGCTCAACGTCGCCGACAAGGAGGCGCAGAAGCGCGGCGACCAGTACATCGCCTCGGAGCTGTTCCTGCTCGCCTGCGCCTCCGACAAGGGCGAAATCGGCCGGATTCTCAAGCAAAGCAACGTCGACAAGAAGAACCTCGAAAAGGCGGTCGAGCAGGTGCGCGGCGGACAGAAAGTGAACGCGCAGGCCGACGAAAGCCAGCGCCAGGCGCTGCAGAAATACACGCTCGATCTGACCGAGCGCGCCCGCCAGGGCAAGCTCGACCCGGTCATCGGGCGCGACGACGAGATCCGCCGCTGCATCCAGATCCTGCAGCGGCGCACCAAGAACAACCCGGTGCTGATCGGCGAGCCCGGCGTGGGCAAGACGGCGATCGTCGAGGGGCTGGCGCAGCGCATCGTCAACGGCGAGGTGCCCGAATCGCTGAAGAACAAGCGCGTGCTCGTCCTCGACATGGCGGCGCTGCTCGCCGGCGCCAAGTACCGCGGCGAGTTCGAGGAGCGGCTGAAGGCGGTGCTGAAGGAGCTGGCGCAGGACTCCGGCCAGACCATCGTCTTCATCGACGAGATCCACACCATGGTCGGCGCCGGCAAGGCCGAGGGGGCGATCGACGCCGGCAACATGCTGAAGCCGGCGCTGGCGCGCGGCGAGCTGCACTGCATCGGCGCCACCACGCTCGACGAGTACCGCAAGTACGTCGAGAAGGACGCCGCGCTCGAGCGGCGCTTCCAGAAGGTGCTGGTCGGCGAGCCGACGGTGGAGGCGACCATCGCCATCCTGCGCGGCCTGCAGGAGCGCTACGAGGTGCACCACGGCGTCGAGATCACCGACCCGGCGATCGTCGCCGCGGCGGAGCTCTCCAACCGCTACATCACCGACCGCTTCCTGCCCGACAAGGCGATCGACCTGATCGACGAGGCTGCGGCGCGCATCAAGATGGAGATCGACTCCAAGCCCGAGGCGATGGACCGGCTCGACCGGCGCCTGATCCAGCTGCGCATCGAGCGCGAGGCCGTGCGCAAGGAGAAAGACGAATCCTCTCTCAAGAGGTTTTCGCTCATCGAAAAGGAGATCAAGGACCTGGAAAAGCAGTACTCCGACCTGGAGGAGGTGTGGAAGGCGGAGAAGGCGCAGGTCGCCGGCAGCCAGCACGTCAAGGAAGAGCTGGAAAAGCTCAAGCTGCAGATGGAGGAGGCGAAGCGCAAGGGCGACTGGCAGAAGATGTCGGAGATCCAGTACGGCAAGATCCCGGCGCTCGAGGCCCAGCTGAAGAAAGCGGAAAGCGGGGAGAAAAAGCCCGGAAAGGCGAAGCTCGTGCGCACCCAGGTCGGCGCCGAGGAGATCGCCGAGGTGGTGTCGCGCGCCACCGGCATCCCCGTCTCCAAGATGATGCAGGGCGAGCGCGACAAGCTGATGAAGATGGAGGACCGGCTGCACGAGCGCGTGGTCGGGCAGGACGAGGCGGTGCGCCTGGTGTCGGACGCGATCCGGCGCTCGCGCTCCGGCCTCGCCGACCCCAACCGGCCCTACGGCAGCTTCCTCTTCCTCGGGCCGACCGGCGTCGGCAAGACCGAGCTGTGCAAGGCGCTCGCCGCGTTCCTGTTCGACTCGGAGGAGCACCTGATCCGCATCGACATGTCCGAGTACATGGAGAAGCACTCGGTCGCGCGCCTGATCGGCGCGCCGCCGGGCTACGTCGGCTACGACGAGGGCGGCCAGCTCACCGAGCAGGTGCGCAGGAAGCCCTACAGCGTGATCCTGTTCGACGAGGTGGAGAAAGCGCACCCCGACGTGTTCAACGCCCTGCTGCAGGTGCTCGACGAGGGCCGCATGACCGACGGCCAGGGCCGCACCGTGGACTTCAAGAACACGGTGCTGGTCATGACCTCCAACCTCGGCTCGCACATGATCCAGCAGATGGCCGGCAGCGACTACGGCGTGGTCAAGTTGGCGGTGATGGCGGAGGTGAAGACGCATTTCCGCCCCGAGTTCATCAATCGCATCGACGAGGTGGTGGTGTTCCACGCGCTCGACGACCAGAACATCCGCTCGATCGCGCGCATCCAGCTGGAGATCCTCAAGAAGAGGCTCGCCAAGATGGACTTCGGCCTCGAGGTGTCCGACGCCGCCGTGGCCGAGCTGGCCAAGGCGGGCTTCGACCCGGTCTACGGCGCGCGGCCGCTGAAGCGGGCGATCCAGTCCGAGCTCGAGAACCCGCTCGCCAAGGCGATCCTGGAAGGGCGCTTCGCGCCCCGCGACACGATCCGCGTCGACTACCGCGGCGGGAAGACGGTGTTCGACAAGGCCGCGGCGAGAGCCGCCGCCTGACCGGCGCCGCCCCCGCAGCAGCGGGGGGCCGCCCCGGCGCGCACGCCGCGCGTCTGCTGCAGCATCTCTTCCCAGAGGCCGTCCATGTCCTTGCGGAACACCACGTCGACGTCGGCGCTGAGCACCGACCACAGGCCGCGGTCGATTTCGCGCCTCAGCTCGCCGGGCCGCCAGCCGACGTAGCCGACGTAGTAGCGCGCCGCGTTCGGTGTCGATTCGATCACGTGGTCGATCGTGGTGACGCGGAAGGCGAGGAAGAGGTGCGGCATCATCGCCACCGTGCCGCCGCCGGGCGAGGCGTCGGCTTTCACCAGCGCGACCAGCGTGCCGCTGGAGAACGGGCCGCCGTAGAACACCGGCTCGATCACCTTCTTCGACGGCTCGTGGTCGGGGAACAGGCTGAACAGCGAGCGCCGCGTGGGCCGGTTGATGATCACGCCGACGTGGCCGCCGCTCGGCGCCGGCGCGGCGAGGATCACGGCGCGGCGGTAGTCGAGATCGCGCAGCGCTGGGTCTGCCACCAGGAACACCGCGTCGCTCCCCTGGGCGCGCAGGCGCGGCGACCACGGCAGCGCCACGGCGGCGAGCAGCGCGCAGAGCAGCGGCGCGGCGAGCCTCATGCGGCGATTGTATCGCTCAGCGGCTGGCGCGCGGCCCGCGGCGCTGGGCCTTGCCGACGAGCTCCTCCCAGAGGCCGTCGTAGCTTTTCCGGAACAGCACCTCCTCTTCGGCCGGCAGCACGTACCAGCCGTCGCGCATGAACTCGCTCTCGAGCTGGCGCGGCGCCCAGCCCGAGAATCCGGCGTAGAGCCGGTAGCTCGCCTTGGGGTCCTTCAGCAGCTTCTCGATGTTGTCCGGATGCATCGTGAGGTAGATGTCCTTCAGGACGTGGAACGCGGGCTTCTGGGGCGGCTTGTCGGCGCGGAACAGCGCCACCAGCACCTGGCGCATCACCGGCCCGCCGGAGTAGATGCGGTCGCGGTAGTTCTCCGCCGGGAACCCGGGCGCCAGGATCTCTTCCGGCTTCAGCGTGGTCGGCCGGTTGAGGATCACGCCCACCGTGCTGGCGTCCTCGGTCTGCGTCACCAGCACCACCGTGTGCGCGAAGTTCGGGTCCAGCAGCGCCGGCTTCGCGACCAGGAACAGGCTGTTGGCGGGCTCGTTCTGCGGCTTCTCGTCGTCCCCGCCCGCGCCGGCGAGGCAGGCGAGCACCGCCGCGAGGCCGAGCAGCCGTAGCAGATGCGTCACGGTGCGGCGCGCGCGCATGGCCCACTGTATCCCCGTCGGGCCCGGCGCGCCACCGCAGGCCGCGCTACGGCTTCCGGTCCGTGTCGCGGCGCTTGCGCAGGAAATCGGCCAGCGCCGCGGCGGCGCCGATCGAGAGGCCGCCGAGGGCGATTGCGCCGAAGACGAAGTCCCAGCGCCCCGTGCCCATAGCCGGCACGAACGCGGCGGAAGTCAGGTACACCGCGGCGCTGCAAAACGCCGCGATCCCGGCGATGCGCGCGATCAGCGCGAGCATGCGGCCCTCTACCGCTCCGGGGCGAGGATCGCCATGGTGATCCGCGACACGCAGGTCGGCTGCCCCTTGTCGTTCGCCAGCTCGATGTGCCAGACGTGGGTACTGCGGCCGACGTGGATCGGGCGCGTGATGCCGGTGACCCATCCTTCGCTGACGCTGCGCAAGTGGTTGGCATTGATCTCGAGGCCGACTGCGCGGTGGCCCGGGGGCGAGGCGCTGGCCGCGCCGCATGAGCCGAGCATCTCCGCGAGCAGCACCGAAATGCCGCCGTGCAGGATGCCCATCGGCTGGCGCGTGCGCGCATCCACCGGCGCCCGCGCGCGGATGAAATCGTCGCCGACCTCGAGGAACTCGATGCCGAGGTGCGCGACCGTGGTGCCGACGTGGATCGCGGCCAGCGACTCGACGGAGATCGGGCGCTTCCAGATCGAAGGCACGTTCAGGCCGCGGGCTTGGGCCTGTAGAGCGCGCAGAGCTTGTTGCCGTCCGGGTCGCGCACATAGGCGAGGTGCAACGCGCCCAGCTTGCCCTCGCGCAGCCCCGGCGGATCCTCGATCGACCTTCCCCCATGCGCGACGGCCGTGTCGTGGAACTTCCGCACCTGCTCCGGCGAGTCGCACTTGAAGCCGATGGTGCCGCCGTTCGCGAATGTCGCCGACTCCCCGTCGATCGGCTCGCTGACGCAGAACGTCCCGCCGCCGTGCCGGTAGAAGAGGCGGGCCTGGCCGGTGCCGTTCTGATTTCGCAGCGGCTCTCCCGCCCCGAGCACACCGAGCACGGCGTCGTAGAAGCGCTTCGAGCGCTCGATATCGTTCGTTCCGACCATCACATGACTGAACACCGTTGTCCTCCTGCGTTAGGCCGGCGGTTGGACCAGACTACTTGACGTCCTCGAGTTTGACGCCGCGGCCTGCACGAAAGCTTGCGCGAGCCTGCTACCTCGTGATGTCCAGCGCTCCATGAAAGACACCGAGGATGTCGATATTGCCGTCATCTTTGATGAGGTACGCGATTCGGTAGTGCCCGTAGAGAAGCACCCTGACGTGGCGTGAAGACGCGGCGTATCGGGAGCCAAGCTGCGGAAAGCGCCTGAGGTCCTGCGCCCGCGTAGATGCCTTGGACAGTGCGCGCCGCGGCCTGGGGGTTGTCCGCGGCGATGTACTCGAAGATGTCCTCAAGCCAGCGCTGGGCCTCGAGCGTCCAGGCTATTTCTGCCATGAGCGGATGCGGTGGCCCATGTCGTCATTCGACATCGTGCGCTTGGCATCCGAATCGGCGAGACCGCGTTCAACCATGACGTGGAACGCGAGCTCGCGGACGATCTCTTCCCGCGAGCTATCGTCGGGTTGTCCCGCAATGAGGCGGACGAGCTCTTCCTTGGCGGTGGACATGGCTGGTGACTCCGATCTGCCTCAAT
>Ga0335083_10006416_pt1 | contig 14682 bp, 17 predicted proteins | sample Lox_Sample_42_FD_206716 | JGI IMG/M metagenome (GOLD analysis project Ga0335083, IMG submission 206716) | Soil microbial communities from Loxahatchee National Wildlife Refuge, Florida, United States - Lox_Sample_4.2 | ecosystem: Environmental > Terrestrial > Soil > Wetlands | place: USA...
TCTATTCGCTTTGCCAACACCGTCATCACCCGGTCACGCTTCTTCGCGCGATCCGGGTGAGCCATCATCGCTTGTTGCCGCCCCCTCCACCGCGCTGCGCGCGCTGGTACGCTGTCGCTACCAGCCCCCGCTTCGCGGAGGAGGATCAAGAAGAAGATTCCGCGCGCTCCGCGGCTCCGCGTGCATTCCTTTCTTCTACCCCGCCAACTCCCGCGCGCGTTTGTTGGCGGCGGCGACGGCGCGGGCGATCAGCGGCTTCAATCCCCCCTCGCCCATCAGCACCTTGAGCGCGGCTTCGGTGGTGCCGCCGGGGCTGGTGACGTCGCGGCGGAGTTCTTCCGGCGCGCGCGGGTCCGCTTGCAGCAAGGCGCCGGCGCCCATGATGGTGGCGCGGGCGAGGCGTTCGGCGTCGCGCCGCGGCATGCCTTCGGCCTCGGCCGCGTCGGCCAGCGCCTCGGCGAGCAGGAAGACGTAAGCCGGGCCCGAGCCCGACACCGCCGTGGTCACGTCGATCAGCGATTCCTTCTCGACCCACAGCGTCTCGCCCAGCGGCGACAACAGACGCTCGGCCAGCTTGCGGTCGGCGGCGCTCGCCTTGGCGCCGGCGTAGATCGCGGTGATGCCGCGGCCGATGGCGCCGGGCGTGTTGGGCATGGCACGCAGGATGTGCGCGCGCGGGCCCCATGCCGCCTTCAGAGTCGCGATGCTGGTGCCCGCGGCGATGGAGAGCATCGCCACGCCGGTGTCGGCGACGGGCTTGAGCCGCGCGGCCTCCACCGCCAGCACCTGCGGCTTGAGCGCGACGACGCAGGCGCGCAGCTCCGCCGCCGGCAGGTTCTCCACCGCGCGCACCACGGCGACGCCTTTGAGCTTCTTGAGCTGCGGCGCGGGCTTGGGCTCGACCGCGATCACCGGGCCGAGCCCGGCCTTGGCCCAGCCCGTGAGCATCGCGCCGCCCATCTTGCCGGCTCCTATCAGCAGGATGGGGAATTTGGATCTGTCCTGGGGCATGCTTCACCGCTCTCCATCAAACCGTCATCGCCGTCCGCACGCTGTCGCTACGGACCATGCGGGCGACCCATTTTTCCTGTTCTAACAAAAAATTGGCTCACCCGGATCGCGCGAGAAGCGCGACCGGGTGATGACGATGTCGGGGAATTGGATTTCATGCGCCCAGAACAATCTAGAAGCGTCATGGCCGGGCTTGTCCCGGCCACCCATACTCACGGTGCGAGACCGAGGTTATGGGTGGCCGCCACGAGGGCGGCCATGACGATCTGATAGTTCTCCGCGCCTCCGCGTGAGATACCTCTTGTTGCGGAGAACGGGATCGAATCCCTACGCCTGACCCGCGCATTCGAGCACCGCGGCGGCGATGGCGTCTTCGGCGCTCTTGTTGCCCCAGAGCACGAACTGGAACGCGGGGTAATAGTGCTCGCAGGCCTCGACCGCGAGGTTGAGCAGCGCCTCGCACTGCGCCGCGCTGACGCGCGCATCGGGAAAGATCATCGCGTGGCGGAAGACGATGCTGCCGTCGTCGGGCCACAGGTCGAAATGGCCGATCCACAGCCGCGCGTTCACGTACATCAGCAGATCGGCGACCGATTGCCGCCGCGTCTCGCCGGCGATGCGCATGTCGAAGGCCGAAGAGATGTGCAGCGACTGCAGATCGTCGCGCCAGGTGAAATTGAAGTGATGGTCGGCCCAGCGCCCGGCGATGGTCAGGTTGAGCTCGTCGCGTCCGGCACGCTCGAAGTGCCAGCCATTGTCCTCCACCGCCTGCTCGAGCATGTCGAGCGGGTGAGGACCGGTGGGGGCTTCGTTGAGCTGGATGCCCGTCATCTGGGGACTCCTACGCTTAGGGCGCGCGACGCAAATCGGTGCGGTACCAAATCAAATCAGTGCGGTACCAAATCAAGGTGACACAAGATTTTGTGGTCGCACAAGAGTCCCCCGCGAACAAGTTTGCGCGGCACGCGGCCATACACAGCTTTGCGACAGCGGCCCCGCGGACTCATTCACAGAGTCATTTCAAGGCTTTGGGAGTCGCGCCTCCAGCGCGGCCACGCGCGCGGCCAGGGACTCGTTTTCGGCGCGCGCCTTCGCCGCCATCGCCTTGACCGCGTCGAACTCCTCGCGCGAGACCAGGTTCATGTCGGCGACCAGCTTCTCCATGCGCTGGCGCACCAGGAGCTCGACTTCGCTGCGCAAGCTCTGCGCCGCGCCGGCGGCATCGGTGAAGAGCTTCGCCAGTCCGTCCAGGAAAGGGTTGTCGGTCTGCATCGGGCCTACTCCGGCAGTTGCGGCGCATAGCGAATAGCGAGTAGCGAATAGCGGGTGACTATGCCAGCCAAATCGGCATAGCTTGCCTTCGCCATTCGCCATTCGCTCCCATGGTCATCCCCTTCCCGCAGATCGATCCCGTGCTGATCCACATTTGGGGCCCCATCGCCATCCGCTGGTACGCGCTCGCCTATGTCGCGGGGCTTCTGCTGGGCTGGTGGTTCATCCTCAAGATGCTGCGGCAGAAATCGCTGTGGACGAATCCCCCTTTCAACGGCAAGCCGCCCGCGACCGAGGACGACATCGGCGACCTCGTGGTGTGGGCGACCTTGGGCGTGGTGATCGGCGGACGGATCGGCTGGGACCTCTTCTACGGCACGTTCCTGTGCCTGTCGTCGCCGGGCGCGGCCTATTGCGAGGGATTGCCGGGAGCGTTCCTCACCCACCCGATCCGCCTGGTCGCCGCGTGGGACGGCGGCATGTCGTTTCACGGCGGCGCGATCGGCGTGCTGGTCGCGATCTGGTGGTTCTGCCGCAGCCGCAAGCTCAACCTGTTCATGATCGGCGATCTGGTGTGCCTGGCGCAGCCCATCGGCCAGTTCCTTGGCCGCATCGCCAACTTCATCAATGGCGAATTGTGGGGCAAGCCGACCGACGTGCCCTGGGCGATGGTGTTCCCGCGCGCGGGCGACAACATCCCGCGCCATCCGAGCCAGCTCTATGAGGCGGCGCTGGAGGGCATCGTGCTGTTCATCGTGCTGCAGATCTGCCTGCGCAGGTTCCGCCTGCACGAGCGGCCAGGCCTGATCAGCGCGGTATTCTTCGCCGCCTATGGTTTGCTGCGTTTCGTCGTCGAATTCTTCCGCGAGCCCGACACGCCGTTCCTCGGCTGGTTCAGCATGGGCCAGGCGCTGTCGGTGGCGCTGATCCTGGGCGGCGCGGCGCTGGCCTGGTACGTGCTCGCAAGGCCGAAGCAAGTTGAACGCGCTCGCTGAGCGGCTGGCGGCGCAGATCGCCGCGCAGGGGCCGATGACGATCGCGGCGTTCATGGCGCAGGCGGGCGCGAAGTACTATGCGGCGCGCGATCCCTTCGGCGCCGACGGCGACTTCATCACCGCGCCCGAGATCAGCCAGGTGTTCGGCGAGCTGCTGGGGCTGTGGTGCGTGCAGGCGTGGCACGACCAAGGAAAGCCCCGCGAGAAACGTCTCGTCGAGCTGGGGCCGGGGCGCGGGACGTTGATGGCGGATGCGCTGCGTGCCGCGCGGCTCGCGCCCGCGTTCCTGGACGGCCTCGAGATCGTGCTGGTGGAGACGAGTGCCGCGCTGCGCGCGATACAGCGCGAAAAGTTGCAAGGCTCAAACGTGCGCTGGACGGAGCGCTTCGATTCGGCGCTCGGCGACCTTCCACTGTTCCTGCTGGCCAACGAGTTCTTCGACGCACTGCCGATCCGCCAGTTCGTCAAGACCGCGCGCGGCTGGTGCGAACGCATGGTGAGCTTGAGCGGCGGCGCGCTCGACTTCGCGCTGGCGCCCGTGCCGGTGGCGGACGCGCTGATTCCCCTCGACCGCGCCAATGCGCCCGATGGCGCGGTTTATGAGCTGTGCCAGCCGGCGCTGGCGCTCGTGGGCGAGATCGCGCGCGTCGTCGCCGGCCAAGGCGGCGGCGCCCTGATCGTCGACTACGGCTATGACGGCCCCGCCTTCGGCGAGACGTTACAGGCGGTATCGCAGCAATCCTTCGCCACGATCCTGGACGCGCCCGGCGAGAGCGATCTGTCGGCGCATGTGGATTTCGCGGCGCTGGCCGGCGCGGCGTCGGCCGCAGGGTCCAAAGTGTACGGCCCCGTCAGCCAGACCGAACTTCTCGCCGATCTCGGCGCAGTGCACCGCGTCGCGCAGCTCGCGATGCGCAATCCGCGCGGCGCCGACGAACTGCGGAGCCAGCTCAATCGCCTGGTGAATCCGGAGCAGATGGGCACGCTGTTCAAGGCGCTGGCGATCGTACCTGCAACCGCACCGAAGCCGCCGGGGTTTTGAACAACACTCTCACAACAGAGTGTCATTCCCGGCCGAGCGTAGCGAGGGGAAGGGAATCCATTTGGGCCGGCCCACGCAGATGGATTCCCTTCCCCTCACTCCCTTCGGTCGTTCGGCCGGGAATGACACTGCTTTTGAGTCCATCAGAGCCGATTGTGTTCTAGTGTGCGACTCATGCTCATCCTGACCGCGCCCTCCCTGACCTCGCCCGCCATCGCCCATGGGTTTTTCGGTCGTAGTGGCGGGGTATCAAAAGGCATCTTCGCCTCGCTGAACTGCGGGCCCGGCTCCGGCGACGTGCGCGCCGATGTGGTTGAGAACCGGCGGCGCGTCGTCGAAGCGCTTTCGCCTGGCGCGGCGCTGGTGACGCTGTATCAGGTGCACTCGCCGCAGGCGGTGACGGTGAGCGAAGCCTGGGCCATCGGCGAAGGGCCGCAAGCCGATGCGATGGCGACCAACGTTCCGGGCATCGCCCTGGGCATCCTCACCGCCGATTGCGCGCCGGTGCTGTTCGCCGACGCGGACGCCCGCGTCATCGGCGCCGCGCATGCCGGATGGAAAGGCGCGCTCGGCGGCGTGTGCGAGGCGGCGATCGCGGCGATGGAAGCGCTGGGGGCGAACCGCGCGCGCATCGCCGCCGCCATCGGGCCTTGCATCTCGCAGGCGAACTACGAAGTCGGCCCCGAATTCCGGGCACGCTTCGTCGAAAGCGACGCGAGCCACGGGCGCTTTTTCGTGACGAGCGAACGTGCGGACCATTTCCGATTCGACCTGGAAGGTTTTGTCTTCGCGCGTCTGCGTGAAGCCGACCTGGCGTCCGTCGATCGGGTGTCGGCGTGCACCTATGCAAGAGAATCGGACTTCTTCAGCTTCCGCCGCGCCACCCATCGCCGCCAGACGGATTACGGCCGGCAGATCTCGGCGATCGCGCTGCGATGAGCGCGCTGCAGGAATTCGGCGAAGGTCTGTGGACCGCGGACGGACCCGACGTGGCGTTCTTCTTCTTTCCCTATCCGACGCGGATGGCCGTGGCGCGGCTGACGAACGGCGATCTGTGGATCTGGTCGCCGGTGGCGCTGACCCCGGAATTGAAACGCGAAACCGATGCGCTCGGCCGGGTCGCCCATCTGGTGTCGCCCAATCTGCTGCATCATCTGTTCTTGAACGCGTGGAAGAGCGCCTATCCCGCGGCCAAGCTTTATGGTCCCGCGGATCTCGCGCGCCGGAAGCGCAACATCGCCTTCGATGTTCTGTTGGGCGACAAGCCCGATCCCGCCTGGAACGGCGAGATCGATCTGGCGGCGCTTTCGGGTAATGTCTTCATGACGGAATATGTATTCTTTCATCGCGCCAGCCGCACGGCCATGGTCGCGGATTACGTGCAGAATTTTCGGCCCGGCCGGTACAAGGGCTGGCGCGGCTGGCTGGCGCGCATGGACGGCCTGGTGCAGCCGCAAAGCAGCGCGCCGCGCGAATTGCGAATCACGTATTGGAACCGCCGCGCCGGCCGCGCGGCGCTCGCGCGCATCCTGGCGTGGCAGCCCGAAAAAGTCGTCGTCGCGCATGGGGAGCTTGTGCCAAGCGGCGGGGGCGAATTCATCCGCCACGGATTTCGCTGGCTTTTGGGATAGATTCGAAAGAGCGGTTTACGGGCCCCCGGCCCCTTGCTAGAAGCCCCGTCATCGAACCGTCACGGCTGGAACGGGCAGAAGATGAGCGACAGCAAGGCAACGCGCGGCATGAAGCTGCTCGCCGGCAATTCCAATCCGGCGCTGGCCGAGGACATGGCCCGCATCCTCAAGCTGCCGCTGGTCAAGGCGGTGGTGCGCCGCTTCGCCGACATGGAAGTGTTCGTCGAGATCCAGGAGAACGTCCGGGGCGAGGACATTTTCGTCATTCAGTCGACGAGCTTTCCAGCCAACGACAATCTGATGGAGCTGTTGATCGTCATCGACGCGCTGCGTCGCGCCTCGGCGCGGCGCATCACGGCGGTGATTCCCTATTTCGGCTACGCCAGGCAGGACCGCAAGGTCGGCCCGCGCACGCCGATCTCGGCGAAGCTCGTCGCAAACCTCATCACCCATGCCGGCGCCGACCGCGTGCTCACCGTCGATCTCCACGCCGGCCAGATCCAGGGCTTCTTCGACATCCCGACCGACAACCTCTACGCCATGCCGGTGATGGTGAAGGACATCACCGATTATCTCGGCCAGGACAATCTGATGGTCGTCTCGCCGGACGTGGGCGGCGTGGTGCGCGCGCGCGCGCTCGCCAAGCGGCTGGGCACCGATCTCGCCATCGTCGACAAGCGCCGCGAGCGCGCCGGCGAGAGCGAGGTGATGAACATCATCGGCGAGGTCGAGGGCCGCTCGTGCATCCTGATCGACGACATCGTCGATTCCGGCGGCACGATCTGCAACGCCGCCGATGCCTTGCTGCGCGAAGGCGCGAAGGACGTCTGCGCCTATGCCACGCATGGCGTGCTGTCGGGCGGCGCGGTGGCGCGCATCAAGGGCTCGAAGCTGAAATCGCTGGTCATCACCGACTCGATCGCGGTGACGCCGGAGATCGCGGCAGCCGCGGGCAACATCCGCCGCATCTCCATCGCCCCCCTGCTCGCCGAAGCCATCCGCCGCATCAACAGCGAAGAAAGCGTGTCGAGTTTGTTCGATTAGCGGCAAACCAAGTCTCGCATCAGGAACAGGATAACGAAATACCTCGAGGGGTTTCCTGACCGACAGGCTGCCCGTGACAGACTTCCGAATTGGCCCAAGCTCGCTCAACTGGCAATTTGGGCGCCGAGCTGGTTTCTGCTAATGTCATTATGGGCCGCAATATTTCTCGAACTTCGCCGGCTTGTTCACCCTGCAGAACGCTGGAGACATTTCGACTCGGCGGCGACCGGCGCAATCGCATTTTCGGCTATATTAGGCACCCTGCCGCTGGCTCTGCTATTTACAAATTTCGTTCTCGGGATCATCCCGCCCCTTCGGAAAGCCAACGAACTGGCAGCATCTGGCGTTCCAGGAATGTCGTTGCGCGAGGCGACCCAGGGCTTGCTCAAACCTTCCCTGGTCATCGTATCATTGTGCGTGCTGGCCGCACTTATCGGCTCACTCAAAGCTTAACGTGGGATGTGCCCATCGGGGCTTGTGTGTCTGGACCCATTTGATTAGCCGTCCCCGCGGGGGCATAATTGCCAGATGAACACTCTTCTGGAGCGCATCAGCATCGACCCTGCGATATGCGGGGGCAAGCCTTGCATCAAGGGCACGCGCATCTGGGCATCGCTCTTGCTCGACCTGTTGTCCTCCGGAATGCGCGAGGAGGAAATACTCGCGGAATATCCGCAATTGGTTCGCGACGATCTGCTGGCCGCGATCGCCTATGGCGCGGAGGCTTCGCGCGAGCGCATCCTTCCCGTGCCGATGAGCGGTTCGGTTTGAGGCTGAAACTCGACGAGAACATTTCCCACCGCGGCGCAGAATATTTGCGCCAAGTCGGCCACGACGTATCTACAGTTCGTGAGCAAAGACTTCAGGGTTCTGCCGACGAGATCCTTTTTCGCGTGTGTAGCGAAGAGCGACGGGCTTTGGTCACGCTGGACCGCGACTTTGGAGAAGTGCTGCGTTTTCCGCCGAAGAATTCCGCCGGTATCGCAATCCTTGAACTCGGGCCGCGGCCCAGCATCGAAGTTTTGATGACACGATTGAGAGCGTTCGCCGCGCTGTTGGCGCGAGAGCCCCTCATTGGCTCATTGTGGATTGTCGAGCCCGGGCGCGTTCGCATCCGTCTTGCCGATGAGGACGCATAATCGGCGATGCCGCCGCTCGCCGAAGCCATCCGCCGCATCAACAGCGAAGAAACCGTGTCGAGTTGTTTGATTAGGTGGCCGGAGAACCTTAGCCCTTGTCAGATCGCAGGCTGCGTAACTGCAGGACAACCTGATTTGCCAAATCTGAATAGCGTTGTGCCTGATCGGACGTAATGACGCTCTCACCGTCGTAATGCGCAGCCAGATTTCTCAAGTTTCGCAATTCTTCGAGCATAGAGCTCGTTTGCGGAGGTATCACTTCCTCTTTGACAAGCAATCGTTGTATGAACAGGGGCGAGGGGTTTCTACCGGGGCGCAGATTGCGACTCTCCGCTAAAGATTTCAGTTCTTTCTCGACCTCCCACCAAGATTCCATTACCTAGTGATATGGCGTCAAATTGGGCTTTAACCCTCCAGTCCAAGCTATTGACAAAAATTTCGAAACCGGTGGCATTTCCGCCCCTTCGACATCAGGCGGTGGGAGCGCGGACAATTCATCGGCGACCTTGGCGAGCTTAGTCTCGAAATCAATCTGAAACTCTTTGAATTTCAGTGAATTAATTCTGGGGAGCAAGTTATTCAGAGGCTGTCGCAACAAATACACGAGCACTATGGCTGTGGCGGGCCAAGCAAGCGCATTCGCAAGTCCGACAAGGAACGAAAACCAGTTCATTCGCAATCACGATTCATTTGATCAGAAATGTCCTGCACTTTCTTTGAAAAGTATTGTAATCCAAAAAAGTAGATGTTCGAAACTGCGCAGGTTCGCGGGAAATCATCCCTTCACGAGCGGCAGCTCACGCTCCTGCACGGCGATGGCGGCAAACCGCAAGGCCTCGCGGATGTCCTCGTGCTCGAGGTCCGGATAGGCGTCCAGAATATCGCTGTCCGTCATGCGGTCGGCGACCATGCCGACAATAGTCGCGACAGGAATCCGCAAGCCTCTGATGCATGGAATGCCGCCCATCTGGCCCGGATCCGTGGTAATGCGCCTGAACTCCATGCCGTGTTTCTCTGTGAACGCCGAAATATTATAAGGCATCAGCACAAGACTTGCGAGGCCGATGCATGCCCACCGCCGCCGATATTCGCAAAGCCGCGCTCGCGCTGGACGGCGTGAAGGAAGTCGATCATTGGGGGAGGCCCGCGTTCCGCACGGCGCGGCGCATCTTCGCGGTCATCCGCCCCGACGGGCTGTGGCTTCACCTGCCGGACGAGCGCAAGGAATTCCTGCTCGAGGCGGCGCCCGACACCTTCGTCAAATTCATGTGGGGAAAAGTCGCCCACGTCATCGTGCAGCCGGCGAAAGTCTCGAAGAAGGAGCTGGAGGCGCTGCTGCGCGAAGCTTGGGAGACCAGCAAGCCGGTCGAGAAGAAGGCGAAGGCGCGTCCACGAAAGCGCTGAGCGGCTAGCTAGCGTCAGCAAGATGCGCGCTTCAATCCACCCTCCCCTTGAGGGAGGGTCGAAGCGCAAAGCGCTTCGGGGAGGGGTCGGCGCGGCATCCATCGAATACCCCTCCCCGAAATTTGCCGCGCTCCGCTACGCTGCGCGTGCAAATTTCGACCCTCCCTCAAGGGGAGGGTGGTTCTCAGCGATAGCGCACCGCTCTGGCCTAATCTCTGCGCCCGTGCACTACTAAGCCCATGGAACAACCGCTGCCCCCGCCCAGTGACGGCTCGACCATCGACGTCGCGCGCAAGGTGTTGGTCGGAACGCTGATCATCGCGGTGCTGATCGCGCTGTGGCAGATCGCGCTCGTGCTCGTGCTCGGGTTCGGCGGCATCACGGTCGCGGTCGTCCTGCGCACCATGGCGGCGCCGGTGCAGCGCGTGCTGCGCGTTCCCGATCATCTCGCGCTACTCATCGTCACGCTGGGCCTGTTCGCGCTCGCCATCGCTTTCTTCACCACCTTCGGCGCGCTGGCGGTCGACCAGTTCACCACCCTGCTGAAGGAGATTCCCGGCGCCGTCGTGGCGGGCCGCAATTGGCTGGAGAAGTATCAGGAAGGCCGCTGGTTCCTGTCCTTGATCGGCAACAGCGCGCCATCGGGCGAAACCCTGTTGCAAGCGATCCCGCTGGCGGGCGGCGTGCTCGGCGGTCTGGGCGAGGCGCTGCTGGTGCTGATGGTCGGCATCTATCTCGCCGCCGATCCTGGGACCTATGAGCGCGGCGTGGTCCGGCTGTTTCCGCCGCATCGCCGCCACCGCGTGCTGCACATCATGAACGCCACCGGCGAAGCCTTGCAGCGCTGGCTGCTGGGCGTGGTGCTGGACATGCTCTTCGTCGGCTCCATCACAGGCATCGGCTTGTGGCTGGTGGGCGTGCCGCTGCCTCTGGCATTGGGTCTGCTGACGGGCGTCTCGGTCTTCGTGCCGTACATCGGACCCACGGCCGCCGTGATCCCCGGCGTCCTTCTGGGCTTGAGCGTCAGTCCGACGCTCGCCTTCTATGCGGCGCTGGTCTACGCCGTGGCGCTGACCATCGAGGGCAATGTCACCCAGCCGCTGCTGCAGCGCTGGGCCGTCTCGCTTTCGCCGGTGATCAACCTCCTGGCGATCGTGGCGTTCGGCATCATCTTCGGGGTCTGGGGCGCGGTCCTGGCGACGCCCATGGCGGTGGCGCTCAGCACGCTTATCCGCATGGCCTATATCGAGGACGTGCTGGAGCCGGGCCACCACCCTCACGGCGCTTCCTGAGGCGGTTGCACCAAGGCCGGTGTTCGGCTAAAAGCGCCGCTTTCCGGGAGCGACCGTCGCCAAAGGCCCGGAAATCAAGGAATTTTCCCATGCGCCAGATGCAGGAATTGAGCGCGGAGCCGCGCTCCGGGACAGGCAAGGGCCCCGCATACCAGACCCGCCGCCAGGGCCGGATCCCCGCCGTCGTCTATGGCGGCAGCGAGGTTCCCGAGAACGTCAGCGTCGATGCGCGCACGCTCGGCCTGCATGTGGGCGCCGGCGGCTTCCTGACCACGCTCTTCATGCTGGACGTGGGCGGCAAGAAACAGCGCGTGATCCCCCGACAGGTTCAGCTCGATCCCGTGACCGACCGGCCGGTGCATGTCGACTTCCTGCGCCTTGTCCAAGGTGCCAAGGTGAAGCTCGCGATTCCCGTCCGCTTCAAGGGCCAGGAGAACTCGCCGGGCCTCAAGCGCGGCGGCGTGCTCAACATCGTGCGCCACGAAGTGGAGATGCTCTGCCCCGCAGACAACATTCCGGACTATCTGGAAGGCGATCTCTCGGGCCTCGACATCCACGGCACGCTGCACATCAACGACTTCAAGCTGCCGGAAGGCGCCAAGACTACGATCCGCGAGGAGAACTTCACCGTCGCCTCGATCGTCGCGCCGACCAGCGTCATCGAGGAGCAGCGCGCCGCAGCCGCCGCTGCTGCCGCAGCCGCAGCCGCGCCCGTCACGGAAGAAGCCGCAGCGCCCGCCGAAGGCGCCGCGCCCGCTGCCGCCGGCGCGCCTGGTGCAGCACCTGCGGCCGCCGCCCCCGCCAAGGCGCCGGAGAAGAAGTAGCCTCCTTCGGAGGCAGAAATCGGAAATCGGAAATCGGAAATCAGAATGCGAATCTTACAGAGCTCTTCTGATTTCCGATTTCCGATTTCCGATTTCTGACTTCCGGCCATGACAATGGCGCTGCTCATCGCCGGACTCGGCAACCCGGGCGCGGAGTACGCGCGCAATCGCCACAATGCCGGATTCATGGCGGTGGATACGATCCACGCGAGCTACGCTTTCGGCCCCTGGCGCGCGCGCTTTCAGGGGCTGATCAGCGAAGGCATGCTGGCCGGGCGCAAGACCTATCTGTTGAAGCCGATGACCTATATGAACGACAGCGGGCAGTCGGTCGGGCCGGCGATGCGATTCTTCAAGCTGCCGCTTTCCGCCGTCGTCGTCATCCACGACGAGATCGATCTCGCCGCCTCGAAGCTGAAAGTGAAGACCGGCGGCGGCGATGCGGGCAACAACGGCGCGCGCTCCATCACCGCGGCCATCGGGCCGGACTATCGCCGCGTGCGCATCGGCATCGGCCATCCCGGCGAGAAGCATCGCGTGCACGGCCATGTGCTGGGCAATTTCTCCAAGGCCGACGAAGACTGGCTGGTGCCGGTGCTGAGCGCCATCGCGGAGGCCGCGCCGTACCTTGCCAAGGACGACGATGTGGGCTTCATGAGCAAAGTCGCACTCCTGACCAAGCCGCCGGCAAAAAAGCAGCCGCCGTCGAAGGACGAACCATCGCAAGATGGCACGCGGAGACGCGGAGATGCGGAGAAGTGAACCAATCTCCGCGACTCCGCGCCTCCGCGTGAGTCCCCTTTTGCACGATCGAGGAAACGTCGGAACATGGGTTTCAAATGTGGCATTGTGGGGCTGCCCAATGTGGGCAAGTCGACCTTGTTCAATGCGCTGACACAGACCGCGGCGGCGCAGGCGGCGAACTATCCCTTCTGCACCATCGAGCCCAATGTCGGCGACGTGGCGGTGCCGGACGCGCGGCTGGACAAGCTGGCCGCCATCGCCAAATCGGCCGAAATCATTCCCACCCGCATCACCTTCGTCGATATCGCTGGCCTGGTGCGCGGCGCATCGAAGGGCGAAGGGCTGGGCAACCAGTTCCTCGCCAACATCCGCGAGGTCGATGCCATCGCCCATGTGCTGCGCTGTTTCGAGGACGACGACGTCACCCATGTCGAAGGCCGCATCGATCCGGTGAGCGATGCCGAGACGGTCGAAACCGAGCTGATGCTGGCCGATCTCGAATCCCTCGAGCGCCGCGTCACGCCGCTGGAGAAGAAGGCCAAATCCGGCGACAAGGAATCCAAGGAACAGGTCGCGCTGATGACGAAGGCGCTTGCGCTGCTGCGCGACGGCAAACCCGCGCGGCTGGCGGAGCTGACGCCGGTGGAACGCGCACCGTATGCACAACTCGGCCTGATGACGGCCAAGCCCGTGCTCTATGTCTGCAATGTCGATGAGGCGTCCGCCGCGAACGGCAACAGATATTCGCAGGCCGTCGCCGAGATGGCGAAGCGCCAGGGCGCCGGTTGCGTCGCGATCTCCGCGCGCATCGAGGAAGAAGTGGCGCAGCTCGCTCCGGCCGAGCGCGCGGAATTCCTTGCCAGCCTCGGCCTCGAGGAGCCGGGATTGAACCGCCTGATCCGCGCGGGCTATGCGCTGCTCGGCCTGATCACCTTCTTCACCGCGGGGCCGAAAGAGGCGCGCGCCTGGACCGTCGTCCAAGGTTCGCGCGCGCCGCAGGCCGCGGGCGTGATCCACACCGATTTCGAGAAGGGCTTCATCCGCGCCGAGACCATCGCCTATGACGATTACGTCGCCTCAGGCGGCGAAGCCGGCGCACGCGACGCCGGCAAGTTCCGCCTGGAAGGAAAGGAATACGTGGTGCAGGACGGCGACGTGATGCATTTCAGGTTTGCACCATGAGCGCGCACCCTTCGAGGCGCGGCCGTCATGCTGAGGAGCGAGCGCAGCGAGCCTCGAAGCACGGCCGCGCACCTCAGGGTGACGCGCAATGGAACAGGCGATGACCACCCCCCTCCACTTCGAAGACTTCACCCTCGGCCGAACCTTCGCAGGCGGGCCGTATGCCGTGACAAAAGAAGAAATCGTCGAATTCGCGCGCGAGTTCGATCCCCAGCCGCACCATCTCGACGAAGAGGCGGCGAAGACATCGCTGCTCGGCGGACTGGCGGCATCCGGCTGGCACACCTGTGCGATGACCATGCGCATGTTCGCGGACGGCGTGATCGCGAAGGCTGCGGCGCGCGGCGGCATCGGCTCGCCCGAAGGCCGCTGGATGAAGCCGGTGCGTCCCGGCGACGTGCTGCGGATGGAAGCCGAAGTGATCGCAACCAAGGCCAGCGAGAGCAAGCCGTTCGGCTTCGTCACTTTCGCGTGCAAAGTGTTCAACCAACGCGAACAAGTGGCGACGATCCAGATGACGCCGATCGTCGCCACGCGGAGCGGCGCATGACGCCGCTCTATTGGGAAGAGATCGAGATCGGCGGACGGCGCGAGCTTGGGACCTATAGGTTCAGCGAAGAAGAGATCGTTCGCTTCGCGCGGAAATACGACCCGCAGCCCTTCCATGTCGATCCTGAGGCCGCCAAGCAGTCGATCTTCGGCGGGTTGATCGCCAGCGGCTGGCACACCGCCGCGATCTGGATGAAGCTTGCCATCGCCGAGCGCGCGCGCAGCGGCGGTGCGTCGCCTTTGCTGCGCGCGGGCGTGTCGCCCGGATACGAGGACATGCGCTGGCTCAAGCCCGTGCGGCCGGGCATGACCTTGCGCTATGCGAGCACGACCGTGGGCAAAGTCGAACTCAAATCGCGCAGCGATGTCGCCATCCTGCTCACCCGCAACGAAGCGCACGATGCGGCGACGGGCGAACTGGTGTTCGCGTTCACCGGCAAGGGACTGGTTCAGCGCCGTCCGCGTTAGGTTCACGCGGAGGCGCGGAGTCGCGGAGTCTTCGTGATCCTCCTCCGCGAAGCGGGGGAGGGGGACCGCGCGTAGCGCGGTGGAG
>Ga0335083_10006417_pt1 | contig 14679 bp, 14 predicted proteins | sample Lox_Sample_42_FD_206716 | JGI IMG/M metagenome (GOLD analysis project Ga0335083, IMG submission 206716) | Soil microbial communities from Loxahatchee National Wildlife Refuge, Florida, United States - Lox_Sample_4.2 | ecosystem: Environmental > Terrestrial > Soil > Wetlands | place: USA...
CTATCAGGTGCCGACGCAATCGTGCGTGCTGACGCACGTCACCAACACGATCGCTGCAATCGGCAAGGGTGCGCCGGTCGATCTGGTGTTTCAATCGATTGCCGGCACGGAAAAAGCCAATGCCGGTTTTGGCATCTCGCTTGCGCTGTTGCAGGAAGCCTATGAAGCCGCGCTCTCGCTCAATCGCGGCACCGTCGGCAACAACGTGATGTATTTCGAAACCGGGCAGGGCAGCGCGTTGTCGGCCAACGCGCATCATGGCGTCGACCAGCAGACCTGCGAAGTGCGTGCCTATGCGGTGGCGCGAAAATTCAATCCGTTCCTCGTCAATACGGTGGTCGGCTTCATCGGCCCGGAATACCTGTACGACGGCAAACAGATCACGCGCGCGGGTCTCGAAGATCACTTCTGCGGCAAGCTGCTCGGTGTGCCGATGGGTTGCGACATCTGCTACACGAACCACGCGGAAGCCGATCAGGACGATATGGACAACCTGCTGACGCTGCTCGGCGTCGCGGGCATCAACTTCATCATGGGCGTCCCCGGTGCGGACGATGTGATGCTGAATTACCAGAGCACGTCGTTCCACGATGCGCTTTACGTGCGTAACGTGTTGGGCTCGAGGCGCGCGCCGGAATTCGAAGAGTGGCTGGAGTCGATGCAGATCGCCGACGCGCGCGGTGTGTTGCTCAATGGCGCGACACGGCAACCGCTGCTGGAAGGCGCGCGAGAATGGATGGGGATCGCATGAGCAACGAATTCCTCGAAAAGAATCCGTGGGGCGCATTGCGTCAGTTCACGAATGCGCGCATCGCGTTGGGCCGTGCCGGCAACAGCCTGCCGACTGAGCCTCTGCTCGCGTTCAATCTGTCGCATGCGCAGGCACGCGATGCGGTGCATCATCCGCTTGACGCTGATGTGCTGCATGAGCAATTGCGCGCAAACGGCTTCACCACGCTCGATGTGCATAGCGCGGCGCCGGACCGTCAGCATTACTTGCGGCGCCCGGACCTGGGACGGCGTCTGTCGGACGAAAGCCGCGCGGCGCTCGCGCAAGCTGCCGTCGAACCGCCCGAAGTGGTGTTCGTGATTGCCGACGGGTTGTCGGCTTTTGCCGCATCAAAGCAATCGATTCCGCTTTTGCAGGCGGTCACTTCGCGCCTCGCGGATTGGAAAATCGGTCCCGTGGTGGTCGCGCGGCAAGCACGCGTGGCGTTGGGCGATGAGATCGGCGAAATCCTGCGGGCCCAGTTCGTGGTGATGCTGATCGGTGAACGCCCGGGCTTGAGCTCGCCGGATAGCCTCGGCATCTACCTGACGTACGCGCCTAAAGTAGGCTGCAGCGATGCGCAACGCAATTGCATTTCGAACGTGCGCCCTGAGGGACTGAGTTACGGGGCAGCCGCGCACAAGCTGCACTATCTGCTGACGCATGCGCGGCGTCTCGGCCTCACTGGCGTGGGGCTCAAAGACGACAGCGATGCGTTGCTGGAAGCCGCGCCCAAAGATTCGCCTACGGTGATCGCGGCGCCGGGTGCGAAGTAACGAAGCGCGTTAGCGGCGCAAGCCAGGCCCGATCACGCATCCGCCCGCTCAACCGGATGCGTCTCGAGCCACGCATTCTCATCATCGTCGAACAACCGCGAGCGGGTCAAAAACCGCAACCCTGTGGGTCGTTCCAGCGAGAACATTCCGCCGTTGCCCGGCACGACGTCGATGATCAATTGCGTGTGCTGCCAGTACTCGAACTGCGATTCGCTCATGTAAAACGGCGCGGCGGCAATCGTCCCGAGCTTCACATCCGATGAGCCGACCATGAACTCCGCGGCCGGAAAGCACATCGGCGCACTGCCGTCGCAGCATCCACCGGATTGATGAAAGATCACGGGGCCGTGCTCGGCCCGCAACCGGTCGATCAACCCGGCGGCAGCGGGCGTCGCGATCACGCGTTCCACTTCCTTGCCAGCCATGACGATTCCTCGCTGAAAAAGAGAGCGAGCCGCACGAGGCGGCCCGCCCATCAGGAGCGTCGGGCTCAGAAGAAGCCGAGCGGCTTCTGGCTGTAGCTGACGAGGAGATTCTTGGTCTGCTGGTAGTGATCGAGCATCATCTTGTGATTCTCACGGCCGATCCCCGATTGCTTGTAGCCGCCGAACGCTGCATGGGCCGGATACGCGTGATAGCAATTGGTCCATACGCGGCCCGCCTGGATGCCGCGCCCCATCCGGTAGGCACGCGCGCCGTCGCGGGTCCACACGCCGGCGCCGAGACCATAGAGCGTGTCGTTGGCGATGTCCAGCGCTTCTTCTTCGGTCTTGAAGGTCGTTACCGACACGACCGGTCCGAAGATTTCTTCCTGGAAGATGCGCATCTTGTTGTTGCCGCGGAATACGGTGGGCTTCACGTAGTAGCCCTTAGTGAGCTCGCCGTCGAGCGTGTTGCGCTCGCCGCCGATCAGACATTGCGCGCCTTCCTGTTTGCCGAGATCGATATACGACAGGATCTTTTCGAGCTGCTCCTGCGAGGCTTGCGCGCCGATCATGGTCTTGGTGTCGAGCGGGTGGCCTTGCGCGATGGCGGCGACACGCTTCAGTGCGCGCTCCATGAAGCGGTCGTAGATCTTCTCGTCGATCAGCGCGCGCGATGGGCAGGTGCAGACTTCGCCCTGATTCAGCGCGAACATCGTAAAGCCTTCGAGTGCCTTGTCGAAGTAGCTGTCGTCCTGATCCATCACGTCGGCGAAGAAGATATTCGGGCTCTTGCCGCCGAGTTCGAGCGTCACCGGAATGATGTTCTGGCTCGCGTACTGCATGATCAGGCGGCCGGTGGTCGTTTCGCCGGTGAAGGCGATCTTCGCGATGCGCTTGCTGGACGCGAGCGGCTTGCCGGCTTCGAGGCCAAAGCCGTTCACCACGTTGAGGACGCCCGGCGGCAGCAAATCCTGAATCAGTTCGAGCAGCACGAGGATCGAGGCAGGCGTCTGCTCCGCCGGTTTCAGCACGACGCAATTGCCGGCGGCCAGCGCGGGTGCCAGCTTCCACACGGCCATCAGGATCGGGAAATTCCACGGAATGATCTGGCCCACGACACCGAGCGGCTCATGGAAGTGATAGGCGATCGTCTCGTCGTCGATCTCGGAGATCGAGCCTTCCTGCGCGCGTACGCAGCCGGCGAAGTAGCGGAAATGATCGATCGCAAGCGGGATGTCGGCGGCCATCGTCTCGCGCAGCGGCTTGCCGTTATCGATCGTCTCAGCGACGGCGATACGCTGCAGGTTCGCTTCCATCCGGTCGGCGATGCGGTTGAGGATATTGGCGCGCTCGGTCGTCGACGTTTTGCCCCACGCGGCCTTGGCGCGATGCGCGGCGTCGAGCGCGAGTTCGATATCGGCTTCGCGCGAACGAGGGATCGACGTGAACGGTTCGCCGGTGATCGGCGAGATGTTGTCGAAGTATTCGCCGCCGACTGGCTTCACCCATTCACCGCCGATAAAGTTCGCATACTGCTTTTTGTACGGGAATTCAGTGGTCAGAAACTGCATCTCTGCGTGATTCATCTGTGTGCTCCTCACATGTTCGAATGGTCTGTACCCGGCGCGGTATTCCGCTAGCCGCCCGTCGCTTACGCCAGAAGCGTGCCAATGCACGTGAAGGCTGCTTCGTGCAGGCGCGGCGGACGCTGTCATGGTTTATCGCAAGCGGATCTGTTCAGTGCGCTGATCGCGACACGTACCGTTTATGAACAACGGCCGCGCGGGGTGTTCAGGAATTGAACAGCGTGGCGCAGCAGTGATGTCAACTTCGGGCGGCGCACCGATGGATAGCGTTCAGCACGGGACTGGCCTCTGCGCGACCGATCGGGGACCGTGTGCCGCAGCGTTTTTTTGAAGCGCTATAGTGTGTTTCGGCTCATGTGTGCGTCATCGCTCGCGTCATTGCGCTCGCCACGTGAACCGCTTTCTGGCAGATCCGGTATGACGATTGATCTTTCATGTGCCGACCCCGACACCCTCGCTGGCATCGAGGCGAGGGGGCGAGCACCATTCCCGCCAGGCAGCTTTAGCGTGCAGACCTGCGTCGCGCACGATGCCGACGAGCAGGCGCGCAATCTGCACGGCTGGAGCCAGACCTACGACCAGCTGAGCGCGGGCCGCTTCGTCGGCACCATCACGGAGTTGTTCCTCGATCACATGCAGGTATTCTGCGAAGCGACGAGCCACACGTTGCGCCAGACCTGCGAGGTGCAATCGGACGCCTACTGGTTCGGCATTCCGACGGTTCGGGACGGCAGTGGACGCATCGATGCGAACGTGATTGCCGGCGACGCCCTTGCGTGCCGGCCGGGCGGTGTCGAGTTCGAGTTGCTCACGCCGGAGGGCTTCGAGATTTTCGGCGTGGTGGTGAAGGGCGCCGTGTTGCGCCGCTATGCGGCCGAGGTCGAGCAGGTCGGTTTGACCGATCGTCTGCCGAACACGGAAGTCGTGCCGATGGGCGTCGCACGCAAGGAGCGCCTGTGCGCATCGTTGCGGCAGATCCTCGATACCGGTGCCGCGCGGGCTGAGCCGTTGTCGGCATTTGAACGCAACAGCCTGCAGGCGTCGGTGCTTGCTTCGCTCTTCGACCTGGGCGCGCTCACTTCGGTTGAGCCGATGGCGATTCCGACGCGAGCGCGCCGTCAATGGATCGTTTCCGAAGCGCGCGACTATGTGCTCGCCAATCGCGAGCGCGCGGTGAATGTGCCGGAACTGTGCGAGCGGTTGCACGTCAGCCGGCGCACGCTGCAGTATTGCTTCCAGGACGTGCTGGGGATGGCGCCAGCCGCCTATCTGCGCGCGATCCGCTTAAACGGCGCGCGGCGCGATCTGTGCGATGCGCGGCGTGAGCCGCGTTCGGTTCAGGACGTGGCGGCGGCCTGGGGTTTCTGGCATCTCAGCCAGTTCGCGATGGATTACCGCAAGCTGTTCGGCGTGCGGCCGTCGGAAACGTTGAAGACGGCGATGAGCGGGCGCGAGGACGGAAGTCCGATTCCAGGCACGGCTATTTCCGCCAGGACGTTTTGCTGATCCTTTTAGCCTTGGGCCGACACAGCGGACCGTATTGCCGCGCAATTACTTGCGCAACAGCCTCAACCCATTCCCCACCACCAGCAGGCTCGCCCCCGCATCGGCGAACACGGCCATCCACATCGTGCCGTAGCCCATCAACGTGAGCGCCAGAAACACCGCCTTCACGCCTAGCGCCAAAGCGATGTTCTGCACGAGCACCGAGTGCGTCGCCTGCGAAAGCCGGATGAACAACGGGATCTTGCGCAGATCGTCGTCCATCAGCGCAACGTCGGCGGTTTCGAGCGCGGTATCGGTGCCCATCGCGCCCATCGCGAAGCCGATGTCGGCACGCGCGAGCGCAGGCGCATCGTTGATGCCGTCGCCGACCATGCCGACCGTCGTGCCACCCGTAGCCAGGTCTTCAACGGCCTTGAGCTTGTCTTCCGGCAACTGGTCGCCGCATGCCCGATCGATACCGACCTGCTGCGCAATCGCTTCGGCCGTGTGCGGGTTGTCGCCGGTCAGCATGGCCGTCTGCACGCCCAGGCGATGCAGCTCGGCGATTGCCGCGCGACTACTGTCCTTCACGGTGTCGGCGACGACGAACAAGGCCAGTACACGTTCGGCGTCCATCAGCATGACGACGGTCTTGCCTTGCCGTTCATGCGTATCGAGGCGCGCTTCGAGGGCGGACGAGCAGCGTCCGAGTTCTTCCACCAGCCGATGATTGCCGAGCGAATACGACACGCCGTCGATCGTGCCGCGCACGCCGCGTCCGAGAATCGCTTCGAAACCGGCGACGTCCAGCCGCGCGATGCCGCCCGCTTTGGCCGCTGCGGCAATGGCTTGCGACACAGGATGATCCGAGTGGCCCGCGAGACTCGCAGCAAGACTCCTGCAACGCGCGAGGTCGATCTCCGCGCGCAGTTCGAAGTCCGTCTGGACCGGCTTGCCGCGCGTGATCGTGCCCGTTTTGTCGAGCGCGAGCCACTTCAGCTTGCGCCCCTGTTCGAGGTACGCGCCGCCCTTGATCAGGATGCCGTGACGGGCGGCGGCCGCGAGACCGCTCACGATCGTCACCGGCGTCGAGATCACCAGCGCACACGGGCAGGCGATCACCAGCATCACGAGTGCCTTGTAGACCCAGTCATGCCACAGGCCGCCGAACAGCAGGGGCGCAAGCACGGCGACCGCGAGCGCGACGGCAAACACGATCGGCGTGTAGACGCGCGCAAACTGGTCGACGAAGCGTTGCGTCGGGGCTTTGGAGCCTTGGGCTTCCTCGACGGCGTGAATGATGCGCGCGAGCGTGGTGTTGCTGGCGGCGGTGGTCACACGGTATTCGAACGAACCGGCCTGGTTGATCGTGCCGGCGAACACCGCGTCACCTTCGGCCTTGTCGACCGGCAGGCTTTCACCGGTGATCGGCGCCTGATTCACGCTCGAGCGTCCCGCGACGATCTCGCCGTCAAGCCCGATGCGCTCGCCCGGCTTCACGCGCACCACGTTGCCGGGCGCGATCGACTGGATGTCGAGCGCGTGCCAGCTGCCGTCGGGCTGCTGCACGGTCGCCTGCTCAGGTGTGAGTTGCATCAGGCCCTTGATTGCGTTGCGGGCCCGGTCGAGCGATTTGGCCTCGATCAATTCGGCGATCGTGAACAACACCATCACCATCGCCGCTTCAGGCCATTGACGCAGGACCAGCGCGCCAGTGACCGCGATGCTCATCAACGCGTTGATGTTGAGATTCCCGTTGCGGATCGCGAGCCAGCCTTTTTTGTAGGTGGTGAGGCCGCAGGAAATCACCGCGACGATAGCCAATGCCGCCGCGAGCCAGACGGGCGCGCCGAGCCAGCCGGCGGCTTCCGAGCCGACGGCTGCCGCGCCGGCCAGCGCCAGCGGCCACCATGGCTTGTGCGGCGTGGCCGGCGCGCTGGCGAGCGAGGCGCCAGCGTCGGCCAGTTCGGGGCTGAAATCGAGCGAGCGCAGGCTGGCCAGGATTGGACCGAGCGCGTCCGGCGTGTGCACGACGGTCAGCACATGCTGCATCAGGTTGAAGTCGAGGCTGTGCACATAAGGCTGGCGGCCGAGTTTTTTGCGGATCAGCGCCTCTTCGGTCGGGCAGTCCATCTGCATGATGCGGATCGCGGTGCGGACCCGGTCGCCGAGCATTTCAGGCTGCGCAAGCTGTGTCAGGACGGCGGGGGCGGCGGTGCAACAGGCGTCGTGGGCGGCGTGGTCGTGAGCGTGGGCATGCCCCTCGTCGTGGCTATGACCATCGGCGTGCCCGTGCCCGTGATCGTGGCTATGACCATCCGCGTGGTCGTGTTTGTGGCCATCGTGCCCACAACCCAGCCCGTTGGCGTGCCCATGGTCACCCGCATGACCGCTGCCATGACAGTCCGCATGATCACGACCATGCAGTCGACCGTGAACATGACCCTCTTTATCGTCGCGCTCGGGCCGCTGCCACCGCTCCGGATGGGCGTGAGCGCGGGATTCGCCGTGGTCGTGACGGCGAGTTTCGGCGTGGCTGGCGTTGGGCATGGTGGCTTCCTTGCTGGATTTGTGGTCTAGTAAACACCTTGAAGCCACTACAAGGTCAAGGACGCAATCCGGAGGCTCCATGAAAATCGGCGAACTCGCGAAGATTGCCCACTGCACCACCGAAACCATCCGCTTTTACGAAAAAGAGGGCCTGTTGCCCGAAGCGGACCGCACCCAGGCGAATTACCGCAGTTACACCGCAAGGCACGTCGAACGTCTGCGCTTCATCCGCAATTGCCGGGCGCTCGACATGACGCATGACGAAATCCGCGCGCTGCTGCGCCTGACCGACATGCCAGCCGGCGGTTGCGGCGCGATCAACGCGCTGATCGACGAGCACATCGCCCACGTCGATACGCGCATCGACGAGCTCAGGCAACTGAAGGCGCAATTGACGACGCTGCGCGAGCAATGCCGCGTTGAGCAGGCCGTCGAGGACTGCGGGATCGTCCATGGGCTCACCGACATGGAAGTGAGCGCTCCGCGTTCCCGGCATACCCATTTGGGGTGATCCATCCGGGTTGACTTGCAAGGGTCGCGCGTCGCTGACCCCGGCAGAATTTCGGCCTTGCCGCGCGTGCGGCAAGGCCCGCCAAACCATCGAATCGAAGTTGGAGAATCAACGTGTTCAAGTGCAGAAACCAGTCCTGCGAAGCGCAGTGGGAGCAGTCGGACGTCGTCATCAAGAACGAGGGGCAAGGGCTTCTGTTCCGTTGCCCGATGTGCGGCGCGCGCAATTACGTCGAGCGTTTCGACGCGGACGATGGCTCGGTGGTCTACGAGCAGATCGAAGGCCGTCCCTTCCTGTAAGCCCACCCGAGCCATCGACCCATGAACAGTCCCACGACCGCCGCGCCGCCGGGCGCCCCCTTTAGCCAGCTGCCGCTCGGCGCCGCGACACTCGCCAATCTGACCCAGCTTGGCTACGTCGACATGACGCCGATCCAGGCCGCGAGCCTGCCGATCGCGCTGGCCGGCCACGATCTGATCGCGCAGGCGAAAACCGGTAGCGGCAAGACCGCGGCGTTTTCGCTCGCGCTGCTGGCGCGCCTCGATGCGCGCAACTTCGCCGTGCAGGCAATGGTGCTGTGCCCGACGCGCGAACTGGCCGATCAGGTCACCCAGGAAATCCGCCGCCTCGCGCGCGCCGAGCAGAACATCAAGGTGCTGACGTTGTGCGGCGGCACGCCGATGCGGCCACAAACGGCGAGCCTCGAACAAGGCGCGCACATCATTGTCGGCACGCCTGGCCGCATCATGGATCACCTCGAGCGCGGCAGTCTCGCGCTAGGGGGGCTCAACACGCTGGTGCTCGACGAAGCCGACCGGATGCTCGACATGGGCTTCTTCGACGATATCGCGACCGTCGCGCGCCAATGCCCGAAGGAACGTCAGACGCTACTGTTCTCGGCGACCTATCCGGACGGAATCGGCAAGCTGAGCCAGCAGTTCCTGCGCAGCCCGAAGGAAGTGAAGCTCGAAGAGCGTCATGACGACAGCAAGATTCGCCAGCGCTTCTACGAGGTGACGGAAGACGGGCGGCTGCACGCGGTCGGCCTGCTGCTGAATCACTACCGGCCGGTCAGTACGCTGGCGTTCTGCAACACGAAGCAGCAATGCCGCGATCTGCTCGACGTGCTGCGCGCGCAAGGCTTCCACGCGCTCGCCTTGCACGGCGAACTCGATCAGCGCGAACGCGATCAGGTGCTGATCCAGTTCGCCAACCGGAGCTGCTCGGTGCTGGTGGCCACGGACGTTGCCGCGCGCGGCCTCGATATCGCGCAACTCGAAGCCGTGATCAACGTCGATGTCACGCCTGACCCGGAAGTGCACGTGCACCGCATCGGCCGCACCGGCCGTGCCGATCAGGAAGGCTGGGCGTTGAGCCTCGCGAGCATGAACGAGATGGGCCGGGTCGGCAGTCTCGAACAGGCGCAGGGCCGCGAGGTGGAATGGCGTCCGCTGTCCGAGCTGAGCGCGACCAGCAACGAACGCTTGCTGCCGCCGATGGAAACCCTGCAGATTCTCGGCGGACGCAAGGAGAAGATCCGTCCCGGCGACGTGCTCGGCGCGCTGACGGGCGAAGCAGGCTTCGCCGGTTCGCAGATCGGCAAGATCAATGTGACGGAATTCTCGACCTACGTGGCGGTCGAGCGCAGCATCGCACGCGACGCGCTGCGCAAGCTCAGCGCCGGCAAGGTGAAGGGCAAGAAGGTCAAAGTCCGGTTGATGGACGAGTAAGCCAGCCGCAACGGCTGCGCCGCCCGGGCGCCGCCGCGTGCCTGCTCGCCTGCGCGGGCAGGCCGCCTCCGAGCATCACGTTTCGTCATACGTCACGGCCCTTTCGGCACGTTTGACGACCTCACCGCACCCCACCATCTCTCCTGCTCCGTCAGCCTCGGCCACGCTGCGGCCCAGCCCGCGCGGCCTGTCGCCAGCCATGACGAAAACGCATGCCGCGCATGACAAAGTATCGATTGTGACCGCGCGCCGGCTGATGCCTAATCGTCAAACCGGCTGGCGCGCCGTGCCCGAAGGCGCGCCGCAGCCTCGCTGCCAGATGGAGACACCCTTATGCAGAGCGCCTTGCACGCCCGCTCGAAACTGCCTGATGTAGGCACGACAATCTTTACCGTGATCGGCCAGTTGGCCGCCCAGCACGAAGCGTTGAACCTGTCGCAAGGCGCGCCGAATTTCGCGCCGGATCCGAAGCTGGTCGATGGCGTCGCCCAGGCCATGCGTGCCGGACATAACCAGTACGCGCCGATGGCGGGCATCGGCGCGCTGCGCGAAGCGCTCGCCAGCAAGGTTGAAACGCTGTACGGCGTGCGCTACGACCCCGCCAGCGAAGTCACCGTGATCGCCAGCGCGAGCGAAGGGCTGTATTCGACGATCAGTGCGCTGGTGCACCCGGGCGACGAGGTGATCTACTTCGAACCGTCGTTCGACAGCTATGCGCCGATCGTCCGCCTGCAAGGCGCGACGCCGGTTCCAATCAAGCTGTCGCCGGCCGATTTTCGCGTGAACTGGGACGAGGTCGCCGCGGCGATCACGCCGAAGACGCGCATGATCATCGTCAACACCCCGCATAACCCCACTGCGACCGTGTTCAGCGCGGCCGACATCGAGCGCCTGAAGGCCGTGACGCGCAACACCGATATCGTGGTCCTGTCCGACGAGGTCTACGAGCACGTCGTGTTCGACGGCGCGAAGCATCAGAGCATGGCCTGCCACGCCGAACTCGCGCAACGCAGCGTGATCGTGTCGTCGTTCGGCAAGTCGTATCACGTGACCGGCTGGCGCGTCGGCTATTGCCTGGCACCTGCCGAGCTGATGGGCGAGATTCGCAAGGTGCACCAGTTCATGATGTTTTCCGCGGATACGCCGATGCAATACGCGTTCGTCGAAGCGCTCGCGAAGCCGGAAACCTATCTTGGGCTGTCGGCGTTCTACCAGCAGAAGCGCGATCTGCTGACGCGTTCGCTGCGCGATTCGCGCTTCGAACTGTTGCCGAGCGAAGGCAGCTTCTTTATGCTCGCGCGCTTTCGCGGCTTCTCGGATGAGCGCGACAGCGATTTCGTGCTGCGCCTGATTCGCGACGCCCGCGTGGCGACGATTCCGCTGTCGGCGTTCTATACCGACGGCACGGATGCCGGGCTGATCCGGCTGAGTTTTTCGAAGGACGACGCGACGCTGATCGAAGGCGCGCGGCGGCTCTGTGCGATTTGAGGAGCGGCGCATGAGTCAGATGCAGGAGACGTTCGACGCCGCGGTCGTGCAAATGAACAGTACGGACGATGTCGCGCACAATCTCGCCGAGGCGCGCCGCTGGGTCGAAGAGGCCGTGCGAGCCGGGGCGCAGCTGGTCTGTTTGCCCGAATACTTCTGCTGGATCGGCCGCGACGAGAGCGAGCGCGTGGCGCTCGCCGAAGTATTCGGCGATGGCCCGATCCAGTCCGCGCTCTCCGAGCTGGCGCGCGACACGGGAACATGGTTGATCGGCGGCACCGTGCCGATCCGTCCGTCGAGCGGGCCGCAAGTCGGCACGCACGCATACAACACTGCGCTGACGTTCGATCCGGCCGGGGAGTGCCGCGCGCGCTACGACAAGATTCATCTGTTCAGCTTCAACCAGGGCGCCGAGCAGCATGCCGAAGGCGACACGATGGTGGGCGGCACGACCGTCACCACTGCGGAAGGCCCATTCGGCACGCTACGGCTTTCGGTGTGCTACGACCTGCGGTTTCCCGAGTTGTACCGGGTAGGGCCGGCTGCCGATGTGATCGCAGTACCCGCCGCGTTCACGCATACGACGGGGCTTGCGCACTGGGCGTTGCTGCTGCGCGCCCGCGCCGTCGAGAACGAGGCGTACGTGCTCGCGTCCGGCCAATGCGGCACGCATCCGAACGGATGGCGCACTTTTGGCCACAGTATGATCGTCGGGCCGTGGGGCGAGGTGCTGGCGCGTCACGATGATGAACCGGGTGTTGCCGTCGCTACGCTCAAACGTAGCGTGCTCGACGAAGTCCGCGGGCGCTTGCCGGTACTCGAGCACCGGCGTCTTGCGACACCGCCGGACGTGGCGCCCGCATGAGCTGTGGCAGCTTCCGCGCCGCCCGCATGGCCTTTACACCTGGCGAATTCCACGCCGCCTTCATCAGGAACAGCGGCTTCGAACAGACCACAAATTCAAGGGAAAGGGGATCAACAATGAAACTGCTCAAGACTCTGCTTGCACTCGCCTGCGCGCTGGCGTCCGTATCGGCGTTCGCTGCCGATGCGGGCACGTTGCGTTTCGGCCTCGAAGCGCAATATCCGCCGTTCGAATCGAAGGGGCCGAGCGGGACGTTGCAGGGCCTCGATATCGACATTGGCAACGCCGTCTGCGCGAGCGCGCACCTCACCTGCAAGTGGGTCGAAACGTCGTTCGACGGGCTGATTCCAGCCCTGCAGGGCCGCAAGTTCGACGCGATCAACTCGGCGATGAACGCCACCGAGAAGCGCCGTGAGGCGATCGATTTCACCAACGTGATCTATCGCGTGCCGACGCAACTGATTGCGAAGAGCGACGGCGGGCTCGAGCCGACGCCGCAATCGCTGACGGGCAAGCGCGTCGGCGTGCTGCAGGCGTCGATTCAGGAAACCTACGCGAAAGTTCACTGGGAACCCGCGGGCGTGAACGTCGTGTCGTATCAGGATCAGAACCAGATCTACGCTGACCTCGTTGCAGGCCGGCTTGACGCAACCCTCGTGCTGGCGCCGGCCGGACAGACGGCTTTCCTGTCGCGCCCCGAGGGCAAGGACTTTGCGTTTGTCGGTCAACCGGTGCGCGACGACAAGATTCTCGGCAGCGGCATTGCGTTCGGCATTCGCAAGGGCGACACCGCGTTGCGCAACGAGCTGAACGCGGCAATTGCGAAGCTGCAGGCCGACGGTACGGTGAAGACGCTGGCCCAGAAGTATCTGGGCAACATCGACGTCACGCCGAAGTGAGCGCGCTTTAGCGCGACTGCGCCTCGTCGACGCCGCAAAGCGCGGTTTTCGCGTCGACCAGGCGGCGCTTGAGCACCGGCACGTTGTTCACCACGCGCAAGCCGGTACGCATGGCAAGGCACTCAGCGCCATGCGTTCGATCGCCGGGTGACGCCACGTGTCGGGCTCGTCGAACTGCTTGCGCGATTGCGCCACCGCCTGGTATCCATAGCGGCGCATCTGCGCCTCGTACCCCGCCACCGCATCGCGGCCCGACAGCTTGCCATGCTGGGCGTCGCCGAGGACGGTCACGTTGGTGGTCGCCCATGCGTCGATGGGGACCGACGCGCGGATGTCGATGCTGAACGCGGTGGCCGGATCGGAGGCGCGAATCAGCGCGCGCAGATCAGGATGCCAGCCGCCCGCGATTTCCGTCGCAAGGGCGAGCAGCGCGGGTTGCGCGAGCGACTTCGGATCGGCCGGCAGATTGCGCAGCGCGCCCCAGATACTCCACATCAGGCAGTCGCGGCTAGTGTCGAAGCGCAGCCCCGGCCAGCGTGCGAGCAGCTCGGCGTCGTTGCCGCCGATACCCTCCTTCAGGCCGTGTGCGCCCCACGGAAACTCCATCGCATGCAGGATCGCGCCAACGCCCTTCGGCGCGTTGATCAGCGTGATGCCGTCGAGCACTTTCGGCGGCAGCAGCGCGCGTAACGCATCGCTCATCGGCACCCTGGCTACGATGCCGACGATCCCGGTGTTTTCGACATGCGCGTGCGGCAGTAATTGCCGGCGCACCTTCGAACGTGCGCCGTCCGCGCCGACCAGCACGTCCGCGGTGGCGCGCGTGCCGTCGGCGAAATGCGCGGTCACGCTGCCGTCAGCATGCCGCTCGTATTCGGTGAAACGCTTGTCGAAGTGGACGTGCTCTTCAAGACCGGTGAGCAGCACCTGCTGCAAGGTCATCCGGCTTACGGACTTGCCGCCGCTCGCTGTTTCCTCGGCGAGCGGTACGGACAGCACTTCTGTCATGGACTCGGTGAGGACGTTGAAGTGGCGAGGCGTGCGCGCGCAGGTGGCGAGGAAGGTGGCGAACAGATCGGGCGGCAGACACGCCTTGAGCGACGCGATGCCGTGCGCGTCGATGCCGACGCGATAGCCGTGCAAGCCGTCGGCGCGGGTGCGCTCCCGTTCATAGACGGTGACGTTGATGCCGCGTTGCTTCAGACCGTGCGCGAGACACAGCCCACCGGTGCCTGCGCCGATGATGACGACGTTCATGGGTTCCCGGCTCATGCTTTCGTCTCCTTGGTTGCAAGGGGCTTGACCAGCTTGTACGAGGTGGCGTCGGCGGGGAGCGCGTAGCGTTTGTCGATTTCTTCAAGCCACTCGGCGCTCCAGGTGAGGGTGCCGGCCGTCAGGTCGGCGAGTACGCCGCGCACCCAGTCGAGTTCCACGACGAGTTGCGCCCGGATCAATTCGCCGTCCAGCAGGAACAGGCGCGGCACCTGCATCGCGTCCGTTTCCGCGGTGATGGCGTCCAGGCGGGCGAGTTCGCGTTCGAGCGCGTCGACGCGCGTTTCGAGGTGCCCGCGTACGTCGTCGGGGGACAGTAGCTT
>Ga0335083_10006418_pt1 | contig 14678 bp, 6 predicted proteins | sample Lox_Sample_42_FD_206716 | JGI IMG/M metagenome (GOLD analysis project Ga0335083, IMG submission 206716) | Soil microbial communities from Loxahatchee National Wildlife Refuge, Florida, United States - Lox_Sample_4.2 | ecosystem: Environmental > Terrestrial > Soil > Wetlands | place: USA: Florida...
CTGATTGCCGACGAAGTCCTGCCGAACAGCGGCGGTGCTAAGGGCGGAGTTAAGGTAGGCGACGAACTGGTTGCCGTCAATGGCCAGGAAGTCAAGAACACGGCTGCCCTGGAGCGGCAACTCTATCGCACGGGAGTCTGGTCAACCGCGACTTATTCGCTGGTGCGCCAGGGAGTGCAACTCGATTCCCACGTCATTCTGTATCCCGCCGACCGTTCGCTGAACAATTCCCTGCGGCTTATCGCGCTGATTTACCTCGGAATCGGCATTTACGTTCTTCTGCGACGTTGGACTGCAACCGGATCGACGCACTTTTACATTTTCTGTCTGGTCTCGTTTATCGCGTATTCGTTCAAGTACACCGGCAAGTTGAACGATTTCGACTGGACGATCTACTGGGGCAACATCGTTGCGTGGGTCTTGCAGCCCGCGTTGTTCCTGCACTTCGTGCTCACATTTCCAGAGCGACGGGAGTTCGTGCGCAAGCACAGGTGGGCCCTGGCTGTGATTTATCTCCCAGGAACGCTCCTTCTAGGGGCTCGACTTGCCGCGATGCGGTTGCTGGAAGCGACGGGACGCCTAAGCCGAGGGGTCGATCGTCTGGATGTTTCCTACGGCGCGCTGTTCTTCCTGCTGGCGGCGGCGGTTCTGCTGCAAAACTACCAGCGCGCGGGCAGCACGATTCTGCGGCAGCAACTGAAGTGGGTCACCCGCGGCACCATCCTGGCGATCGCCCCCTACACGTTGATTTACGTCCTGTCTTATGTGTTTCCGCACGCCATGGGGTGGATTCCGGAAGCTGCGGTCAACATTTCGGTGCTGTCGCTTGGACTCCTGCCGCTGACGTTCGGCTATGCCATCTTCCGTTACCGCTTGATGGACGTGGATCTGATTTTCAAGCGCGGCGTGGTTTATACGCTGGCTGCCGCAGCCGTCGTGGGAATGTACTTCGCACTGGTGGCGGGGGTGGCGGAATTTGTGCACATGCAGAAGCCCGGCACCGGGCCGCTGGGCTTGATCCTGGCGGTTGTGGTCACGGCCCTTCTGTTTGATCCGGTACGCAAGTGGATTCAGGATCGCGTCGACCATCTCTTCTACCGCACGGTCTACGATTACCGCCGCACCCTGATTGAATTCGGACGCGAACTTAGTTCTGAGACTGACCTGAACGCGTTGCTTTCGGCTGTTGTAGACCGGCTTTCGCGCACCCTGTCGGTTGATCGCATCGCTATCTTCCTGCGGGCTGGAGATGAGAGCGAGCCGTTTGTTATCTCCAAGTCTCTCGGCATGAGCCCCGTAGGAAAACTCGATCTGGCCTTCCTTAGCGCCCCGCGGCCTGAACCCGCGCGCCACATGTTCTTTGAGAACACGCATCACGTGGCACTGGAAACGCCCGGCTCGCAGGACGCCATCGCCAAGCTGGACCTGCACTACTACATCCCCTGTCGCGCGCAGCAGAGAACGGTCGCTGTGCTGGGATTGGGAAAGACGAACAAGGGCGATTACCTCTCCAGCGAAGACGTCGAGTTGCTCGAAACTCTGGGCGGCTATCTGGGGATTGCCATCCAGAACGGGCGCCTCTACGCGTCGTTGCAACAGAAGATGGCCGAATACGAGCGTCTGAAGGACTTTAACGAGAATATTGTTGAGTCGATCAACGTCGGGGTCATGGCGCTCGACATGGAAGACCGTATCGAGAGCTGGAACGCGCAGATGGAAGTCATGTACGCGTTGCCACGTTGGCAGGCTCTCACGCAGAGCGTGCGCAGTGTCTTCCCCTTGGAATTCGTCGAAGAGTTCAACCGCGTTCGGCAGAATGCCGGGATCAACAACCTCTACAAGTTCCGGCTGCAGACTCCGGCGGGAGAAACGCGCACTGTCAATGTAGCGATTGCCCCGCTGGTCACACGCAAGTTCCAGGTGGTGGGAAGGCTCGTGATCATGGATGACATCACCGAGCGGGTGGAGCTTGAGGGCCAGCTCTCGCAGGCCGACAAACTGTCGTCGATCGGCTTGTTGGCAGCCGGTGTGGCCCATGAAGTGAACACGCCGCTGGCGGTGATTTCGTCGTATACCCAGATGCTGGCCAAGCAACTCCAAGGCGATCCGCAGAAATCGGGATTGCTGGAGAAGATCACCCGGCAGACGTTCCGGGCATCGGAAATCGTCAACAACCTGCTGAATTTCTCGCGGACGAGCGGCACCGAGTTCGCCGACGTGGACATCAACAAGGTAATCATCGACACGCTGGCGCTGCTTGAACATCAGTTCAAAACGGCGAAGGTTCAGGTGCAGTCGGATCTGTCGCCCGGAATCTCTCCCATCCAGGGCAATCCGGGAAGACTGCAGCAGGTCTTTCTGAACTTGTTCCTCAACGCTAAAGATGCGATGCCCGGCGGTGGCAAGCTGAAGGTCGCTACCACGAACGGCGAGATGGTGAGCGTGCGAGTGTCCGACACAGGATCGGGAATTGCGCCGGAACACATCCAGCGCATCTACGATCCATTCTTTACGACCAAGACAGCTCCTAAGGAAGGGCAAAACCGCGGGACGGGGCTGGGATTATCGGTGACATACGGGATTATTCAGGAGCATGCGGGCAAGATTCGCGTGGAAAGCAATCCCGGATCTGGTACAACCTTCGCCCTCGATTTCCCGCTGAGCAGGAAGGTGGCGCATGTCTGAAGCGGCGGTCATCGCGCGCGGGACAGCCAACGGCAATCCGTCGCCAACGGGTACAGTGCTCATCGTCGATGATGAAGCCGAAATCCGCGAATCCCTGCAGACCCTGCTTGAAATGGAAGGCTTTGAAGTCGAGACCGCCGAGTCGGGCGAGGATGGCCTTCAGCAAATGGCGGATCGTCCCTTCGATCTCGTCTTGCTCGATCTGACCCTGCCCGGGCGCAACGGCATGGAGATTCTTTCCGAGATTCGCGCGCACGATTCACGCCTTCCGGTCATCATGATCACCGCTTATGGCACCGTGGAAAACGCAGTGCGCGCGATGCAGTCCGGAGCGGCGAACTTCATTCAGAAGCCGTGGGATAACGAAAAACTGCTCGCCGACGTGCGCGCGGCGGTGGGCTGGCGGCGAGCGGAAGAAGAAAACGTTCAGCTCAAACGCGCTCTCAAGCAGCGTTACAACTTTGAAAACATCGTGGGCAAGAGCGAGCCCATGCTCAAGATTTTTGACCTGGTGGCGCAGGTGGCGAACAGCCGCTCCACCGTGCTTTTGCAAGGCGAAAGCGGGACCGGCAAGGAAGTGATCGCCAAAGCGATTCACCTCAACTCCCCCCGGCATGACAAGCCGTTTGTTCCCGTGAATACGGGCTCGATGCCTGCGGACCTGCTGGAATCTACCCTGTTTGGCCACGTCAAGGGTGCGTTCACGAGCGCAATCGCCTCGAAGAAAGGCTTGTTCGAAGTCGCCGACAAGGGCACGCTCTTCCTCGACGAAATCGCCACCATGGGTCTGGAGACGCAGGCCAAGATTTTGCGTGTCCTGCAGGACCGTCGATTCATGCACCTCGGGGGAATTCAGGAGATTCAGGTCGATGTGCGTATCATCGCAGCCACGAACATCGACCTGCGGCAGATGGTGCGCGAGGGCCGTTTTCGCGAAGATCTTTTCTATCGCCTGAACGTCATTACGGTCGAACTGCCCCCGCTTCGCCAGCGCAAAGAAGATATTCCGCTGCTCGTAGAATTCTTCCTGAAGAAATATGCGGAAGAAAATGGGCGGCAGGTTCTGCGTATCACTCCGGACGCACTGCGGCCCCTGATGGCTTATTCCTGGCCGGGAAACGTCCGCGAACTGGAGAACGTCATCGAACGCGCGGTGGTGCTGTCCTCGGGTCCGGAGATCAGCATCGACCTGCTGCCAGAATCCCTGATGGGTCGCGGATCGGCGTTTTCGCTACATGATCCGCCGTCCGACGCTTCGTTATTTGAAATTGTCGAAAACGTGCAGCGGCGCGTCATCACCGACATGCTCGAGCGCTGCAACTGGAATCAAACCGAGGCGGCCGAGCGCTTCCACGTGCCGCTCTCCACGCTGAATCAGAAGATCCGCAGACTCAATATCGAGATTAAGAAGAAGGGCCGGGGCTAGAACGAACGTGAGACCTCGGCCTTGGACTTCAGGGCTTCGGATCTGTCACCTCTCACTTTCTCGGGGCGAGCGGAGCAACATCGACGTTTCCATCGCGGCCACGAACTCGGGACCCCCGGTGGCCGATCCAGTGTGGCTGAAGCGTCGCCACGCAGCCTACTCAGTGGCCGACTCCGGTTGCGGGAAAAAGCGGCGCCAGCCGTCCCCGTCTGTTCCTATTTCCTTTTGTAGGTGCCAGTCTCCACGTTATCGCTGATCTTCAGCGTGTCTCCGCTGAGGGAAACCCTCCAGGTTGTCGGACGGCTTGATGTGCCCGGGACCAGACAATCCAGGCGGATGTGCTGGTAATCGGGAAAGTCGTACTTGCAGTTGTGGTGCTCCCTCGGGCTGTCCATCACCAGGGTGCCGTCTGCGCTGAAGTGCAAGACCTCCCGGGTGGGTTCGATCTCCCAATCTCCGACGACGCCGTCTTTCAGAGACTGTTCCCAATTGGCGGGAGCGCCTTCGTTCGAGTTCGGAGCCGCGTTGCGGTGGCAACCTAGAAGCAGCGCCATCGCACCCGCGAGCAAGATTGTGGCGAACCTGCGGGGCGAGGCATTTCGATTTCTGGCGGTCATGTGTCTGCGACTCAAAAACCACCTCCAGGATTGCGAGCGGGACCGTGACTGGCCGTCTGCACGGCGTAAACCATGGCGGCGTCGGTCACGACGTACAAGGTTCCATCCGCGGACAACGTAAGAAATCCCCGCGCGATGTTCGGGCCGGGCAGATCCAGTCGCCAAAGGATTTTTCTCGCCCGAGTCACGGCAATTACGCTGCGTTCAAGCAGCACATAGATGGTGCCATCGCTGCCCAGCACTGGGGAAGTATAGCCGCGAGGGTCGGCAAGCTTGTCGGGCAGCGGAAAAGCCCAGTTCAGGCTGCCGTCATCAAAGAGCGCAAAGAGGGGGCCGCGCGCAGCCACCACGTAAATCGTTCCATCGGGCGCTGTGACTGGTGCGGCGCCGAATCCGACGATGGGCTCGCCTTGAAACGTCCACTTCACGCGGCCCGTGTTTGCATCGATAGCGTTAAACCCGGTGGTGAGATTCGCAGCATAGACCGTGTCATCGGGTCCGGCGCCCATCAGGTTGGCAGCATGTAAGTTGTCCGACGGATAGGTCCAAAGCGTGGCTCCGTTCCGGTCGGTTGCGACAAGATGCTGATTCTTTTCGAAGACAAGCGTGCCGCTCCTCAGCATCAGGGGCGGCGCGGACAACATGCGTGGATCCTGTGCGTCGAAATCGGGAAGAGTCCACATTTTGCTGCCATCGTTCTTGTTCAGCGCCGCGAATTGGGTGCCGCAGGTGGTGTAGAGCAGGTTCGTATCCGATTGCCAACCTTGCTCAGTTTGCGCAAAGGCCGCGCTCCTGCAGCCGGCCTCCCAGCGCTTCAGACCGTTTGCCGTCAGTGAGTACACAGATTTGATGGTGGCGAAATAAAAGTTTCCCGCCCCATCCTGGAAAAATCCGTTGCGCATGATGGAATCGTCCGCGTCCAATCGGTACTCCCATCGTTGTGCGCCCGAGGGATCGAGGGCATGCACCGCCTCGGTTGCCGGGATGTACAGCGTCCCGTCTTTGCCGACAAAAGGCGCGCTCCACACCGGGTACAAACGATCCAGAGGATGAGACCACTTGATATGCGGAATCTTGTGGGCGTAGGCCGGTTCGATCTGCTGGATGCGATACCAGTGGAAGACATTTGCCCCAGCGATCGCCGAGGCCAGAAGACAGAGAGCGATCACTCCTTTCTTCAATGGAGAAATCCAAGCGGACCCCTGGCTTTGATTTAACGCGTCATGCACGGTAGTAACCGACGATCCTGTTTTGCTTTCGAATGGAGGCGAATCCAGATGCTAATATGCGCCTTAATCATCTCAGCGCATTTCATAGGCGTTCCCAAGTTACGTAAGTCTGGAGAGCTTTTGTGCGCACCGTCAGAATCTTCGAAAAGAGCGGCATGTGGCTGCTGCTTCTCGTGCTCATTTCGGTTGCGTCGTCATCCATAATTCGGTGGGTTGCTCTTCCCAAGACTCCCTGGTTCGACCTCGCCCAAAAGCAGGTAAAGCTAAACGCCGCTCAGGATTCTAAATTTCAGGTTCTCTTCGACCAGAGCGTGAAAGCTGTCCGGGACGGGCAATACGCCGAAGGACTCTCGGGCTTGAAAGAAGCCGAGCGGTCTCTCCCTCGCTTGAGCGACGACCAGTATACCGCGGTGAAGAAAGTGCGCCTGCAGATTGCCGGCGCCTATCAGGAGACAGGCCTCACTGCCGAAACAGAGGATGTGTACAAGACCTTGACCGATTCTGCGCTTCACGACGGAGAGGATGAGTTTCACGCGCGGCGTTTTGATTCTGCAATGGCTCGGTATCAGGATGCGGAAACTTTTTCCCAGCAGCTGGGTCAGGAAAAAGAACATTACTGGCTGACGTCGCTTCATCTACAGGTGCTCTGCTTGCGCGAAATGGCGCGCCACTCCGACGCGGCCGCGATCACGCAACGGGCAATCGATTCGTTGCAGGGAGCAGATGAATACGATCCTCGTATTGTCCAGCAGTACATGGAACTCGGCCAGACCTATCAACTGGCGAAAGATTGGGAACTTCTGGAACAAACCATCAACACGGCGGTAGCCCTGTGCGACAGAATCATCGAGCACTCGGGGGGCACGAGGTCAGGGGATGACGCCACTCCGACGCTGCGATTCCAGAAAGATCAACTGCTCTACGCGTTGATGGATGCGTACAACCAGGACAACAAACCGGATCAGGCACTCTCTACCGCAGAAGATTTGTTCAATTTTATTGCCCAGAATTCTCCATATTCGGAACTCGGCCCTTACACGCGAATCGACGTGGCCAACTACGCGTACCATATCGCGTCGAAAGCCGGGCTCAACGACGCCACCGACACCTGGTCACAAAGAATGAGAGACCGGCGCTAAAGTTCGAAGGGAAAAACGGGACAGAGCCTTTGGCCGTGTGCGCGGTCAGGGGGCACAGTCGTGGTGGCGTTCGGCGAGATCCAGAGCGTGGGGCACCCGGCCCTCGCTCCACATGGGCTGTCCGCGTGCGAACACTGGCTCACGGTTGTGGACACTGGCGCCGAGCCGCCGAGGGCACGTTTCGCTTGCTCACCTCGATTTTTCAAGGACATAGTGACAGTCACGCGGTGGCAATAGGGATGCGGTATTAACCTAATCCATTTCTTGTGGGCTAGGGGAGATCGCATGGAAAAAGTGCTGCGCGAGCTGAGATTGGCGGCTCGGTCGCTGAGGAGGAACAAGGGCTTTGCGGCGGGAGTCACGGTCACTCTCTCGGCGTGCATCGCGGTGAACGTCGCGATTTTCGCGATCGTCAATTCGGTGCTGTTGCGTCCCCTGCCCGTTCCGAACGCGCAGGACATCGTCCTGATGTCGAACCACTATCCCAAAGCAGGCGCGGGCGCCCTGGAGTGGAGCAGTTCCGGCGATTACTACGACCGGCGGGACCAGGTGACTGCATTGCCGGAGCAGGCGGAGTTCCGGTTCTCCGATCAGAATATCGAGATCAACGGAGCGCCCGAGCGGGCGAAGGTGATGCGCGCCACCCCATCCTTGTTTCCTTTGCTCGAGGTTTCGCCGCTTTTGGGGAGAGCTTTCACCCCAGCGGAGGGAGAAATTGGAGCCGAGCAAAAGGCCATTCTCAGCTACGGGCTGTGGCAACAGCTTTTTGGCGGAGACCGCGCGGTTCTGGGGCAGCAACTGCGGCTGAGCGGCCGTCCTTTCACGATCGTAGGAGTGATGCCGCGGAATTTTGTATTCATCGATCCGGAGGTTCGACTGTGGATCCCCGCGGCGTTTACTGCCGAAGAGAAGACGGTCCATCACAGCAATAACTGGTACGACATTGGACGGCTGAAGCCGGGAGCTACGATTGCACAGGTCAAAGCGCAGATTGATGCGCTCAACGCGGCGAACCTGGAGAAAACTACTCCAGAGATGAAATCGGTGCTGATCAATGCCGGTTTCTACACTGCCGTGGAGCCACTGGCGCACTTGGTCGTAAAAGACGTGGAAGGCCCGCTGCGGCTGCTATGGGCCGGATCTGTATTTGTGTTGCTGATTGGGGCGTTGAACGTGGCGAACCTGGCGCTGGCGCGGCTCAGCCTGCGGCGAAAGGAATTCGCGACGCGGCTCGCGCTGGGCGCGGGACGGGTGCAACTGATGCGGCAACTGCTGATCGAAAACGTGCTGCTGGCCATCATCAGTGGAGCGGGTGGCCTGATTTGCGGCGCCGCTTTGTTGCGCGCCATTGCGCTCATCGGCCTGAATCATTTTCCGCGCGCGTATGAGGTTCGCATTGATGCGAAGGTCGCTGCTGTCGGCTTGTTGATGGCTATTGGGGCTGGAGCATTGGTCAGCGGGCTCGCGTTGCTGGGATTGTCGATCAAGAAATTCCACGGCGTGCTGCGTGATGACGAAAGAACCGGCACTGGCGGAAAGGGAGCGCGCAGGGTCCGGCAGAGCCTGGTGGTGGCGCAGATTGGATTTGCGTTTGCGCTGCTGGTGGGAGCGGGATTGCTGCTGGCGAGCTTCCGCGAGCTGCTGCGCGTGAATCCGGGATTCAGGAGCGATGGAATTATTACGGCGTCGATCAGCGCTCCGGAGACAAAATACGGCGACGCGCGCCAGCTCACGGATCTGGTGAATCGATCTCTGGACGCGATACGACAGACAGCCGGGATTCGTTCGGCTGGCGTGACCACCAGCATTCCCTTGGGCGGCGATTACAACGACAGTGTCATTTCCGCGGAGGGCTACCAGATGAAGCCCGGAGAATCGCTGATTTCACCAAGGCAAGTGTCGGTGACGCCCGGCTATATGGAGACCATGGGCATTGGTCTCGTGAGCGGACGGTATTTTCAGGAAAGCGACGATCGGAGTGCGCCTCTGGTCATGATGGTGGACGAGTGGCTGGCCCACCGATTCTGGCCGGGCCGCGATCCTGTAGGACAGAGGATGTACGAACCCGATCCCGGCAATCCCAATCAAAAAATAATCTGGTTCCGCGTAGTGGGCGTGGTGCGTTCGGTGCGGCTGGAGGATCTGTCGGGCAAGGGTAATGGAGATGGCGCTTATTACTTTCCGTTTGCGCAACGAGTGTCGAACAACTTTACGATCGCGGCGCGCACCTCGGGGGATGCAGAACAACTTGCCCACACCCTTCGCAGGCAGATTGCCGGCGTGGATCCGGAACTGGCTCCGTTCGACATTCGCACCATGGAGCAGCGGGAGGAACTCTCGCTTTCTTCGCGGCGGACATCGATGCTGCTGGGCCTTGGCTTTGGGGTGCTCGCGCTCTTCCTGGCGGCGGTGGGCATCTACGGAGTGCTGGCATATCTGGTCGCACAGCGGCAACGGGAGATCGGTATTCGTGTGGCACTGGGGAGCACGCAGTCCGGAATCGTGAAGCTGGTGCTGCGCGAGGGATTCGGGCTGGTAGGAGTCGGATTGCTTGTGGGAGTCGCGGCGGCGCTGTCTTTGCGGCGAGTCATTGCCACGGAGATTTATGGAGTAGGAGCGCTGGATCCACTGGTGTTGGGCAGTGTGGCATGCGTTTTCGGATTGGTTGCGCTGGGAGCTTGCGTGTTGCCGGCTCGGCGGGCGATGAAGGTTGATCCCGTGGATGTGCTTAGTGAGCAGTAGCGACGGCGGTTTCTCTGTCTGTACAGAAAATCGCCTTCTCCCAAAACCGGGGCACCCTACAACAACTCAACTACGAAGGTCACTAAGGAACACGAAGGAATTCTTTTTTGTACCTTGTGTCATTAGTGGTTTTCATTTCAGCGCGAGAGAAAATCCCTACCTCTCCCAAACCAGGGAGAAGTGGGGCACCCGGCCAAGAAAAAGCCCCTGCTGAAGCAGGGGCTTTTGTTCAGAACCTCATTGACTAGAAGTGGAGGATGGCTGCGAACTGGACGCCGCGCGGGCCGCCGCCGCCGAGGAACGGATTGCCGATGCCCACGTCGCCGGTGGCAGTGAGAGCGTAATAGCCGCTATGCCGTCCGGTGGCAGAGTCGGGTGACCCGATATCGCCGATGAAGTTCGGCAACAGCGGGCTCGAGAAGTTGGGATGATTGGCAATGTTAAAGAACTCCGCGCGCAATTGCATGGTAACTTTCTCGCTGATCGCCGTGTCCTTGAACACTGAGAAGTTGAACTCCTTGAAGCTGGGTCCCTTGAGCGAATTTCTGCGCAGACTTCCAAAGTGCCGCGTACCCGGCACGCAGTTGGTTTCGTCCGAACTTCCGTCGTTCCCTTGAGGATTTCCCCACGTGCAGGGTGCCGCGAATGCGGCCAAGTTGATGTACTGCGCGGGATTACCAGGCGAGTATTGAATCGGGGCGATTACATCCGGCCGATCGAAGCCCTCACCGGCACCCGAATAGTCTCCTTCAAATTCGTAATTGAGGTGCCAGGGCTGGCCGTCTTGCAGGTTTAGGATTCCGTCCAGGCCCCAACCGTTGGCCAGTCTTTGCATGTGGCTGGCCTTGGGGAACTGATAGACCCAGTTCCAGGTGAAGCGGCGGCGGATATCGAAGCTGGAGTTGCCGCGATCCCCAGCGGGGTTCGTGCTGTTCTGCGGTTGCGCCTGGTTGGGCTCGAAGTCCTCCAGATCGCTGGCGGTGTCGATCGAATGGGACCAGACGAAGTTCGCCTGCGAGGTCAGGCCGTGCCACTTGCTGAAGCGAAGGCTCGCCTGCAAAGCGTGGTAGAAGGAATTGGCCGAAGATTTTTCTTCGTTCAAGTAGAAAAAGCTCGGCGCAAAGGTTCGCGGGACTCCGTATCCAGAGGGACAATAAGACGGGGGATTCGCCGTGGGATCTGGTTTGCACGCTAAATCGGCAGCGTTAATCTGGGCCTGGCTGGGCTGGTTGATGTCGAGGAACTGAAATAGCTTCGTTCCCTTGGATCCGACGTAGCCAACCTGGAGCATCGCCTTGGAGCCGAGCGACTGTTGCACGTTCAGATTGAAATTCTGAATGTAGGGCGTGCGCATCTTGGGATCGGCAAAGAAGAAATCGCCCTCCGGCCCGTAACCGGAGTAGACCGCCGCTCCGGGCGTGATGACCGAGCCACTCACCGAACCTGTGGCAAGCGCGTTCGCGCCAAGGCCGGGGTAGGCCGGGCCGGGGCAGAAGATGCAGTTCCAGGGCAAGTGCCCCAGGAACATGTCTTGTGAGAAGGCGTCGTAGAACAATCCCCATCCGCCGCGAATCACCGTCTTCGCTTTGCCGGTCACATCGTAGGCAAAAGCCAGACGCGGAGCAAAATTGTTCAAGTCCTTGTTGTAAAGCTGAGTGGTGGGGACGTTGTCTCCGGTTCCACCATTGCCGGTGGGATCGAAGGTGTAGAACATATGGTTCTTTTCCCCGGCGACACCGAAGTAATCCCAGCGAACGCCATAGTTCAACGTCAACTTGGGCGTCCAGCGGAAGCTGTCCTGAATGAAAAAAGCATGGCTGTTCTCGAACGTATGGCGGAGCGAATTGCCAGTGACCTGTGCGCCGCCGTCGGGAATCATCTCGAGGAAAGCTTCCAGAGAGGTGAGATTTGTTTTTGGAGGACCGTTCGGGCTGAACACATCGTTGCCGAAGCTGAGGGTGCCGCGGAAGTTGTGATCGATGATGTGCTGAATGGTGGTGCGGCGGAATTCATAGCCAAACTTCACGTCATGGCGTCCGGATTTCCACGAATAGTTATCCACAAAGTGCCAGTTCGCATCCACGCGCCGGCGAGGAATGGAAGCGGTGGCGCCGATCTGAGAGAAGCCGCCTACTGTAGTAGCGGGGAGGCCGCCATCAAAACCGGTTGTGCCAGTGTTGAGGCCGATGGAGTTGGGAATAAAACTCTGGTCTTGCGGGAAGAATTGCTCCGCGAATCGGTTCCAACCCAAACGGGCTTCGTTCACTTGATTGGCGTTGATGACCTTCACGTAAGACAGAGAGACCAGTTGGACTCGAGTCGGGGTGACTGTATCAAAACCGGGAAGCAGGCCGCCGGCTAGCTGTGCGAAGGGGAATGCCTGCTTGCTATCGCCGATGTAATAGCGGCCAGTCAGCATATTGTTGGGGTTGAAGTTCTGGTCGATCTTGATGATGGCGCTGTCGACGCGGTTGTAGAAACTGGTCGAGGTGGACAGGTTGGGGGTGACAGTACCGCTTGCATTGGTGCATCCTTCTTGGTCGCTGAATGCGCCGGCAATGTTGGGAGTCGGCCACGGATTACGAGCGAGTAACGCGGTGGCGATCGGGCTGACCGTATCGCCATACGTCGCGATTTGACTCTCTGCAGCCGAGATCGAGCCGGGGTCTGGAACGCAGGTTATTCCCGATTGCGCGCCGTTCTCGCGTTGGCCTTCGTAATCGGCGTAGAAGAAAGTCTTGTCTTTGATAAGGGCGCCACCCAGCGAGCCGCCGAATTGATTGTTGTTAAAAGGGCTCTTCGGAGTTCCGTCGATATTGAAGTAGTTGCGCGCGCCCAGCTTGCCGGTGCGGAAGTACTCCAGCGCGGAACCGTGCCAGTCGTTGGTGCCGCTCTTGGTCACGATGTTGATGATGGCGCCGCTGTTGCGGCCGTATTCGGCTTCGTAGTTGGAGAGAACGCGGAGTTCGGCTACGGCGTCGATCGGAAGAATGGTGGCAGGATCGCCGAACACGCCCGCTTCGTTAATCGCGGGATCGTTACGGTAGCCGTCGTTCATATCGGTGCCGTCGAGCAGGAAGTTGTTGGAGCGGCCGCGCGAGCCGTTCATCGAGAAGACGCCGTAGGAGCCGGGAGAGTCGGAGATCTGATCGGGCGAGCCTGCGACGCCAGGATTGAGATAAATCAGCTTTTGGTAGTCGCGCCCGTTGACCGGCAGGCTCTCAATGGTCTCGGCGGTGAATGTGCCGCCCAGTTCCGCGGAGGTCGTTTCAACCGGCGATAAAGTTTCACCTGCCACCTCCACTTGCGTGGAGATAGAGCCGGTCTTAAGGGCACCGTCGACGCGACGCTCCGTGGCGACATCGACTACCACGCCCTTGGCGAGGAAAGTCTGGAAACCAGACTGGGTGATGGTCACGTTGTAGGTGCCGATTGGAAGCTCGGGAATCGAGTAGCTGCCGTCGCTGCTGGTTACCGCCGAGCGTTCTAGGCCGGTTCCGGTGTTCTTGACCGTGACCTTGGCACCTGCAACTACGGCGCCGGAGGGATCGGTGACGGTCCCCAGAATGGTTCCGCGGAAGGTCTGTGCCGACAGGCTTACCGCAGCCAGAAGAAGGAACACCAGGAAGATGCGCGCTCTCATAGGTTCTCCTTACAAATGATCAAATTATCTTTGGGAGGGTGATGGTTTTTTGCAGCAGGTTCGGACCGCCGGCATCTCCATCTGGGAGCTTGCAATTCCTTGCATACTAACGAGATGCCCGCCCCGACCGCAAAATTCAGCAGCCAGAAACATTACTCAAACCTCATCGCCACAGTCAACCAGAGAGTTATGAATCGGGACTATAGATTTTACAAATAAGGCACTGGGGACAGGGGCTAGCCGCGGGTGATCAGTGGTTAGTGGCTAGTGGTCAGTGGTTTTAGTGGCGAGCGCAGGCTAGGGTTTGCTGACCACTAACCACTGATCACTAGAACGTAAAGGCTACGCCGCCGCGGACAGAGCGGGCGGAGTCAACGAGGTAAACGGTATGACCATCCTGGCCGAGGACGGGAACGTATCCCTGCGCCAGCAGGTTCCGGAGATCAATGACCGCATCCATGTGGCCGCCCAAACTAGGGATAGGCTGCCGGATGAAGACATTCAGGAAGGGATCCGTCTGTCCGGGCGAGGTATTGAACATGTCGACGGGAGTAAGGCCCGAACCGTTGACCCAGCGATAGGAGGCGATCCAGCGGGTGTGGGTCCGCGGAACAGCGCCTGCCAACTTGGCAGCTACGGCGTGACGGCGCTGGGTGGAAATCCACTGCTGGGCCTGCTGCAGAGGAACATCTGGATGCGTGAGATCCAACACTCCGCCAAAGGCGTAGTCGATGGTCGCGGTTAAATCGGACGCAAACTTGTGCTGCAGAACAACCCGCAGGCCATTCGTGTCGAGGTTGCGGCCAGTGTAGCTGAAAGTACCGGAAGTGAAATCGGGCAAGACGTTTCCAGCTGCGGCGGTCTCTTCCCCGGCGCCGGTGAGTGCGGGATTCGTGATGCGATCGGAAAAAGCGGCGAGTTGCAAACTGTTGTTACCGACTCGATGCGAAACGCTGATCTCCTGATGATGAGCGCTCTCCATCTGCGGGGCATATCCCAGAAGGCTGAAGCGCGGATTCGATTCGCTCAAATCGGCAGGAGCCGAGTCGAATCCTTTTTCGGCGCGGAGATCGGGCCGCGAGGTCGTGTAATCGTACTCGACGACTGTGTTGGGAGAGAGATGGAGATCGGCAGAGCCGTAAGGACGAAACGCGCTCAGATGGCCCAGGAACTGGATGGTCTGCAGTTCGCTGCCGA
>Ga0335083_10006419_pt1 | contig 14677 bp, 15 predicted proteins | sample Lox_Sample_42_FD_206716 | JGI IMG/M metagenome (GOLD analysis project Ga0335083, IMG submission 206716) | Soil microbial communities from Loxahatchee National Wildlife Refuge, Florida, United States - Lox_Sample_4.2 | ecosystem: Environmental > Terrestrial > Soil > Wetlands | place: USA...
AGACCGGGGCGCCGCCTGCGGCGAGCGACCGTGACGCGGCGTCCAGCACGCGGACCACCCGCACGCCATCCAGCTTGTCGGCCCGCGGCTGCTGTTGGCCGCGCACCACCTGCACGAAGTGCTGGAACTGGACCGCGAGCGGCTCCACGTTGGGGAGCCGCGGAATGAAAATATCGCCTTCCCGGATAGTCAGGCTCTCGCCGTAGGACCGATACTCGGGCGGGCGATTCACACCCTTGTCGTAGATGCGCAACTTTTCCCGTGGCGCCATGTCGTCGAAGACCGCCATCTGCTTGGACCCCACCACGGTCAGCCGGCGCTCCTTGTGCGGATCCAACCACGACATCTGCACGTGCGCGATGACTCCGCTCGCGAAGGTCATGTTGAGGAACACCACGTCCTCGATGCCGCGCTGCAGGTAGCTGTGCCCCTGCGCCGCCACGCGAACGGGGCCCTCGCCAAGCAAGAACAGGGCCACCGAGACGTCGTGCGGGCCGAAACTCCAGAGCGCATTTTCGTCGGGCCGGACCTGGCCCAGGTTCACCCGTTGGGCATAGAGGTAGTAGATCTCGCCCAGCGTGCCCTCGGTGATCAGCGTGCGGAGCCGTTCGACCACCGGGTGGTATTCCAGCAGGTGACCCACCAGCAGCGGCACTCCCTTCTTCTCCGCATGATCCGCCAGCTTCTCCGCGTCCCGCACCGTCAGGGCGAAGGGCTTCTCGATCAGGGCGGGAATGCCGGCCTCGATGGCCTGGAGCCCCAGCTCCGCGTGGGCCTTGGCCGGCGCCGCGATGATGACTGCCTCGACCCGACCCAGCAGATCGCCGGCATCGTCGGTGAGATGAATGCCGGGATATTGCTTCGCCAGCTGCTTCCGGGTCTCGGGGCTGCTGTCGCAGACGCCGACCAGCTCCGCTTCGGAGGACAGGGCGCAGGTGCGGACGTGGTTCTTGCCCCAGGCCCCCGCCCCGATCACGCCGACCTTGAGGCGGCTCATTGGTAGAACCCCTTTACCGCGGCCACCACTTCGTCCCGCTGCGCCTCGGTAAGCTCGGGATAGATCGGCAGGGAGATCACCGCGTCCATCGCGGCCTCGGTGACCGGCAGATGCCCGCGGCGATAGCCGAGCGGAGCGAAACAGGGCTGCAGGTGGAGGGCCAGCGGATAGTAGACCGCGTGGCCGATCCCCTTGGCCTTGAGATGGGCGGCCAGTTGATCGCGGCGGGTGACGCGGAGCGTGTACTGGTGGAAGATGTGTTCGTTCCCCCGGTCGATCACCGGCGTCGTGATATCGGGAGAGCCGGCAAAGGCCTGGGTGTAATAGGCCGCGTGATGACGGCGCGCCTCACTCCAGCCGGCCAGGTGCGGGAGCTTGGCCTTGAGCACCGCGGCCTGAAGCGTATCGAGGCGGCTGTTGGTGCCGACCTCTTCATGGTGGTACTGCTTGGCCCCGCCATGCAGGCGCAACTTGCGCAGCCGCTCGGCAAGCGCGTCGTCCTGGGTGACCATCATTCCGCCATCGCCCCAGGCGCCCAGGTTCTTGCTCGGGAAGAAGGAAAAGGCGCCCACCGTTCCCAGCTCACCCGCCATGCGCCACTCGGCGGCGACCCGGCGACGAGCCCCGATCGCCTGGGCTGCATCCTCGACCACCGCCAGATTGTGGCGGCGCGCCAGCGGAAGGATCGCCTCCATCGCTGCCATCTGTCCGTAGAGGTGGACCACGACGATGGCGCGGGTCCGGGGGCCGATGGCCGCCTCGATCGCGGCCGGCGAAATCAGGAACGTCGCCGGATCGATATCCACGAAGACCGGGGTGCCGCCGGCATTGTGGATGGCGCCCGCCGTCGCGAAAAACGTAAAGGCGGTCGTGATGACCTCATCCCCCGGCTGGAGGCGCAGCGCCTTGAGTGGGATCAGCAGCGCGTCAGTCCCGCTGGCGCAGGCGATGCCATGCTTGGTGTGCGACACCTTGGCGACCTCGGTTTCCAGCTCGGCTACTTCCGGGCCCATGATGAAGCCCTGGCGCTCGATCACCGCCATCATCGCCGGTAGCACCGAGTCCTTGATGGTGCGGTACTGGGCCACCAGGTCCAGCAAAGGAACGCTCACAGTCCAACCTCAGCATGGGGAGTGTGAAAGCCACCGGAACGGGGCCGTCCCGGGTACCAAAGAGCCCGCGCTCCACCTGACTGCGGCAGGCGCGGGCCGACCCCGCGAGAACGCAGAAAGCTAGCCACGGGCCGAGGGGGGGTCAATCATCGTGAGGCGCCCATCGGCCTCCCGGTAGGAGGCGTGACACGCGTCACATCTGGCCGCGCGATCCTTGAGTTGCAGGCGGATTCCGCATTGGCACATCCAGCCGACCCGCCGCGCCGGCACCCCCACCATGAGCCCGAAGGCCGGCACGTCACTGGTCACCACGGCGCCGGCGCCGATGAAGGCGTATTCACCCAGCGTGACGCCGCAGACGATGGTCGCATTGGCGCCGATCGAGGCCCCGCGCTTGACCAGGGTGGGCCGGTACTCGTGCTTCCGGGAAATGTGACTCCGCGGCGTCATCACGTTGGTGAAGACACAGCTGGGTCCGCAGAACACGTCGTCCTCCAGCGTCACGCCCTCGTAGATCGAAACGTTGTTCTGGACCTTCACGTTGGTCCCGAGCCTGGTTCCGGGCATGACCACCACGTTCTGCCCCAGGTTGCAGCGCTCGCCGATCACGGCGCCGGGCATGACGTGGGAGAAGTGCCAGATCTTCGAGCCTTGGCCCACCACGGCGCCATCATCGACGTAGGCCGATTCGTGCACGAAATAGTCCGCCATCCGCTCCTCGCGATTGGTCGTTGTTGAACCCGGGACCTTCCGCTACGCCTGATCCGGTACGATGCGTCCGTCCGCGCCGATCACCTTGACCTCGAGCCCCAGCCGCGCTCCGAACCGCTCCCGCACCATCTCCCGAACCTGGGCGATTACGGCCAGCACGTCGGCCGCCGTCGCGGCACCGGTATTCACGATGTAGTTCGCGTGCTTGGGCGACACCTCCGCCCCACCCACCCTGAACCCCTTGAGGCCCGCCGCATCGATCAGCTGCCCCGCGGTCCGGCTGCTGCCCTCGGGGGTCCCAGGCGCCGGCACGGGATTCCGGAAGACGCTGCCGCAGCACGGCTGATTGAACGGCGTTCCCTGCTGCCGCCAGCGAAACAGTTCGTTGACCTCGCTGGTCAATCGCTCCGCCGCCTCCGGGACCAGCTGCACGGTCGTCTCGAGCACGATCCACGACTCGAGGCCGCTGGACCGATACCGGAAGGGGATTTCCTTCCGTGGGATCACCCGGCTCTGCCCTCCGGCGCCCACCGCCGTGACCGAGACCACCACCTCCGCCCAGCTCTCGCCGTGGCACCCCGCGTTCATGTAGACCCCGCCACCCACGGTCCCCGGGACCCCGACCATGCGGTGGATGCCGCCATAGCCGCTGCCCGCGGTGCGCCGGGCGGCGAGCGGGGCCGGCAACCCGGCGCCAAACCGCCAGCGGCCGCCCGATTCCTCTACGGCGGCATCGAGTCCCTTGCCCAGCCGGATCACCAGCGCGTCGACGCCCGCATCCGGCAGCAGCACGTTGGAGCCGAGCCCCAACGCGAGCCAGGAAACTCCGGCCCGCTCGGCCTCGCGGATCAGGACCGCCACTTCCTCGGGCGCCGCCGGGAAGGCGATCGTGGCCGGCCCGCCGATCCGATAGGTGGAGTAGCGGGCGAGTGGCTCCTGCTCGCGGATCTCTCCCGTGACCGCGCCCCGGAGGGCGGCGGCGAAGCGGGGATCGCGCGCCGTCACCCCGTGGCGTCCATCGCGGTCTCGCGCGCCAGTGCGTGCCACTCCTGCAGCGAGCGGACCGTACCGACCTGGCTGCGGAGCGCGATGATCGCGTCGCAAGCCGCGGAGGCCGCCGACATTGTGGTGGTATAGGGCACGCGATGCTGCAGCGCCGCCTGACGAATCACGTAGTCGTCCTGCTGGGTGAGTTTGCCCAACGGCGTGTTGATCAGCAGCTGGATCTCGCCCGAGACCAGCAGGTCCACCGCATTGGGGCGCCCTTCATAGACCTTGAGCACCTTCTGCACCGGGATTCCCCGGGCTTGCAGGTGCTTGGCGGTTCCCGAGGTGGAGTAGACCTTGAAGCCCATCTCGTGGAAGCGGCGCGTAATGGGGAGAACGGTACCGCGATCGTGCGGGTTGACCGTGACGAACACGGCGCCCTCGAGCGGCAGCGCTCCGTCGGCGGCGATCTGCGCCTTGGCGAAGGCCATCCCGAACGATTCCGCCAGGCCCATCACCTCTCCGGTCGACTGCATCTCGGGGCCAAGCAACAGGTCCACGCCCGGCAGCTTGCTGAAGGGGAACACCGCCTCCTTGACCGAGACATAGGGGTGGACCACGTCGTCCCGCAGGCCCAGCTCCTCCAGCGACTTTCCCAGCATGACCGCCGCGGCCAGCCCGGGGAGCGGTACGCCCGTGGTCTTGGCCACGAAGGGCACGGTCCGCGAGGCGCGCGGATTCACCTCCAGCACGTAGACCACGCCGTTCTTGATCGCATACTGCACATTGAGCAGGCCCACCACCCCCAACCGCTCGGCAAAGGCGCGGGTATAGCGCCGCATCTCTTCGACCTGCTCCTCGGAGATGAGATAAGGCGGAAGCACGCAGGCCGAGTCGCCCGAGTGAATGCCGGCATCCTCGATGTGCTGCATGACGCCGCCGATCACGCAGCGGGTGCCGTCCGCGATCCCGTCCACGTCGGCCTCGAAGGCGTCCTCCAGGAATCGATCGATCAGGACCGGATAGCCCGGCGCCACCCGGACCGCCTTGGCGAAGTAGTCGCGGAGGGTGTCCCCATCGTAGACGATCTGCATCCCGCGGCCGCCCAGCACGTAGGAGGGCCGGACCAGGACCGGGTAGCCCACCTTCTCGGCCACCGCCAGGGCGTCTTCTACCGACATCGCCGTCCCGCTCGGCGGCTGAGCGATCCCCAGCTCCCGGGCCAGCGCCTCGAAGCGACGTCGGTCCTCCGCGGCGTCGATCGCATCCGAAGACGTCCCCAGGATCGGCACGCCGGCTTTTTCCAGTCCGCGGGCCAGCTTGAGTGGGGTCTGGCCACCCAGCTGGACCACGACCCCGATCGGCTTCTCCACGTGGACGATCTCCAGCACGTCTTCGAGGGTGAGCGGCTCGAAGTAGAGGGTGTCCGACATGTCGTAGTCGGTGGAGACGGTTTCGGGATTGCAGTTGATCATCACCGTGCGGTACCCCAGGTCCCGGAAGGCCAGGGTGGCCCGCACACAGCAGTAGTCGAATTCCACTCCCTGGCCGATCCGGTTGGGCCCGCTCCCCAGAGTGATCACGGTCTTCTGGGAGTGCTGGGGCGCTTCGTTCTCCTCGTCGTAGGAGGAGTAGAGATAAGGCGTGGCAGAGGGGAATTCGCCGGCGCAGGTGTCCACCGTCTTGTAGGCCGGGCGGACGCCGAGCTGGTGCCGACGCTCCCGGACTTCGTTTTCGGTGATCCCGCGCAGGTCGGCCAGCTGGCGATCCGAGAAGCCCATCCGCTTCATCCGGCGCATCGCGTCCCGCTCCGCGTCCTCGCGCGCGGGGCGCAGGGCGGCCCACTCCTGCTCCGCGGTCAGCAGCTCCTGCATCTGCCCGATGAACCAGGGATCGATGAAGGTCCGCTCGGCGACTTCCTCGACCGTGAGCCCCAGCTGAAGGGCGCGCTTGATCTGGAAGATCCGTTCGGGAGTCGGGGTGCGGAGCGCGGCCCGCAGGGTCTCGCGGTCGGCGTCGGGCAGGCGATCGTCGCCCGGGGTGGGACCAACCACCCAACCGGGCCGATCGATCTCCAGCGCCCGCAGTCCTTTCTGAAGCGCCTCCTTGAACGTCCGGCCGATGGCCATCGCCTCGCCCACCGATTTCATCTGGGTGGTAAGCCGCGGGTCGGCGGCCGGGAATTTCTCGAAGGCGAACCGGGGGACCTTGACCACCACATAGTCCAGCACCGGCTCGAAGGAGGCGGGCGTGGTCTTGGTAATGTCGTTGGGCAGTTCATCCAGCCGGTATCCCACCGCCACCTTGGCGCCGATCCGCGCGATCGGGAACCCGGTCGCCTTGGAGGCCAGCGCGGAAGAGCGGGATACCCGCGGGTTCATCTCGATGGTCAGCTGCTCGCCATCCACCGGATTGACGGCGAACTGGATGTTGCACCCCCCGGCCGCGACGCCCACCTCGCGAATGATCCGGATCGCCGCGTCGCGCATCTGCTGGTATTCGCGGTCGGTGAGGGTCATGGCGGGCGCGACCGTGATCGAGTCGCCGGTGTGAACGCCCATCGGATCCAGGTTTTCGATGGAGCAGACGATCACCACGTTGTCGGCCCCGTCCCGCATCACCTCCAGCTCGTATTCCTTCCACCCGATCACGCTGCGCTCGACCAGCACCGACCCGACCGGGGAGAGATCGAGCCCCCGCTTGACCATCCGGTCGAACTCCTCGCGGTTATAGGCGATTCCCCCGCCGGTCCCGCCCAGCGTAAACGAGGGCCGGAGGATCGCGGGGAAGCCGATGGCCTCCACCGCTTCCTGCGCCTCGGTCACGCTGCGCACGGTTTGTCCGCGCGGGGTGGCCAGGCCGATCCGAGCCATCGCCTTGGAGAACTCCTCGCGGTCCTCGGCGATCCGGATGGCTCGCTCGTTGGCGCCGATCAGCTCGACCCCGTACTTGGCCAGGGTGCCGTTCTCGTGCAGCGCCATGGCGACGTTGAGCGCGGTCTGGCCGCCCATGGTGGGGAGCAGCGCGTCGGGCCGCTCCCGCTCGATGACGCGCGCGACCCACTCGGCCGTCACCGGCTCTACGTAGGTCCGGTCGGCCAGCTCGGGGTCGGTCATGATCGTGGCGGGATTCGAATTCACCAGAATCACCCGGTAGCCCTCTTCCTTGAGCGCCCGGACCGCCTGGGTGCCGGAATAATCGAACTCCGCGCCCTGGCCGATGACGATAGGCCCCGAGCCGATGAGCAGGATGCTTTCCAGATCAGTGCGCTTTGGCATTCCCCGTCCTCACCCCTCGCTCGACAGATGCGTCCACGGACTCATGCGCCCTTCCCCAGCAGTTTGAGCTCGGCGTCCACCATGAGGTCCACCAGCTCGGCGAATCGGACCTTGGGCGCCCATCCCAGCGCGGCTCGTGCCCGGGAGGCGTCACCGCAGAGGGCATCGACCTCGGTCGCGCGGAAGTAACGCGGATCCACTCGCACTACCGGCGCCTGCGTCTTGCGATCAAAGCCGACCTCCTCGACGCCTTTCCCCCGCCAGCCCAGCTGCATCCCCGCCCGCGCAAAGGCCCGGTCGGCGAACTCCCGGACCGAGTGGGTCTCTCCGGTAGCGATCACGAAGTCCTCGGGGGTCGCCTGTTGCAGCATCAACCACATCGCCTCGACGTAATCCCCCGCGTAGCCCCAATCCCGCTTGGCGTCCAGGTTGCCGAGATAGACCGCTTGTTCCTGGCCGGCGCCGATGCGGGCCGCCGCGCGGGCGATCTTGCGGGTGACGAACGTTTCTCCCCGGACCGGGGACTCGTGATTGAACAGGATTCCGGAGCAGGCGAACAACCCGTAGGCCTCGCGGTAATTCACCGTGATCCAGTGGGCGTACAGCTTGGCCACCCCGTACGGGCTTCTCGGGTAGAACGGGGTGCGCTCGCTCTGGGGCGATTCCCGAGCCAGGCCGAACATCTCGCTGGTGGAGGCCTGATAGAAGCGGACCTTCTGGCTCAGACCCAGGATCCGGATCGCCTCGAGCAGCCGCAGGGTGCCCACGGCGTCGGCATTGGCGGTGTACTCCGGGGTCTCGAAGGAAACCGCCACGTGGCTCTGGGCCGCGAGGTTGTAGATCTCGTCCGGCTGGGTTTCCTGCACGATCCGGATCAGGTTGGTCGAATCGGTCACGTCTCCGTAATGCAGCATGAAGCTTGGATGCTCATGGGGGTCGCGGTACAGGTGATCGACCCGCTGCGTGTTGAACATGGAGGCTCGCCGCTTCACCCCGTGCACCTCATAGCCCTTCCGGAGCAGGAACTCTGCCAGGAACGAGCCGTCCTGCCCGGTGACGCCCGTGACTAAGGCCTTCCGCTGCGCCATGGGTTCCTTTCGTATCAACCGCGCCACCGGGACGCGGGGACTAGAGACTCGAGACCAGGTCCTGCAGGGTCGCCCGCCACTGATACCGCGGGCTCCAACCCAGCGTGGCGATCCGGGATCGGTCGCCCACCAGGTACGGGATGTCGGCCTGGCGGAACAAGCCGGGATCCGGGACCCCCACCCCCAACCAGCCAATCAACTCAGCCAGGGTATCGAACACCGCCGTGAGGGCGATCCCCTCACCCCGCGCGACATTGTAGACTCCGCCGGTCTCACCCCGCTCCAGCAGCAGGCAAAGCGCCACAGCGGCGTCTCGCACGTCGATCAGCTCGCGCACCGGGGCGAGGTTGCCCACCGCAATCTCCCGCTGACCCGACTCCTTGGCGGCAAGGATCCGCCGCGCCAGGGCCGAGGCCACCAGGGCCTCGGGCTGGCCCGGCCCCGCCACCGGAAACAGCCGTGCGATCACCGTGTCGGCTGCCGTGCGCCGGCCGAATTCCTGGACCGCCAACTCCGCCGCGGCCTTCGAGGCGGCATAGGGGGAGCAGGGTGCCACGGGATCGGTCTCCGTGGCCGGTCGAGTCAGCCCTCCCCCGTAGACCTCGCCGGTGGAGATCATCAGGATCCGGGCCTCGAGACCGCGCCGCTCCACGCGGTCGAGCAGGGCGCAGGTTCCCAGACAGTTGACCGACCAGGTCATCAGGGGATTGGCCCTGGCCTGACTCCCCGAGGCCACCGCTGCGAGGTGCACCACCGCCTGTGGCGCCTGCCCCACCGCGACATCGAGCTCGTCCGCCCGTTCCAGATCCATCTCGAGCCAGGTCACCGGCTCCAACCGGCGCCGCCACTCCGCCCCCAACTCGGCCAGCTCCGTCAGCGACCGGACCCCTCCGAGGACCTCGTGGCCTCGGGCCAGGAGATCGGCGCACAGCCATTTGCCCACGAATCCATTGGCGCCGGTCACCAGGACCTTCACGGGCGGGGCTCCTCTTGCTAAAGCGTGGTCCCACCGCTAGCCTTCACCGCTCCTCGACACCGACCTGCTACCGGGAGTAAGCTACAGCATGGCAAGAGTTTGTACCGTGTGCGGCAAGGGCCCCGTTACCGGCCACAATGTGAGCCACGCGAACAACCGGACCAACCGCCGCTGGTATCCCAATCTGCAGACGGTCCGGGTCATGGTCGCGGGGGCGCCGCGTCGAGTCCGGGTCTGCACGCAGTGCATCAAGAGTAACCGGATTCGAAAGGCCAGCTGACCCAGTACTCCCGGAGCAACCGGCTGAAAAAAAGGGGACCCGCGGGTCCCCTTTTGCTTTTCTCATCGGGCGCTGTCCGATCGTCACGCGTCTACTCGGGCAGCAGCTCGATGCGGGCGACATCGGCGCCGTCACCTGGCCGATGGCCCAGCTTGAGAATCCGGGTATAACCCCCCGGGCGAGACGCAAACCGTGGGCCGATTTCCTTGAAGAGGCGGGTCAATGCTTCCCGCTCGCGAATCCGCCGCCCGGCGAGTCGCCGCGCGTGCAGGTCCCCCCGGCGCGCCAGGGTGATGAGGCGCTCCGCGTAGGGCCGCAGCTCCTTGGCTTTGGCCTCCGTGGTGGTGATCCGGTCGTGGAGGAACAGACTGGTCGCCAGATTGCTCAACAGCGCCTTCCGGTGCTTCGAGGTGCGGGAGAGCTGGCGTCCCTTGGCCTGGTGCCGCATCAGCCCTCCGTGGTCTCCACCGAGGCCCGCATGGTCGGCGGGGTCCCCGGACGGACGACGCGGAACTCACCGTCGACCTCTTCGAACAGCATCCCGAAGTTCAGCCCCTGCTGCTGGAGCAGCTGGGAGATCTCTCCCAGCGCCTTCTCGCCGACGTTCTTGACCTTGAGCAGCTCGTCTTCCGTATAGGCCACCAGGTCGGCCAGTGTACGGATGTTGGAATTCTTGAGCGAGTTGAGCGAGCGCACCGAGAGACCGAAGTCGTCGATGTTGCGCGACAGCCGCTCCCGCAGCCGGGTATCGCCGGTGGGGCGGCCCGCCGCGGCCTCGGGCCGGCCGACGGGCACCTGGCCGAACTCGACGAAGTAGCGGAAGTGCTCCTGGGCCAGCGCTGCCGCGTAGGCGATCGCGTCCTCGGGAGTGATCGTGCCGTTAGTCTCGACCGTGACCGCCAGGCGGTCGTAGTCGGTCCGCTGGCCGACGCGCGTCTCGGCAACGGAGAAGTTGGCGCGCCGCACCGGATTGTAGATCGCGTCGATCCGGATCAGGTCCACCGGCATCGAGCGATCGGTCTGATGCAGCTCGGCCTCGACGTACCCGCGGCCCTTGTTCACGTACAGCTCGCCGTTGATCTCCCGGTCCTCTTGCACCGTGAAGAGCAGGTGATCGGGGTTCACGATCCGGACCGAGCCATGGGCCTGGATGTCGCGGGCGTAGACCTGCCCCTTCCCTTCCTGCTTGATCTTGAGCACGGCCTCATCCACGTCATCGGCCAGGACCAGCGTCAGCGCCTTGAGGCGCTGGATGATCTGGTGCACGTCCTCATGCACCCCCGAAATGGTCTGATGCTCGTGGACTACGCCGTCCAGCCGGAATCCCCAGACCGCGCTGCCGCGGAGGGAAGAGAGGAGGAGACGGCGCAGCGAGTTGCCCAGGGTGTACCCGAACCCCCGCTCGAGGGGTTGGAGACGGAATTCGGCCGCGTTGGCGTTGTCCTCCCGCTTCGTCATTTCGACGAGGTGGGGACGTACCAGGCCGGTCAGATCGATGGTCATGGTCACTTCGAGTAGAGCTCGACGATGAGGTGTTCTTGCGCGTTAATCGGCATGGCCTCGCGGGTCGGCCGCTCCAGGAGCCGCCCCGTGGCCTTCTCCGCGTCCACTGTAATCCACGAGAGCGGTGCGGCCCGGGTGGCGCCCTCCTGGGCCATCTTGACCGCCAGCAGGTCCCGGCTGGCCGGAGCGACCCGCACTTCGTCCCCGGGACGGACCCGGTACGAGGGAACGTCGACCCGCTTCACGTTGACCTCGACGTGCCCGTGGAGGACCAACTGGCGCGCCGCCTTGCGGCTGGGCGCAAATCCCATCCGGTACACCATGTTGTCCAGGCGGGTCTCGAGGGCCACCAGGAGGTTGGTGCCCTTCACCCCGGCCTCACGGGTCACGCGGTCGAAGGTATTGCGGAACTGGCGCTCCGAGAGGCCGTACATCCGCTTCACCTTCTGCTTTTCCCGGAGCTGACGGGCGTACTCCGATGCCTTGCGGTGGCGCCCACCGGTCTGGCCGTGCTGGCCGGAGGGGTAGCCGCGCCGCTCGACGGCGCACTTCTCGGTAAGACAGCGGGTACCCTTGAGGAAGAGCTTGGTGCCTTCCCGGCGGCACTGGCGACAGCTGGGTCCGGTATACCGCATGAGATCAGACCCGCCGCCGCTTGGGAGGCCGGCAGCCGTTGTGCGGAATCGGCGTGACGTCCCGGATGGAGACCACCTTGAGACCCACCGAGGCCAGCGCCTGGATCGCGGACTCCCGGCCGCTGCCGGGGCCCTGGACCCGCACCTGGACCCGGCGCACACCGAGATTCAGGGCTTCACGCCCGCAGTTCTCGGCGGCGACCGTGGCGGCGAAGGGCGTGGACTTCTTCGACCCCTTGAACCCGGCCTTGCCGGCCGAGCCCCAGACCAGCGCGTTGCCGCGCAGATCCGTGATCGTGATGAGGAGGTTGTTGAAGGTGGCGCAGATGTGCGCGATCCCCTCGGACTCCACCGTCTTCCTCGACCGCTTGGCGCTGGGCGCCTTTACAGGGGGGGTAGTCATTACTTCTTGGTCACCTTCTTCTTGCCGGCGATGGCCCGGCGCGGGCCCTTCTTGGTCCGCGCGTTGGTATGAGTCCGCTGCCCGCGCACCGGAAGTCCCTTCCGATGCCGGGTGCCTCGATAGCTCCCGATATCCATCAAACGCTTGATGTTCATCGCGATCTCGGTCCGGAGGGCACCCTCCACCTTAACCGAGCGCTCGATCATCTGGCGCAGACGCGCGACCTCGGCGTCGGTCAGATCACGCACCCGGGCATCAGGGCTCACCCCAGTCTCCGAGAGAATCCGGTTACTGGTGGGACGACCGATGCCGAAGATATAGGTCAGCGCGATCTCCACCCGCTTCTCGCGCGGCAAATCCACGCCTGCGATACGCGCCATCTAGCCCTGCCGTTGTTTGTGCTTGGGGTTGCGCTTGCAGATGATCCGCGTGACGCCCCGACGCTTCACTACCTTGCAATGCTCGCAGATCGGCTTGACACTGGAACGAACCTTCACGCGCTCTCCGTAGTCGATTAGTGGCCAGCAGGACAATATATCGGGGGCCCTAAGACCACGCAAGCGAACGAGTTCAGCCCCGGAGGCCTCCCCGGGGGCCCACCCCCTACCCCGACAGCCGTACCTCCAGCAGCTCCCACTTGGACCCGCCCCGCCGGTAGACCATAAGGACGCTCTGTTTCCGGGTCCCCGTAGTCCCCGCTACCCGGTACACCCGAGCCAGCTCCACCACCCCCCGCCCCCCCTCCAACTCGCGCACTGATTGAACTTGGACCGATACCTCCTCATACCCCTTGAGCTGCTCGCTCAGGAGCGCGGCGGCTTGCTGGCGACTGACCGGCGCCGAGGGCTCCGTCCCGGGCAACTGGACCAGGACCCGTGAGGAAGACTTCACCAGCTCCGCCATGTCGTGTCGCTGCCACGCCAGCCGAGCGCTTTCGCCGGCTGCCCTCAGGTCGTCCTGAAGTCGGCCGGAGGTGATGAGGAGGGCGGCCGCGGCCAGCCAGGCGATCACCGGGCCCCCTCGGCCAGCTCGGCCAAGGCGGCCGCAGGGTCGGGCGCCCGCAGCAATGGGCGACCGACCACCAGATGGGTGGCGCCCGCCCGCGTCGCCTCCGCCGGTGTGGCGGTCCGAACCTGGTCATCCGCTGGATCGGAGGATCGCCGAATCCCGGGGACCACGATCCACGGTTCGGGACCGATCCGCTGGCGGACGGCAGCCGCCTCCCGAGGGGAGCAGACCACTCCCCCCAGCCCGGATTCCATCGCGACCGAGGCCAACCGGCCCGATTCCCGGGAGAGATCGACGTCGCTGCGGCCGGTGGCCTGGCTGTAGCTGGCCGCGTCGTGCGAGGTGAGCACCGTGACCCCGATCAGCGCGCAACGGGAACCCCCCGCCTGCACCGCGGCCTTGAGCATGGCCGCGCCACCCAGGGTGTGCACCGTGGCCATGGTGACCGCGAGGTCGGCCGCCGCCGTCACGGCTCCGGCCACCGTGTTGGGGATATCGTGCCACTTGAGATCGAGGAACACCTTGAGGCCACGTCCCCGAAGGTCCCGGATGAGGCTGCCTCCTTCCCGGCTCATCAGCGCGGGGCCCACCTTCACCCATTCCAGCGCAGGGACCTGATCGAGAAACCGGAGCGCCTCGTTCCGATCCGGGAGATCGAGGGCGAGGACGATTTTAGCCATGGTCAGTCTCCAGCTCGCGGACCACGCGCTCGGGCACTCGGGGATCCGCCATGGCGGCCGTTCCGATTGCGACCAGCCTGGCGCCGGCGCCGAGATATTGTCGCGCGTCGGCCGCGGTTCGAACCCCGCCCACCCCAATGATGGGCATCCCGCCGCTGCGCTCCATGACCCTCCGGACCGCCAGCACACCGATGGGAAGTAGAGCGGGTCCGCTCACCCCACCGTTGCCGTTGCCCAGTCGAGGCTGTCCGGATCGATCAGCGAGATAACCGGGGAGCGTGTTCACCAGGCTGATCCCGTCGGCGCCCGCGTCCCGGGCTGCGATGGCCATGGCCGCGATATCGGGAAGCGCCGGCGAGAGTTTGGCGATCAGGGGACGGCGCGTCGCTTTCCGACAGCGACCAAGCACCTCGTTGATCCCCCTGGCATCGGCCCCGAATTCGATGCCGCCGGCCTCACTGTTGGGGCAGGACAGGTTGATCTCGAGTGCGGTGATGCCGTCAACCTTCTCCAGCCCGGCGACGACGGCCTCGTATTCCTGGGCGGTGTCTCCCACCACGTTGACCAGCACCCGAGCGGCACCCGCGTTCCGGGCCAGCCAGGGCAGCTCGTTCCTGCTCACTTCCTCCAGGCCTGGATTGGCCAGTCCCACGGAGTTGAGCATCCCTCCGGCGAATTCGGCCACCCGGGGTGCCTTGTTTCCCGCTCGCGGTGACCGCGAAACGGCCTTGGTCACGATGCCCCCGAGCCGCGCGAGATCCATGACGCCGGCGATCTCGCGCCCGAAGCCGGCGGTGCCGGACGCGAGCAGGATGGGATTCTGGAAGCGGGTACCGAAAACCTCGACGGAGAGATCGCGAGACACTACGGACCGGGTCCGGAGTCGGCGGGAGTGGCCGTCTTCCGCTCGTACTCCTTGAGGTATGCGACGATGGCGTCGGCCAGGGCGGCCACCAGCCGGGACTGGTCCCTCTTTCCGGTGAGGAACCTGGCGTCCTCTGGATTGGTGCTATATCCCA
>Ga0335083_10006420_pt1 | contig 14675 bp, 9 predicted proteins | sample Lox_Sample_42_FD_206716 | JGI IMG/M metagenome (GOLD analysis project Ga0335083, IMG submission 206716) | Soil microbial communities from Loxahatchee National Wildlife Refuge, Florida, United States - Lox_Sample_4.2 | ecosystem: Environmental > Terrestrial > Soil > Wetlands | place: USA: Florida...
CGCCGACTTCTTTCCGCTCTTCATGATGACGTTCATGAATTTGGCCAGCATGCCGTTGTTGAACTTCGGGTCCGGCAGGATGGTGCGGACCGGGGCCTGGGCGCGACGGGACATGGCTTGACTCTCTCTATTACTTCTTGGGGCGCTTGGCGCCGTACTTCGAACGCGACTGCTTGCGCTCGCCCACGCCAGCGCAGTCCAGCGTGCCGCGCACGGTGTGGTAACGCACACCCGGAAGATCCTTCACGCGTCCCCCGCGGATGAGCACCACCGAGTGCTCCTGCAGGTTGTGGCCTTCGCCACCGATGTAGCTCGTGACTTCGTAACCGTTGGTCAGACGAACACGACACACTTTCCGAAGAGCGGAGTTCGGCTTCTTGGGCGTCGTGGTGTACACACGCGTGCACACGCCGCGCTTCTGCGGCGACGCTCCGAGCGCCGGAACTTTAGTTTTCTCTGCTCGCGTCCGGCGCGGCTGCCGGATGAGCTGACCCGTGGTCGCCATGCTTCGATTCTCCGTCTTACTATCGAGCCCGAGCTCGAGTGTGAGCGGTGCGGAAGAAGACCGGGCCGCCTGCAAGAGGCGGCCCGGTCGTGTAAGTCGTTGCTTGCGGTCCGGCGTGCAGGACGGGCCGGGCCGACAAAGGCCGGCGATTCTAGGTAGGGGCCGCTGGAGTGTCAACCGCCCGGCGGATTCCCAGTCTGGGGCCTGGCACCCCGGAAAACCAGTGGGGCGCGGGGTGGGGCAGCGCGTTGCGGCGCGGCGAGCGGGGGGTGCGGCGAGCCGGTTTGTGGGGTTCCGGCCGCCGGGCCTACGATCCAGCCCTCCAACAGCCCGTACGCATGGGGAGACCTGCCGTGTCCGCAGTACCTGCCACCCTTCGTCATTCCGCTCTGGCTCTGGTTCTGGCCGCAACGGGCCTGATCGCCAGTACCGCCCTCTACGCCGCCGACGCCTACGATGCGGCGGTCCACCATACCGGCCGCACGGAAGCGGATCTCAAGCGGGATGCCTCGGACCACCCAGCCGACGTGCTGCGGCTTGCTGGGATCAAGCCCGGCATGCGCGTGGCGGATCTGCTGGCGGGAGACGGCTACTACAGCGAGCTGGTGAGCTACATCGTCGGGCCCAAAGGCCATGTCCTGCTGCTGAACAATGGTCCCTTCGAGAAATGGAGTGAGGGTGCCTGGAAGCCCCGCGTGGCCAATGACCGCCTGCCAAACGTCGAACACCGGGTCGTGGACCTGGAGAAGATGGATCTCGGCAGCAGCACCCTGGATGCCATTCTGCTGGTCAAGGTGTACCACGACCTCTATTGGGTCGACACGGGCACGGACTGGCCCAAGTTCAATACGGCGGCCGTCCTGGACCAGGTGGCCCGAGCCCTGAAGCCCGGTGGAGTCCTGGTCATTGTCGATCACTCGGCCAAACCCGGTACCGGCACGTCCGCCGCCTCCACCCTGCACCGGATCGATGAGGCCTACGCCCGCCACGACTTCGAATCCCGCGGGCTCAAAGTCATCGGCACCAGCGACGTGCTGCGCAAGCCCGAGGACGCGCGGGACCTGATCTCCTACAAGGGGCCGGCGCTGGGCAAGACCGACCGCTTCGTGCTGGTGTTCCGCAAGACCGGCTGAACTATGTGAAATTCTGGCGGCTGGGGCTGTCACCGCGACCCCAGCTGGGCCGTGACCCCGGCTGGGCCGTAACCCCGGCTGGGGCTGTCACCGTGATCCCGGCCGTTCTGTGCCAGAATCGCGGCCCCGTGACCCATCCAGGCCGCCGCACCGCGCCATGACGCCCACCACTTTGCACCGGATTGTGCACCGCAACCCGATCGCCCTGCTCCTGTGCGCCCTGCTCGCCAGCCCGCTTGCCCTGGCCCTCGCCCTGGCTCCGGCAACCGCGGGGGCCGCGACCGCGCCGGCGGCACCAGCCACCGAATCCAAGTCGGGCAAGACGGACCCGGCGCCCCCACCCTCCGGGGTGGGACAGGGCGTGGCAGCCGGCGCGACGGGGAATTCCGGCGCGGCGACCGACTCCGCCACCGCGCCATCATCGACGGTCGCCGAGCCTGCGAATCCGGGAATCGAGAACGCGGTGGTAAAGGTCTTCTCGACGCTGCGCTACCCCGACCCCTTCCGGCCGTGGAGCAAGCAGGCGCCCAGTGAAGTGACCGCCTCGGGCGTGGTCATCGAAGGCAAGCGCATCCTCACCAATGCGCACGTGGTGCTGTACTCCAGCCAGGTACAGATCCAGGCCAACCAGGCCGGCGACAAGCTGTCGGCCACTGTCGTGGGCGTGGCGCCCGGCATCGACCTGGCGGTTTTGAAGCTGGACGATGAGTCGTTCTTCGCCGGCCATCCGCCGATCGCGCGCGCCAGCACGGTGCCTGAGATCAAGGACGCCGTGCTCGCCTACGGCTATCCGACCGGCGGCACTGCGCTGTCCATCACCAAGGGCATCGTGTCGCGCATCGAATTCGTGCCCTACAACTACCCGGTGTCGGGTCTGCGCATCCAGATCGACGCCGCCATCAATCCCGGCAACAGCGGTGGTCCGGCCATCGCCGGCGACAAGATGATCGGGCTCGCCTTCAGTCACCTCGACCAGGCGCAGAACATCGGCTACATCATTCCCAACGAGGAGGTGGACCTGTTCCTCAAGGACCTCGCCGCGGGCAGGACCGATGCCAAGCCGGCGATGTTCGATGAGCTGCAGACACTGGAGAATCCCGCGCTGCGCGCCTACCTGAAACTCGACAAGTCGGTGTCGGGCATCGTCGTGCACCAGCCCGACTTCACCAATCCCGCCAGTCCCCTGAAGGAGTGGGACGTGATCACGAAGATCGGCGGCACGGCGATCGACGATCAGGGGATGGTGCGCCTGGGCTCGCTGCGCGTGAGCTTCCGCTACCTGGTCCAGAAGATGGCGCACAACGGCAAGGTATCGCTGACTGTCGTGCGCAACAACAAGCCGATCGACATCGAGTTGCCGGTGGTCGCCAACCGCCCGACCCTGATCTCGGATCTGCGCGGTCAGTATCCGTCCTACTTCGTGTACGGACCGCTGGTGTTCTCGCGCGCCACGCGCCAGTTCCTGTCCTTCATGCACAACAGTGTGGGACTCATGTCCGCGCTGGGCTACATCGGCAGTCCGCTGGTCACGCACCTCGGGGACACACCGAGCCCGGAGCGCGAGGAGCTGGCCGTGGTCTCCTCACCGTTCTTCCCGCACAACCTCTCGAAGGGCTACAGCAATCCTTCCGCCGGCGTCGTGTATTCAGTGAACGGCGTGCGCGTACGCAGCCTGCGTCACCTGGTCGCCCTGCTGCGTGACCTCAAGGACGAATACGTGGTGTTCGAATTCGACCACCGCGGCGGCGAAGCCCTGGTGTTCCCGCGCAAGGACATGGTGAGCTCCACGGAAGAGATCCTCACCGACAACGGGGTGCGCGCGCAGGGCTCGCCGGACATGCTGGAGGTCTGGCAGGGCAAGGCGAAATAACGCCGCCGCACGCGCTTGCCCGGGCCGGCGCGCACTCCGCGCTGACGCCGCCGGAAAGTCACCAACAAAAAGGGCCATTGGAGGGTTCCCTCCAATGGCCCGGTTCTCAAAGGCCGTTCGGCTTTCAGCCTTCGGCGCTGCTCTCCGACTCCGCCCCGGCGCTCGTTTCCTCCATGTCGGGCAGACCGCCGCCCACATCCATGAAGCTGCGACGCTCGGTGCCCTCCGTCTTGCGACGGCGGGAGGCATGAGCCGCGAAGCCCGTGCCGGCCGGAATGAGGCGTCCGACGATGACGTTCTCCTTGAGTCCGCGCAGGTCGTCCTTCAGACCGCGAACCGCGGCTTCGGTCAACACGCGCGTGGTCTCCTGGAAAGACGCCGCCGAGATGAACGACTCCGTGGCCAGCGAGGCCTTGGTGATACCCAGCAACACCGGCTGGAGGCGGGCCGGCTGCTTGCCGTCCTGCTTCGACCGGTCGTTGATGTCGAGCGCACGGGCGCGATCGAGCTGCTCGCCACGCAGCAGCGTGGTTTCGCCGATCTCCTGCACCTCGGTCTTGCGCAGCATCTGACGGATAATCACCTCGATGTGCTTGTCGTTGATCTTCACGCCCTGCAGACGGTAGACGTCCTGGATCTCGCGCACGAGGTAGTTGGCCAGCGCCTCGACTCCCTGCAGACGCAGGATGTCGTGCGGATTCGGCTCGCCGTCGGCGATGACTTCGCCGCGCTCGACCGTCTCACCCTCGAACACGTTGAGCTGGCGCCACTTCGGGATCAGCTCCTCGTACTTCTCGCCGTCGTCGCTGGTGATGATCAGACGCCGCTTGCCCTTGGTCTCCTTGCCGAAGCTGACCGTACCGGACTTCTCCGCGAGGATGGCCGGGTCCTTGGGCTTGCGGGCCTCGAACAGATCCGCCACGCGCGGCAGACCGCCCGTGATGTCACGGGTCTTGGAGGACTCCTGCGGGATGCGCGCGATGACATCGCCCACCGATACCTTAGCGCCGTCCTCGAGGCTGACGAGCGCACCGGGCGGCAGTGTGTACACGGCCGGAATCTCGGTGTTGGCGAACGTGACTTCCTTGCCCTTCGAGTTGACCAGTTTCATGGTCGCGCGCAGATCCTTGCCGCCACGCTGCTTCGTATCGAGCACCACCGTGCTCGACAGGCCGGTGACCTCATCCACCTGCGAGGTAACCGTCATGCCGTCGATGAAGTCCTGGAACTTCAGGAAGCCGGCCACTTCGGTGACGACAGGGTGGGTATGCGGATCCCAGGTCGCCACGACCTGGCCACCGATCACCGCATCGCCTTCCTTCGCCGTGATCATCGCGCCGTACGGAATCTTGTAGCGCTCGCGCTCGCGACCGTACTCATCGACCACGCCGATCTCGCCCGAGCGGGACACCGCAACCAGATGTCCCTTCTCGTGCTGCACGGTCTTGATGTGATGGAAGCGGAGCACGCCCTTGTTGCGCACTTCCACGCTGCTGGCGGCAGCCGCTCTCGATGCCGCACCACCGATGTGGAACGTACGCATCGTCAGCTGTGTGCCGGGCTCGCCGATCGACTGCGCAGCGATGACGCCCACGGCCTCACCAATGCTGATCGAGCGGCCGCGCGCGAGATCGCGCCCGTAGCACGATGAGCACACGCCGTAGCGGGTCTCACAGGTGATGGGCGAGCGGACCAGCATCTGGTCCACGCCTTCCTGTTCGAGCCGGCGCACCAGCTTCTCATCGAGCAGCGTGTTCTTCGGAATCAGCACTTCCTCGGTGCCGGGCTTGAGGATGTCCTCCGCGATGACGCGGCCGAGCACGCGCTCGCCCAGCGCCTCCACGACATCGCCACCCTCGACCAGCGGCGCCATGCTCAGGCCGTTGGACGTGCCGCAATCGATTTCCGTCACCACGAGATCCTGGGCGACGTCCACGAGACGGCGCGTCAGGTAACCCGAGTTGGCGGTCTTCAGCGCCGTGTCCGCGAGACCCTTGCGGGCACCGTGGGTGGAGATGAAGTACTGCAGAACGTTCAGGCCCTCGCGGAAGTTCGCGGTGATGGGCGTCTCGATGATCGAGCCATCGGGCTTGGCCATCAGGCCGCGCATGCCGGCGAGCTGGCGGATCTGGGCGGCGGAACCGCGCGCGCCCGAGTCGGCCATCATGAAGATCGAGTTGAAGGACTTCTGCTTCTTGAGCTGGCCCTTCAGATCGGTGGCCTCCTCGCTGCCGAGCTTCTCCATCATCGCCTTCGCGACGTGGTCGTTGGCGCGCGACCAGATGTCCACCACCTTGTTGTAGCGCTCGCCGTTGGTGACGAGACCCGAGGAGTACTGGTCCTGGATCTCCTTCACCTCGCGGTCGGCCGAGGCCACGATCTTGGTCTTCTGCTCCGGGATGACGATGTCGTCGATACCGAACGACACACCCGACCGGGTCGCGTAATGGAACCCCGTGTACATGAGCTGATCGGCGAAGACCACGGTCTCCTTCAAGCCCAGCGCGCGATAGCACGCGTTGATCGTCGCGGAGATCGCCTTCTTGGTCATGTCCTGATTGATGAGATCGAAGGACAGACCCTTGGGCAGGATCTCGAACAACAGGGCACGGCCGGCGGTGGTTTCCACCAGGCGCAGTCTCTCCTCGAGCACGCCACCCTCGCCGCGGACATGCTCACGCAGCCGCACGCGGATCCTGGCCTGCAGATCGATGGAGCGGCTCTCGTAGGCCCGATGCACTTCCGGCACGTCCGAGAACGCCATGCCTTCGCCACGCGCGCCAACGCGCTCGCGGGTCATGTAGTACAGACCCAGAACCACGTCCTGTGACGGGACGATGATCGGATCGCCGTTGGCGGGCGAGAGGATGTTGTTCGACGACATCATCAGCGCGCGCGCTTCGAGCTGCGACTCCAGCGACAGCGGCACGTGGACCGCCATCTGGTCGCCGTCGAAATCGGCATTGAAGGCTGTGCAGACCAGCGGATGCAACTGGATCGCCTTGCCTTCCACGAGCAACGGCTCGAACGCCTGGATGCCCAGGCGGTGCAGCGTCGGAGCGCGGTTCAGCAGCACGGGATGCTCGCGGATGACTTCCTCGAGAATGTCCCAGACTTCCGGACCTTCACGCTCGACGAGGCGCTTGGCGGCCTTGATGGTCGAGGCCTCGCCACGCAGCTGCAGCTTCTGGAAGATGAAGGGCTTGAACAACTCCAGCGCCATCTTCTTCGGCAGACCGCACTGGTGCAGGCGCAACTGCGGGCCGACCACGATGACCGAACGGCCCGAGTAGTCGACGCGCTTGCCGAGCAGGTTCTGGCGGAACCTGCCCTGCTTGCCCTTGATCATGTCGGCCAGCGACTTCAGCGGGCGCTTGTTGGTACCCGTGATGGCGCGGCCCCGACGGCCGTTGTCCAGCAGCGCATCGACCGCTTCCTGCAGCATGCGCTTCTCGTTGCGCACGATGATATCGGGCGCGTTGAGCTCGAGCAGGCGGCGCAAACGGTTGTTGCGGTTGATGACGCGGCGGTACAGATCGTTGAGGTCGGAGGTCGCGAAACGACCACCGTCCAGCGGCACCAGCGGACGCAGGTCCGGCGGCAACACCGGCAGCACCGTCAGCACCATCCACTCCGGCTTGTTGCCCGACTCGATGAACGACTCGACCAGCTTGAGCCGCTTCGACAGCCGCTTCAGCTTGGTCTCGGACGAGGTACCCGCCATCTCCTCGCGGATCTTGATCATCTCCTGCTGCAGGTCGATGGTCTGCAGCAGCTGGAACACGGCTTCGGCGCCCATGCGTGCGTCGAACTCATCACCGTGCTCCTCGATCGCCTCGAGGTACATCTCATCCGTCAGCAGCTGGCCGCGCTGCATGGGCGTCATGCCCGGATCGATGACCACGAAGGCCTCGAAGTACAGCACGCGCTCGATCTCGCGCAGCGTCATGTCCAGCATGAGGCCGATGCGCGAGGGGAGCGACTTCAGGAACCAGATGTGCGCGGTCGGGCTGGCGAGCTCGATGTGTCCCATGCGCTCGCGGCGCACCTTGGACTGCGTGACTTCCACGCCGCACTTCTCGCAGACCACGCCGCGGTGCTTGAGGCGCTTGTACTTGCCGCACAGGCACTCGTAGTCCTTCACGGGCCCGAAGATCTTGGCGCAGAACAGGCCGTCGCGCTCGGGCTTGAACGTGCGGTAGTTGATCGTCTCGGGCTTCTTCACCTCGCCATAGGACCAGGCCCGGATCATCTCCGGGGAGGCGAGGCCGATCTTGATCGAGTCGAAGTGCTCGACCGGAGCGTGCTGCTTGAAAAGCTTCAGTAGGTCTTTCATGTCAATCCTGCTCCAGCTCCATGTTGATACCCAGCGAGCGGATCTCCTTCACGAGTACGTTGAAGGACTCCGGCATGCCGGCATCCATCTGGTGATTGCCGTCCACGATGTTCTTGTACATCTTGGTGCGGCCGTTCACGTCGTCGGACTTGACCGTAAGCATCTCCTGCAGCGTGTACGCTGCGCCGTAAGCTTCCAGGGCCCAGACTTCCATTTCGCCGAAGCGCTGACCGCCGAACTGCGCCTTGCCGCCCAGCGGCTGCTGGGTCACGAGGCTGTATGGTCCGGTCGAACGCGCATGCATCTTGTCGTCAACCAGGTGGTTGAGCTTCAACATGTACATGTAGCCCACCGTCACCTGGCGCTCGAAGCGCTCGCCCGTGCGACCGTCGAACAGGTGTGTCTGGCCGTTCAGCGGCAGATCGGCGAGTCCGAGCAGGCGCTTGATCTCCTCTTCGCTCGCACCGTCAAACACCGGCGTGGCCATCGGCACGCCGCTGGAGAGGTTGCGCGCGAGGCGGATCAGGTCCGCATCGCTCAGCTCGTCGATGGACTCCTTCTGGCCGCCGGTTTCGTTGTAGACCCGCTTGACGAACGCGCGCAGCTCCGCCGTGGCGGACTGAGCCTCGAGCATCTTGCCGATCTTCAAACCGACGCCCTTCGCCGCCCAGCCCAGATGCGTTTCCAGCACCTGGCCGACGTTCATGCGCGAGGGCACGCCCAGCGGATTCAGCACGATGTCGACCGGCGTGCCGTCATCCAGGTACGGCATGTCCTCGACCGGAACGATCGTGGAGATGACGCCCTTGTTGCCATGGCGGCCGGCCATCTTGTCGCCCGGCTGCACGCGGCGCTTCACCGCGAGATACACCTTGACCATCTTGAGCACGCCCGGGGCGAGATCGTCACCGGCGGTGATCTTGGCCTTCTTGTCGTCCAGACGCTTCTCGAACGCCTTCTTCTGCAGCTTCAGACGTTCGGAGGTCTGCTCCAGTTGCGAGTTGGCGTCCTCGTCCTCGAGGCGGATCTCGAACCACTCCTCGCGCGGCAGTTCATCCAGATACTCCGCGGTGATCTTCGTATCCGGCTTGAGCTTGCGGGGGCCGCCGGCGGCGGTCTGACCGACGAGCATGCCGCGCACGCGCTGGTACAGGTCGTCCTCGAGAATGCGCTGCTGATCGGCGAAGTCCTTGCGGACCCGCTCGATCTCCGCCTTCTCGATCGACAGGGCGCGCGAGTCCTTGTCCACGCCGTCACGCGTGAACACGCGCACGTCGATGACCGTGCCATCCATTCCGGGCGGCACACGCAGGCTCGTGTCCTTAACGTCGGATGCCTTCTCGCCGAAGATGGCCCGCAGCAGCTTCTCTTCCGGCGTCAGCTGGGTCTCGCCCTTCGGTGTGACCTTGCCGACGAGGATGTCGCCAGCCTTCACTTCGGCGCCGATGAAGGCGATACCCGCCTCATCGAGCTTCGCCAGAGCGGCGTCACCGACGTTCGGGATGTCGGCAGTGATTTCCTCCGGCCCGAGCTTCGTGTCGCGCGCGACGCAGGTGAGCTCTTCGATGTGAATGGTCGTGAAGCGATCTTCCTGGACCACCCGCTCGGAAATGAGGATCGAGTCCTCGAAGTTGTAACCGTTCCACGGCATGAACGCCACGAGCAGGTTCTGGCCCAGCGCCAGCTCGCCCAGGTGGGTGGACGGTCCGTCCGCGAGCACGTCGCCGCGGGCGATGACATCGCCGGCATTGACGAGCGGACGCTGATTGATACACGTGTTCTGGTTCGAACGCGTGTACTTCGTCAGGTTGTAAATGTCCACGCCGGGTTCGCCGGCAGTGGTCTCGTTGTCATTGACGCGAACGACGATGCGGGATGCGTCAACCGAATCGACGGCTCCACCACGCTTCGCGACCACGGTCACGCCCGAGTCGATGGCAACAGGCCGTTCCATGCCCGTACCGACGAGGGGCACTTCCGAACGCAGCGTCGGCACCGCCTGGCGCTGCATATTTGAACCCATCAGCGCGCGGTTGGCGTCGTCGTGCTCCAGGAATGGAATCAGCGAGGCCGCCACGGACACGATCTGCTTCGGGCTCACGTCCATGTAGTTGATCCGCTCGCGCGGCATCAGCGTGAACTCGTTCTGGAAGCGGCACGAGACCAGCTCGTCCACCAGCTCGCCGTTCGGGCCGAGCACGGCGTTGGCCTGCGCCACCGCGAACTCGCCTTCCTCGATGGCCGACAGGAAGTCGATGCGGTCGGTCACGCGGCCGCCTTCCACACGGCGGTACGGCGTCTCGAGGAAGCCGTACTGGTTGGTGCGGGCATACACGGACAGCGAGTTGATCAGGCCGATGTTCGGACCTTCCGGCGTCTCGATCGGGCAGACACGGCCGTAGTGGGTCGGGTGCACGTCGCGCACCTCGAATCCGGCGCGCTCGCGCGTCAGACCGCCCGGTCCAAGAGCCGAGACACGCCGCTTGTGCGTGACCTCGGACAGCGGATTGTTCTGATCCATGAACTGCGAGAGCTGCGAGGAGCCGAAGAATTCCTTCACCGCAGCCGCAACGGGCTTCGCGTTGATCATCTCCTGCGGCATCAGCGGCTCGGTCTCGGCGATGGTCAGGCGCTCCTTGACGGCGCGCTCGACGCGAACGAGACCCACGCGGAACGCGTTCTCGGCCATCTCACCGACGCTGCGCACACGGCGGTTGCCCAGGTGATCGATATCGTCCACCTGACCGTTGCCATTGCGGATGTCGATCAGCACCTTGAGGACATCGATGATGTCCGAGGTGGCGCCGAATTGCGTCACGAGCCGCTTGGAATTGTCATCCGCACGGCTGGAGAAGTACTTCTGGTCGTACAGGATGCCGGTGCCGGTGATTTCCTTGCGACCCACGCGCCGGTTGAACTTCATCCGGCCCACGGCCGACAGGTCGTAGCGCTCGGGGTTGAAGAACAGGTTGGCGAACAGGTTCTCCGCGGCGTCCTTGGTCGGCGGCTCGCCCGGACGCATCATGCGGTAGATCTCGACCAGCGCCTCCAGGCGGGTCTTGGTCGGATCGATGCGCAGCGTGTCGGAAATGTATGGCCCGCGATCGAGGTCGTTCACGTACAGGGTGTTGACCTGGGTGATGTTCGCCTCGATCAGCTTCTCGACGGATGCGGCGGTCAGCACCTCGTTGGCCTTGGCGATCACCTCACCGGTGTCGGTGTTGACCACGTCGTGCGCGAGGATCTTGCCGTACACGTACTCGCGGGGCACGCGCAGGCGCGTGACCTTGGCATCCTCGAGCTGCCGGACGTGGCGCGCGGTGATGCGGCGGCCTTCCTCGACGATGACCTGCTCGCCGATGCGGATCTCGAACGTCGCGGTCTCGCCGCGCAGGCGCTGCGGCACGAGCTGCAGGGCCACCTCATCGCGACCAATGAAGAAGGTGTTGGTGTCGAAGAACGTGGCGAGGATCTCGGACTCGCTCATGCCGAGGGCGCGCAGGATGATGGTGACCGGCAGCTTGCGGCGCCGGTCGATGCGCGCGAACACGCAGTCCTTGGGGTCGAACTCGAAGTCGAGCCACGAACCGCGATAGGGGATGATCCGGGCGGAGAACAGCAGCTTGCCCGAGGAATGCGTCTTGCCACGGTCGTGATCGAAGAACACGCCCGGGCTGCGATGCAGCTGCGAAACGATGACGCGCTCGGTGCCGTTGATGATGAACGTGCCGTTGTCGGTCATGAGCGGCAGCTCACCCAGGTACACCTCCTGCTCGCGCACGTCCTTGACGGGCTTCTTGGCCCCGGCTGCTTCCTTGTCGAGCACGATCAGGCGCACTTTCACGCGCAGCGGCGCGGCATAGGTGAGCCCGCGGAGCTGGCATTCCTTGACGTCGAAGACCGGCTCGCCGAGCCGGTAACTGACGTACTCGAGCGAAGCGTTGCCGGAATAGCTCGAGATCGGGAACACGCTCCGGAATGCAGCGTGCAGCCCGACGCTGTCGCGCGCATCCTCGGGCTTTTCAGCCTGCAGGAACGAGCGGTACGAGTCGAGCTGGATGGCGAGCAGGTACGGCACTTCCAGAATGCTCGGCTGTTTGCCGAAATTCTTGCGGATGCGCTTCTTCTCGGTGAAGGAATAAGCCATCAGGGTCACCTCAGACGAAATTGCATGGACCGGGCCCGCGCCGTGGCGCGGACCCGGTTGACACTCGCAATGCGCGGGTGCAGATCTACTTGATCTCCACCTTCGCGCCGGCGTCCTCGAGCTTCTTCCTGAAGGCTTCCGAGTCGGCCTTGGACACCGCTTCCTTGACGGTCGAGGGCACGCCCTCGACCAGATCCTTGGCTTCTTTCAGGCCCAGCCCCGTGATTTCGCGGATCACCTTGATCACGGTGACCTTCTTGTCAGCCGGGTACTCCTTCAGGAGCACCGTGAATTCCGTCTTCTCCTCGGCAGGAGCGGCGGCGGCGGCGCCAGCCGCGGGGGCCGCGGCAATGGCTACGGGGGCGGCGGCGGTGACGCCGAACTTCTTCTCGAAGTCGGCGATGAGCTCGACTACCTCGACCAGGGTCAATTTGGAAATTGCATCGAGGATTTCATCTTTGCTGACGGCCATGTGGGGTCTCCAGTAACAGTTTCAAGACAATGAATCAGGCGTTCGTGGCCGGTGCCGCGGCACCGCCCTTGCTGTCGCGATAAGCGGCGAGCGTGCGGGCGAGCTTGGCCGGTGGTGCGGCCAGGGTGCCGGCGAGCTTCTGCAGGGGGGATTTGATGACCCCGAGAAGCATCGACAGCGCCTGGGCGCGCGTCGGCAGGCTCGCGACCTTCTCCAGGTCCCCGCCGGGCAGAACCTGCCCGCCCAGGGAAACCAGAGTCGCGACCAGCTTGTCGTTGGCCTTGGCGAAGTCCTTCACCACGCGCGCGGCCGCGCCCGGATCGTCCTTCGAGAAGGCCAGTACCAGCGGACCTTTGAGCTTCGGGCCGACAGATTCGAACGACGTGCCGGCGAGAGCCTTGCGCGCCAGCGTGTTCTTCACGACACGCATGTACACGCCCTGCCCGCGCGCCTTGGCACGCAGCTCGGTCATCTGACCGACCGTGAGCCCGCGGTATTCGGCGGCGACCACGGATTGCGCTTTCGCTGCAACCTCGGCCACCTCCGCCACGAGTGCTTTCTTGTCTTCCAGGTTGAGTGCCATGTCTCCAAACTCCTAAAGCCTTAGAAGATCAACCGATGAAGCCTTGAACCTCCCTGCCGGCTTCGCCTCGGACCGGACGCCCCCTGGCGCCTGCGGCCCCAAGCGGGTTGCGGGGACCATCCCCTCTCCCGCACGACAGTGACCTCCCAGCCTCGAGGAGACCTCGATGCGAAAAGCGGTTCACCATCTGCGCAGGCGCTCATTAAGAGGACCGGCGGCCTTCACGGCCCGCCCTCGCCTGCGGTCTTGGATGGAATTTCGCCTCTGGAGCCTCGCGGCTCAGGGGCGAAATCCGCACCTCCTCATGCGCTTGCGCGCAACCGATACCCGGATCAGCCCAGCGTGGCCTGATCCACCACCACTCCCGGACCCATGGTCGAGGAGATGGCGATACGCTTCAGATACTGGCCCTTGGCTGCAGCCGGCTTGGCCTTCTGCAGGTCCGCGATCAGCGCGGCCAGGTTTTCCTTCAGCGCGTTGACTTCGAAACTCGCCTTGCCGATCGTGCAGTGCACGATTCCAGCCTTGTCCACGCGATACGTGACCTGACCGGCCTTCGCGTTCTTTACCGCGGTGGCCACATCCGGGGTCACGGTGCCCACCTTCGGGTTGGGCATCAGGCCGCGCGGTCCCAGGATCTGACCCAGCTGGCCGACGACGCGCATGGCATCGGGGCTGGCAATCACGCGGTCAAAGTTGATCTCACCGGCCTTGACCTGGGCAGCCAGATCGTCGAGACCGACGATGTCGGCACCCGCCGCCTTGGCCAGCTCCTGGTTCTTGCCGGAGGTGAACACGGCCACGCGCACGGTCTTGCCCGTGCCGTGCGGCATCACTGTCGAGCCCCGCACCTGCTGGTCCGACTTGCTCGCGTCGATGCCGAGGTTGACCGAGGCATCCACCGTCTCGTTGAACTTGGCGGTGGCGAACTCCTTCACGAGCTTGAGCGCCTCATCCACCGGATACTGCTTGCCGGGAGTCAGCTTGGACTTCCAGGCCTTGATTCGTTTTGCAACGGCCATGATCAGACCCCCTCCACGTCAACGCCCATGCTGCGCGCGCTGCCTGCGATCGTCCGCACCGCAGCGTCCAGATCGGCGGCTGTCAGGTCGGGTGTCTTGAGCTTCGCGATCTCCTCCAGCTGCTTGCGCGAGATCTTGCCCACCTTCGCGGTGTTCGGCGTGCCGCTGCCCTTCTCGATGCCGATGGCCTTGCGGATCAGCACCGCGGCCGGCGGCGTCTTCATGATGAAGGTGAAGCTGCGGTCGCTGTACACCGTGATGATCACGGGGATCGGCAGACCCTTCTCCAACTTCTGGGTCTGCGCATTGAACTGCTTGCAGAACTCCATGATGTTGACGCCCTGCTGGCCCAGCGCCGGCCCGATGGGCGGCGAGGGATTTGCGGCGCCCGCAGGCACCTGCAGCTTGACGTAGCCTTGTACTTTCTTTGCCATCTGTCTCTCCCGGGTGCTAGCGCCTTTTGGGCTCCCCTGGTCTATTGGCTCGAATCGCCTGCGGCGATTCGAGCGGACATCACACCTCTGCCGCCGGCAAAAAACGTGGTTTTTGCCGGCTGCGCCCGCTGCCGATCACCCTCGCCGGCGATTCGAGCGGACATCACACCTCT
>Ga0335083_10006421_pt1 | contig 14675 bp, 10 predicted proteins | sample Lox_Sample_42_FD_206716 | JGI IMG/M metagenome (GOLD analysis project Ga0335083, IMG submission 206716) | Soil microbial communities from Loxahatchee National Wildlife Refuge, Florida, United States - Lox_Sample_4.2 | ecosystem: Environmental > Terrestrial > Soil > Wetlands | place: USA...
TCGAGGGTGACTCGCGACTGATTGGTGACCGTGACGTTCAACTCACGGTCGGTACCCAGGCCGAACAGCGACCCCCACGACCACCCGCCGGTCACGGATGCGTGTACGGCGAACCGCGCGGCCGGCGCTGGGCGGACCGCTTCCTTGGGCGCACCGACGACGGTGACCGGAATGGTCGAGGAGCCGCTGGCCGGAAGGGTTTGGACCAACACGACGCAGGGGCACGGCCGGCCGGGCGTTCGCACGACGAGCCGCCCGTCAACTTCGCCGGTCGGGCCGGGACTGACGGTGACGGCCGTGCTCCCGAGGCAGTCGGCGCTTCCGTCGATGGCTTTGCGCCCGCACAGCTGAAGCTGGATGGCGGTCCCCCCCGGCCAACGGTGGCCGGTGAAGGCGACCGAGTGACCGGGCACCAGCCTGTGTGTTGCCAGCACGATGGTCGGTCGGTGGCGTTGCGGGCTAGCGGACGCAGGGTGGGCGAAGGCAGGGAGGGCCACCCCGGCGGCCAGCACGGCCGCCAGGGACAGGAGCCAGGCACCCCCCCGGGGTCTCATCAGGCGTTCGTCGGCTCTCGGTGACGACCGGTCGCGTCCTCGGGCGGTGCGGTACCGCGCCGGCGACGGCGGTACCAGACGATCGCCGCGATGATGGCCACGATGATGGCCAGCAGCAGCCACGGGATGTTCCAGACACTCGCGGACGCCTCGCCCGCGGTGTGCTTGGCCGTGACGACGACCTTGCTGTGCAGGATCACCGAGGGCTTGACCCCGCTGATCTCCTGATGGATCGTCGCCGATCCGCCGGGCAGCAGTTGCGGGATCACCGAGGTGCGGTGGTGGGTGGAGCCGAGGACCGCGCTGACCGACAGGTCGGCCGTCGGCGTCAGATTGACGTTGCCGGTGTTCGTCACGGTGTAGCTGACGTTGACGTTGGATCCTGCGCCGAACAGGGCTGCGCCGCCCCGACTCGGGTCCAGGTGCACACTCGTCACGGACAGCGAGGGCGAGAGCGGTCCCCGGACGCGGGCGTACATGCGAACCGCGACCGCGTCGATCTGGTGGATCTGGAGGGCCCCCGACTTGTGCGCCGCGCTTGGTTGGCCCTCCACGATGATCCCGCCGGCGTGGTCGCCGGGAGTGGCGTTGGCCGGCGGGGTGATCGTGAAGGGCACCTTGACCGCGCGTTTGGCTCGCAGCGTCAGGGTGGAGACGGGCAGGTGGATCCAGGTGCCGATGTCATGCATCGGCTGGTAGGAGAGTTTGAGGAGGAACTGTCCCGACGGTGAGTTGTAGGCGTCCGAGCCGTAGATGTGGAACTTGAGCCTGGTCTTCGTCTCGTTGGTGATGGTCAGGGAGTCCCGGACGGGTACGCCGGGGGTGAGCAGCGGCTGGAAGTAGGGCCGAGCCAGGGATTGGCCCTTGGCCGTCGTCGGGAACACCGACCAGCGGCCGTTGTCGGCGGCGGCTGCCGGCCGGGCGGAGACCCCGCAGACAACGGCGAGGCTTGCGAGGAGGACGAACAGACTCGTCAGGACTCGCGCTCGCGAGCGCAGGTTGATTCGGTACCGCCAGATCATGGGGAAGTCACGATTCCAATCTGAACAGAAGCGGTCCGGGGAGGGGCGAATATATCGCCCCTCCCCGGACTTTTGTGCTACTTCGGTCGTTCTAGCTCACGAGGTACTCCACGGTCCCGACGTAGGTTCCGGCGTAGACCGAAGCCGGGATCGTCAGGGTGTAGGTCTTCGTGACATCGAACGTGCCACCGCTGTAGCCGGCCGCAGCCGAGCAGATGGCCTGGGTGGAACCGAAGTTGCCACCGCCAGCAGGCACGGCTGCTGGGTTGAGGTTGCCGGCGTGCGCCGCGCAACCGATGCCGCTGATCGCCAGCTTGCTCGCAGCGATCTGGCCGTTGCCGCTCGCGTCAAGCGCGTGGGTGCCCACGCTCTCGTTGCAGAAGTCGGCAAGACCGGCACAGGAGGCGTTGGTGTTGTCGGTCCCACTCGACGGAACGACGGAGGCCTGCAGGCCCCAGCCGGACGTCGGGTCACCACGGTTGTCCTCCACGTACAGCGTGCTACCAGCACCGGTGCTGGTCTGCTGCACACCGTTCAGGGTGATCGCCGGCAGGTTCAGCGTGTCGCAGTGCAGGCTGATCGGCAACGTCGGGTCGGCGCAGCTGAGCACGAGCTGACCCGGGTTGACAACCTGGCTCAACGGCTCGTCCACCGGCGGGGTGCCGATGTTGACCGTCACGGTGCCCGGTGACGACGTCGAGTTGGTATTCGACACCGTGTACTGGAAGGTCACCGTCGCCGGGCCGGACCCGCTGTCCGTCAGCGTCGCCTGGCAGAGGCTGGGCGAGTTGCTGATCGAGACCGCGAGGCGCGGGTCTGACGGAGCCGTGCTAACCGCACAACCCGTGGTGGCCGTCCCGCCGTTGCTGCTGTTGGGCAGGGTGATCGTCTTGGAACCGCCGACGCCGAGGCTGACGTTGGCGCTACCGGACGACGGCGCCGGGTCGGTCGCGACGACGTAGGCCGCGGCCGGTGGCGTGATCTTCACCGTGGTCCCGGCCTGGGTGAAGCCGCTGGTGACCGAGAGCAGCGAGGTGGCGCCGCCCAGGGCCTCCGGTGGCAGGACCGGGGTCGTGGCGTTGGTTTGGATCGGGCCCGGAACAGAGGCCGCGGTCCAACCGGTCTGCACGCAGTCCGCCGTACCGATGCCGGTGGTCCCACCGAACGGGACGTTGATCCCGAGGCTGGTGGTCAGCGTGAAGGTGTTTGCCGTGCCTGGCACGATCCCGATGTTGGCGTGGCTACCGAGGGTGGTGCTCACGCCGAACACGTTGCCCGTGCTCACCGAGGAGTCGGTGAAGGCGAGCGGAGCGTACAGGGTCAGGGCGCCACTGCCGGCCGCGGTGGTAGCAGCCGAGATGGTTGCACTCGCGCCACCGCCCGCGACGGCGACAATGACCGCCGTGCTCGGAATGCCGGTCGTGGCACCGATACCGTCGCCGACCTCGCTCGCCGAGAAGCTGCCCGCTGACGCGGTCAGCGTGGTCGAGCCGGAGGTCCAGCTCACGCCGCTGACGGTCGTCGTCGGGAACGTCTGCGACGCGAAGGTGTGGCCGTAGGTGTAGGAACCGGTGGCCGTTCCGTCGGTCGAGGCAATCGTGAGACCGGAGACGGTCAGGCCGGTGGCCGTGATGCCGTTGGCCGCCAGGCCAGCGGCCTCGCTGCCGGGGATCGGGAAGGTCAGTGCGCCGGCTGCGCCGAACGAGCCGCCCTGGTAGAAGGACGGGTCGGGGGTCGCGGCCAGATTGGTGACGATCTCGAAGGGTCCGGTTTGGCCGGCTTGTAGGGCGGTCGTGCAGTCGTATTCATAGCTGGTGCCTGCGTTACTGCCGGCGAGTGCCGGCGCCTGCGTCAGCGCGATGCCGGCGAGGCTCGCGACGACGCTGAGCGTGCCGCCTACGGCGACCGCTCGCGCTGATCTAGATCGGAACTTCACGAATCCTCCAGTGGGCTGGGACGTGTCGTGTTCGGTATCGCTCCGAGCGCGGCACGTAGGGAGCGCGCGCGCGGCCTTGCGGTTTCGTGCCATGCACCTGAGTCCCCAGACAGGGATCAAGCGAAGGCATACTTCTCTGCCGGGAATGCGGCGTCAAGGGGTTCGGCAAACCATCACCCCGGTTACCCCTGGTAGCAGTTTCGTGACGCGGATCACACCGCTAGTCACCACCCAAAGTGACTAGAGATCCGTCTAGCCCGTGGAGCCGAGGCCCGGAGCGGTCAACCAAAGATCTTGTTGAATCCTCCGGCTTTTTTCTTCCAGTGGAGAAGATCAGGCTCGAGAGCGGCGGTTGCTTCCAGAGAATCTTCAGGATTAACGGACTAGTCCCGGACTGGTTACCGACGCGTAAACGGTCAGATGATTCCCGGCATATCCGCAGAAAACGGCGCAGCCCCGTACCCGACAGGGGGGTGTATCCTGCGTGCAAGGGGCGGCAATGGGCGGTTTAACCGGTTTTCCCGGCGTCCAAGAATTAGTTCTGACGCCTAGTCAGATTCGCCCTGAGGCAATGCCCGGTGCGGGTGCTCAGGAAACGACGAGAGCGGGGATGCTCAGCCCCGGCTGGGCTTGTCCGGCGCCGGTAGCAACTCGATCCAGGTCCGTCCGGGAGCCAGGGCGATCACGTGCCCGGACTTGTCCTTCAACGTCAACGGATCCTTGATCGAGGGCCGCGACCAGGTGCCCTTGATCATCTTGCCGTTGCGCAGCACCCAGACCGGGTTGTGGCCGGTCGTGACGTCGCGGGGCGAGGCGTTGCCGAGGACGTCGTGCAGGCCGGTGCTCGCGAGCCGCACGCGCATGATGACGACGTTGCGCGCCGACAGTTGCGCGCCGTCGGTCTGCCGGTCGATGGAGCCGTTCTGGGTCCGCAGCCACTGGCCGTGCGACCACGTCCAGGACGCGCTTGCCGACGGCCAGCTGATCGCGACCGTGTGGGCCTTGCGGGCGTGGGTGGAGATGGCGCCGTAGTGGAACAGCGGCTTGGGTGCGTGCAGGTGCGGACGAAGGTGCAGGCCGGCGCGCAGGATGGCATGGGTGGAGGAGTACTCGTTGTGCGGGGCGATGTGCTCGGTGCCGCGGTAGAAGATCGACCCGGCATCCGACGGCGAGACCAGCGCGGCGTCGGAGTCCTTCCTGATCGGCGGAAGGTCCTTCGGGTTCGCGCCGGAGAAGCCCAGAACGCTGCCGTGCAGGAGCGCGAGGACGTCCGCGTCGGAGATCCTCGCCGAACGGATCGGCCCGACCACGGCCACCCGGTTGCACTGGAAGATCGCCATCAACCGGGTGAGGCCGCCCTCGACCTCTTCCTCGACGACGACGTCGGCCCCGTTGACGCCGGACTGGGGCAGCGCCCCCACCACGTTGTCAACTTTAATTGCCACGGCGGGCCGGTTGATCCGCTGGCCCTTGGCGCGCACCTTGCCGGTGAGCGGGCAGGTTGGCTTCGGCGCCGGCTTCGCGGCCACCGGTTGAGCGGTCGACGCGGCCAGGCCGGTACCGCCAGCACCGGTGGCGCTGGGCGTGCTCTCGCTGTTGCAGCCGGCCACAATCAGGCCTGCTGCCACGGTGAGCACGGCGATGACGGGCTTTCGGGTCAGTTGCATGCGTGGGACGCTCCGTTCGTGACGGTCGGCCGGTCAGTACTCGAGCTAACCGTGACCTTCTTCGTACCGTGATAGTTCGATCCGACCCACAGCTGGAGGCCGGAGCCGAGGGAGGCTTGTTCGCGGGTGATCGCTCCCGGGACGGCGGCGGCAAGAGTTCTTGCCGACTGGGCCCGGGACGGTCCGTAGACCACGACCGTCTGGGCCGGGTTCGCGCCCGCGGGGGCGTTCGCGGGGGTGCCGGAGATGGTGAACCCGACGTTGGTGAGGTCCTGCGCGGTGCGGCTCGCCAGGCCGGCGGTGCCGGCCGCGTTGAGAACGGTGACTGCGATGTTCTGCGGCGCCACGGTCAACTTGTGCGACCCGGTGACGTTCGTGATCGGCTTGTCCTGAGCGAAGTCGCGGAACAGTCGCTTGGACAGCACGGGGTCCCACAGGACGGCCGAGCCGGCCGAGCTCGCGTAGTTGGTGTCCGACAGCGGCACCGTGAGCAGCTTGACGTGGCTCGGCGACATCGAGTGCAGCCGGCGGGCCAAGCTGAACATCTCGCCGTGGGACAGCCCGGCGTCGACGGTGAGCGACCCGGCGACCGACTTCAAGAAGCCGAGCAGCTTCGGGACGTTGAGGATCACCCCGGCGCTCTCCGCCTTGTCGAGCAGGGCGGCCATGAACTTCTGCTGCCGCTGGATCCGGCCGAGGTCCCCTTGCGCCGGGTCGAACTCGCGGGCCCGGACGTACTCCAGCGCCTGCGTCCCGCCGAGGGTGACCTTGCCCGCGGGGATGTTCAGCCCGCTGCCGACGTACCCGCCGGTGGAGGCGTCGTAGTGGACCGGGTCGTGGATCGGCTGGGAGTCGCAGACCGCGATCCCGCCCAGCTTGTCCACCATGTTCACGAAGCCGAGGAAGTTGATCACGATGTAGTGGTTGATCGGGATGTGGGTGTTGTCGTGCACGGTGCGGACCGTGAGGTCCGCGCCCCCGAAGGAGTACGCCGCGTTCAGCTTGTTCGGCGCGGCGGGGATCACGGCGGCGCCCTTCGGGCAGGAGCCGTGGGTTGGCGCAGCACCGCCGGGGCAGTGGGCGGGGATGGTGACGTAGGAGTCGCGCGGCAGGCTGACCATGTCGGCCTTGCCGCCGTTCGCCGGGATGTGCAGCAGGATCATCGTGTCGGAGCGCTGGCCGGAGTCGTGCCCGACGTGCAACTCCTTCTTCTGGGCGTTGGTGAGCCCGGCCCGGCTGTCCGAGCCGATGATCAGGATGTTGAGGCCCTTGCCGTCGTTGCCGCTGATGCACGACGGGCACTGGCGGGTGTGGATCTTGTTGAAGATCGCCGACACCTCGGCCCAGCCGAACCCGACCACGCCGGCCATGACGAGCGCCATGAACCCGGCGACGCTGGCCACCAGCCGCCCCCTGCTCCAGCCGCGGATCCAGTTCGGACCCCAGCCGCGCCGCTGACCAGGCGGACGAGCGTCGCCATCCGGCGCCTTCGCGCCCGGCGGGCGGCGGCGCGGATCGAACTCCGGCGGCAGCTGCCGCCGGGGAGGCGGAGCGTCCGCGGAGGGACCATCGAAAGGCCCGGTCACGAGCTGAAACCTCCGCTGATCGGGACAGATGCGACAACTCCGGATCCGATGCTAGGTGAGCAGGTGCTCAGGTCCGGGGATGCCACGCGGTAGCGTGCCGCGCGATGGTTCCCCCCGAAATCGACTCGCTGCCCGCCGTCTCCGTCGTGCTTCCGGTGCTGAACGAGGAGCGCCACCTCGCGTCGGCGGTCCGCTCGGTGCTCGGCCAGGACTACGCCGGTGACCTCGAGGTCGTGCTCGCGCTCGGCCCGTCCAAGGACAAGTCCAACGCGATCGCCGCCGAGCTCGCCACCGACGACCGGGTCGTGCTCGTCGACAGCCCGACCGGTCGCACCCCCGACGGGCTGAACATCGCGATCGCGGCCAGCCGGTACCCGATCGTGGTGCGCGTGGACGGCCACTCGGTGATTCCGGCGACCTACGTCGCGGACGCGGTCGAGCTGCTCGAGCGGACCGGCGCCGACAACGTCGGCGGCCTGATGAGCGCCACAGGGGTCACCGACTTCGAGCAGGCGGTCGCGGCCGCGATGACCTCCAAGCTCGGCGTCGGGAACGCGCCCTTCCACGTCGGCGGCGGCGAAGGCCCCGCGGACACTGTCTATCTCGGGGTGTTCCGGCGTACCGCGCTGGAACGGGTCGGTGGGTACGACGCGACCTTCGCCCGGGCGCAGGACTGGGAGATGAACTACCGGATCCGGGAGACCGGCGGGCTGGTGTGGTTCTCGCCCAAGCTGTCGGTGTCCTACCGGCCGAGGCACACCCTGTCCGCCCTCGCCGCGCAGTACTTCCACTACGGGCGATGGCGTCGGCATGTGATGCGTACCCATCCGAGTTCGGTCAACTTTCGCTATCTGGCGCCGCCGCTCGCCCTGCTCGGGGTGGGCCTCGGCCTGCTGGCGGCGATCATCGGTGCTCTGTTATCAACGCCGTGGTGGCTCGTGGCGTTGACATTGCCGGTCGGCTACGCGCTGCTCGTGCTCGCCGGTTCCGTCGTCGTCGGGCGCGGGTTGCCCCGGGTCGCCCGGCAGTGGTTACCGCTCGTGCTCGCCACCATGCACCTGTCCTGGGGAGCCGGCTTCCTGACGTCGTGGCGCGTGGTCGAGGAGCGCTAGCACCACGAGCCCGGTCAGGACAGGCATCCGGGCGTGGCCGCCGAGATCGTGGAGATCTTGTTGGTCGACGTGGTCGAGGACACGCTCGAGTTGATCGTGACCTTCTTCACCTTCGTGTAGTCCGCGCCCACGATCAGGGTGAGCGTCGTGGAGGCGGTCGGGTCCGTGCGCCGGATGCTGCCCGGGACCGAGGCGTGCAACGTCTGCGAGGACTGAACCTTGCCCGGCCCGTACTTCACCACGCTCGTGAGGTAGCCGGTCGTCGGCGCGTTGCCGATGCCCACCACGTTGTAGCCCTGGGCGGTGAGCTTCGCGGCGACCTTGTGGGCCAGGCCCTTGCGAGCCGTGCCGTTCTCGACGTCGACCGAGATGCTGCTCGGCGCGACCGTCAGCGGCACGGTGCGGGTCGTGTTCTTGTGCGCGTGCACGGCGGTCCCGGGGATCGGCTTGTCGTTGCGGATCGCGTTCCACAACTCGGGCGCCTTGCTCGGGTCCCACTCCACGTCGCCGTAGGGCATGCCCGGCGCCTCGGTGAGGTTTGGCACGGTCAGCAGCCGGACGCCGCCGGCCCCGACGTTGTGCAGCGCGCTCGCGAGCTTGCGCATCGTGCCGAGCCCGAAGCCGTCGGTGGTGATCGAGCTAGCCGCGGCGACCAGAAAGCTCTGGAGCTTGAACGGGTTCGTGAGCAGGCTCGTGCTCGTCGCCTTGCGGATCATCGCGCCGATGAACTCCTGCTGGCGCTTGATCCGCGGCAGGTCGCCGCCGCCGTCGAGGGCGTACCGGGCGCGCATCAACGCGAGGGCCTGGTCGCCGTTGATCTCGACGCTCTTGCCGGCCGGGAGGTTCAGGCCGCTGCCGTGGTAGGCGCCGTCGACGTCGACGATCGGGTCGACGAGCGGATGCGCGACGCACATCCTCACCCCGCCGAGTGCCGAGACCATCCGCTTGAACCCGGCGAAGTCGATCACCGCGTAGTGGTCGATGTGGATGCCGGTCAGGGTCTCGATGGTGTGCACCGTGCAGCTCGCGGCGTACTTGTTGCTGTATTCGCCGCCGACCGAGTAGGCCGCGTTGAACTTGGACATGAACGGGCTCGACTGCTGGTTGTGCGGGCCGACCACGCAGGAGGGGATCTGGACGTAGGAGTCCCGCGGGATGCTGATCAAGGTGGCGCCGGATCCGTTCGCCGAGATGTGCATGATGATCGTGGTGTCCGAGCGGGCGCCGGAGATGTTCTTGCCGCCCGTGCCCTTGCCGCTCGCCCCCTGGCGGGTGTCGGAGCCGATCAGCACGAAGTTCTCGGCATGCAGCGCGTCGGCGGCCTTCGACGGGCGGGGGGACGTTCCGCTGCCGGTCGGCACGATGTAGGGCTGCACCGTGATCTTGTGGTTGATGTAGTAGTAGTCGGCGATCCCGACCCCGACCGTGACCACGAGGACGACCGCCAGCGAGATCGACGTCCACTTCAGCACCCGGCGCCAGCGGGGTCGGCGGCGCGGCGCCAGGTCCTGGTTCGAGGGTGTCATCTCTTCCGGTGACCCGGGCTCTTGCGGTGACCCGGGCGTCGTCACGAGACGGTGCTCCTTGGTGGGAGGCTCAGCGGTACGGCGGCAGAGCCGAGCGGTTCGGCGGCCGGCCGAAGCTCGGCGGCGGTGCCGAGGCGGCCCCCCAGGATAGGGGCCGTTTGCTGAGGAGACGCTGAAAGGTCACCTCCGGTTGGTCTGCGGGTCGCCCGCGGCGCGAGTGGAGAAGGTGGGAAATGCCGGCCGGTACGCCGTACCGTAGGGACGGATGTGGCCACAGTGACGAGGGGTAACAAGGCCCGCCGTGGGCCGCTCGCGGCCGTGGCGGTGGTCACGGGTGCGCTCCTCGCGCCGGTCGCGCTCGTTCCCGCTGGGGTCGTGCTCGCCCCCCGGGCGACGGCCGCGTCGGTCGCGGCCGCGTCGGCCGCCGAGCGCTACCCGGTCCCGCCGGGGGGCGTGTTCACGTTCAAGGGCCGGGGCTACGGGCACGGGCACGGGATGTCGCAGTGGGGCGCGTACGGCGCGGCGAAGGTCGGCGGCCTGACCGCCGCTGAGATCCTGCACTTCTACTACCCGCACACGTTCATCGCGACCCGGTCGACCCAGCGCAACGTCCGGGTGCTGCTCACCGCGACGGATGCCGGCGGCCGGGGCTACCTGCAGGTGGCGCCCGCGGACGGGCTGGCGTTGACCACGCACGGCGGCAAGCCGCAGACGCTGCCGACCGCCACCCCGGCGCCGGCGAAGGCGCCGATCAGCGGGTGGCGGCTGGCGCTGCACGGTGGCACGGTCGTGCTTCGCGATCACGCGGCGGGCCAGTGGCATCGGTACACGACCGCCGGCCGGGGAGCGGCGTTCACCGACTCGGCCGGCCGGCTGACGGTGACGGTGCCCGGCGGGTCCGCGTCGTACCGAGGGTCGATCGTGGCCGACGTGGCGTCGGGTCAGCTCGAGGCGGTGGACGTGGTCAACCTCGAGCTCTACCTGCGCTCGGTGGTGCCGGCGGAGATGTCGGCGTCGTGGTCGAGCGCGGCGCTTCAGGCGCAGGCGGTGGCCGCGCGGACCTATGCGACCCGCGACATGGCGCACCCGAAGGGGCGGCACTTCGATCTGTTCGGCGACACCCGCGACCAGGCCTATCCCGGCACCCGCAGCGAGGCGGCGCGGGCGACGAAGGCGGTCGCGGCCACCGCCGGCGAGATCGTGGTCGACAGCGCCAACCAGGCCGTGCTGACGCAGTACTCCTCCGCGGACGGCGGGTGGACGGTGTCCGGCGGGGTGTCGTATCTGCCCTCGCAGCACGACCCGTACGACGGCGAGGTCCCCAACAGCGCGCACGCCTGGCGAACGTCGGTCTCGGCGAGCAGCATCGAGTCGGCGTACCCGGCGGTCGGGACGCTGAAGCGGATCCTGATCACCGGGCGCGACGGGCACGGTCGGTGGGGTGGTCGGGTGACCGCGGCGAAGCTCGTGGGCAGCGGGTCGACGGTGTCGGTGACCGGGACGGACCTGCAGTACGCGCTGGGGTTGCGCAGCTACTGGTTCCGGCCGATCCCGACGCCGGGTGCGCCGCGTTCGTTGTCGGCCACGGCCTCGGCGTCAGCGTCCGGCTCGGGCTCCGGCTCGGGCTCCGGCTCGGCCTCGGCGTCAGCGTCCGGCTCGGGCTCCGGCTCGGCGGCGGTGACCGTCACCTGGAAGGCACCGGCACCGGTGCCCGGGGCAGCCGCGATCACCGGTTATGCGGTCGAGGTCGGCAAGCACGAGGTGACGGTCGCGCCCGGCGCCCGGAGCGTGACGATCCAGCACGTCGCGACCGGTACTCATGCGGTCCGGGTGCGGGCGCGGTCGAGCGCGGGCGCCGGCCCGAACGCGTCGACCACGGTCACCGTTCCCGGCTAACCCCCACGTGGTATCGCCCAACTGTCTTTTGTCGGGCGTTTTGCGGCTGCAAACGCCCGACTTCTGACAGTTGGGCGTTAGTTGGCGGGGATCGTGCCGAGCCGACCGGCCTGGAAGTCCGCGAACGCCTGCTGGACCTCGGCCTTGGTGTTCATCACGAACGGACCCATCCACGCCACGGGCTCGCGGATCGGCGCTCCACCGAGGATCAGTACGTCGAGCCCGGTGGCGTGCCGCTCGTCCTGTCCGCTCGCGGCCGCGACCGTCACGCTCCCACCCGGTCCGAAGACCGCGAGCTGGCCGGTCTGGATCGGCGTACCGCTCGGGCCGACCGTGCCCCGCCCGGCGAGGACGTAGCCGAGCGCGTTGAACTCCGGGCGCCACGGCAGGGTCAGGGACGCACCCGGCGAGACCGTCGCGTGGACCATGGTCATCGGGGTGTACGTCGTCCCCGGCCCGGAGTGGCCGTCGACCTCGCCGGCGATGACGCGCACGAGTGCACCGGCGTCCGGCGAAGCGAGCAGCGCCACCTGGCCGGCTCGCAGGTCCTGGTAGCGCGGCGGGACGAGCTTTTGCGCCCGTGGCAGATTGACCCACAACTGGATGCCGTGGAACACACCGCCGCTCGCGACCAGCGCCTCCGGCGGCCGCTCGATGTGCAACAGGCCGCTGCCGGCGGTCATCCATTGGGTGTCCCCGTTGGTGATCACGCCGCCGCCGCCGTGCGAGTCCTGGTGCTCGAAGGTCCCGTCGATGATGTAGGTCACGGTCTCGAAGCCGCGGTGCGGATGCCAGGGAGTGCCCTTCGGCTCGCCCGGCCCGTACTCGACCTCGCCCATCTGGTCCATGTGCACGAACGGGTCGAGATCGGCGAGATCGACGCCGGCGAACGCGCGACGCACCGGAAACCCCTCGCCCTCGTAGCCGCTCGGCGCGCTGGTGATCTGCTTCACCGGACGCGGCGTCGCGACCGCTGGGTCGAGCACCGGAACGCGGTCGAGAACGGTCAGGTCAGGGGCGGTGATCGCGGGCATCTGCTGCCTCCTTGGTGGTCGGTCTTCGTGCAGTCTGGCCCGTGCAACTTATTTGCTCACACAAGTATTCCGGTCACTACTCGACGGGTCGCGGTCCCGGGATGGCGGCGAAGCGAAAGACCTCGGGCTCGCGGCCCGGCTGCACGTACCAGCACTCGGCCGATCCGCCGCCGGTCAGCGCCAGCATGAACGCGTCCACGACCCGTTCGGGGTCGATCAGCGGGATCTCCAGGGCGGCGAGAACCTCGCGCAGCGGGTCGACGATCGCGGTGTCGGCGAACCCCGGGCACAGCGCGTTGACCCGGATCCCGTACTGCCGCCACTCGTCGCCGATCGCGCGGACGAGACCGACCACGGCGTGCTTGTTCGCGCCGTACACCGGATCGAAGCCGGTGCCGACCAAGCCGGCGAGGCTGGCGGTCGCGATGATGTCGCCGCCGCCGGCGGCCTTCATCGGCGCGAACACCGCGTGCGCGCCGAACACCACCCCGTCGAGGTTGACGCCCATCGCCCGGCGGTAGCGATCGAGGCGGAAGGACTCGTCGAGGGTGCAGCCGGTCGAGATGCCGGCGTTGAGGAAGGCGATGTCGACCCGGCCGTGGCGGTCGACTACGGCGGCGACCGTGGCGCGGCAGGCGTCGAGGTCGCTGACGTCGCACTCGAGGAAGTGCCCGCCGATCTCTGCCGCGACCGCCTCACCTGCGCTCCGGTCGATGTCGGAGAGTACGACGGCGACACCGCAGGCCGCGAGGCGGCGGGCGACGCCCGCCCCGAACCCGCGCGCCCCGCCGGTCACCCACGCGACCTTGCCGTCGAGACCCGCACCCGCGATATTCGGCTCGCTCACCGGGCCGACCCTAGCCCCGGCCCCCGCCGGCCGGCGGTGCGTCTAGGTGCGTCTAGGTGCGGACCTGCGGTCCGCGCACAGATCCGTCGACCGTCGCCGCGGGTCAGCACACCCTCACCGTGCTCCAGCGCTCACCGTGCTCCAGCCGAACACCACGCCGTGCACGCAGGTCGTCACGGCGAAGCAGGGCCACGGTGGCAAGACCTACGGCTCCTCCGCCAGCAAGGCGGTGAAGGTGAAGGCCTGACCTTGCCCGTCGCGGCGCGGTCCGGGCCGGCTGAGGACCCGGCTACAGGGGGGTCAGCGGCGTACCGATACAGTGCCAAGGACCGCTCACCCGAGCGGTACGCACACCCGGACGCCGAGTCCCGCCACCGGGCGCGCGCAACGAACCGACGAGGGCGGGAGCGGAGGAACCACGTTCCTCCGGGTGCCGGAACCTTCGGTGCCCTTGGGGTGAAGTCGCGCAAGCGACAGGGCGATTCCCGCGTCCTAACCCGACAGCTAACTTCGCAGGCGTCCGAGGAAGAACAGTCGTCGTGCGTCGATTGGCACGTACCTCTCCCCATTCGTCTGCCCGGATGGTCGGCGTCGCTGCCCTGTCAGTGGGCTTCGCCGTCGCGAGCGTGACTGCTGCCGGCCCGGCCAGTGCGGCCGGGACACTGCAGTCGAAGCTGCACAAGCTGCGGATCTGCGAGTCCGGCGACAACTACCGCGAGAACACCGGCAACGGTTACTTCGGGGCCTACCAGTTCTCCCCGTCGACCTGGCACGGTCTCGGTTTCCGCGGTCGGCCGGACCACGCCAAGGCGAAGGTCCAGGACCGGGCCGCGACGAAGCTGCACCGGGCCGACGGCTGGTCGGCCTGGCCGAGCTGCGCCCACACCGAGCACCTCCGCTAGCGAAGCGGCGTCACGCCGGTACGCGATAGGCGAAGCGGCGTCACGCCGGTACGCGATACGGGATGCGGCGTCACGCCGGTACGCGATAGGCAGAGCGGCGTCACGCCGGTTCGGGTCAGACGTCGCGGGTGCGCAGCAGGTACCAGCCGACGAGCAGCGCGCCGATCGCCCACGCCACGAATACGGCGAACCCGGCCCACGGACCGAGCGTGTGGGCCTGCTGAACCACCTCGGTGACCGAACCGCCGGCGTTCGCGGGCAGGTAGCGGGAGAAGTGGTCCTGCCAGGACGTCGGCAGCAGGTTGCTCACGATCGGGATGATGAACACGAACGCGACCAGGGTCGTGATCGCGCCGGCCGTGTGCCGCAGGATGGTGGCCAGCCCCATCGCAAACAGCGCGAGTACGCCGATGTAGAGCCCGGCGCCGACGATCGCCCGGGCCACGCCCGGATCCGAGAGCGGCACCGCAAGGTGGTAGTGCGCAAAGATCGCGTGGCAGATGAAGAACGTCCCGAACGCCAGTCCCATCCCGAGGACCAGGCAGATGATGCCGAGCAGGATCGTCTTTGCGGCGAGGGAGTAGCCCCGCTGC
>Ga0335083_10006422_pt1 | contig 14673 bp, 9 predicted proteins | sample Lox_Sample_42_FD_206716 | JGI IMG/M metagenome (GOLD analysis project Ga0335083, IMG submission 206716) | Soil microbial communities from Loxahatchee National Wildlife Refuge, Florida, United States - Lox_Sample_4.2 | ecosystem: Environmental > Terrestrial > Soil > Wetlands | place: USA: Florida...
GCAGCACTCCTGGCACCCGCGCGGCTGGGGCGAGCACGGCCCGCTCTTTCGCATGTTCCAAAACGCGCGCGCCTGGGTCGGCTGAGCCCGCTCGCGCGTTCTCGGCGCCTCAGCGCGGCAGCTGCGGGGGCGGAATCAACGACGCGAGCGGCAGCGCCGGAGCCACGTCGACGCGATCGCGCCCTTGGTGCTTCGCCGCGTAGAGCGCGCGATCGGCGCGTTCGAGCCAGATCGCGGGCGCTTCACCGGGTTCGTGCTGGGCGATGCCGATCGAAATCGTCACCGTGACCGGCCCCGCGGGCGTGTTCACGACCAGGCGCGACTGAGCGTCGCGCAGCCGTTCGGCGCGCTGAAGCACGCGCTCGAGCGTCGTCTCGCGGGCGACCACGGCGAATTCTTCGCCGCCGTAGCGCGCCACGAAGTCCTCGCGGCGCATGAAGTGACGCGCGATGTTGTCTGAGAGCGCCTTCAAGACGGCGTCGCCCGCGGGGTGCCCGTAGCGATCGTTGATGCCCTTGAAGTGATCGACGTCGAGCAAGAGTAGGCACGGTTCGGCGGACATGAACGCCGCGAGCGAGGCCACGCGCTCGAGCTCGTCGGTGAGGGCACCGCGATTGTAGAGCTCGGTGAGCGGATCCTGAATCGCCTGCGTGCGCGCGACTTCGAGCTCGGCCTTGAGCTCGACGAGTCTGCGTCCGAGATCCTGCACCTGCCGCCGCTCGCGCTCGCGACGGCGCGAAACCGTGGTCTTGACCAGCGAAACCAGCACGCCGAGCTGCTGCTCGAGCACGTCGGGGCTGCGTTTGCCGACGACGTCGACGAGCCGCTCGAGCTCCACCTCCATGCGGGAATCGTCGAGCTTGTCCTCCGTGATCGTCGCGCTCAAGCACTGCGCGAACGCCTGGAGCGCCTGGCGCATGTTGCCCGAGCTCCGCACGACGAAGTCGCGCTCTTCGCGGCGCCGTTGTTCGAAGAAGCGGCGAGCCGAGCCGAAGTCGCGCTGGCTCGCGGGCGGCGACGAAGGCGTGGTCTCGGAGCGCATCGGCCCCATCACGAGCCGCTGCACGAGCTCGTGGCACTCGGCGCGCGTCTCGGCGGCCTTCACCTGATCGAGATCGAACGCGAACTCGCCGTAAGTGCGAATCACGCCGGCGAGCGCTTCGAGCGCGCGGTCGAGGTCGGCGTCGAGATCGGCGGCAGGGTTTGCGGCCGGGAGGGATCCGCTCGGGTTTCTGGCACGAGCTCCGAACATGTCCTCAAGAACGGCCTCCGGCGTACAAACTAAAGTGCTCTAAAAATACAATGATAACGCGGTCTTGCTCGCTCGTTTCAGCCGTCTTCGTGACGGTGGCGATGATGTAGGTCCGATCCGTGGGGGTGTTCGTGCTCGAGCTCGGCGTGCCGGTGCGGGTGGCTGTGGGAGCCCGTCACCGGCGGATCGTGCAGGTGATCGTGGTGGCCGTCGTCGTGGCGGTGGGCGTGCTCGTGCTCGAGCGGCTCGTGGCGGTGGGCGTGCTCGTGACGCTCGGTGACGTGCAGATAGACGGCGAGCGCGAAGAGCGCCGCCGCCGCTGCGACGAGTCCCGCGTGCGCGCGATCGCCGAGCGCGAACGCGAGCGCGGCGCCGACGAAGGGCGCGACGGCGAAGAGCGAGCCGGTCCGCGCCGCGCCGAGGATGCGTTGCGCGCGCAAGTAGAGCCCGAGGCTCACCCCGTAACCGCCGACGCCGCACAGGAGCAACGCGACGAACGGCCCGCGTGCCGGCCACGGTTCGCCGAAGAGGAGCGCCAGGCATGCCGAGAGCGCCGCGCCGAGCACGGCTTTGACGAACACCACCGCGCGCGGGTCGAAGTCGGCGAGCGGACGGCTCAGCGTGTTGTCGAGCGCCCAGCCGAGCGTCGCGAGGGCGACGGCGGCGAGCCCGAGCGCCTCGACGGTGCCGAGCGGCCCGGCGCGCAACGCGAGGAGCGCTCCCCCCGCGAGCATGAGCCCGACCGCGAGCGCGACCCGCGGCCCCGTCGGCTCGCGGTGCACCACGCGCGCCAAGAGCACGGTGAAGAGCGCTTCGAGGTTCAAGAGCAGCGCCCCGGCCGCGGCGCCCGCGTGGGTAAGCCCCCAGGCGAGCGCGGTCGGCGCGAGCGCGGCGCCGAACACGGACACGAGCGCGATGCGACCGAGCTCGCGCGCGGCGATGGGTCGTTCGCCCCCGCGCTTGAGGGCGCCCGCGCCGAGCGCCGCGCCCGCGTAGAGCACCGCGGCCGTCGCGAACGCCGCGTCGCCCTCGCCGTAGCGCTTGAGCAGGGGCGCGGTGAGTCCGAAGAGGCAGGCCGCGCCGAGAGCGTACGCGCTGCCTCGTGCGATCGGCGTCATGCTGTTCCGCTAGGGAGTCGGCTCGATGGTGAGCTCGTTCAGCTTGCCGCACTTGATCACGTACGAACCGCCGGCGCTCACGAAATCGCCCGCGCTCCGCCCGAGGCGAACGAAGCGGATGCCGCACGTCGTCATCAGCGTTTGGTTCGTCTCGCCGAAATCGACGCCGTGCACGAAGACGTGCGCCGTCGCGGTCGAGTGGACGACGAGCGCCGCGCGATCGCGCGGCAGCTTGTTCACGTCGAAGGTCGGCGGGGTGACCGGCGGCACCGCGCCGACGGCCGCCGCCGTGCTCGCCGTGGTCGCCGGCGCGGCGACGTCGTTCGGCGCGTTCGGCGCGCTCGATGCGCTCCCGGCCGAGGCCGCGTCTGCCGTTTGGCCCGATGCCGCCGGTTCGGCAACGGCGGCGGGGGTCGCTCGTTCCGTGGCCGCCGCGGCAGCCAGCGTGCTCGGCGCGGCTGCCGCTTGCGTGCTCGCGGCGGTCGGCGTGGTGAGCGGCGGCGCCGCGGGCGCCGGGCTCGCCGCGTGCGGAGCCGGCGTGTCCGCGCCCTGATGCGTCACGAGCGCGAGCCCCATCCCGACGGCAGTCGCGGCAATCGCCGCCACGATGAAGAGCAGCACGCCGCGCAGGCTCGTTTTCTGCGGGGGCGGCGGGCGTGAGCTCGTCTTCTTCTTCGCGATCGGCGGGGACGGCGGCGGCGAGGCCGACTGCAGCGTCTTCGAAATCGGGTCGACCTTGGGGCTCGACTTCGCGGCGCTGAGCGGCAGCGTCTTGTCGCTGCTCGGCGCGGCGAGCGGGAGCGTCTTGTCGTTGCCCGGCGTTGCGAGCGGGAGCGTTTTGTCGCTACTCGATGTCACGACGGGCGCTTTCGCCGGCTCGCGCTCCGCGAGGCGCTTCGTGTGGGGTTCCGCGTCCGGGTCCGGCGGCGGCGGCTCCGTCGGCGCGAACGCCACGGTGTTGCCTCCGGCTTCGGGCACGCGCGGCGACGGCTCCGGAGCGCGCGGCGACGGCTCGGGTCCGCGTGGCGGCGACGGCAGCGCTTCGGTTTGCGCGGGTCCGGGCTCGCGCTCGTCGGCAAGCTCCGTCGCGACGGGCGGCGCCGGCGAAGCCGCTTTGGGTGGTACCGGCGCCTCGAGGTTCGGCTGCGACGCGCGCACCGCCGTCTTCGCGTCCGATTCCCAATCTTCGGCGTGCGGCGTGAACGGCTCGGGCGTGACCGGCGCGGCGGCGGCACCGGGCCCCATGATCACGGTCCCGAGCGGCGTTTTGCCGTCCACGCCGGGGCGCGGCACGGCGGCTTTTTCGGGCACCGGCACGGGCGGCAGGCTGATCGTGGGCTCGAGCGGCGCCGGCAGCGACGCGGGCGGCGAGTCCGCGAGCGCGGTCGCGGGGTCGAGCGCGAACTCGCTCGGTCGCTCTTCGCGCACGCCGAGCGTGTCCGGATCGATCGTGACCGGTCGCGTGCCGACCTCGGTGAGCGTCTGCTCGTCGAGCGTCGCGGCGAGCAACTCGCCCACGTCGCTGCCCTCGTTCACGGCGGTCTGCACCGCGACGGGCAGCGGGGCCACCACCGATTCGATGCTGACCGTCGCCGGCACGGCGAGCTGCATCTCCTTGCCGCCGAGCTCCGGCACCGCGAGCACCGGCTGACTCGCCGTGCGCGGCTTCGGCGGCTGCATCGATTCGGTCGAGCTCGCCGCTTGGATGAGCTCGGCGCACGCCTTCGTCCAGCGCGCGAGCTCGCCCTCGGGGCCGCTCAGTTTCACGCTGAATCCGGGCGGGGCGCTCGCGATCGCGCCCGAGCCGAAGGCGAAGCGCCGCGCCACCTTGCCCTGGAGCCGCACCCGTTCGTCGCGGTTCGGCAAGCGGAGCTCGACCTCCACGTCTTCGGTCGCCGAGGGGAGCAGGCTCCGCACGTAAAGGCCGCTCGGGCTCGCGTCGTAGCTGAAGCCGTACTCGTCGGCGTCGCCGCCCTTCGGGCGGAACGCCACCGGCGTCGCGTAGAGCGCGCGCCACTCGCGCCGCCGCGGGCCCTTCGAAAACACGAGCTCGTTCGCGAGAAAGAGCACGTCCTCCGGCGCGCCCGCCGTGCTCGTCACCGCGACGCGGTCGAGCCCGGTGAGCTGCGCCGCGAGCCGCTGCGTGCTGCGCGCCTCCACGGTGACGATCCACGTCGGCAACGCGCCCGCGCGCGCCGCGTTCTCGATCAGACGGCGCGGATCCCCGAGCGCGGCGCTGATCACGACCAAGCGCGTCTCCGCCTGCGAGGCGTAAAGCTCGACCGCGCCGCGATCGACCGCGAATTTCACGTCGTAGCCGGCGTGCGAGAGCACGCGTCCGACGAGCGCGCGGCGCTGGGTCGTGGCCTCGGCGACCACGGCCTGGCCGAAGCCCGTCGCGTCGGCGGGCGGCGTGTCGCGCAGCACCTGGAGGCGACGCTCGAGCGGCATGCGCGCGCCGAGCGGCACGAGATCGTCCGCGCCCCACGCGAACACGCGCGCGAAGCCGAGCTCGTTCGGGTGCCGCGACATGCCGATGACCGGCACGCTGCGGAGCCGTTCGGTGCCGCGGGCCCGCTTGCAAAATTGTTCCGCGCCGAGCGTCGCCATGTCGACGAGCACCGCGAGCGCGCCGTCGCGCTCGAGCTCGACGAAGGCGCGCGCCGGCTCGCGCGTGAGCAGGAGCTCGAGCCCCACGGCTCGGACCGCGGCCTCGAGCGACGCCTTGAGCTCTCCCGCGAGGTTACCGAGGGCGATGACTCGCCGGTCAGCGTTCGACACGCCGCGGGACTTTACGAGGTGCGCGAAGGTGGGAGCAACCCGGCGCGACAAATGTCCCCGCAAAGTGCGCGAAACACGCAGGAAGCACGCCTCTTGCTCCTATCCCGTCCATGCTCGACGTGGCTCGGGTGACAGGGCAAGCGACCCAGGTCGTGGAGGTTTCACCAGGGGTGGCGCGCGTCGAGCTCACCGGAGAGCTCCCGGTCGGTTGGTGCGGCAACCTGGCCGGAGCACTCTCGCGGAGGGGGGTCTCTATTTTGCGCGGCAACGCGGAGCGTCACGATAGCGGCTGGACGGTCGTGCTCGAGGTCACTTCGGAGAACGGCACCGACCCGTGCGACCTCGATTTCTCGGCGCTCGCCAACGAGGCGAACCCCGAGCCCCAGGGTCCGCCGCGGCTCGAGTCGTTCGTGCTCAACATGCCGCGGCGGAGCGCCGCCGTCGAGCTCACCGTTCGCGGCCCCGATCGGCGTGGCTTCCTCGCGGCCCTGCTCGACCGTCTCGCGTTGCTCGGCCTCTTCCCGGCGCGCATCAGCGTCGAGACGGTGCACGGGATGGCCGCCGACACGCTTTGGCTCCAAGCCGACGGCGGCAAGCCGCCCGCCGAGCCGGCCCTCGGCGCGCTCCGCGAATTTTTGCGCAGCTCGACCGGCCACTGACGCCCCGCCCGTTTTCGGGTGCAGAGCGCAGCCCTACGTCGCCTTCACGCGCATGACCCGCGCCCACCGCGCGTTCGGCCTCCGGCCGCACGCCGCGTTATTTCGACGTTTGCCGCCGCCGTTCGAGCCGCCGCACGTCCACGCGATCCTGATCGCGGTCGGCTGCCGTTTTCATGGCGATGAGGTCCTCGAGGCTCACCACCGGGACGGCAAGCTCACCGACGTGCATCTCGGCACGGCGTTGGAACGCGGCGTCGAATTCGATGCCGGGTGCCGATTTGAGCAAGTCCACTCTCACGGGTGGTGCGCCGAACCATACGATGTCGTCGTGCGAAGAGGTTCGAACGGCTTCGATGGTTGAAGGAGCTGCTCCGAACGCGACGAGCGCTCCGCATGTTCGCTCGATGTTGGTTTCGTCCCCGTCGAGCAGAATGTCGAGATCCTTCGTCGCCCGGGGGCGATCGTGAAAGCCCACCGCGTAGCCGCCGATCACCAAATAGCGCACGTCAGCGTCGGCGAACGCCGCCAACAGATCCGCGAAGTCCGAAGGGAGCTCGGGTGTCGATGCCATAGTGCTCTCTGGATGCCTCCCAGACCGAGACGAAGCGCTCGGCTGCCGTCATGGCCCCCCAAAACTCGTCATCGACCGACTCCATGTCGGCGAGCTTTGCGACCCCGCCCTGCCAGGTCGAGCGGCGACGCGCGGCTCTGGCCTCACGCTCGGCGAGATCTTTTCCGCTCACGCTCACACGCTAGCACGGCTCGCTCGTGTTGGCGTCACAGGAGCTCGCGCACCACGCCGTCGGCGAAGAGCCACGCGCTCTTCGGGATGCGCAGCGTGTCGCCCGCGCGCACGAGACGTCCGGAGCGCACGAGACGTTCGGCTGCGCGCTCCCGCTCGCGCGTGAAGGCGACCGCGCCCGTCTCGCGTTCGGCGCGCGCGAGGTCGACGCCCTCGGCGAGTCGCAACCCGAGCATCAGGCGTTCGCGGAGCGCCGTTTCGGCGTCGAGCCGTTCGGCGTCGCTCACGAGCTCGGAGATTTCCCAGAGCGGCGCCGTCGCGCTCGCCGTGAGGTAGCGCTCCGGCGCCGGCGCGTTGCGGTAACGCACGAGACCGCGCTCGCGCGGCACGGTGCCCCACGCGCCGGTGCCGAGCCCGAGGTACGGCTCGCCCCGCCAAATCGCGAGATTGTGCGCGGCGTAGTGCCCTTCGCGCGCGAAGTTACTGATCTCGTAGTGTTCGAAGCCCAGGTCTTCGAGCGCGCGCCCGACGACCTCGAACGAGCGAGCGACGAGATCCTCTTCGAGCAGCGGCAGCTTGCCGGCCTTCGCGAGCGCGCCGAAGCGCGTCCCGGGCTCGATGGTGAGCGCGTACGCCGAGAGGTGCGTCGGCCCGAGCTCCGCGACCGCGAGCGCTTCACGTCGCGCGACCTCGGGCGACTCTCCGGCCACCCCAAAAATCAAATCGGCCGACACCCGCGCGAACCCGGCCTTCAACGCGGTGGCAACGGCACGGAGCGCGCCGTCGGGATCGTGGAGCCGCCCCAAAAATCCGAGCCGCTCGCGCTCGAGCCCCTGCACGCCGAGACTCACGCGATTCACGCCCACGGCGCGGAGCTCTTCCGCGCGCCGCTCGTCGAAGCTCGAGGGGTTGCACTCCGCCGTGACTTCGACGCCGTCGCCGGGGAAAGTACGGCGGATCGCGGCGAGCACCCGCCCGAGCTCGCGCGGCTCCCAGAGCGAGGGCGTGCCGCCGCCGAAGAACACGCTCGTCAGCGTGCGGGCGCCGAGCTCTTCCGCGCGCCGCTCGAGCTCGACGAGCATCGCGTCGGCGTACTCACGATGAGGGATCGCGCCGCGCTCCGCCGCCAGGCTGAAAAAGTCGCAATACGGGCACTTCGCGAGGCACCACGGGAAGTGCACGTACACGCCGAGCGGCTTTTCGACCACGCGCGGGCTTACCACGGGCGGCGCTCGCGTGGAGTCGTGCTAACCCTTCGCTCGGGTAGCGTGGAGGTCGGGTTTCGAACGCGCTTGGCGTGGCGCTCGCTCGCGGCGACGGCGCTCGTGCTCGCTTGGCCGCTCGGCTGTTCGAGCGGCTCGAAGGGCGACACCGAGCCCACGGCGTGCACCTCGGACGCCGATTGCCCCTCGGGCGAGGTGTGCGGCGCGCTGAACGGCGCCTGCTTCGGCTTCGCTCGCGCGCACACGGTGTGCTGGCCGCCGTCATGCACCGACGATCAGCTGAGCGACTGCGGCGCTCCGGGCCGAGCGTGCGGCAAGAATTGCTCGTGCGTGACGGCCTGTAACGCGGACGACGCCGCGCAGAGCTGCCCGTCCGGGGAAGTGTGCCAACGTGAGCTCGGCTACGCGCTGCACGGCTGGTTCCGGGACGCGTGCGGCGATCCACGCTGCGCGTCGGGCGACCCGAGCCTCTGCGGCGACCAGCACGCGGTGTGTGGCGCCTGCGTGTGCACGCAAGACTGCTCGTCCGCGACCTGCGATGACCCGAGCGACGGCTGTGGTGGCGTGTGCATCGGCGTCTGCGCTGACTACTCGCCGTGTCCGACCGGCGGCGGCTGCGGTGTCGGCTTTCAGTGTCTCTCGATGCCGGACGGCGTGAAATGCCTGCCGGCCGAGTGCGCCATCGTCACGCTCGCGCCGCCGCTCTGCGGCACCGCGAGCGCGTTTTGCGGCCCGACGTGCCCGAACTGACGCCGAGCCGCCTCACGCTATTGGCTGCTTTGATCCGTGCCGGCCGGCGGCGTCGCGTCGCGGCCGAGCGCGTGATTCAGCTGCACGAGCGCAATGCGCGCCGTGATGTACGCGTCGGCGAGCTGGATGCGAGCATTCGTCAAGGTCGTCTCCGCATCGGTGAGTTCGACGTTCGTGCCGCGTCCGGCGCGGAAGAGCTCGGTGCGGACGCGGTAGCTTTCTTCGGCAGACATCAGCTGTGTCGTCGCCACGCCGATCGAGTAGCGGGCCGTTTCCGCGGATCGAGCCGCCTGCTCGAGCTCGACCTTGATACCGTCTTCCACGGCGCGGCGCTGAGCAAGGAGTTCCTCGGCTTTCACGTCGGCGGTCGCCGCCGTCGCATTGTTCATGGGGATCGCCGTTGGCGTCCAGCTCAAGACGACTCCAGCCTGCCAGCTTCCATGGAACTTCTCGTCAGGGATGAAGTAGCGCTGGTTCGGATTCGCGTAACTTGCGGCTGCTTGGCCGTCGAGGCGCGGATAGTTGCCGATGCGCGCGGATTTCGCCTGTTCGCGGCTGGCGGCGGAGGCTGCGTCGAGGCTCTTCACTTCGGCGCGTTGTGCGAGGGCCTCGCGGAGCCCCGCTTCCGATGTGGGCAGTTGAGCGAGCTCCGGCGCCTCGACGAAAACCTCTTCACCGATCTCGTGTTGTTGCCCGGGCGGCAAGCCCATCGCGACATCGAGCTGCGTAGCTGCGATGGCGGTGTTGTTACGCGCCGTTTCGAGTTGCAGCATGGCGTTCGCTACGTCCGACTGAGTGCGAAGCACGTCGGCCTTCGAAGCGAGCCCAGCGGCGAAGCTGTTCTGCGTGTCCCGCTGGTGCCCCTGCGCTTGCTCGAGTGCTTGGTTGGCGATCACGACCTGCGTCTGTTGCCGCACCCACGTGTAGTAAGCGACGCGAGCATCTCGCGCGACGGACGCCACCGTCGCATTGCGGTCGTAGGCAGCGGCGTCGCGTTGCTTCGAGGCTCCGGCTACACCGTGCGAGACCTTGAACACGTAGTCCGAGATGGGCACCTGGAGTGATGCGTCGAAGGAGCCGGCATTTTCCTGAAATTTGATGGGCTTGAAGCTGACGGGAGGTAGGCCGTTCTGGGCGGCTACCGCATTGATGACGTCGACGAACGTCGTCGGGAAAAAATTAACGGATGGTACGTGTGAGAGGCGCGTGTACGACGCGCTGAGCTTGAGTGTCGGCCAATAAGCGGCGTTCGCGGAATCGATGCCGCTCTCCGCCTCCTCGAGCGCCTTTCTTTTGGCTTCGATGGTGGCGTTCGTTTGCATTGCACGACGCGCCGCCTCGTCCGAGGTGAGACCCTGGCCAGGGCCGGCCATGTGAAGTCTATCCTTGAGTTCTTGGATCGCCTGCGCCTTCTGCGCGTCGCTCACCCCCGTGTCGATCACCGGAGACGCCGCGGGCGCCGTGCCCGCTGGTGCAACGGGGCCGGTCGCTGCCGGCGTGTTCGGCCGTGCCGCCGGTGTCGCGGGTGTGCTCGGCGCGGCGGGCGCTTTGGGCGGTGCTGCTTGAGCGGCCGCGCCGCGAGCGAGAAGAAGGAGTGCGACCGGGAGCAGACCCCCGCCGCGGACGACTCGAACGCCTTTTGAGATCATGAAACGGTTCCTCGGTGAAGGGACGGTGTCGCGGTGAGGGTTACTCGGCCGACGACGCCGCCTCGTTCGGCGCCACGCTCGGGCGGCCGCGGCCGCCGGGCATGAAGGCCCGAACTCTAGCTGCCATACGCGGCAGAAAGCGCTTGAGATTCTCGATCGCGAGATAAAAGACGGGCACGACGATGAGGGAGAGCAACGTCGAGCTCACCACGCCGCCGATGACCGCGATCGCCATCGGCGCGCGAAATTCGCTGCCCTCGCCGTTGCTCGTGGCGGTCGGCAGCATGCCGAGCACCATCGCCGCGCTCGTCATCAAAATCGGGCGCAGGCGCTCCGGCCCCGCGGTGACGATGGCCTGAAACGGGGTCATGCCGTGGTCGCGCACGTGCACGATCGCCCGGTCGATGAGCAGAATCGCGTTCTTCGTCACGAGGCCCATCAGGAGCACGATGCCGATGAGCGCGCCCATCGCCATCGTGTTGTTCGTGAGAAACAGGCCGACGACGCCGCCCACGAGCGCGAGCGGCAGCGTCAGCATGATGGTGAAGGGGTGCACGAAGCTCTCGAATTGCGAGGCGAGCACGATGTAGATGAACACCACGCCGAGCAGGAGCGCGATGGCCATGTTCTCGTTCGTCTCGTTCATCAGGCGGAGCTGCCCGTCGTAGGCGACCGAAATGCCGGATCCGAGCTTCGCGGCCTTGATCGCGGGCTGAAACTCCTTCGCCACGTCGCCCAACGGCCGGCCGATGGGCGTCGCCCAGAGCGTGATTTGCCGCTGCCGGTTCTCGCGTTCGATCACCTGCGGGCCTTCACTCCGGTGGAAATTCGCGACGTCGGAGAGCTTCACGGGACCATGGCTCGTCTGCAGTGTGAGGTTCTTTAGGGCGTCTTCGTCCGCCCGGTAGTCCTCACTCAAGCGAACGCGAATCGGGATTTCGTCCGTGCCGGAGCGCAGGTTGCCGCTCTCGTCACCTTCCATGGCCGTCCGGAGCGCGAGCGCCACCTCGGAAACACTGAGGCCACGGTCGGCGGCACGCTGCCGGTCGAGCTCCACCTCGAGCTCGGGCCGGCCGGGCGAATACCGAACCTGAATGTCCGAAACGCCCGGGGTCGCCTTCAGGATCTTCTCGATCGTCCCCGCGGCGGCCTCGATCTCGGGAAACTCGCTGCCGCGCACGTTGATCATGATGGGCGCTTCGGTCGCGGCGCCCTCGACGAACGGCGGGTCGGTGGCGGTCACCTTCGCGCCCGGAATCAACTGGGCGGCGCGCCGGCCGGCCTCTTTCAGTTTCGCGATGTTGACGCTGCGCTCGGCCTTCGGCGTGGTCGCGATGCGCCAGCGGATCTTGTTCGGCTCGCCGTCCACGCCGACGGTCGAGGCGAGCACCTGGATTTCGGGGGTTTTCAGGAGCTCGTTTTCGGCCATGGCCGACAGGCGCGAGGTCTCGGCGAGCGCGGTGCCGGCCGGCAGCTCGGACTCGACGACGAATTGGCTCCGGTCTTCGGAGTTCACGAACTCGGAGCCCATGAGCGAGGTGACCCAGCCCATGAACACCATGCTGAGCACGGCGAACGCGCCGACCGCGAGCTTGTGGCGCACCGACCAGCCGAGCATCGCGGCGTAGGTCGCCTCGACTTGGCGGAACGTCCACTCGAAGGGCGCCTTGAGCCAATCGAACGCGCCGCGCTCGTGCGTCTTCGTCTTCGAGAAGCGCGACGAAAGCATCGGATCGAGCGTGAAGGCGACGAAGAGCGAGATGGCCACCGCCGCCGAGATCGTGATGCCGAACTGGCGGAAAAATTGCCCGACCATGCCCTTCACGAACGCGACCGGCAAAAACACCGCGATGATGGTGAGCGTCGTCGCGAACACGCTGAGCGCGACCTCTTGCGTGCCGTCGAGCGCGGCTTGCATCGGCGGCTTGCCGCGCTCGATGTGCTTGAAGATGTTCTCGCGCACCACGACCGCGTCGTCGATGAGGAGGCCGATCGCGAGCGAGAGCGCGAGCAGCGTCATCATGTTCAGCGTGAAGCCGAGCACGTACATGACGTAGAAGGTGCCGATCACGCTGGTCGGGAGCGCCACGGCGCTGATGAGCGTCGAGCGCAGATCCATCATGAAGACGAGGATGATGAGCACCGCCATGCAGGCGCCGATCACGATGTGATGCTGCACGGACGAGAGCTCGACTTCGATGAAGCGCGACTGATCGATGAGGAGCGAGGTCGAGGTGCCGGCCGGGAAGCTCTTGGCGAGCTCGGCGAGCTTCGCTTTCACGGCATGCGCAATTTCGACGGTATTCTTGCCGGATTGTTTGCGCACCTCGAACGTCACCGCCTCGGTGCCGTTCACGCGCACGAGCGTCGTCTCGTCGGCAAAGCCGTCCACCACGTTCGCCACGTCGCGCAGGCGCACGACGGAGCCGTCCTTGGCCGTCGCGACGATCACGTCGCGGATCTGATCGACGTTCTTGAACTCGCCGACCGTGCGCACCGACACCTCGCGCTTGCCCTCGTCGTAATGGCCCGCCGGCACGTTGAGGTTTTCGGCGCGCAGGCGGCCGACCACCTGCGCGAGCGGGATGCCGAGCGCGTCGAGCTTCGGCCGGTCGAGGAGGACGCGGATTTCGCGCGTCTGGCCGCCTTTGATGTCGACGGCGGCGACGCCGTCCACCTGTTCGAGGGCGGGACGGATGACGTCGTTCGTGTAGTCGCGGACGTCGGCGAGCGAACCCGCGCCGCGCACCGTGTACGTGAGCACGGGCGACGCCGAGACGTCGAAACGGCTGATGATGGGCTCTTTCGTCTCGTCCGGCAGCTTGTAGCGCACCTGCGAGACGCGCTCGCGCACCTCGGTCGCCGCGTCGGTCACGTCGACGCCGAGGTTGAACATCACGAACACCATCGCCGAGCCCTCGCGCGAGAACGAGCGCACGCGGTCGATGCCGTTGATGCCGATGGTGGCGTCTTCGAGCGGTTTCGCGACGAGGGTCTCGACTTCCTTCGGGCTCGCGCCCGGATACGGAACCGTCACGACGACGGCCGGGAACGACACGTCGGGGAAGAGGTCGGAGCCGAGCCGGCGAAACCCGACCAGGCCGAGCACGAGCATCGCCGTCATGACCATGACGGTGAAGACGGGTCTCTTGATCGCGACGGACGAGAGCGTCATCGGGTCCTCTCAGTGGCTCGCGGCGGGTGCGGCCGCGGGAGCGGGTGCCGTGGCGGGCGCGACGGTGACGCGGTCGCCGGGCTCGGCGTCGGAACGCGGCCCGAGGACGACATTGTCCGTCGCGGCGAGGCCGTGACGCACGAGCAACGTGCCGTCCGGCGCGATCGAAAACGCGAGGTGCCGCGACGCGAGCGTCTCGTTTTCGACGACGAACACTTCGTCTTGCGAGCCGGGCCGCAGCGCTTCGCGCGGGAGCTTCAGCACGGACAAGCCGCTCTTGCCTTTGACGGTGGCGCGCACGAACGTCCCGGCGCGCAGGCGCGACCCCTGGTTGTCGATGCTGGCTTCGACCCGCACGCGCCGCGTCGCCGGATCCACCGTGCCGAGCACGGCGGTGATGGTGCCCGCGACCGCTCCGCGCTCGGTGTCGATCGAGACCGCGTCGCCCGCGTCGACGAGCGCGGCGTCGCGCTCACCGAGCGTGCCCTTGAGCTTCAAATGCGACAGATCGTCGAGCTCGAACAGCGACACGGCGGGGCTCGCGATGCCGCCCGCCCCGTCCGGCGCGCGCGTGATGCTGCCCGCGAACGGCGCGACGAGGCGCTGATTGGCGAGTGTCACCTCGCTCAACGACACCTGCGCGTGCGACGCGTCGAGCTGGGCCGCGGCGAGCGCGCGTTGCTGCGCGCTCTGCACGCCCGCGCCCTCGGCGACGGCGCCGCTCTGCACCATCGTTTGCGTGCGGCGATCGGTGTCGTTCGCGAGCGTGAGCTGCGCCTGCGCCGCCCGCTCTTGCGCTTCGGCGGCGCGGAGCTGGGCGGCCGCCTCGCTCGCGTCGAGCGTCGCGAGCAGCTGGCCGGCTTTGACGGCGTCACCGACCTTGACGAGCACCTTCGAGATGCGGCCGTTCGTCTTGAAGCCGATCTCGGCGTGCTGGCCGGCGGCGATGGTGCCGTCGATTTCGACGACGGGGTCCCAGCTCGCCGGCACGGGCGAGACCGTGCTCACGCTCGCGGTCGCGTGCGCGGCCGCGTTGGCGCGCTTCGCGTCTTCGTTTCGCTGAGCGGCGACGGCGGCCTTGTCGTGCGTCGCGGCTTGGATCCGGACGCCGGCCCACGCCGCGAAGCCGACGAAGGTGACGACCCCCGCGATCACGCCGACGAGCGGGGCGCGCGGGCGTTCGCCGTTCGGCTGATGGGAAGAATCGAGAGGAGGGGTCGCGGAAGCGGGAAGCTCGGTCATGAATTACTCGTGGAGGGCGAGAGGGAAGGCGTGGGTCAGGCGGATCGGCGGCGCCGTGCTGACTCCGACAAGCGCTCGGCAT
>Ga0335083_10006423_pt1 | contig 14672 bp, 14 predicted proteins | sample Lox_Sample_42_FD_206716 | JGI IMG/M metagenome (GOLD analysis project Ga0335083, IMG submission 206716) | Soil microbial communities from Loxahatchee National Wildlife Refuge, Florida, United States - Lox_Sample_4.2 | ecosystem: Environmental > Terrestrial > Soil > Wetlands | place: USA...
GCGCGGCGGCTCGGACAGCTGGCACTCGAGCGCGGCGCTGCATGCGTGCCTGGCGGCGGGACTGGCGCAGGCGGGACTGCCGGCCGCGTGCATCCAGCTGGTGCCGACCCCCGATCGCGCCGCGGTGGGCTACCTGCTCGCCGGCATGACCGACTATCTCGACGTGATCGTGCCGCGCGGCGGCAAGGCACTGGTGGAGCGCGTGCAGCGCGAGGCGCGCGTGCCGGTCATCGGGCACCTCGAGGGCAACTGCCACGTCTATGTGGACCGCGATGCCGACCTGCCGATGGCACGCACCATCGCCGTGAACGCCAAGATGCGCCGCACCGGCATCTGCGGCGCGGCCGAGACGCTGCTGGTGGACGAGGGCTGCGTGGCAACGCACCTCGCGCCCATCGTGCGCGACCTGCTGGATGCGGGCTGCGAGGTGCGCGGCGACGCCCAGGTGCAGCGGGTCGACGCGCGCGTGGTGCCGGCGCAGGAGGCGGACTGGTACACCGAGTACCTGGACGCGGTGATCGCGGCGCGCGTGGTCGCCGGCGTCGACGCCGCGATCGCGCACATCGCCCGCTACGGCTCGGCGCACACCGAGGCGATCGTCACCACCAACACCGCCACCGCCGAGCGCTTCCTGAGCCGCGTCGACAGCGCCATCGTGCTGCACAACGCCTCGACGCAGTTCGCCGACGGGGGTGAGTTCGGCATGGGGGCGGAGATCGGTATCTCCACCGACCGCTTCCATGCGCGCGGTCCGGTGGGCCTCGAGCAGCTGACCAGCTACAAGTACGTCGTGCGCGGCAGCGGACAGGTCCGCCCCTGAGTCTCAGTCGTGGCGGTGCCGGGCGTGAGGCTCGGCTGCGTCCGGGGCGGCGCAGCGCTCGCAGTTCACCCAGCCGGAGTCGCCGTTGAGGTAGTGCTCTTTCTTCCAGATGGGCAGGCGGTGCTTCACCTCGTCGATCACGTAGCGCGCGGCCCGGAAGGCCTCGTCGCGGTGCGCAGCGCTCGCCCCGACCCACACTGCGATCTCGCCCACCGCGAGCTCCCCCAGGCGGTGCTCGCAGGCGATGCGCGTGACCCCGAAGCGCGCCAGCGCCTCGGCCAGGATGCGCTCGCCCTCCTTGACGCCGAGCGCCTCGAAGGCCTCGTACTCCAGGCGCCGCACCGCCGCGCCCTCGTTGTGGTCACGCACCCAGCCCTCGAACGCGGCGAAGCCACCACAGGCGGGGTCGGCGAGGCTGCGCCGCAGGCGCTCCCCGTCGATCGGGCTGCGGGTGAAGCGGAACGGCACGGCCTCAGCCCCCGGCCACCGGCGGGATGAACACCACCGTGTCGCCCTCGCGCAGCGTGCTCGTCCAGTCCGCGAACTCGGAGTTGATGGCCACCCGCAGCAGCTCCGGCGGCAGCGTGAACGCGTGCCGCTGCCGCAGCTCCGCGTAGAGCTCGGCGGCCGTGGCGGCGGTGCTCTCGAGCGCTTCCTCGCGCCGCCCCGCCTGCTCGCGCAGCAGGGCGTAGTACTGCACCGTGAGGGCGCGGCGGCTCATCGCGGCGCCTCGGTGCGCGCGCGGGCGGTGGCGTAGTCGCCCGGGGTGTTGACGTTGTCGAGCGCGCCGGCCGCGCCCGGGTCGAGCAGCGGGATGCCCGCGCCGATCAGGAACTTGCGCGGGCAGTTCCTGCCCTGCGCGACGCAGGCAGCGAGGGCCGGGTGACTCATCGGCTCGTAGATGGCGCACAGCGGCTCGGGCAAGCCGTCGTGGCTCGAGCGGTAGGCGGTGGCCGCGCGTGCCGGGTCGCGCGCGCGCACCAGGCGGGCGAGCGTGGCCTCATCGAGCAGCGGCAGGTCGCAGGCCAGCACCAGCCAGGCCGCTTCGGGGTAGGCCTCCTGCGCGGCGAGGATGCCGGCGATCGGACCCAGGCCCTCGTGCAGGTCGGCAATCCGCGGGTAGCGGGCCCGCAGCGCGTCGTCGTCCTGTCCGGCACGCACCGAGACGAAGGCGCGCTGCACGTGCCGCCCCAGCAGCTCCATGGCGCGCTCGAGCTGCGTGCGGCCACCGTAGCGCAGCGCCGCCTTGTCCGCGCCCATGCGGGTGCTGCGCCCGCCGGCGAGCACCAGCCCGTAGAGCGGCGCGCTCATCGGGTCCCCCGGGTGAAGGCGCGCCGGCCGCCGGATTTCTCGATCAGCCGCACGCCGGTGATCTCGATGTCGTGCGACAGCGCCTTGCACATGTCATAGAGCGTGAGCGCGGCCACGGTGGCACCCGTCAGCGCCTCCATCTCGACCCCGGTGCGGTGGTGCACGGCGACCCGGCAGCGCACCCGCAGCTCGCGGGCGCCGGCCAGCTCGATCTGCACCTCGCATTTCTCCAGCCCCAGCGGATGGCAGAAGGGGATGAGTTCATGGGTGCGCTTGGCGGCCATGACGCCGGCGATGACGGCGGTGTCGAAAATCGGGCCCTTCCGGGTGCGGTGGCCGCTCGCCTTCAGCACGCGCGCCACCGCCGCGGGCAGCCGCACGCGCGCCTCGGCGAGCGCGCTGCGCAGCGTCACGCTCTTGTCGCCGACGTCCACCATGGTGGGCCGGTTCCTGGCGTCGAGGTGGGTGAGCTTCGCGCGCGCCATCAGCCACCGATGTAGAACATTTCGACCTTGCGCTCGGCCGGAGTCTGGGTGGCCAGGGTGGCGCGCAGCTCGCTGTAGCGGTCGGCGCGCTTCAGCCACACCGCGCGGATGACCTCCAGCAGCGCATCGTCGCTGGCGCCGCCGCGCAGCGCATCGCGCAGGCTCGTGCCGTGGTTGGCGAACAGGCAGCTGTACATGACCCCGTCGGAGGACAGGCGCGCGCGCGCGCAGTCGCCGCAGAACGGCTGCGATACCGAGGAGATGAAGCCAACCTCGCCGGCGCCGTCGGCGAATGCATAGCGCTCGGCCACCTCGCCGCGGTAGGCGGGCTTGAGCGGTGCCAGCGGCCAGCGGGCGCCGATGCGCTGCAGCAGCTCGGCCGAGGGGACCACCGCCGTGGAGCTCCAGTGGTTGCGGTTGCCGACGTCCATGTACTCGATGAAGCGCACGATGACGCCGGTGCCGCGGAAGCGCTCCACCAGCGCGAGCGCGGTGTGGTCGTTCACGCCGCGCTGGATCACGGCATTGACCTTGACGGGCGTCAGCTCGGCGCGGCGCGCGTGCTCGATGCCGTCCAGCACCTCCGCGACGCTGCCGAACCCGCCGCTCAGCTGCCGGAACACGGAGTCCTCGAGGCTGTCCAGGCTCACCGTGACGCGCTTGAGTCCGGCGGCCTTCAGCTCCTCGGCGTAGCGGCCGAGCAGCATGCCGTTGGTGGTGAGTGCGACGTCCTCGATGCCCGGCAGCGCGGTCAGGTCGCCGATCAGGTCCGGCAGGTTGGCGCGCAGCAGCGGCTCCCCGCCGGTGAGCCGCAGCTTGCGTACGCCGAGCTGCACGAACAATCGCGCCAGGCGCACGATCTCGTCGAACGACAGCCGCTCGTGCGAGCGCAGGAAGCGGTACTGCTCGTGGAACGTCTCGCGCGGCATGCAGTACGGACAGCGGAAGTTGCAGCGGTCCATGACCGAGATGCGCAGGTCACGCATCGGTCGCGCGAGGGTGTCGCGCGGCAGGGGCCGCACGCCCAGGGGGACGATTACTTCGTTGGCAGTCATGGCGTTGCGCGAGTATGCGGACCCCCGCCGGGGTTGGCTATCGACCGGAAGGGTGGCCCTGGGCCTCCAACCCGGGCGCCTCAGTACCAGCGGTAGAAGCGGGTCACGTGGCCCCGGGGGTAGGTATTGGGGCCGGGAGGCAGTTCTACAAACCCGTCGGTGCCGGCGAGCGCGGTGAAGTCCCCCGAGCCGTTGGTCGGGGCGGGCTCGGCCCAGCTGCGGCCCCAGTCATCGGGGATGAGCTTCACCGGCAGGAAGTGGGTCAGGGCCGGCGTTATGGTGACTGCTGCCGCCAGCGCGATGCGCTCCGTGGGGCGCGCGCTGTGGCCGAGGCTGCCCATGAGCGCCGGCAGCACGTAGCGGGTGAAGCACACCAGCGTCGAGACCGGGTTGCCTGGCAGTCCGAACACGGCCGCCCCCGACGGTGCGACCCCGAACCACAGGGGCTTGCCCGGGCGTTGCGCGACCTTGTGGAACACGGTGCGCACGCCCAGTTCCTTCAGCACCCCGGGCACCAGGTCGAAGCGGCCGGCCGAGACCCCGCCGGACAGCACCAGCACGTCGTGGGTCTGCAGGTGAAACCGCAGCCGCTCGCGCAGTTCCTCCGGGTCGTCACGCAGGTGGTCGTCGGCAACGCGCTGGAAGCCGTGCTCGCGCAGCGCGCTCACGATCGCATAGGCGTTGGAGCGGCGGATCTGGTGCGCCTGCACCGGTTCGCCGGGCTCCACCAGCTCGTTGCCGGTGGAGATCACGGCGAGCATGGGCTGGCTGCTCACGCGGATGCGCGCCATACCGGCGGAGGCGGCGATGGCGATCTCCGGGGCGTGCAGCCGCGTGCCGCTGGCCAGCAGCAGCGTCCCCTGGCGCGTGTCGCTGCCGCGGCGGTGCACGTTGGCCCATGGCTCCAGGCGCGCGCTCGGCCTGAGCGTCAGCCGGCCCTCGGCGGTGGTGTAGTCCTCCACCGGGACCACGCAGTCGCAGCCGCCCGGCAGCACGGCACCGGTCATGACCTCGATGCAGGCATTCGGGGCCGCCAGCGTCAGCGGCGCATCACCTGCGGCCTGGGTTTCCTGAATGCGCAAGTGGGTGCTGGCGGACTCCAGGCTGAGGGCCACGCCGTCCATCGCAACGCGGTCGAACGGCGGCTGGTCACGCTCGGCGTAGATGTTCTCGCGCAGCACGGCGCCGGCGCACTGCGCGAGCGGCAGCGACTCGATCGGCAGGCACTGCAGGTTTTCGCCGATCCGCTCGTCCGCCTCTGCCGGCGTGAGCACCGGCTCTACTTCTTGGCGTCGGCCTGGCGCGCCTTGTAGACCTTGACCTGCTCGTTGAAGCGGTCGGCGACGGCCTGGGCCTGGTCCACGGCGGCGTTGTGCTTCTGTGCCTCCATGGCTGACATCTTCTCGACTTCCGCCTTCTGCTGCGCGTTGAGGTCGCCCTTGGGCTTGTTGCTGTCCAGCTCCTTGTCCAGGCACCCGACGTACTCGTCGATCGCCTTCTGGTACTCCTTCACCGCCTTCTGGCCGGCCAGCATGTCCTCGAGGGTCGCGGTGCGGCCGTCGGGGAGGGATGCCGGCGCGGTCGGGTAGGGGCAGTCGGCGTGGGCCGTGGCCGCGGCCAGTGCGGCCGTGCATGCGAGTGCGGAGAGTGCCTTCATGTTCGTCGTGTCCTGGAACGCTGTGAATGTCGGTCCGCTATCTTAAGAGCCCCAAGGCGCAGGTGGCTACCCGGGTCGCCGGCGCGCGGACCCGCCCGCGGCCGGGGGGCACCGGAAGCAGCCCCGGGTGTGGTCGTTCACGACCCCCACCGCCTGCAGGTAGGCATACACGATGGTCGAGCCCACGAAGCGGAAGCCGCGCTTCAGCAGGTCCTTCGAGATGCGGTCGCTGAGCTCGGTGCGCGCGGGCACCCCGCCGGCCCGGGGCCGGTTCACCAGCGGCCGGCGGCCCACGAACCCCCACAGGTAACGGTCGAAGGAGCCGAACTCGCGCTGCAGCTCGAGGAAGGCGCGGGCGTTGGTGACGGTAGACTCGATCTTGAGCCGGTTGCGCACGATGCCGGGGTCGCGCATCAGCCGCGCGCGCCGGCGGGCATCCAGGCGCGCGACCTTGCGCGGGTCGAACTCCGCGAACGCCCGGCGGTAGCCTTCGCGCTTGTGCAGGATCGTCGACCAGGACAGCCCGGCCTGGGCTCCCTCGAGGATCAGCATCTCGAACAGCAGCCGCTCGTCGTGCACCGGACGGCCCCATTCCCGGTCGTGGTAGCGCAGGTAAAGCGGATCATCCGCGGGCGCCCAGCGGCAGCGGGGCTTGGACTTCGGGGTGCGACGGGCAGCGGCGGTCACGTGGCTGTCTCCCTGCGGCGGCGGACGGCATCATCGCAGAGGCGTGACGGACCGGCGAGAGCGGGTGCGGCGCCCGGTAGAATCGTGCCAGCGACTGAAGAGGAACCGCCCCCGCGTGCGAAGAATCCGGACCCGGGCGTTGCTCCTGCTGCTGGTCCTGCTCGGCTGCCCGCCGGGCGCGCTCGCCCAGGGCGGCCCGCCATACCTGACCACCGACCCCGGCACCCCGGGCGACGCCAACTGGGAGATCAACCTCGGCGCGATGGCCACGCACGCATCGGGTGCGACCGCCTGGCAGCTGCCGCAGCTCGACATCAACTTCGGGATCGGCGAGCGCATCCAGCTGACCTACCAGCAATCCTACCTGCTGGTGGGCGGCACCGCTGCGCCGCAGGTCAGCGGCTGGGGCAACGCGCTGCTGGGCGTGAAGTGGCGCTTCCTCGACCAGGGCGAGGGCGGCTGGCAGCTGTCCGCCTTCCCGCAGTTCGAGACCGCGGGCTCGGCGCGTGCGCAGCGCGACGGCATCGCCGGCGACGGGCCGCGCTGGCTGCTGCCCGTGGAGGTGGCGCGCCGCATCGGCCCGCTCGATGTGAACCTCGAGGTGGGCTACTACGTGCCGCGCAACGGCGCCTACGAGCGTTTCGCGGGGCTCGTGATCGGACGGCAGCTCAGCGACCGGCTGGAACTCGATGGCGAACTCTACGCGGACCGGGCGAGCGGCCAGCCCCCCGATGACACGACCCTCGACCTGGGATTCCGCTACAAGCTCAGTGCGGCCTTCATCGTGCTGGGCATGGCCGGCCGCAGCATCAGCGGCGATGCGGCCGGCCACACCCAGTTCATGGGCTACCTCGGGCTGCAGATCCTGCTCGCCGACTACGGCCGTTCGCTGCAGCGCGTGAGCGCACCCTGAAGCGCTACTTCACCGCGGTGTACTGGCTCGCGACGCATTGCCACCGGCCGGCAGCGTTGCGCACCCAGGTGTCGGTCCAGCGCAGGTGCTCGTCGAAGGGCCTGCCTTCCGGATCCGTGCCCTTGCCGCGGTAGCCGCCGGTCACCACCACGGTGCCGCCGAACACGTGCGCCTTCACCTCTTCGTAGCTCGCGCTCGCGTACCTGCGCGCGCGCGCGTCCGCGATGGTGTCCGCCTTGCCCGCAAGTGCGCCGTCGGGACCCGTGGTCACGTACTCATCCGCGAGCAGTGCGGCGGCCATGTCGGCGTTGTTGGTCTGGTCGGCCTTCAGCCACTGGTACTCGAGTGCCAGCACTTGCTTCCCGGCATCGGCCTGGGCGAGGGCAACGGTGGCTGCTCCCAGCAACAGCAGGCACAGGATTCCGGCGAGTGCGTTCTTGATCACGGGGCCCCCTTTTTTTCGAAGTTGGTCAGGCGGCGCGGGCAGGTGCCCGCGCGCTGCGATTGTGGGCACGGGTGCGGCGAGGGTAAAGACGCACCGCAACCAAGGGAAGCTGCTCGCCTCGCGGTCTTTATCAGTCCTCGTTGAACTGGAAGAACAGCCCCATCTGCTCGACATCCAGGTCGCGCTCGAGATTGTGCATGACCTCATCCTCGATCAGGCCGGCGCGGTGCAGGCGCACCAGTTCGGCACGGCTCGCGGCGTTGGCCCGCACCAGCACCTCGTAGTGCGGGCGCAGCCCTTCCATGACGGTGCCGGCCTCCTGCTGGTAGCGGTCCATGAACCGCATGCGCCGCCGCGACTCCTCGAGCAGCATCGGGTGCAGCAGCGTGCCGTCCTCGGCGTAGGCCATCTTCTCGATCACGCGGTTGCGTTCGCGCGTCATCGCGACCTCCGCCCCCGCCATCGAGACCTGCGCCGGGGGCTCCGTGTCGGCGGGCCGCACGGCGCGGATCAGAAGTCCCAGCGTGCCGCCCTGCACCAGGACGGTGACGAAGATCACCGCGAACGAGCAGATCAGCATCAGGTCGCGCCCCGGCATGTCGACGGGCAGCGTGAGTGCGATCGCCAGCGTCACGACGCCGCGCATGCCGGCCCAGCTGAGCACCGTGGCCTGCCGCCAGCCCATCGGGCGCGCCTGTGCCAGCCCGAGGTTGCGGGCCGCGGCCAGCAGGCCGTCACAGCCGAAAATCCACAGGAAGCGGGCCACGGTCAGGGCGCCGATGACGCCCGCCACGGCGAGCACGGTCGAGGTGGCCAGGGCCTCGAGCCCGCCCATGCGCACGATGACGCCGCGCAGCGAAAAGCCGATCAGGATGAACACCAGTGCCTCGAGGATGAAGGTCACCAGCCGGCCCACCGAGCTGGCCGGCAGGCGCACGTCCGCGTTGATCACCGTGTGCTGGTACCAGCCCTGTACCAGGCCGGCGACGACGACGGCGATGACACCGGAGACCTGCAGCCGCTCACCGGCGAGGTAGGTGACCCAGGACGAGAGCAGGGTGGCACCGATGATGAGCAGGCCGTCCTTCAGGCGCGGGACCAGGAACACCCAGGCGGCCCCCATCGCAAGTCCCACCAGCACGCCGCCGATCGCCACGACGACGAACCCCTGCGCGGCAGCGCCGAGGCTGAACGCGCCGCCGAGCGTCGCGGCCACCGCGAACCGGAACAGGATGAGGCCGGTGGCGTCGTTCAGGAGGCTCTCGCCCTCGAGCAGGGTCGTCAGGCGCCGCGGCAGCCGCACGCCCTTGAGCACCGCCGACGCCGAGACCGCATCCGGGGGCGACACGATCGCGCCCAGCGCGAAGCAGGCCATCCACGGCAGCGCGGGAACCAGCCAGTGCGTGGTGACCCCGACCACGAAGGTCGTGAACACCACCGCGCCGACGGCCAGCGAGAGAATCCCCGGCAGCTGGCGCCGGAAGCGGCCGAGCGGGGTGTAGATCGCGCCCTGTACCAGCAGCGGCGGGAGGAACAGGACCAGTGCCAGCTGCGGGTCGAGGGAGACCGCCGGCAACCCCGGCACGAATGCCAGCGCGCCGCCGCCGACCAGCAGCACCGCGGCGGGCGGCAGCCTCAGCTTCAGGGCCAGCCACTGCAGCGCGAGCACCAGCGCCAGCAGCGTCAGCACGAGCTCGAAAGTCTGGACCGCCTGCATGGTCTGCAGCGCCGGGAGCTGCCCTCCGTATCGGTAGCCGCTCGCCGCGCGGCTGTGATTGCGCGCCCGGAGAGATTCGAACTCCCGACCCTCAGGTTCGAAGCCTGATGCTCTATCCAGCTGAGCTACGGGCGCGAGGGGCGCATTCTAGCGGGGTTTGTCGGGCGCGCGCAGGTTGCGGTAGCCGAGCCACAGGGCCCCGAACCAGAAGGGCGCCACGTACAGCGCCACGCGCGTTTCGTGCTCCACCGACAGCAATGCCGTGACCAGGACCAGGAAGGCGAGCACCAGGTAGTTGCTGAGCGGTGCCCCCGGCATGCGGAACGAGCTCGGCCGTGCGCGGCCGGCCGCGACCGCGCGGCGGTAGTTGCGGTGGGCCACCAGGATCACCCCCCAGGTCCACAGCGTGCCGATGAGCGTGATGCTCGTGACCCAGGTGAACACCTCCTTCGGCACCCAGTAGTTCAGCACTACGGCGATGAGCATCAGCGCCGCCGAGGCGTGGATGCCCCTGGTCGGCACTTGCTGCGCACTCAGCCTCGCGAAGGTGCGCGGCGCCTGGCCGCGCTGCGCCAGCGTCCACAGCATGCGCCCGGTGCTGAACAGCCCGCTGTTGCAGGAGGAGGCCGCCGCCGTGATCACCACCAGCGTCATGATCCCGGCCGCCGCCGGCACCCGCAGCTTCTCGAACACGAACACGAACGGGCTGACCTCGGGACTTAGCTGGTCCCACGGCACGACCGACATGATCACCAGCAGCGCGCCCAGATAGAAGATGAGGATGCGGAAGGTGATGCCGTTGGTCGCGCGGGGCAGCGCGACTTCCGGGTTGGCGGCCTCGCCGGCGGTGACGCCGATGAGCTCGACCCCCGAGTAGGCGAACATCACGATCTGCAGGGTCAGCAGTACTGGCACGAGGCCGAAGGGCAGGAAGCCGCCGTGGGTATAGAGGTTGGCAAAGGTCGCGGTCTGCCCGAGCTCGCCCACGTGCAGGAAGATCACCAGCAGGCCCGCGGCGATCAGCGCCACGATGGTCACGACCTTGATCAGCGCGAACCAGAACTCCAGCTCCCCGAACACGCGCACCGCGGCCAGGTTGGCGCCATACAGGAGCATCAGCGCCACCAGCGGCGGCAGCCACTGCGGCACGCTCGGGAACCAGCCCTGCACGTAGATGCCGATGGCGGTCAGCTCGGCCATCGCCATGACCACCCACATGAACCAGTACGACCAGCCGGTGACGAACCCCGCGAACGGCCCGCAGAACTCCTCCGCGTAAGCCGCGAACGAGCCGGCCACCGGGCGGTAGGTGAGGAGCTCCCCGAGGGCCCGCATGATGAAGAAGATCGCAAGCCCCCCGACCGCGTAGGCGAGCAGCAGCCCGGGACCCGCCCCGTGGATGGCCCTGGCCGAGCCCAGGAACAGCCCCACGCCGATCGTGCCGCCGATAGCGATCAGCTGGATGTGGCGGTTGTGGAGGTTGCGGGCGAGCGTGCTGCCGGACTCGGTCATGGAAGGCCTTTCGTGCCGCGGATGGGGCTGAGCTTACCTAACGCGGCGGTGCGAGGAGGGCGTAGCGGCGCCCCTGTGGCAGCTCGTAGCGCCGCTCGAGCACCGCCGCGCCCCGGGCCACCAGGGTTCCGGCGAAGCCGTCATCCAGCGGCGGCAACCGGCGCCAGTGCGCGAGGTAGTCGGTCAGCTGGCCGGGCGCATGGCCGGGCAGGAGCACCAGCACGCGCGCTGCCGGACCGCGCGCTGCGAACCACGCACGCACGCTCGCCGCGTCGCGCTCGTTGAGCACCGCATAGCGGCCGGTGCCGGCATGGTCGATGACGGCGAGCGTCGTCTCATCGGGGGCGAGCAGCGCCAGGCGCTGCTCGCGGGTATCGCGGCGCACCGCCTGCGCCAGCGTGCCTAGGTCCTGCCAGCGGTCGATGACCGGGAAGATCACGAACGCGGCCAGCACCAGGGCGACCGCGTAGGCCCCATAGCAGCAGAACAGGCTCCGTGCGATGGCGCCGCGCGCCTGTGCGGACGCGGCGGCGTTCAGCAGCAGCACGCCGGCCACGCTGAGCAGCAGGCCCGCGGTGAGCGCGGGTGCGGCCGCGCTGCAGCCAGCGCGCACGAACAGGGCCAGTGTGGCCACCAGCAGGGTGACGAGCGCCGCCACCAGCCAGCGCGTGCCACGCAGGCACAGGCTGTCCAGGCGGTCGAGAGCCGGCGGCGCCGAACCGAGCCACAGCCCCGCGAGCAAGGCGAAGCCGAGCAGCGCCGGGGCGGCATAGATGTCGCGCGCGGTCGCCGCCGCCGACAGCAGCAGCATGAAAGGCACGCTCGCGGCGAGCGCGAAGCGCCACGGACCTGCCTGCGCGCCCCCCGCGCGGCAGGCACGCCAGGCGCGCCGCAACGCGGCGAACACGATGAGCGTCCACGGCAACAGGTACAGCGGCAGCTCGAGCAGGTACTTGCCGGGGGAGTTCGGGTGGCCCGCCGCGTAGTCCAGCGCCGCCGGGGCGTCGATGTGGGCGAAGCGCCCGGCGAGGTTGTTCCAGAACAGCGTGCGCAGCACGGTCGCAGCATCCGGCCGCAGGGCGAGCGCCCACAGCCACGGGCCGATGAGCGCCACCTGCAGCAGGAAGCCCGCGTACAGTTCCCAGCACAGGAGCTCGCGCCAGCGCCGCTCCCATGCGATGAGCACCGCGAATGCCAGCCCCGGCACCAGCCAGCCCGGGGCGCTCTTCGCCATGAACCCGAGCGCCGCCCCGAGGTGCATGAGCGCGTAGCCCGCGGCCTTGGGCCAGCCCCGCGGGGCGCGATAACCGCGCCACAGGCCGAGCAGCGCGAGCGCGTTGCCGGCGAGCAGGGCCGCATCCGGGGCGAGCCAGCTCTGTACGCGCCAGGCGCTGAGGGCGCTGCCGGCCACCAGCGCGGCCACCAGGGCTCCCGGCCGGCTGAGGCCGCATTCGAGCGCGAGCAGCGCCACGGCGAGGGCGGTCACGCACGCGTACAGCAGGTTCGGGGCGCGCGCGCTTCCCGGGTGGTCGCCGAACAGCGCGATGCCGGTCGCGGACAGCCAGTAACTCAGCGGCGGCTTCTCCAGGAACGGGGTGCCGGCCAGCTGCGGGACCAGGCGGTCGGCCTGCTGGCTCATGCGCCACGCGATGTCCGACTCGCGCGGCTCGTCGGGAGTCCACAGCGCGCGTCCGAACATGCCGCTCAGCCACAGCGGCGCGAGCGCGACGACGACCAGTAGCACCAGGCTCAGGCGCGCCGGGGCGCCCGGCGCGGTGTTCAGGCTGCCCCCGCGGCGCGCGGCGGTGCGGCAGCAGTGGCTGCCGCGTACTGCTCGAGCCAGCGATCCAGCGGCGCGGTGTCGGCCCCCATCAGGTGCAGGCCGAGCTTGGAGCGGCGCCAGAGGATGTCCTCGGAGCTGCGGGCGAATTCCTCGCGGCACAGGTACTCGAGCTCGCGCTCGTAGAGCTGCGGCAGCACTTCGGCGCCGAGCTCGGCGAGCCGGGTCGCGCCGCCGAGCACCCGGCCGATGCGCGTCCCATAGGCGTGGGCATAGCGGCGGCGCACAGGTCCCGGGAGCCACGCGTGGCTGCGCTCGAGCGTGCGCAGGAAGACCGCGAAGCTGCCCTCCGGCACGTCACCGCCGGGCAGTAGTGCAGTGGCGGTCCACGGCGGTGCACTGCTGCCGAGGATGCCGCCGAGCAGGCTCACCGCATCCTCGGACAGCTTGCGGTAGGTGGTGATCTTGCCGCCGAACACGGACAGGAGCGGCGCGGGCTCGCGGTCGAGCTCGAGCGCGTAGTCGCGCGTCACGCTCATCGGATCGTTGGACTCGTCCTTGAGCAGCGGCCGCACGCCGGAGTAGCTCCACACGACATCCGTCGGCGTGGTCTCGCGCTTGAAGTAGCGGTTGGCGAGCGCGCACAGGTAGCTGACCTCGTCGGCCGAGATCTGCACCCGCGCCGGGTCCTCGTGGTAGTCCACGTCGGTGGTGCCGATGAGGGTGAAGTCGTGCTCGTAGGGGATCGCGAACACGATGCGCCGGTCCTCGTTCTGGAAAATGTAGGCGAAGCGGTGCTCGAACAGTCGCGGCACGACGATGTGGCTGCCCTTCACCAGGCGCACCTGGTGGGCCGCCTGCACCGGCGTCGCGCGCGTCACGAAGTCGCTGACCCACGGGCCGCTGGCGTTCACCACCGCGCTGGCGCTCACCGTGGCGCTGCCGTTCGCGCCGCGCAGCTGTGCGCGCCAGCTGCCGCCCTGCGCTTCGAGCGCCTCGCAGCGGGTGCGCGTGAGCACCGTGGCGCCGCGCGCCTGGGCATCGAGCGCGTTGAGCACCACCAGGCGCGCATCGTCGACCCAGCCGTCGGAGTACACGAAGCCGCGGTGGTACCCCGACTTGAGCGGCTCGCCGGCGATGTGCGTGTCGAGGTCGATGCTGGAGGAGGCCGCCAGGTGCGCGCGGTGCGCGAGGTGGTCGTAGAGGAACAGTCCCGCGCGGATCATCCACGCGGGCCGCAGGTGCGCGGCGTGCGGCATGACGAAGTGCAGCGGCCGCATGATGTGCGGTGCCGCCGAGAGCAGCACCTCGCGTTCGCGCAGCGCCTTGCGCACCAGGGAGAAGTGGAAGTCCTCGAGGTAGCGCAGGCCGCCGTGGATCAGCTTGGTGCTGGCCGAGGAGGTGTGGGAGGCGAGATCGTCCTGCTCGCACAGCACCACCTGCAGCCCGCGCCCCGCCGCATCGCGGGCGATGCCCGTGCCGTTGACGCCGCCGCCGACGACCAGCAGGTCGCAGGTGAGCTCGGTCACGCCCGGCGTGCTGCCTGGCGGCCGTAGTAGTCCGGGTAATCCTCGGTCAGACCCTTGAAGCGGCGGTGAATCCACAGATATTGCTCGGGCGCCAGGCGCACCTGCGCCTCGATCATGCGGTTGAAGCGCGCAGTGTCGCTCACCGGGCACTCGCTGGGGAAGTTCTCGAGCGGCGGGTGGATGGTGGCGAGGTAGCCCTGCGAGCCGGGCAGGCGCTGCAGAAAGTACGGCAGCACGCTCGCGCCGGTCATGCCCGCCAGCCGCGAGGTGAGGGTGTTGGTGGCCGCCGGGATCCCGAACAGCGGCACCATCTGCGCACCCTTCTTGCGGTAGCTCTGGTCCGGGGCGTACCACACGCATTCGTTGCGCCGCAGCGCGCCGATGAAGGCGCGGATGTCGTCCTTGGGGATCGGCCGGCCGCCGTAGCCGGTGCGCCAGCGCTCGAGCGCCCAGGCGAGCACCGCGTTCTTCGTCGGCCGGTACAGGAACTTCACCGGCGCCAGCGCCAGGAGCGTGCGCCCCGCCAGCTCCAGGGAGGTGAAATGCGCGGTGAGCAGGATCACTCCGCGGCCGCGCGCGATGGCCGCCTGCAGGTGCTCAGCGCCCTCGATCCTCACCAGGCGCGCCAGGCGCCTCGGAGTGATCCACCACGCCAGCGGGATCTCCATGAGCGCCATGCCGAGGCTGCGGAAGTGCTGCGCCAGGAGGCGCTCGCGCGCGGCGCGGTCGAGTTCCGGGAAGCACAGCTCGATGTTGCGGCG
>Ga0335083_10006424_pt1 | contig 14670 bp, 11 predicted proteins | sample Lox_Sample_42_FD_206716 | JGI IMG/M metagenome (GOLD analysis project Ga0335083, IMG submission 206716) | Soil microbial communities from Loxahatchee National Wildlife Refuge, Florida, United States - Lox_Sample_4.2 | ecosystem: Environmental > Terrestrial > Soil > Wetlands | place: USA...
GACCGGGTCAGTCCGGACCAGGCGGCGTCGTAGTCACGCTGCCGGTGCGCCGCCTCCATCGCCTGCCGGGTCGGCACCATCATCCAGCGGCTCTCGAACATGAACGCCAGCGTGCCGTCGATCTTCTGCGGGGTCAGCTCGGCCGCGCTGGCCCGGGCGTACGTCTCGGCGTCCGGGCCGTGCGAGGCGAAGGTGTTGTGCAGGCTGGCCCCGCCGGGCACGAACCCCTCGGCCTTGGCGTCGTAGACGCCGTGCACCAGGCCCATGAACTCGGACATGATGTTGCGGTGGTACCAGGGCGGCCGGAAGGTGTCCTCGCCGACCAGCCAGCGCGGCGGGAAGATCACGAAGTCCGCGTTGGCCAGGCCGGGCAGCTCGCTCGGCGAGGTGAGCACGGTGAAGATGGACGGGTCCGGGTGGTCGAAGCTGATCGTGCCGATGACCATGAAGTTCGCGGTGTCGTACTTGTACGGCGCGTAGGTGCCATGCCAGCCGACGACGTCCAGCGGTGAGTGGTCGTAGTCGGCGGCCCACAGGTTCCCGCCGAACTTCTGCACCACCTGCACCGGGCAGGACCGGTCCTCGAAGGCCGCGCACGGGGCCAGGAAGTCGCGCTCGTTGGCCAGCCCGTTGGCGCCGATCGGGCCGCGTTCCGGCAGCGTGAAGGCGGCGCCGAAATTCTCGCACAGGTAGCCGCGGGCCGGTCCGGCCGGCAGGTCCACCGCGAACCTGATGCCGCGTGGCAGCACCGCGATCTCGCCGGGCGCCACCGCCAGCGGCCCCAGCTCAGTGCGCAGCACCACCGGGCCGTGCTCGGGCACGAACAGCAGCTCGCCGTCGGCGTCGACGAAGTACCGGTCGGTCATTGACCGGGTGGCCGCGTAGACGTGCGCGGCCATCCCGCTGCGCGTCCTGAGGTCGCCGTTGCCAGCCATCGTGTACAGGCCGTCGACGAAGTCGGCGTTACCGTCCGGCATCGGCAGGGCGTCCCAGCGGAGCCGGTTCGGGTCGGGCTCGATCTCGTCGAACGGGGTGCCGCGCAGCGCGCCGTTGCCGATGCGGGAGAACCGCGGGTGCGCGGCCGACGGCATGATCCGGTAGACCCAGGTCCGCCGGTTGACCGGCCGCGGCTGGGTGAACGCGGTCCCGCTGAGCTGCTCCGCGTACAGGCCGAGCGGCGCGCGCTGCGGCGAGTTGCGGCCCGCGGGCAGCGCCCCCTTGACGGCCTCGCTGGCGAACTCGTTCCCGAATCCCGCCTGGTAGGCGTATTCCCCCAGCCCTTTCTCCGCGTCCTGCGGGCGGACCGCCACGTCGGTCATCACAGCCTCCTTGCTCCGTCTTCCCCACTGTAATCACGCCGCGCCGCTGCCCTCGGCAGGGCTGCCCGCCAGGCGTGGCCATAAGCAGGAACGACCGCAGAATAGGGGCGATTGCCAGATTTGGCCGGATTGGGACGCGTTTGACAGGCGTGATCGGTGGGATGCTGGGGTGTGCCTGCTGGTTAGCTTACGGAGGTTAGCGATGACGGATCGGTGGCTGACGTTCGACTGCTACGGAACGGTCGCGGACTGGAACAGCGGCATGAGCGGGGCCCTGACCGGGCTCGCCGGAGTTTCCGGCGCGGACGGCGGCCGGCTGCTCGCCGCCTATCATCCCGCCGAGCTCGAGATCGAGGCCGGCCCCTGGCGCCCCTACCGGGAGGTGCTCGCCGCCGGGCTGGCCCGCGCGGCCACGCGAGAGCACGTCACGCTGCCGCGGGACGGCCAGGATGCGTTCGTCCGGGCCTGGCCGCAGATGCCGATATTCGGCGACGCGGGTCCCGCGCTGGCCGCGCTGCGGGAGCGGGGCTGGCGGCTGGCGTTCCTGACGAACTGCGACGAGGACCTGTTCGCCACCACCAGGGACCGGCTGCCGGTGCCGTTCGACGCATGGGTGACGGCCGAGGAGGTGCACAGCTACAAGCCGGACCTCGGGCACTTCCGGCGGTTCGCCGATAAGACGGGGGCGACCAGGGAGAACTGGATTCACGTCGCGAACAGCTGGATACTCGACATCCTGCCCGCCGCCAGGATGGGGCTCCGCTCGGTGTGGGTGGACCGCGACCTCACCGGGCACCCGGCCAAGCTCGCGGACCGGCGGGTCACCAGCATGCGTCGCCTGCCCGAGGCGGTCAGCGATGTCAGCGCCATCCCGCCCCGCGCCTGAGCCGCACCCTCACCAGCGCATGGTTGTTATGATCTATACATCCTATAGAATATGTTGTAACAACCATGACGTTCCGGGCAGTGCTGTTAGGGGCTGAGGGGGCCGCCGAAGGCGGCGCTGTCGGCGTTGCAGGCGGCCGCGGCGGTGATGCCGCCGTTGGCCTGGGCCAGGCTGGCTACGCCCGAAGCCGAGGCAGCGGGGCTCACCGCGGAAGAGCCGGAAGCGGCGGGGCTCGCGGCTGAGGGCTGCGAGGGCTGGGCCGCGGGGCTGGTCGCGGCGGTGGCCCCGGCCTGCGAGAGCTGCGGCGCCTGCCGGACCAGGCCAGTGAAGCTGGAGCCGAGGATCAGGTTCACCGTGCCGGGGGTGAGGCTGGCCACCCGCAGCGTGGTGACGTCGGTGAGCTCCCGCTTGAGCGTGTTCACGGCGGCCATGTCGGCGGCCGAGGAGTACTCGATGACCGAGGTGGTGTAGGCGAAGGTGGGTGCTGACCCGGTACCGGTCACGATGAAGCCGCGGCTGGTCAGGGCGGCCGCCGTCTGGCCGGCGATCTGCGGGACGCCGGAGCCGTTGAGCACCTCGACCCTGACGTTGGCCGGGCTGGTAGTGAGGACCTGAGCACCGGCCCCGGAAGCGGACGGCGCTGGGGTAGTGGAGACCTTCGGCACGGTCTGGTCCCGCGCGATGGCCGCGAATACCTCGCCGGCCTGCGGCTGCATGAGCTGGATGCGGTTGGCGTTCTGCGTCCAGGGCTCGTTCGGGGCGGTGATGAACTGCACGTTCTGGCCGGACAGGCTGCGGAAGCTCTGCCCGATCTGCACCAGGTCCGAGACCGACATGCCCGAGTCGGTGGTCATCGAGGCGGCCGCGTCGGTGACCACGTTCAGCAGCTTGATCGGGTTGGACAGCAGGCCGCTGTGCAGGACGCCCTTGACCACCTGGGCGGACATGAACTGGTCGCGCTGGATCCGCTCCAGGTCGGAGCCGTTGCCGAGGTTCTCGCGGGTCCGCCAGAAGGCCAGCGCCTGGATGCCGCTGATGTGCTGCTCGCCCTGGTTGAGCTTCAGGCCTGACACCGTGTCGTTCACGTTGAAGGGCACGCAGACGTTGACGCCGCCGAGGTCGTTGACGACCTTGACGAAGCCGAGCAGGCCGATCCCGATGAAGTGGTCGATGCGGACGCCGGTCACCTGCTCGACGGTCTTCCACAGGCAGGTAGGACCGCCGATCTGGAGCAGCGAGTTGATCTGCACCACGCCGGCCGGGTTAGCCTGCTGGCCGGTGTAGCCGGAGCCGCTGTCGCACTCGTACACCGGGACCATGGTGTCGCGCGGGATGCTGAGCACGGTGAGATGGTGATGCCCGGGCGAGATGTGCACCAGCATGATCGTGTCGGTGTTGTTGGTCTGGTCGTGGCCGGCGTGCAGGATGTACTGCTGGTGCGGGGTCAGGCCGGTCCGGGTGTCGTCGCCGTAGACCAGGATGTTCTGCGAGTTGGTGCTGTACGCCGGCGGCCGGTGGCCGAGGGCGGTGCTGGGTACCGTCACGCGGGTGATGCTGTCGAAGACGGCCCGGTACTTCAGGTAGACACCCAGGGTGCCGGCCGCGACGATGACGACCGCCGCGACGGCAACCCAGCGGAGCACATGCCGCTTTCCGCCGCTATGCGGCTGCCTCCGCATGAGTGACCTCCAGCCGCGACTGGGTGGGCCAGTCCCCTTGCAGAACGATTTTTCTGTATCCGTAGTTCCCAAAATGTTACCCAGCATCCCGCGTTTCATCCGACCCGGCGCAGGCCAAGTAACTAGGCCGTAAGCGCGTGTTAAGGGATCAGACCGGGGCCGGGGCCTCCGACGAGGGACTGCCCGCGGAAGCGGCCGCCAAACGGCGCAAAGCGGCGCGGACCAGCGCCGGGTCGGTCGTGGTCCAGAACGGAGGCAAGGTGGCGCGGAGGAAATCGCCGTAGCGCGCGGTCATCAGCCGCGGGTCGAGGACGGCCACCACGCCGCGGTCGGTCATGGTCCGCAGCAGGCGGCCCGCGCCCTGGGCCAGCAGCAGTGCGGCGTGCGAGGCCGCGACGGACATGAAACCGTTGCCGCCGCGGGCGGCCACCGCGCGCTGCCTCGCGGAGGCCAGCGGGTCGTCGGGCCGCGGGAACGGGATCCGGTCGATCACCACGAGCTGGAGCGAGTTGCCCGGCACGTCGACCCCCTGCCACAGCGACAGCGTGCCGAACAGGCAGGTCGGCTCGTCCTCGCTGAACTGCCTGACCAGCTGGGCGGTGAGGTCGTCGCCCTGGCACAGCAGGGGGTAGCCGATCCGCTCACGCAGCGCCCCGGCCGCTTCCTTGGCGGCCCGCATCGAGGAGAACAGGCCCAGGGTGCGGCCGCCCGCGGCCTCGATCAGCTCGGCCAGCTCGTCCAGGTAGGCCGCGGGCAGCGCGTCCCGGCCCGGCGGCGGCAGGTGGCGGGCTACATACAGGATGCCGCTGCGGGCGTGGTCGAACGGCGAGCCGACGTCAAGGCTGGTCCACGAGGGGGGGACGGGGGGGCGAGGAGCCCCCCCGTGATCGGGGGGATCTTGGGGGGTCGCCCCCCCGGCTGGCAGAGCCAGGCCCCACTCGACCGCCAGCGGGGTGAACGAGCCGCCGAGCGCCAGGGTGGCCGAGGTGAGCGCCACCGTGCGCTGGCCGAACAGCCGGTTTCGCAGCACCTTTCCCACCTCGAGCGGCGCGACCCGCAGCGTGGGCGGCCGTCGGCCGTCGTCGATAAACGGGCGGTCGAGCCAGACGACCTCGCCGCGCTCGGTGATGTCCTGCTCGAACGCGTCCAGGATCCGGCCGGCCGTGCTCTGGAGGTCGTCGAGCGAGGCCACCGTCAGCCGGGCCGTCGCCAGCCGCTGCTGGTCCTCCTCCTGGGGCGTGGTGCTGGCCCGCACCGCGTCGGCGCACGCCCCGGCCGCGTCGCGCACCGCCGTCAGGGTGGCGGCCAGCGTCTCGGGCAGCACGTCCATCCGGCCCGCGGGGGCATCGCCCAGGTCGATGACGAGCGCGGCCGCGGCGTGCCGCAGCTGGTCGGCCACGGCCGGGGCCGCTCCCACGTCGGCGGCGGACTCGGTCAGCCGCGCGGCCCGGCGGGCGGCGGCGTCGGCGGCCGGCCCCGACACCTCCCCGGTGGTGGCCGAGGTCACCCGGTCCACCAGGTCGTGCGCCTCGTCAATGATCACCACGTCGTGCTCGGGCAGCACCTCGATCTCGGAGGTCGCGTCGATGGCCAGCAGCGCGTGGTTCGTCACCACGATGTCGGCCTGGGCCGCCGCCTCCCTGGCCTTCTCGGCGAAGCAGTCCCGGCCGAACCGGCAGCGGGTGGCGCCGATGCACTCCTGCGCGCTGACCGAGACCTGACGCCAGGCCGCCTCGGGCACACCGGGCACCAGCTCGTCCCGGTCCCCCGTGGTGGTCTCCTCGGCCCACTCGTGCAGCCGCTTGACCTGGCGTCCAAGCGGCGAGGTAGGGCCAGAGTCGGCCGGGTCGAACAGGGCGTCCTGCGGGTCCTCGGCCACCCCGCCCCGCTGCCGGTTCAGGCACAGGTAGTTGCGCCTGCCCTTGAGGATGGCGAAGGCCGGCTCGCGGTCGAGCACCGGCGCCAGCGCCGCGGCCAGGCGCGGCAGGTCGCGGTCGATGAGCTGGCGCTGCAGCGCGATGGTGGCGGTGGCCACCACGATCGTGCTGTCCGTGGTCACCGCGTGCCGCACCGCCGGGACCAGGTAGGCCAGCGACTTCCCGGTGCCGGTGCCCGCCTGCACGGCCACGTGCTCCCCGGTCTCGATGGCGTGCCGTACCGCCTCGGCCATCTGGACCTGGCCGGGCCGCTCCGCGCCGCCGATGCCCTGAACGGCGGCGGCCAGCAGCTCGTCGACGTCGGGTACCGCCAGGGGGGTACGGGGGGGCGGGGAGCCCCCCCGTGAGCGGGGGGGTATGGGGGGGTCGTCCCCCCGGCTGGTACTGCGCACGTCGGAACGGTACCTCGCACCACCGACAACGACCACTTAGCCGGGCGTCGAGCAGGTAGAAACGGCGTGTCATCGACCTCGTTCGGTAGATTCATGGTTGTGACGAGCGCCGACCTACTGACTGACGCCTTCGGGCGGACCCAGGAGAACGTGCACGCGGTGGTGCGCGGGCTGACCGCCGGCCAGCTGGCGGAGCGTATCGCGCCGGATGCGAACTCGATCGCCTGGCTGATCTGGCACCTGACCCGGGTGCAGGACGACCACGTGGCGGACGCGTTCGGGGTGCCGCAGGTGTGGGGCGAGTACGGCAAGCGGTTCGAGCTGCCGCTCGAGCCGTACGACACCGGGTACGGGCACACCCCGGAGCAGGTGGCGCAGGTCACGGTCTCGTCCCCCGACCTGCTCACCGGGTACCACGACGCGGTGCACGAGCAGACGATCCGGCTGGTCTCCGGCGTCACCGACGCCGACCTGCCCCGGATCGTGGACGAGCGCTGGGACCCGCCGGTGACGCTGGGCGTGCGGCTGGTCAGCGTGATCGACGACTGCGCGCAGCACATCGGCCAGGCCGCGTTCGTCCGCGGCATCCTGCTGGGCCGGTGACCGGCTAAGACGAGCCAGCGCCAGCCGTCGTGGCCGGCCAGCTCGTAGGCCCACGGCGGTTCGGCGCCGCGGCGCGTGCAGGTCACGACCGAGGCGTAGACGGACGCCTGGGTGGCCTCGCGGACCAGGTCCGGGTCGCCGAGGTCGGGCCGGCCGTGGCCGTTGCCCGTCCACCAGGCGAGGAAGGCCCCGCCGAACGAGTCGCCGGCGCCGACGGTGTCCACGACCGGAGCGGCGGGCACCTCGACCTGGATCTGCTTCCCGGCGGTGAACGCGCGCACGGGGTCCGCGCCGTCGGTGACCAGGACGCAGGCGGGACCGGGGCGGAGCAGTCCGGCGACGGCGGTGTCGGCGTCCTGGCCCGGGTACAGGTAGGCGAGGTCCTCGGTGCTCACCTTGACGACGTCGGCCCGGCGCAGGATCCGGCCGAGCCGGTCCAGGTAGGCCTGCCGGGAGGGGATCGCGCCGGGGCGGCAGTTCGGGTCGAGCATGACCGTGACATCGGCCGGGGCATGGACGGCCAGGCCTTCGATGCTGGTCCCGACCGGCTCCATGACCAGGCCGAGGGTGCCGACGTGGAGGGCCGTCGCGCCGGCCGGGAGCACCGCCTCGGCCGGGCCGATGGCGGCGGCCGAGGTCTCGGACAGGTAGAAGTGGTAGGCGGGCACGCCGGCCGGGTCCACGTCGACCAGGGCCAGCGTGGTGGGCTCGCTCGACGGGTCGGCGACGGCGATCCGGACGCCGTTGCGCTCCAGGTCGGAGCGCATCAGCTGGCCGAAGCGGTCGCCGGACAGGCGGCCGAGGAAGGTTGCCGGCTGGCCGAGCCTGGCGACGGCGCGGGCTACGTTGAACGGGCCGCCGCCCATCCGCGGGTCCACGCGCCCGGCCTGGTCGACGATCAGGTCGATCAGGGCCTCACCCGCAACAATGATCATTGGCTCCCCCATCGTGAGCGGTCCTGGGTATCCATTGTGTGGCTTGCCGGGTGATCCGGTTATCTGGCCGCGGCGATCAGGTCGCGCTGGTGGCGCCGGCACCAGCGCCGGGCCCGGCCGGCTGACTCGGCCACCATGCGCCAGTGGTCGGCGAAGCCCTGATGGCCGGCCGCGGCCGCCTCGGTGACGATGGCGTAGGTCCAGTCGTGATTGGCCACCACCGCCTCGGCCACGCGGCGGCGCCCGGCCCGGTCAAGGCCGCTGGCCGCCAGGAAGATCCGGAACCGCTCGAGTGCGCGGCCGCGGCGGCTGTCGGCGATGTCCTGGTCGGGCTGGAGCGGCGCCCAGTAGCGCGCGGCCGCGGCGAAATCCCACTCCGCCGCGCCGGGGCCGGCCCAGTCGAAGTCGATGAGCGCGACGGCCCGGCCGCCGCGGAACACCAGGTTGGCCGGGTGCACGTCGTTGTGACTGACCAGGCCGGTGCGGAACTGGGCCGGGATCGGGCGGGGCCACTGGTACCCCGACGGGTCGAAGGGCGCCACGGCGAGGTGATAGCGGCGCACCAGGTCGGCCACGCTGACCAGCGCGTCGTCGGTGAGCATGTCCTCGGCCAGGGGCGGGACGGCGGCCTGGCCCTCTATGTAGGTGAGCGTCTCGCTGTACGGCCCGGCCGCCAGGACCCGGGGCGCCCCGTCGAACCCGGCGGCCGCCAGGTGGTCGAGCAGGGCGTGGGTGGCCGGCCGGCAGGGCGCGGCCGGGCGGAGCACGGTGCCGCCGACGCGGATGACCAGGCCGCGGTTGGCGGTGCCGCCCGGCAGCGCGCGGGAGCCGTCAGCCCTCGGCGGCGGTACCGAGCATCGCGCGGGCAAGACTCGCGTTGGTGACCAGGCCATGGACTAGCCTCCCTCGGATCGAGGCGCAAACCGCGGAGTTCTTGGCGGCGCCGTAGGCGACCGCGAGGACTGTCGGGATCCGCTCCAGCGCCGACCCTGGCGTCACGATCATGCGGCGGTCGAGCGGGGTCTCCACCGGCCTGCCGTCCGCGCCCACGAACACCCCGGCCACCTCGGCGCGCACGCCCAGCGCGGCCAGGTCCGCGCGCTCCTCCGGGGTGACCGCGTCGTAGATCGTGGACAGGCCCGGCGCCCAGGCGCCGATGGCGACCACGGCGATCGTCACCGACGGCAGCAGGGCGAAGGCGCCGGCGATGTCGCCCTGGCGGCGGATCGCGGCCGCCGTCTGCGCGTCGTCCAGGATCATCGGGGCGTAGAAGACGTGGGCGGGGCCGCCGCCCACCCGGGCCACGCCGCGGACCAGGTCCAGCAGGTCCCGCCCGTCAGGCGGCGGGACCGCCCCGGTCATCTGGACGATCGGGCACGGCGGGATCTGGGTGAGCGAGGCCGTCAGCCCGCTCAGCGTGCGTGACCACGACATGCCCAGGACGTCGCCGGGCGTGATCAGGTCCATCAGCGCCTGGCCCGCCGCCTCGCCCAGCCGCCGGCGCAGCGCCTGCTCGTCGTCGTCGGGGAAGTTGAACACGAAGGCGTGCCTGAGCCCGAAGGCCGAGCACAGCTCGGCGGACAGGCCCGCGTCCAGGCTGCCGCCGGGCAGGCCGATCTCGATGCGTACCATCCCCGCGTCGCGGGCGGAGTCGAGCAGCCGGGCGACCCGGAACCGGCTGATGCCCAGGCGATCGGCGATGTCGACCTTGGAGACGCCCTCGAGATAGAACTGCCGCGCCACCCGGGCCGCCAGGACGACCTCGGACGGCCGATCAGCCGACAAGCCGGCCATGAATCCTCCAGTCGTGCCGATCAGGTGCTCATCTGAGCGCCTACATCTCATATTGGCAGCTTTTATTGACTTTGCCCAGGAACGAGATCACTGTGTGGGACAAGTGGTTCATTTGAGCGGTGGACTGCTCAAATGAGCGTACACGACGAATGCAGTCATGCTTCCCCATGATGCGGAGGTTCGTTTATGCGTCATCCCCGAGTCAGGCTCCGCGCGATCGGGGCCGTGGGCTGCGTAGCCGCCCTGGCCACGCTGGCCGCCTGTTCGAGCGGCGGCTCAGGTGGCAGCTCAAGCAGCAACAGCAATTCCGGCACGGTGACCGTGGCGGTGGTGTCCAACCCGCTGATCACCGGTCAGATGATCCCGCTGACCTCGTCCAGCTTCGAGAAGCAGTACCCGGGAATCAAGGTCAAGTTCGCCACCTACACCGAAGGTGACCTGCGGGCCGCGATCGAGAAGAACGTCAGCACGCACAGCAACGCGTTCAACGTCATCATGATCGGCCCGTACGAGGCCCCGCTGTTCGCGAAGAACGGGTGGCTGACCGACCTGTCCAAGCAGTACATCGCGAGCGACCCCGGCTACGACGCCGGCGACCTGCTTCCGCCGATCGCGAAGGCGCTGTCCTACAAGGGCGACCTGTACGCGGTGCCGTTCTACGGCGAGTCGTCCATGATGTTCTACAACAAGACCTTGTTCCAGCAGGCCGGGCTCACCATGCCGCACAATCCGACCTGGGCGCAGGTCGAGGGCTTCGCGGCCAAGCTCAACCAGCCAGGCAAGGTGGCGGGAATCTGCCTGCGCGGCCTGGCCGGCTGGGGCGACAACATGGCGGCGCTCGACACGGTGGTCAACACGTTCGGCGGGCAGTGGTTCGACATGAACTGGAAGCCCCAGCTCACCTCGCCGCCGTTCGTCGAAGCGACCAACTTCTACGTCAACCTGGTCCGCAAGTACGGCGAGCCCGGTGCGGCCAACGACAGCTTCAACCAGCTGCTGACGCTGTACGGCCAGGGCAAGTGCGCGATGTGGTACGACGCCACGGTGGCGGCGACCTCCATCGCGACCACCTACCCGGACGTCTACAAGCAGACCGGGTACGCGCTGGCGCCGGTGAACAAGACCAAGTCCTCGGGCTGGCTGTGGACCTGGTCGCTCGGCATCCCGCAGGGCGCCTCCGACTCCGGCGCGGCCTGGAAGTTCGTCTCCTGGGCCACGTCCAAGCAGTACGCCCAGCTGGTCGCGAAGAAGTACGGCTGGTCCGCGGTCCCGCCGGGCACCAGGACCTCGCTGTACAGCAACCCGGACTACCAGAGCGCGGCCAAGCCGTTCGCGGACATCACCCTGGAATCGATCAACTCCACCGATCCGGAGCACCCGACCCTGAACCCGGTTCCCTATGTCGGCATCCAGTACGTCGACATCCCGCAGTTCGAAAGCCTGGGTCTGACGGTCGCCCAGCAGATCGCCGGCGCGATCGCCGGCACGGAGAGCGTGAGCCAGGCGCTGCAGGCAGGTCAGTCCGCCGCCTCGCAGTACACCCCGGCACAATTGTCCGGCTCCGGTTAGCCGCCGACCTGGCAGGGCCCCGGTACGCGGAGGCCGGGGCCCGGCCGGCGGCCATGGTCATCGGATGAAAAGGGACGTTCCATGACAGTAATCGAAGACCTGGCGCCACCTCCCCAGGTCGAGGTCAAGCCGCGCGGGGTCGGCCGCCGTGAACGCTGGCAGCTTCGCCTGCCGCTGCTGCCCGCGCTGATCTACACGATCATCGTGACCCAGGTCCCGTTCCTGGTGACGCTGTGGTACAGCTTCCAGAGCTACTTCTGGAACACCCCGGCGCCCGCCCATTTCAACGGGCTAGCCAACTACAAGTCAGTGTTCACCAACCCGGCCTTCCGCGGCTCGCTCGTGCGCTCGGTGGTGATGACCGCCACCGCCGTGATCGTCGCGATGATCCTCGGGGTGCTGTTCGCGGTGCTGCTTGACCGCAAGTTCCTCGGCCGCAGCATAGTCCGGACGCTGATCATCACCCCGTTCCTGGTCATGCCCGTGGCGGCGGCGCTGGTGTGGGCGGGCCCGATGCTGGACCCGCAGTTCGGGCTGGTGAACTGGCTGCTGCAGCCGTTCGGCGTCCATCACGTGGCCTGGCTTTCCACGCACGCGCTCGGCTCGGTGATCCTGGTCATGATCTGGCAGTGGACCCCGTTCATGACGCTGATCGTGCTGGCCGGCCTGCAGAGCCAGCCGTCGGACACGCTGGAAGCGGCCAAGGTCGACGGCGCCGGGGCCTTCGCCACGTTCCGCGAGCTCACGCTCCCGCACCTGCGGCCCTACATCGAGTTGGGCATCCTGCTCGGCTCGATCTACCTGGTCAACGTGTTCGACGCGGTGAAGGCCATGACCCAGGGCGGCCCGGGGACCTCGACCACCAACCTGCCCTACTACCTGTACCAGCAGGTGAACAACGCGTTCGACATCGGCGGGGCGGCCGCGACCGGGGTGGTCACCGTCATCCTCACGATCATCGTGGCCACGTTCGCGCTGCGGATGTTCGCCCGGGTCTTCCAGTTCGAGGAGGCATGACCATGGCCGCCGTTCAGACCCGGGACCGTGAACCCGCGGCGCTGCGTCTTCGCCGGATGTCCGGGCAGGTGGGCTGGGGGGTCCTGGCGTGGGTGGTGGGCATCGCGTTCTTCCTGCCCGTGCTGTGGATGGTGCTCACCGCGTTCAAGCCGGAGTCCGCCGCCCAGACCTGGCCGCCCAAATTCGTCTTCAGCCCGACGCTGGCGCAGTTCCGGCTGGTGTTCTCCGGCTGGGGACCGTACGTGACCCACTCGCTGATCGCGACGACGGTCTCCACGGTCCTGGTGCTGGTGCTGGGCGTCCCCGCCGCGTATGCCCTGTCGGTGCACCCGGTGCCGCGCTGGCGGGACGGCCTGTTCTTCTTCATCTCCACCAAGATGCTGCCGATCGTGGCCGCGATCGGCCCGCTGTACGTGCTCGCGCTGAAGACCCACCTGCTTGACAGCATCTGGGTGCTGATCATCCTCTACACCGCGATGAACCTGCCGGTGGCCATCTGGCTGATCCGCTCGTTCATGCTCGAGGTGCCCAAGGAGATGCTCGAGGCAGCCGAACTGGACGGCGCGGGCCGGATCCGGGAGATGACCGAGGTGATCATGCCGGTGATCTCGCCCGGGCTGGTCTCGACCGCGCTCATCTGCGTGATCTTCGCCTGGAACGAGCTGTTCCTCGCGCTCAACCTGACCGTCACCAACGCCGCGACCCTGCCGATGTTCCTGATCAGCTCGGTCCCCCAGGAAGGGCTGTACCTCGCGCACCTGTCCGCGGCCGCCACCGTGGCCTCGGTTCCGGTCATCATCGTCGGCTGGATCGCCCAGCGGTCGCTGGTCCGCGGCCTGTCCATGGGAGCCATCAAGTGAAATCTGACAATTCCGGCACCACCGAGAGCGGAGGTCCCCGATGGCAGGCGTGAAGTTCGTGTCGGCAACCCGGGTGTACGCGAAGGATGCGCCGCCCGCGGTCGACGCCCTCGACCTGGACATCAAGGACGGCGAGTTCATGGTCCTGGTCGGCCCGTCCGGATCCGGGAAGACCACCGCGCTGCGCATGCTGGCCGGGCTTGAGCCGCTGGACGGCGGGCGCGTCGAGATCGGCGATAAGGACGTCACCTTCGTCCCGCCCAAGGACCGGGACATCGCGATGGTGTTCCAGAACTACGCCCTGTACCCGAGCAAGACCGTCGCCGACAACATGGGCTTCGCGCTCAAGATGCAGGGCGTGCCCAGGGAGGAGCGAACCCGGCGGGTCCGCGAGGCCGCGCGCCTGCTGAACCTCGACGACACGATGCTCGACCGCAAGCCCAAGGCACTGTCCGGAGGCCAGCGTCAGCGGGTCGCCATGGGCCGCGCCATCGTGCGCGAGCCCCGGGTCTTCCTGATGGACGAGCCGCTGTCCAACCTGGACGCCAAGCTGCGGGTGCAGACCCGCAGCCAGATCGCCGAGCTGCAGCGCCGCCTGGGGATCACCACCGTCTACGTGACCCACGACCAGGTTGAGGCGATGACGATGGGGCACCGGGTGGCCGTGCTGGCCGGCGGGCACCTGCAGCAGTGCGACACGCCGCGGCAGCTGTACGACAACCCGGTCAACCAGTTCGTGGCCGGGTTCATCGGCTCCCCCGCGATGAACCTGCAGAAGGTCCCGCTGGCCGAGGGAGGCGTCCGGCTGGCCGGGAGCACGCTGCCGCTCCCGGCCTCCATCGGCACCGCGGCCAGGCAGGCGGGACTCAGCGAGCTCGTCATCGGGATCAGGCCCGAGCACCTGCACCTGGCGGACGGCGACGGCGCGATCGCGGGCGAGGTGACGCTGGTCGAGGAGCTCGGCGCCGACGCCCTGCTGCACGTGCGGCTGGCCGAGAGCGGGGACCTGATCGTGGCCAGGACGGAAGGGCGCAAGACGCCGCCGCCGGGCCAGCAGGTCAGCTTCCGCGTCCAGCCGGACGACGTGTTCGCCTTCCACCCGGAGACGGGAGCCCGCCTTGCGGCCTGAGCGACTGACGGAGGACTAGATGCGGGCCCTTGTGCTAGACCGTCCCGGCAGCTTCCGGGTGGCGGATGTGCCGGATCCCACGCCGCAGGCCGACCAGATCGTGGTCCGGGTGGAGTGCTGCGGGATCTGCGGCACGGACCTGCACATCCTGGCCGGGGAGTTCCCGCCGACTCCCTACCCCATCACGCCCGGGCACGAGTTCGCGGGCATCGTGGTGGCACGCGGCGCGGACGCCAAGCCCGACCTGCCGGTCGGTGCCCGGGTCGCGGTGGACCCGTCTCTGTACTGCGGGTACTGCCGCCGCTGCCGGGCCGGACGGGGCAACCTGTGCGAGAACTGGGAGGCGATCGGCGACACCGTGAACGGCGCGTTCGCCGAGTACGTCGCGGTGCCCGCGGAGAACGCCTACCGGCTGCCCGATCACCTCGACGGGCAGCTCGGGGCGATGGCCGAACCGCTGGCCTGCGCGGTGCACGGCATCCGGCGCCTGGGGATGCTGGGGCCGGTGTCTGCCGAGCCGACCGTGGTGATCGGGGCCGGCACCATGGGC
>Ga0335083_10006425_pt1 | contig 14668 bp, 13 predicted proteins | sample Lox_Sample_42_FD_206716 | JGI IMG/M metagenome (GOLD analysis project Ga0335083, IMG submission 206716) | Soil microbial communities from Loxahatchee National Wildlife Refuge, Florida, United States - Lox_Sample_4.2 | ecosystem: Environmental > Terrestrial > Soil > Wetlands | place: USA...
CCGTGCTGGTCATGGCGCATCTTTGCAGTTTTGGCAAAGGCTATGCGGCCGGCGTGGGCGCGGGATCCCTGACCGAAACCGCCATGATGGGCACCGCCGGCGATGCCATCTCCCGCCTCGGTTTGCCCGCGGATGAACGGGCCCGGTTGACCAGTCAAATGGCTGTCGGTTTTGCCATTACCTACATCTTTGGTACGATAGGCGTCATCATCTTCATGCGCAGCATTGCGCCGCGTTTGATTGGCGTGGACATTAAAAAGGCAGCGCGTGATTTGGAAGTGGAATTGTCCCAGGGCGGAAAAGTTTCGCGCCCCGGCTATATCACGCCTTTCCGGCCGGTTGTCTCCCGCGCCTTCCAGGTGATCGGGGACGGCGCCGTTAACCGCACCGCAGGCGAATTGACGCAAAAATTTGAGCGGGCATCCATTGAACGAATCGTCCGTGGCGATGCCATCATTGAACCCAGGCCGGACACGGTGGTGCAAGCCGGCGACATTGTCGGTGTTTCCGGGCTTTTGAAATCCGTTGTTGCCGCCGGTGAATGCCTCGGACAAGAGGTAGAGAGCAAAGAGGCGCTTTCATTCTCCATGGAAATTTCCCGCGCCGTCATCACGAACAAAGACATCATCGGTAAATCACTGGTCGAGGTTCGCGACCAGATCGGCCTGAAAAACCTGGAAGGCGTTTACCTGGCCGGCCTCAAACGGCAGGGCCTGCCACTCCCTATCATGGCCAATACTATAGCGCGCCGTGGGGACGTATGGGAACTGGCCGGGCGGCCTGCTGAAGTGGAACGTATGGCCGGCTTCCTGGGCCGCGCTGAACCACCCGGCGGAAAAAGCGACCTCGCATTTCATGCCCTGGGCATTGTCCTGGGGACACTACTTGGATTGCTTTCCGTGGAGGTGGGTGGTATTCCCGTGACCCTGGGAGTTGGCGGCGGCGTGCTGGTAACCGGCCTGTTTTTCGGGTGGCTGCACGTGCGTTACCCGGTCTTTGGCGCGTTGCCTCAACCAGCCCAATGGATTCTTTCCGAATTTGGTTTGAGCGCCTTCGCCGCGGTGATCGGTTTGTCCGCCGGCCCGAAAGCTGTTGCTGCGATCCAGGAACAGGGAATCATGCTGCTGGTGGCCGGGGCCATTTTGACCCTCCTTCCGTTGATTGTAGCGCTTTATTTTGGAAGGTTCGTTCTGAAATTAAACCCAGTCGTGCTGATGGGGGCGATGTGTGGCGGGCAAACTGTCGCCGCCGCTTTAACTGCGGTAAATGAAACCACCGAAAGCATGACTCCTGTCCTGGGATTCACCGTCACGTATGCGGTTTCCAATGTGCTCCTCGCCGTCTGGGGACCGGTGGTTGTCGCACTGACTAAATAAATAAAAAATCTAATGCCTATGAAAGCTACTATTCCCAAACCCAGTTCCACCTCACAGGCGCGTCAAAAGGCCCTGCTCAGGCTCAGCCCGTTTGAACTCAAAGACGAACTCATCAAACTCGCCCAGGTGGCCGAGCATGACCAGGTGGCCCAATTCCTCAACGCCGGCCGCGGCAACCCCAACTGGATTTGTACCACGGCTCGCGAGGCCTTTGGCACACTCCTGCGTTTCGGCATCGAAGAATCCCGCCGCGATGTTTCGATCCCTGACCTGGGCCGCATGATCGTGAAAAGCCCCGGCCTTGGCCAGCGGTTCGAAAAATTTTTAAAGCGCAACGCCGGCGCTCCCGGCGCCAGGCTCCTGCGCAACACTTGGGATTACGGCATCAAAAAATTGAAGTTTGATGCCGACTCTTTTGCCCATGAACTCGCCGAGGGCATCATCGGCGACATGTATCCGGTGCCGGACCGCATGCTGCGTCACTGCGAACGGATTGTGCACGAATATCTCGACAAGGAAATGTGCAACGGCCGCCCGCCCGCCGGCAAATTTGACCTCTTTGCTGTCGAAGGCGGCACCGCGGCGATGTGTTATATCTTCGATACGCTGATGCAAAATGGCCTGTTGCATCGTGGTGATTCCATCGCGCTCGGCGTGCCGACCTTCACGCCCTACATCGAAATCGCGCACATGGATCGGTTCGCCTTCAAAGTGGTCAACGTGGACGCCAGCGTCGAATGCCGCAAAGACGGCGCGCATACCTGGCAATATGCGGATGCACAGATCGATAAATTGAAAGACAAGCGCGTCAAGGCGTTCTTCCTCGTCAATCCCAGCAACCCTCCGTCCTTCGCCATGCGCGCCAGCTCAATGCAACGGCTGGTGAAACTCGTAAAGACCAAACGACCGGACCTGATCATCATTACGGACGATGTCTACGGCACGTTCGTTCCCGGTTTCCGTTCCTGCATGGCCGAACTGCCGCAGAACACCATCGGCGTTTATTCGTACTCCAAGCATTTCGGCTGCACCGGCTGGCGGCTGGGCGTCGTGGCGGTGCACCGGAACAATATTTTCGACAGGATGATCGCGAAGCTGCCCGCCAAAACGCGCGCGGCCTTGAACCATCGCTATGGCACCATCTCGCTGGAACCGGCGAAATTGAAATTCATCGACCGCATGGTGGCAGACAGCCGCATGGTCGCGCTCAATCACACCGCCGGCTTGTCCTTGCCGCAGCAAATCCAGATGGCGCTCTTCTCCTCGTTCGCACTGCTCGACAAAGCCAACAGCTATAAACAACTTTGCCAGCTCATTTGTCACCGCCGGTTTCACGCGCTGTTCGACGGCCTCGGCCTGTCCTTGCCGGAGGATAAAACGCGCGCGGCTTATTATGTTGAATTGGATCTTATGGTCTGGGCGGAAAAAGAATACGGCCCGCAATTCGCCGCGTTTTTGCGGAAGAATTATCAGTGCACCGATGTGCTTTTCCGCCTCGCGGAACATTGCGGTGTGGTCTTAATGCACGGCGGCGGTTTCGGCGGCCCGGATTGGTCCGTCCGCGTTTCGCTCGCCAACCTTGCCGAGGAGACCTATCCAAAAATCGGCAAGTACCTTCGCGAAACGGCCCAGGGCTACGTCGAGGAATGGAACGCCGCCCGAAAATCGAAGAAGAAATAAATTTAATCGAATCAATCAGGGAATTATAAAAGGAAACCGATCGTTAACCTAAAATCAATAAGTCGAGTATGAAAACAACTAACTATCTGTTTGGCATGGTCGCGGCGGCGGCATTGGCGTTCGCGCCGGTCGCGTTCGCAAAACCTAAAATTGTCATCCTGGCCACTGGCGGCACGATCGCCGGCGCGCAAGCCAGTTCATCCCAGGTCGGTTATACTTCCGGGAGCTTCTCAGTGGATGACCTTATCAAAGCCGTCCCGCAACTCTCCGACCTCGCTGACTTGAGCGGCGAGCAGGTCGCCAACATCGGGAGCCAGACAATGAATCACGACGTGTGGCTCAAACTCGCCAAACGGGTGAATGAAGTCCTCGCCGATACCAACACGGACGGCGTCGTGATTACGCACGGCACGGATACCATGGAGGAAACCGCCTACTTCCTCAGCCTCGTCGTGAAGAGCGATAAGCCGGTCGTCCTCGTCGGCTCCATGCGCCCTGCCACCGCCATCGGCGCGGATGGCCCGGCAAACCTTTACAACGCCGTTGCGCTGGCGGCCAATCCCGATGCGCGCGGCCTTGGGCCGCTGGTGGTCCTCAACGATGAAATCCATTACGCCCGCGAAGCGCAGAAAATGAACACCACCGAGCTGAACACTTTTCATTCGCCCAACCGTGGTCGTGCCGGTGTCATTAATGTCGGTCATGCGCATTTCTTCAACAAAAACACCACGCGCTTCGGCGTTAACAGCGAATTCTCAGTGGATGGAATGACTCCCAATGACCTGCCGGATGTGGCAATCGTTTATTCCTACGAAAACCTCGGCCCGGACATGATCAACTTTCTGGTGAAGAACGGCGTCAAAGGCATCGTCCTGGCCGGTGTTGGTGATGGCAATACGACGGACGCGGCCATTGCCGCTTTGGCCGATGCCGCGAAGCAGGGTGTCGCCGTTGTGCGCTCCTCGCGCACCGGCAGCGGCCTGGTTGTGCGCAATGTCGAAGTAAATGACGACAAGTACGGCTTCATCGCTGCGATGGAATTGAGTCCGCAAAAAGCCCGCGTCCTCCTGATGCTCGGCCTGACCAAAACCAGCGACCCCAAAAAGCTCCAGGAATATTTCATGGAGTACTAATTCAGCCGCAAATAACGATTGTAAATATATGAGAACAACTATTTCCCGAACCTGGGTTTTTTCCACTGTCGTATTGGCCATTTCTCTCTTCGCGTTTACTGGCTGCTCGCAGGTCCAAACGACAACCCAAACTCCCGAAACACCCGTCGCCGCTCCGGTTCCAACGGATGCCAGCGAATTATCCCCCGCCGATTTGCAGGCGGCCGTGGATGAGGCCTATGCCAAATACAAGGATGATCATTCCGGCAAGAATGCCGACTACATTCCCTACCTCGCCGGTGTGGATTCCAATCTCTTCGCCGTGGTCATTGTCACTACCGACGGCCATGTTTACAGCGCCGGGGATACGAACTATCTCTTCTCCATCCAATCCTGTTCCAAGGTCTTTACCATGTCCCAGGTCATGGAGGAATCCGGCCCAGACGCCGTCCTGAAAAAAATCGGGGTTGAGCCGACCGGCATGCCTTTTAATTCCATCGTGGCCCTCGGGTATTACGGCAATAAAGCCGTCAATCCACTGGTCAATGCTGGAGCCATTGCTGCTGTCAGCATGGTCAAGGCGGATAACGCCCAAGACCGTTGGAACAAAATTCTCGCCTACCAGAGCAAGTTCGCCGGCGAACCGCTTCACCTGATTGACGAAGTTTACAAATCAGAATCAGACACAAACTTCCGCAACCGCGGCATCGCCTGGATTCTTTATAACAATGGCAATCTCTTTTGCGACCCGCCGGAAGCGACGGATGTTTACACGAAAGAATGTTCGATTGGTGTCAGCGCCAGGGAATTGGGAATCATGGGCGCCACCCTGGCCGATCGCGGCATCAATCCTATCACCAAGGAACGCTGCATCGAATCCAAATATGTCCCGCGTGTGCTGGCCGTCATGATGATGGCGGGATTTTACGATGAGTCCGGCGAATGGGCCTTTCGCGCCGGGCTGCCGGCCAAAACTGGCGTAGGCGGCGGCATCGTGGCCATCGTGCCGGAAAAAATGGCCATCGTCGCATTTGCGCCCCCGCTCGATACCGCCGGGAACAGCATCCGCGCCACCGAAGCCATTGATTATATCGTGGATAAACTCGACGTGGATATCTTCGGTTCCCTCAAGTAACCCTCAACCCCCGAAATCCTATGAAAGCGAAAAGTAAAATGACGAAGCTTCTGTTGTGCGGCACTGCACTCATCGCTGCGGGCGGGATGGCGGCACGGGCCCAAACCTCCGATTCATCTGAGATCGACCAATTAAAAGCGCAGATGCAGGAGATGCAGAAGAACATGGATGCCATGCAGGAAAAAATCAATGAGCTGGAACAGGAAAAAGCCACGGCGAACCAGAACCAGGCCCCGGCCCATACCGCACAGCCGGCCGCTCCGGTCGCGAACTATGAAAGCTCAAACACCAACGTTTTTGCGGGCATGGCCAGCCCGATTAAGGACCGCGGAGCGTTGAACGACCAGCAGGTGCCCGCTCCCCGGCTGGACAATGATACGCTCGATCCAAAATATTACGGCTTTTTCCAGATTCCCAACACGCCGGCCATCATGCAATTAAATGCCAAACCCCGCGTGGATGCGATGGCTGATACCAAGAACACCGGCAACCCCGATCGTTTTGTGACCGCAACCATCCCTACCAGCGGCGGTGGCGGTGGCCCGCAGTTTAATATGACCGCCCGGGGTTCCCAGTTGAGCATGGATGTGCGCGCGCCCAGCCTGCCCGGCGATTTTCGTTTTTACTATCAAAATGATTTCTTTGGCAGCGGCGGCGGCTCCATGCCCTATCGCCTCCGGCAGTTGTACGGGCAATTTTACAATGTTACCGCGGGATTCACTTACAGTATCTTTGAAGACCCGGACGTCTGGCCGGATACCGTGGATTATGAAGGCCCGGACTCCGCCATCTTTGCCCGGCAGGCCACCGTGCGCTACATGGTTCCCCTGGGCGACGGATTCCAGATGAACTTCGGCTTGCAACAACCTTCCTCAGATATTGATACGGATAACACTACCGCCACGGCCGTAAATCATGCGCCCGATGGCGGGTTTAACATCCGTTGGGAAAACAGCGAGCGCGGACATGTCCAGTTGGCTATGATCTTCCGAGACCTTGGTGCCAATGATACGACGTTGGGGAATCAGAATGTCCTGGGATGGGGCATGAATTTTTCGGCGAACCTCGATACCTTTGGCAAAGACACTCTGCAAGCCCAGATTACTTACGGCGATGGCATCTTCCACTTCTGCAATGACAACTTTACCTATACCGGTTTCGCCGGCGGTGACGCGGCGTTTAACTCTGCGGGCCAGTTGAAAGCATTGGCGTATGTGGCACCCATGCTTGGTTACACGCACTATTGGTGTGACGACTTCCGTTCTACGGTGTCCGCCGGTTACGTAAATTTGGAAAACCAAAGCAGCCAAACCGGTGCCGCCTATCATCAAACGGTTTATACCAGCGCCAACCTGGTGTGGCAGATACGCAAACGCCTGAGCGTTGGCCTGGAAAGCCTTTACGGCTACAAACAGGATCAGGATCAGGATCACCGCGCGGTCTGGCGGTTCCAAACCGGATTGGTTTACTCGCTGTTCTAGGGTATAAGTAATCCCCGTGGCGGCCCAGATACACGAACAATTCACGTTTCCGATTTACTTCGATCTCGGGGCGACGTTCCTTTACGCGCTGACCGGCGCGCTGGTGGCCATTCGGCGCCAATATGACATCATTGGATTGTTTGTTTTGGCGCTGGTCAGCGGCGTCGGGGGCGGGTTGATGCGCGACTGCATCTTTATCCAAAACGGTCCGCCGCTGGCCATCAAAGACGAGCGCTACCTGTACGCGGTGATTGCCGGTTGCCTGGCCGCGGCGTTGTTCAGCCACCGGATGGATCGCCTCCAAAAAGTAGTTCTGTTTGCCGATGCCCTGGGCCTGGGCGCTTATGCGGTGGTCGGTGTTTCACGGGCATTGAATGCCGATTTTTCCATCGTAGCGGCTATCATGATCGGCGTCATCAACGCCTCCGGCGGCGGCCTTTTGCGCGACGTACTCGTAAATGAAGAACCGCTCCTCTTCAAACCCGGCCAGGTTTACGTGCTGGCGGCGCTGGCCGGCGCGAGCCTGTTCGTTCTCTTTCTCAAGGAATTTCATGAACCAATCAGGGTAGCCGGCCTCTGGGCCGTCGGTGTCACGTTTCTGGTCCGTCTGCTGGCCATCATCTTCAATTGGAAAACCGTGGCCGTGGTTCGCCGGCCTCCCGCCGACTCGCCCGCACCCCCACCTGCAGATGGGAAAGACAAATAAACCACTTCGTAGTCGATGGCGGTAAACTTTGCCGTTTCGGTGGGGCGAGACTCCGTCGAGCCCTGAAATTAATGGCACACAAATTGCAGTACCTTAGGACGTCGACTGGTTTTTTGGGGAGGCGCAGTCTTCGTAACTGAATTTGTTGTTTAAGTATGAAAAAGATTTTTGCACTGCCCAAAATCCTCATTTATCAGCACCTGGGCTTTCTCACGATTATCGTCATTTGTTGGCTGAATGAACTGCTCCGGTTGCCTTCCTTGATCTTTTCCGATCATCCCTTCGCGTTCTTTTTCCGCAAATCGACACTGGACATATTGCTGGTCCTGGCCGTCTGGCTGCTGGTGAGCGGCGTCACGCGCCGGCTCCTCGAACGGGTCAGGCACCTGGAAGGATTCCTCCGTGTTTGCTCCTGGTGCCGGCGCATTGATTACCATGGCCGTTGGATGTCTCTGGAGGAATTTATGCAGCAAAGCTTCGATACCCCCACCACGCACGGCATTTGCCAGGAATGCCTGCGCCGGCAAACCGAGGCGCTCGAGCGGGCCAAACGATCGCGCGAAAATGGCGGAACATCTAGGGGCGCCAACGACCCTGCGTTACCTTGATTTCCCCCATTGCGTGAACAACTAGGAGTCAAGTTCCGATTGCCAAACTTGAGCGTTGATGGTTGATAGTGGATAGCAAACCGCCTTCGCAGGATGGCGGCGGCCAGATTGTTCTTTGACATAGTGAGACGGAATTGAAAGAGGGCGAAAGCGGCGATGAATCGCCGCACTCCATACGCTTTGCGAGGACGTTTGACTTACAACCGTCACGGTAGCGTCTGGAGTGCGCGTGCTTTAGCACCGCTTTTCTGACCCTATTTCTACTGCCGGTGAATTAACCCAAATCAAGCCCTCAAATAAAAAACAAACCAAAACCAAACCAAAACAGGCCAAAAATTTAAACCTGTTTAATTCTATTCAAGCCTATTCAAGACCCCCGGGGGGTGGGGCCCATTGCGCCTTTGGGGAGGAATTGACCGTTAAGCGAGAGGGCAAAATTGCGAAACGAACCCAATTTCGTGTTGTTGGTGTTTTTCGTGGTTAAAATCATCTTCTGCTGGCATTTTGTAAGTTCCATGGTATCGCAAAATGGCATTTTAGACGCGCTCAGGACGGTGAAATATCCGGGCTACTCGCGCGACATCGTTTCCTTTGGATTGGTGAGGGAAGTCAACGCCGCGAACGGCGCGGTCAGCATTTCACTTCAATTGACCTCGGCCAATCCCGAGGCCGCGCAACAAATCAAAGCGGAGATCGAGCAGATCGTGAAAGGCTTGTCCGGCGTCAAGATGGTGCATGTAGACATCAAGATGCCTGCCGCCGGCCAGCCGCCCGTGGGGAAAAATCCCTTCGACAGCCAGGCGCGCGTCCCCGGCCTCAAACGCATCATCGCCATCGCCAGCGGCAAAGGCGGCGTAGGCAAGTCCACCTGCGCGGTGAACCTTGCGTGCGCGCTGCAACATCTCGGCGCAAATGTGGGCCTGCTCGACTGTGATATCTACGGCCCCAGCGTTCCGCTGATGATGGGTGTGCATGTAAAACCGACCGTAAGCGAAGCGGAAAAATTAGTTCCGCCTGTCGGGCATGGCGTGAAGGTGATGAGCATTGGCCTGCTGCTCACGGACGACCAGCCGGTGATTTGGCGCGGGCCGATGATTACCAAGACCATCCAGCAATTTCTCAACGCCGTGGAGTGGGGCGAGCTCGATTTTTTGCTGGTGGATTTGCCGCCAGGCACGGGCGATGCGCAGCTCTCCCTTTGCCAAACGGTGCCACTGGACGGCGGTGTCATCATCACCACGCCGCAAGAGGCGTCGCTGGGCGTGGTGCGCAAAGGCGTGGCGATGTTCCACAAAGTAAACGTGCCCATCCTGGGCATCGTGGAAAATATGAGCTACTTCACCGCGCCGAACGGTGAGCGCGTAGAAATTTTCGGGCACGGCGGCGGCCGGCAGGAAGCCGCGCGGCAGGACGTTTCGTTTTTGGGCGAAGTGCCGATCTTCACAGAGATTCGCGAGGGCGGCGATTCCGGGATGCCGATTGTCGTTTCCGCGCCCAACCATCCGGCCGGACGCGTCTTTATTGAAATCGCGGAAGCATTGCGGAAGAAATTTGATTAATACCGGGATTGCTTTTTTTGGCCGGTTCACATCTAATCACAACATGATAAAAATTCTCAGGATGATTATTCTCGTGCTGGTGATTCTCGGCCTGGGTTTGTTTATCGCTGAACGGTTCGGCGTTAAATTGCCGTTTATCAATAAATGATTGCCGGTGTCCGGTTGCTAAAACATTTGATTCCAGCCGCTGGCTGTGGCATTCTATGCAGCATAGGTAAAACCATTTTTACGAATTTATGAGCCAACCAAAAATCATTGCTTATTTGAAACCGTCTTGCGGCTGGAGCATGGGCGTGCGCGCCGTGCTCAAGAAATACGAACTGCCGTATGAAGACCGCGATATTATCAACGATCCCCTGCAACGGCAGGAGATGATCGAGAAGAGCGGCCAGATGCTCAGCCCCTGCGTGGAAATCAACGGCAAAATGCTGGCGGACATCAGCGGCGAAGAAGTGGAAGCTTGGATGCTGGCGAACAAAATCGTCGTGCCCAATGAACGCAAACCCGACGCCCCAATCAACCAGCCCTGCGCCCATGAAATGCCGCAAACGGCCGGCATCAATTTCCGGCATTAAGCTAACGCCTTAAAACGAGGGCGCGAAGGTGAAAGCCTTCGCGCCTTTTTTTTCTGAGGGCAAAGGAACGTGGGCATTTTTCAAAACACTATTAAAAATGGCCGCCGGCTTTCTGGAAACTGGAAAGTCCCAATTGCTACCTTTGCTGGAAATTGCTTTGATTTCACCACACTCAAAACAAATCACGAAATCTACTGCTACTCCATTTTTTAGAGCGCGAATTCCGTGACGGGGATTGAAACAATCAGCCATTTGACCACCTTCCGCAATGCCATCGCTGAGCGAGGTCACGAGGTTGGTTCTTTCCGCTCCTTGTTCAATTTTGATTTGGCCAAGAATTGCCAGATGGAAAAATGTATTTGTTTCTTTAGATTCCTGGCCTGGGTCCAATGAATAGAGGGTGAATTCATCTGCACCTTCAAGGAAATGTCTAAGATCCGAAGGAAGATGGTCGGCCGTCGGGATCCATCCCGGTGATTGATTAGTTCCGATATCCGTCCGGACGATATCGGATTGCGCTGTCGAGACTGCTAAAATCATGATAAAAAATATGGTTACAGTTCTTGTTTTCATAATTCCTAGGACAGCTTCGGCAAGTTTTTGCTCCTGAATAGCTAACACCCCCTTAAATCAGATTGCTAGTTTTTAAATCCTTCGCCATTTTTCCTGCAATGCAAACTGTTTCTTCCATCACCGCCATGCAGCGGCTGGCCAAAAAATGGCAGCGCGCCGGCGAAGGCATCGGCCTGGTGCCGACGATGGGTTATTTGCATGAGGGTCATCTGAGCCTGGTGCGGGAGGCGCACAAACGCGTCGGCAAACACGGCCACGTGGTCGTGAGCATTTATGTGAACCCGACGCAGTTCGCGCCCACGGAAGATTTTTCAAAGTACCCGCGCGACTTGAAACGCGACCTAAAAATGCTCCGCGAGTGTGGGGTGGACGTGGTCTTCACTCCGAAAGATTCAGAAATGTACCCGGATCGCAGCCCGGTGCCGACGGGCTATAGCACGTATGTCGTCGAGGAAAGGCTGTCGCAAACGATGGAAGGAGCGTCGCGGCCCACACATTTCCAAGGCGTGACGACGGTGGTGGCCAAGCTGTTCAACATCGTGCAGCCGGACGTGGCCGTGTTCGGACAAAAGGATTTCCAGCAGGCAGCAGTTATCCGGCGCATGGTGCGGGATTTGGATTTCCCGGTGCGAGTCATCGTCGCGCCCACCGTGCGCGAGAAGGACGGTCTGGCGATGAGTTCGCGCAATAAATATCTCGAAGGCGACTTGCGTCGGCAGGCGACGATACTGCGGCGCGCCATTGATATGGCGCGAGCTGCGCTGAAAAAATCTAAAAGAATCCCCTTGGCGCGGCTGAAGGCTGACGTAGGCGCGATGATTGAAAGTGAGCCGGACGCGCGGTTGGATTATGTAGAATTTTTTGATCCGGACTCACTCGTGCCGGTCGCGGAAATTACGAGTGGCGTGCAAATAGCCTTAGCGGTGTTTGTGGGCAAAACGCGGTTGATTGATAATGAGAGGCTTTAACGGTGGGGCTATGGATAAATTGTTGGCCAGAGCGAGGTTCTTTCTTTACGAAAAGAAACGTTATAAGAGTGCGATAGCGGTTGCCAAAAAAGTACTGTTGTCAGACAAGAATAATGACGAAGCCTTATTTTACGTGGCGCACGGTTTATATTACATGGGCCATTTGAAGCAATCGTTGCAATATTGGAAACGGTTAAAAAAGATTAATCCCACCGATGAAAATCTTCATTTGAACATGGGAGCGTGTTACGAAGATTTGGGCAATCGGCGGCTGGCAATCCAATATTATAAACGTGAACTCAAATTAAATCCGGTTTCCGGAGAAGCACTCTACAATTTAGGTGGGCTCTGTTACCGCGCCCGGAGATATCGATTGGCTGCCGCCTATCTTGAGCGATGCTATTCCCAGAAGCATGCTATAGAGGCCTGTGTTGGTAAACTGGCTCATTCTTATTTTAAAACGAACCAGCTCGAAAAAGAACAGATTTTGTATGAAGAATTTTTGCAAACCAAGCCAAACGATACGTGGGCATTGAATAATCTGGGATCTCATTTAATGGGCCAGGGAGAATATCATCGCGCCTTGCTTCGATTGAAGAAAGCCGGGCGAATAGACCCAAAGGATCGTCTTGTGAAGAAAAATATCCGAAAAGCGGAAAGAATACTTCGAAAACTGCACGCAACTCAGAGCGCATAACAGAGGCATGCTCTTTTTCTTCGTGCGCTCTTCTGTTAGATAGCCAGCGGACAATTTATCTTCGCGCCTTTGCGCCTTTGCGTTAATTTCATACCGGATGAAGCAATTCGACTATCTCGTTCTAGGCAGCGGCATCGCCGGGCTCTCGTTTGCGCTCAAGGTGGCGCCGCATGGGAAGGTGGCCATCGTCACGAAAAAGGACCGTGCGGAATCAAACACCAATTACGCGCAGGGTGGCATCGCGGCGGTGACGGGCAAGGACGATTCCTTTGAACTCCACGTGCGGGACACGCTCGAAGCAGGTGCAGGATTGTGCAAGGAAAAGGTGGTGCGGACCATTGTCGAGGAAGGCCCGGCGCGCATCCATGAGCTGATTGAATTTGGGATGAAATTTTCCGAATCGGAAAATCGCGCGGATGATGGCTCAAAGGAACTTGATTTGGGGCGTGAAGGCGGCCATTCGCGCCGCCGGATTCTGCACGCGAAAGACATGACGGGCCATGAAATTGAAGCCGCATTGCTCAACGCAATTTCAAAGCAGCCAAACATTTCGATTTTTGAAAATCACCTGGCGATTGATTTGATCCCGAGCTGGAAGTTCGATCTCAAGGACGGCAACCGCTGCCTGGGTGCGTACGTTTACGATAAGAAAAAAAATCGCGTGGAAACGTTTGCGGCGCGGATGACGCTGCTGGCCACCGGCGGTTGCGGCAAGGTTTATCTGTACACGACCAACCCGGACATCGCCACCGGTGACGGCATGGCCATGGCCTATCGTGCCGGCGCCAGCGTGGCCAACATGGAGTTCGTCCAGTTTCATCCCACATGCTTGTATCATCCCAAGGCGAAATCATTTCTCGTCAGTGAAGCCGTGCGCGGCGAAGGCGGCATTTTAAAAAACCTGGAAGGCGCGGAATTTATGGACAGCGTGCATCCGTTGAAATCACTTGCTCCGCGAGACATCGTCGCGCGCGCGATTGACAGCGAGATGAAACGCACCGGCGCAGATCATGTGGTGCTGGACATCACGCACAAGCCCGCGCGATTCATCATCGACCGTTTCCCCAACATTTATAAGACCTGCCTCGGCTACGGCATTGATATTACGAAGGAACCGATTCCCGTCGTCCCGGCGGCGCATTATCAATGCGGCGGCGTGGTGACGAATATTGACGGTGAGACGGATATCCAGGGGCTTTTTGCCGTGGGCGAAGTCGCCTGCACAGGACTACACGGCGCGAACCGCCTGGCGAGCAATTCACTTTTGGAAGCGCTGGTTTGCGGGCATCGCGCCGCCGAGAAAGTGATTAGCCAGCCGCCGCCCGCCATGGGGCAATTTTCCATTCCGCCGTGGCAGTCCGGCAATGCCACCAACGCAGACGAACTGGTCGTCGTCTCCCACAACTGGGATGAAATTCGCCGGCTCATGTGGGATTACGTCGGCATCGTGCGCACCAACAAGCGACTCGAGCGCGCGCAAAACCGCCTGGCAAATTTGCAGGAGGAAATCCGCGAGTATTATTGGAATTTTATTGTGACGAGCGACCTGCTGGAGCTGCGCAACATCGCCACCGTGGCGGAACTCATTGTCCGTTGCGCCCTGGCGCGGCCCGAGAGCCGCGGCTTGCATTACAACCTGGATTTTCCCAATGCCAATCCGGGCTGGGCGCAGCGCGATACTGTTTTGCGGCGCTAATTTTTCCCGCGCATCTCGTCGAGCGATGTTTTGGCCGACGTGATTAAATTCTCAAATTGTGTGAACTGGTCGGCGCTGAGCGGAATTTTTTCCGTATCATCAAACTGCACGTACAATTGAATGGCGCTTTGCCGCCGGTCAACATGCGCGCCGACGCGCACACCCGAGCGCGTGGTAAAACTGGCATCAAACCCCGGCATCGGCGTGACCTGGTAGGAAATCTTGCTGAGAAAATCCAGAGCGCGAATCATGCCGTCCAACTCCTCGTAATCCACCACCAGGGAACCGTGCGCCTGGCCTGCCGATAGCGCCACAGAAATACCGTACATTTTCTGGTTAATCGTAACGTTATTCGATTCCTTGCAACGTACAGAAATCGTGCCGCCCTCGGCCGAGATGGAACCGGTTTCGCCGAAGCCTTTGACCATAATGGAGTCCGGTTGCTGTTCAAAGTTTTCGATCTGGGTGGGCGGTATGTTGGTCACATATTGGGCATTCGACA
>Ga0335083_10006426_pt1 | contig 14666 bp, 12 predicted proteins | sample Lox_Sample_42_FD_206716 | JGI IMG/M metagenome (GOLD analysis project Ga0335083, IMG submission 206716) | Soil microbial communities from Loxahatchee National Wildlife Refuge, Florida, United States - Lox_Sample_4.2 | ecosystem: Environmental > Terrestrial > Soil > Wetlands | place: USA...
CCTTGAGTCAGTTGACACACCTCGTGAATGCATTCTTTGTTGATCACCTTGTCGTCATCACTAAACCGCTTGTGGATGAACGGCTGCCAGTGCTCCTCCGCAATTGGGCCGAGCGGATAATGACCACCGGCTCGGTACAGCGGACGGGCTCGATCCATGAACATTTTCTCAATGAGATGCTTGCGGCTGCCGAGGAAGATGTACCCCACTTGGCGATGATTCTGGATCACACTCCGTAATTTCCGTTCCACCAGGTCGTTGTCGTATTCGAGAATCTGCTGGAATTCGTCGAACACCACGACCACGCCCCGTTCACCTTTGGCGGCAATCTTGGCCGGGGTTTCCAGCACTTCATCCAACACAGGGCCTACTCGGCTGTCCTTGCTGAGCCCAAACGTCAACTCCGGCTTGCCCTCGTCGTCAACCGTCACGCTGGGAGCGAGACTGCCAAAGAACTTCTTCGCTGTTCCCAACAACTTGTCGACCGATGTGCTCATGGACTCGGCGATGGCCTTGGCGACGGCAGTGACGAACGTGACCTCGCTATCGGTGGGCCACAAGTCCACGTACGCGCAGACGTAGCGTTGTTTCGGGAGTTTGGCCAGGGCGGTACGCACAAGGGAAGTCTTGCCGTAACGCCGCTCCGAGAACACGAACAGCTTCTCGTCGTTCTCCATCGCTCGCAGCAGATCGGCAACTTCCTGCTGCCGATTGCAGAAGGCGCTTCCACTGACAACCCCGCCGTATTCAAATGGGTTCTTCATATTACGCAAACTGCGTAACGCAAGTTGCGTAATACCAGAAGCGTCCGAAGAAGTAAAGGGTGTCAGGGCCATCGTCTTCCGAACCTCGGTGAAATCAGGCCGCCGTGTGCGATTGGCAGCCGCGTGCCTGGCTGAAGAGCTTGGAAGAATGTCTCGTCTCTCCTCTCATGAGGTCCTCTACGGCGTGGGGCGATTTGCCGTAATCTGGCACTTCGGCAAATCGTAAACGGTTGCAGGAACATGGGCCGCGGTCAGCTCTTGTTCGACGATGCGCTCCACTTGCTCCCACTTGCCGCCGGCAAGCCCGCAGCCGATTCGTGGCATGTGCACCGACGCCCCAAGTGCGATCGCCTTCGTCGCAATAGTGCGCAAACCTTCCCGGATGGCGTCGTAACGAACCGGCGGACGACCATCGCGAAAGCCGGTTCCGTGCTGCCCGATCAGGTTGGCGACCCAAAGTGCGTCCTCGACACGGACGAACTGGACCTGCCCTAGCGTGAACGGGTGCGGTCCTTCGCCGCGATGCCAAGCCCGATAACGCTTTTCCGGTTCATGCCAGCGGCGGGACACCGCGAGAACGAATCCTTTTCCCCACCGGCCCGAGTCGTTGCAGATATGGACAATGATCCTCGGATGATCACCTACCGGTCGGGTGGCATCGCCGATTTGATAATCAATTTTCATACTACGAAATCAACAACGTCAATTACACCCTCATGGCAGGACGTGGCTCAAGTGATTCCGCCATCGAGAGAACCATTTTGAAACAGTCCCGTCCGGCTCGATGGGCGGCAGCACGGCGCGTTTGTAGCCTCTCTCGCAATGAACGAGAACGGCCGTGTGTTTCGGCAGTGCGCGGAGAATATGGGGTTTGATCCTGTGTTCTTCCTGTTCGGCGTAGCTGCGATTGGATTGACCGGCGGACGACCCCCAGGTCTTCTTGACGACACGCTTCTTGCCTAGGAAATCGGCGCTCTCCACGGCGCATTCCTCGTCGGCGGCTTTGAAGATGATGCGGTTGCGCAGATTGAGCACCAGCACTTTGGCCCTTTCCTTGCCCAGTGCGGGCAGAAATGACGTGGACGATTGCGCGGCGGCAACAATGGTCGCATTGGCCTCGCGCATCACGTCGATACAACTGTAGTCACTCATGCCATCTTCGCTGGCGGTCACGAACCGTTGCGCTTCGTCGGCCCACAGAATCAAGAGGTTGTCGCGCTGACGCGCTTCTTCGGGCCGGTCGTAGCGGCGCAGGACGTGGGTGTAGAACAGCATTTTTAAGAAGGTGTTCGCGTACCGGCGTTCGGTTTGGAATTTCTGAGGCATCGCCACGCAGACGATCTTGCCACGGTCAATGTCGGCGAACTCGAAGGTGTTCTTGCCGGGGCAGAAGACCTCCGCAATGTCCGGCGTCAGGAAATTATGCAGATAGTTGGCAATGGTTTCTTTCACGCCGCCCATCTGCTCGGGCGGCTGACCCAGGTAGCGATTCTGGAAATGTTCCACCAGCGCCCGTCGGCGCTCGGTCGGATAGCCGTCCGCCAACTCCTTGACGGCCTCGTCGAGCTCGTCTTCGTTCAACAAGAGTTGGTGAGCGTTCTCCAAGGTCACGTCAGCCTGGACTTCGTACAACGCCTCCAGCGCATGCGCGATGTGCGTTTGCGCCTGAGCCTTGAAGAATCCCGTCCCACCCTGGTGGCCGAGACTGGTAGCGGTGTCCACGACGAATTTGGCGAAGGTACTGTACGGGATACCGGCATCCGACGTGAGATTGTAGGTGTGTGTCGGTTTCCAACCCAGCGGAGGATTGTCGGGGCGCACCTGAAGCAGAATCAGGTCGTTCTGCCGGTGGAAATGGCGCGCCATTTCCGAGAGCGTTTCCCAATAGATGCCTTTGTCATCGATACAAAGACCGCCCCAGTTCGGTTCGTTCTGGAACACCTGATACAGCAGCGGCGTGATCCCGGAGCGCGTTTTCCCAGAGCCGGTGTCGCCGGTAATCAACCAGCCGCGACAGAAATCCTCCCGCGTCCATGCCAATCCTTTCAAGTGCACAATCGTGCGATCAGCCGGGCGAATGGCAGCGACGATGGCGTACCCTGCAAGACTCGCAAAGAGCAGTGCCAAAGCCCACGAAAGCGGTGTGGAGCGGTTGAGGAGCAAGTACGTTCCCGCTGTCAGGGACAATCCAGCAGTCCCGAATCCGAGATACCGGCTGTAGTTCACCGCACAAACCTCCCGATGAGGATGCCCGTGGTCAGTGCCAGCGCAGAACTGAATACCAACGCGAACATCGGGAAGCGGTTTAGGTCGCTACGGATTCTCGGAACCTCCCGCAGTTCCTTGATGATCTCGGCAGCGCGTCCGGTGAAGTCGCCGCCCAACCGCTCACACTGCTCAATCGTACTGCGAAACTCCTCAAATCCGGGCAGCCGTTCCTTCGGCGTGTTAAGTTGGGCGTGGTTGAAATAGATTTCCCACAGTTCCACTGCGGCCAACATTGGATCGCCATCCTGAACGTTGTACTTTTTGCGCCACTCCAGAATGGCGTCTTTGAGCGCCTGTTTTGGGTTGGTGTCGCTCATGGGGCACCTGGCAAGAGGAACTGACGGACGGTGTCGAGTTGCTCATGAAACTGCCGCTGCCAATTCTTGAGCCGCTGCCTGTCCATGAGGGAGAATTTCTCGTGTTGAATTCCTTGTCCGACAGGGAGATTGGCCTGCTGTAGCAACGCGACCAACCAGTCATGGAGTTTGGGCATGATGATTTCCCTCGCAGCCAGCTCGTTCAGCAATCGCTTCCGCGTTTTGCTGGTGTCGTAAATCGTAAATTGCTCAGTCAGGGCGTGATTCTTCACCACCAGGTAACGGCACCGGTTATTGAACGCCTTCGCGATGATTTTGATCTGCTCCACGCTGTCGAGGTCGTGACTCACCGGTGAGATCACTGTCAGAGCGGTGCCCATGCTGTGGAGGACGTCGAAAACCGTCAACTCGGCGAAGTAATTCAGGAACACGTCGGTCGAGGCGGCTCGGCAATCCACGACGACCAGGGGGGCGCTTTCGACGGCCGCCAGCAGTTTGTCGAGTTCCCGCAGGTCGGCCAGATTCACGAACCGGGCATCCGGGTGAAATCGTTTCAGGGTCGAATTCTCGTTGTCCGTGTCAATGGCGACATGGGGCACCTGCTGCCCTTTCACGTACTGAACGAAGTTCGTCGTGAAGAAGCTCTTGCCGACACCACCTTTGCCATTGAGGATGAGATTGATCTGTTTTTGCATGGTCAGATGTCGTCAGGATTGGCGATGCGCGGTCCACCAAGTTCCTTTCTGCACTGCACTGCGCGGTTGCCCGGGTTGCGAATTCGAGGCTGCCTATGTGCCTCGTGAGTCATCGGCTGACCAGTGGCTTTACGTGGTTGCCCACGCCGCCGCTTTGACTTCGAGACATGGCGGCAAAACCGTCTCACCGTCACGTGGGAGACTGGCACATCGATATTGCGCAAGATTTCTGCGATGGTCCTGTACGAAGCGCGCTTACGTCGAAGTTCGAGAATGCCTTCCTTGAGGGAGAGAAGTCTCTTCCATTTGGCTGACACTCGTGGAACATAGTTCTTAACTGCGTCGGCCAATCGGTCTTCCACCAAGTTGGACGTGGAAGTGTCATTCACGGTAACAGTTCCTTACCATCCGGTATTCCGCGCACTTCTAGCGTGAGCTAGAGGTCGGGCGTCTCTTGTTTTCATGCGCTGCAGTAAAGCGCATCCGGCAGAAAATGTTGTTCCCAATTGGGAACAAGTTTCGCGGCGGGAGGTGCTAAACCCTCTCGCATGCTGTCGCCGAAAACTAAATACAGCCTCATTAACGCCAAGCAGTACTTTGAGGAACACCTGTGCGCTGGCGATTATTACAGCGAAAGTGAACGTGTCCTCGGGGAATGGTTTGGAAAGGGCGCTGAGCTTCTAGGACAGTCGGGCCAAGTTGGGCAAGATGAATTTCTGCGTTTGTGCGACAACCTCGACCCACAGACCGGGGAGCGATTGACACAACGACTCAAGACCACCCGCACGGTTGTCGATGAAACCGGTCGGGCCTATGAAGTGGCAAATCGGCGAATCTTCTTCGACTTCACCTTCTCACCACCCAAGTCAGTTTCGATTGCGGCCCTCGTTGGTAATGACCCGCGTATTGTGGAAGCCCATCACCGTGGGGTGAAAGCGGCGTTACGGGAACTGGAGCAGTTTGCGGGAACTCGGGTGCATGCGGGAGAAAGAATGACTGACCGCGACACTGGGAACATTGTCTGTGCCATTTTCCGGCACGACACTTCGCGGGCGCTTGATCCGCATCTGCACAGCCACTGCATCGTGTTCAACGCCACACACGATCCCGTCGAAGGCCGCTGGAAGGCCTTGCAGAACTATGAGATGTTGCGGGCGCGTAAATACGTGGAGAATGTGTATTACCACGAGTTGACCCGTGATCTGAAACGATGGGGTTACCAGATCGTCAACCATCCGCGTGGCGACTTTGAGATTCAGGGCGTCTCCCCCGAATTATGCGAACGGTTCTCCAAACGGCATCGGGAAATCGATCAGAAGGCCCACGAACTGTTAGCTCGGAATCCCGAACTGGCTGGGGGGAACGTGGCTGACATCCGCGAGAACGTGGCTGAGAAGAACCGAGCCCGGAAACTCAAGAATGTTCCACGGGCAACACTTCAGGCGCTTTGGGTGAACCAGATTTCCGAAACTGAACATACCGCGATCTCCGCGTTGACACATGGTGCGCCGCTCAAGCCGGATGGGTCGAAAGCGGGCGATGCACTGGCCGCCGTCACCTGGGCGGAGGAGCACCTGTTCGACCGCCGGTCCGTTGTTCTGGAGCACGAGTTATGGCGGCACGCCTTGGAGCACGCCCGTGGCCAAAACATCACGGTCAGGGAGTTGCAGCAAGCCACTCGGGATCGCGGCTACATCCGCAATGAACGCAAACCACGTAACATTACAACCAAAGGCACATTGGAGCGGGAATGGGAGATTGTTTGTCTGGCAAAAGACGGTATCGGGCGATTTCGCCCGCTGGCGCCCGGCCATACCCTTCGCGATTCGGAACTGGACTCAGGCCAACGTGCGGCGGTTGATCACATCCTGAATTCGCGCGATTTCATCACGCTGTTTCGCGGTGGGGCCGGCACCGGAAAGAGCTTTGCGCTGGGGGAGGTCCGGAACGGTCTTCTGATCGCCGGGCATTCCCTGCAAGTCCTCGCGCCGCAACGGCGGCAAGTCATTGACCTGGCGCGAGACGGAATGACGGGAGCCCAAACGGTAAGCGAGTTTCTCACGAAGCAGGAGATGCCTCGGGGTGCCGTCCTCATGGTGGATGAGGCCGGTCAGATCGGCGCGAAACAGATGCAACGACTGCTGCGGTTTGTCCGAGAGAACCATGGCCGTGTCATCTTCTCCGGTGACACGCGGCAGCACGGCGCGGTCGAGGCATCCGATGCACTTCGGGCCATTGAGAAATACTCCGGTCTACGACCGGCAGAACTCAGGGAGATCCGACGACAGGACCCCGCCCGCGCCCGAACTAAAGCGGAGCAAGCGCGGATCGTCGAGTACCGACAGGCGGTGAAGGAAGCTTCCGAAGGGAAGTTGGTGGATTCATTTCGCCGACTGGATCGGCTGGGCGCAATTGTGGAGTGTCAGTCCCTCAACCAACAGGAGCATCTTGCGGAGATGTTCCTCGAATTGGCGGGAAACAACCACTCCGTCGTGGTGGTTTCGCAAACGTGGTCAGAGATCCATCAGGTGAATGACCATGTACGCTCGGCCCTGAAATCCCGTGGCCTGATAGGTAACAAGGAGACGCCAATAACCGCGCTGGAAACGGTTGACCTCACAAGTGCGCAGAAACGGGACAGGCGTTTCTACGATGAGAACAGCGTGGTGGTGCTGAACCGTAACGCGGGCGGTTTCAAGAAAGGGCAGACGGCGCGCCTCGTGGCCATCACTCAGACCGGGGTGGTGCTGGAAGGCGCGGAACGAATCCGGACGGTCCCGTTCAAATTCTTGGATCGGCTGACCGTCTGTCAGCCCAAGGACTTGGGCCTGGCATCAGGAGACCGCCTGCAACTGAAGGCCAATGGCCGCACCCGACAGGGCCAGCGTTTGGCCAACGGCGAACTGGTCACGGTCGAGAAAGTCCTCACTGACGGGAGCATCAAGCTTCGAGACGGACGAGTTGTCGGGAAGGAATACCGGCAATTCGTGCGTGGCTTTGCCATCACGTCGTACGCTTCTCAAGGCAAGACCGTCGATTACGTTCTCTTTTCCGATTCGACCATCAAGTCGGCCACGAACCGGCAGCAGTGGTATGTAACGATCTCGCGGGGACGCCGTGGTATCAAGATCTTCACCAACGATAAGGAACAACTCCGAGAGAATATTCTCCGCTCTGGTGATCGCGCATTGGCCATGGACTTGGCAGATAAGCAAGTTGTTGAAAAGCTCGGGATTGCCGGGGATTTGGTTCGCCGCGGCTCCGAGCCTCGCGACGCGGCGCCACCCACGAGCCATGGAATCACCGAGTTCATCGCATTGAGAAGGACGCGGGGTGTTCGCCGGTCTCAGTCTGGTTAGGTGGCACTATGAAGGGCAGTCACATTGGCAACCATGCTCGTAACGGACCCAGCGCCGATAACTGCCTGTGTTGGAACAAGGGCACCCAGGTCGAGGCGTTGCGGGTGGAACTGGCGGATGGCAGCTCTTGGCTGTTTCCCTATGGTCAACTCGGTGCCGTGAAATTCGAGCCGAACGGTGGAGATGACCTGCTTAGTGTGCGTTTCGCGAAACACGAGGTTCAAATTACGGGCAAACATTTGCGACCGCTTGCTCTGGCGTTTCAAAAGCTTGCAGTTGATTGGGTGCGAGAATTGCCGGCACGCTTCGCGGCGACAGCGGATGGTGACAGAACCTACATTGCCGGTATCAAGGTCAGTGAAATACAACGGGGACAATGACCGTCGTGGCAACAGCGGTAATACAAATCGCGCGAAGAAATGAGATGGACTTATGGCATGCGTCGTAGTAATATACAGGCGTGCAGGGCCGCTAGTGGGTGGGAGAAAGGGTGTTGGGGTATGAACCAGTCGCAGTTGGCTGGGCTGGAAGTGCCGCGCAAGCGGCAAGCGTTGGTGGTGGACGATCATCCCTCCGTGCGGATGTCGTTGCGATTCGTGATCAATGGGGAGCCGGATATGGTTGTGTGCGGTGAGGCAGAGGATGCCCAACCAGCGATGGCCATGATCGAGCAATTATGCCCAGACATCATGATCGTCGATATTGCACTGAAGTCGTCACACGGGTTGGAACTGATCCGCGATGTTCACGTTCGGTATCCGAGTATGCCCGTATTCGTTCATTCCGCCCACAACGAGGAGTTGTACGCGCCGTTGTGCTTCAATTGCGGAGCGCGGGGGTACATGAACAAGGGCGAGGATGTCCAGACGATCATTCACGCTATCCGTATGGTGTTGGATGGCGGCATCTACCTCAGCACGCACATGCTCAAATGGTTTACCAGTTGCGCGATGACCAGCGAAACCATTGAGTGGCGACACCCACTGGGCGTTCTCAGCCCGCGCGAATTGCAGGTCTTCGAAATGTTGGGCCGGGGGTTGGACGTCAAGGAGATCGCTACGCAATTGGCACTGGATCACAAAACGATCGAGTTGTACCGGCAACGCATCCGGGTCAAGCTGCAACTTGGATCGGCTCCCGCTGTTCTTCGGGCTGCGGTTCTGTGGACGGATTCGCCGCAAGCGGAGACCGAATCGGTTCGGACGTAAGGAGTTACCTCCCCCTGCGGTGACTTGAGCGGCGATGACGGGGTATCACCTCCCCAAAACAGCCTTCCATTTGTCAAGTACCCTACTCCTTTTACCTACACGAGAATTTGCCTTTTCCTGTCATGACGGATTTCGCGCGCCGCGTTAGAAAAGCGTGCGATGGCCGCCTCGTTTTGCATAGCTGGCAATGCAGCGTCGTGGAGCCAGGTGGTCCCTGTGATGGCAGGGATATCCGGCCTGGGGTGCACTGGGGTCCCCTTCCCCGTTATCTCGCGGCCGGCTCGGTGGGAAGTCACCCGGTTATTCCGATTGCCCCTTTGTCCCGCCGGGCGAAGGGGGAGTGGATGAAGTGCCAGAACATGATCGGTCCGCAAGTGAGAAGGTTGCGCTACCAGCGAGGATGGTCGCAAGAAAAACTCGCGGAGAAGCTACAGCTGCTGGGCTGGGACATCGGTCGTGTGAGCCTGGCCAAGATCGAATCCCGGCTGGTGCACGTGGAAGAATATGAGTTGCTCTTCTTCGCCAGGGCGTTCAACGTCCGTCTGGACGATCTCTTTCCCCCTATCGATACCGGGCGTCAAATACATGAGGTAGTGGCAGAGTTGATGCAGCGAAGACCGCAGCCGGGAAACTGCCCCACGAAGACACTCACGCATGGCATGGTAGCGAGGGCTCCGCGCCGTTGGTCGGGTTGATGACTTGGGCGATGGCTGTGCCATGGTGATTGCGTTGCACTTGACCAGTGCGACCTATACGAATATGATGCGACCGTGAAGGTTGACGGCAAGCAGGTTATCGACGCAATTCAATTTCTCAAATTGCGAGACAAAGGAATTGTTCTTGTCCATGCGAAAGGCGTGAGCCTCTCCAAGGCCTGCGAGGACAACCGCATACCATACCGCATCGTCAAGGGACTATACGTCGAAGTGGATTCGGGCCTGATTTCATCCTCTCGAAACTGCGTTGCTGTAAGGAGGGAACAACTTGGACGGTTGAAGAACGCGGTCGGCAAGCGAAGCGTTTCCACTACCTTAACGCGCGGAGCTTCTCATCGCCGACCGATGGCGACCACGATGCGCGGGCGCTGAGATTCCAACGGCCAACCTATCGTTCCGCGTGGAGAATCGCGGTTCTTTGCACTACTCTGGTTGCAGCAATCAATACTGAGAGCAGGACCGAGAGGGTTTTGCTCCCAGCAGTTGTTTCAACCTCATGGCTCGTCGATTTCGTCATGGCGTCAAGGGGACAACGGCCTGCACGCGGAAGAAGCGATTCGACAGTGGGGCGTCGGTCACGTTACGGGTCGTCGTCGGGCCTGAGTCGGGAGAGACCACGCCGAGCGTGGCGTTGGTCGCCCAGGCACCAGAAGTGAGGTTGGTCCGCTCTTCGACGTAATAGAGGCGCGAAGGCACGCTTGTCCACGTGAGCGTGGCGGCATTACCAGTGGCTTTGGCGCTGAGGGCCGTGATCCGCAACCGGCTGTTCGGGTCGGTCGGATTGGTGCCGGCGAGGTATTCCTGCAGGTTGGAAAAGCCGTCCCCATCCGGATCGGCGTTGGGATTGATGTTGGTGGTGCCGAAGTTCTCCAGTTCCCACGCAATGGGCAAGCTGCTCCCATTGGCATCCAGCGGACCGGGCGACAGTTTGTCCGTCTGCAACACGGTGAAGGAGTTGCTGAGGCTAATCCAGCCGACATTGGCACTGTAGGCGTAGCCGGTCATTTGACCGTTGAGCAGATTGACCGTTGGCATGCCGTAGGTCTGCTCGAACGTTATCCAGCCGATGTTGGCACCGTAAGCCATACCGGAGAGTTGGCCGCTGCCGATGTTGTTGACGCCCCAGTCGTTGCTACTGATGTTGGAGTAGGCGTAGCCGTTGACTGGCCCATTGCTGGAGCCGAGGCTGATCCAGCCGACATTGGCCGAATAGATGTAGCCAGTGCAATAGAACTGGCCGATGACCGCCCCATTGGTGCCGTCGGCGAAGGCGTTAATCCAGCCGATGTTCGCGCCGTAGGCGTAGGCGTTGTTCGTATCGATGGTGGTGGCAGCCTTGGCCCACGCGGCAAAGCATACAGCGAGCGGGAGGAAGACGAGCCGTTTCATAAGAATGAGTTTGGTTGCATTGCAATTTCGTGGTCGAGCTAGTGAGAAATGTTCGCCCACGGGCTTGTGGACGTGGCTGCGGTGCCAATCGGACCCCAATCATTGCCGCTCCCGCCGGCCGTTGAATAATTATTCGCGCCGTTACCTGACACACTATTTCTGACGATCACATTGTTGGTGTCGCCGACGAAATTGAAGGCTATCCCATACCCCGCGCTGCCGCTGCCGGTGACATGATTGCCTTCAATTCGATTGTTGAGTCCCTCGACTACAATTCCACCAGAAGAAGCACCATTGGCCGAATTGTTTCCGGCAAGGGTATTTCCGATTATCAGCGAGCCGTTACCAAGAAGGGCGATACCCGCGCCTCCGTTATTCTGGATAGAACAATCGGACACAACATAGCCATTAGCGGTGTTGATACCGCTTTGTCCGTTTAGCGAGACGGTCAGATGCTCTAGAACTACGTTCTGCGGCGGAAAACTTGGATGAGTCCAATCGACACCGTTAATTCCCCAACCGGTAATGATGCCGTTACGTATAACAATGTTGGTGTGACTTCCGCTGATATAAACTCCTACGGAAGAGCCGGAACCGCCCTGCACGGTGAAACCATTTAGGTCGACTGTAACATTGTCACTTGCAATGAAAATGCCGTATGGGTTACCAGCGCTGGCCCCAGTAAGATTGGTGGTTAGATAATAGGAGCCGGGGCTGCCGATGTAGTATTCTTCATACGAGACAGGAATGCGCGGCTCGATCTGAGCTAGCGATTTCATGGTTGGCGCGGGTGCGCCCGATGGCGTGAGCGTGCCTTGGCCAAAGGCTGGTAACTGAAAGCCGATAGCAAACAGCAGCGGAATGATGAGTCGGTTCATGTTGATTTCTCCTTTATGTGTGATCGAACTCTACGTTCTGGTGCGAGGTAGACAAATACTCTCTGCATCTATATGGCTCGCTTGTCGGTGCGACATGTGTGCTGTCTAATATCATTGTGCCCTGATGATCACCCCCAAATGCTACTTCACAGGCTGGTATGTGCCTATGCCCGAAGCGCCGGACCTGTTGCTGTAAAACAGCGGCGCTGAAGCATCGAATGTTTCCGTGGTACCCGATCGGAGTGTCAGAGAAACGGGGACCGCAACGTCGGCGCTAATCCCGCTCCCACTCACAATGCCGTACGTCACCCAAGAGCCTTTGAGGTCGCCCTTCAATTTCCCGGTGAACGTCCAGACCCCGGTCTTTTTGTTTCGGGAGAACTTTATGCTCCCGCTGCCGTTGGCGCCGCTTCCTTTGGCGTTCAACTGAAAGGCCGAAGATGCGCCGCCAACATCCAGTGTAGCGGAGGCATTGGCGACAGAGAAGCCAGCGGGAATTTCTGCAAGCGTGCCCTTAATCGCGCAGGAGTCGAAGCCGACTCGCTTGAACTTTGCCTGTAGCTTCAAACTGCTAATGTTCAATGGCAGCGCTGGCGGTGTCGCAGGAACCCAGGCCACCTGCACGGTTTGCGTGGTCGCGTTCAAGTTGGCGCTGTCGTCAGTGGCGACAATAGTGATCGTATTGGTTCCGGCACCGAGAGAAACGGGCAAACTCCAATCGGCCATACCGCCGTTTGCGGTGGTATCGCTAGCGGCCTCAACGCCGTTTACCGTAACGCTGGAGATTCCGTTGTCGCCATGTCCAAGATCCGAAGCCGTTCCCGCCATTATGACCGAATTGGTCGTAGTCACAAACACACCGCTTGAAAACGGCTGGGTGATTTGAAGCACCGGAGCATCCATGTCTGAGGCAATCGCAGGCGTCGCCGTAAAGTTCGCCACCAAGGTGCGGTTCGTGGTAAGCGTGAAAGAGTAGTTATTTGACGAACTCACTTCATTGCCATTCTCCGTCCAATTGATGAAACTGTAGCCCGAATTTGGCGTGGCTGTGACTGTCTGCTGACTGACCGACTGAACACGTGTCATCGAATATACGCCGCCTCCGCTTGCTGCACCGCCGTAGCTCGGGACGGGAGTCGCCGTGACTGTGTACATACCCGCAGGCACAGCGCTAAATGTCACATTTACAGCCGTATCCCCTGTTACACCGGGGAGAGCGTAACTTGTTCCGCCGGTCTGAACCGGCGTATTGTTTACAAGCCACTGGTCAACAATGTAGCCGGGAAACGGCAATGCTGTGAAGGCAACAGAATCTCCACTTGCCACAAGCACCGACTGGCTTGGACTGATGCTCCCATTAGCTCCGGCGCTCGGCGTGACGGTGTAGGACACCGACGGGGCGGGTTTGAACGTCACTTGTACTTCTGTTGGTGCCGACACATTCGGAAGTGCGAAGCTCGTATCGCCGAGGTCTGCGGCGAGACCATTCACAAACCATTGGTCTACCACGAACGCAGTTGCTGGTGCGGCAGTGAAAGTCACGCTGCCCAAGATCGGCACTGTCTGCGGCGTATTTGGACTGATGTTGCCATTGGCCCCAGAACTTGGGGTCACGGTGTAGCGTTGTGTATTCCCCCACTGGCCGAAGTTCGCCGTATAGGCTACATCAAGGTCAACGTCGATGCCACCAATCAGAATCGGATTGGCTCCCGTACTGTCTTGGACCTGTGCAAGATTCGCCGACGAATACGGGTAACCAAATGGTTCTGCCACCCAACTATACGAGGCGCTGACGCTTGCGTCGCTCATTATCGTCGGTAGCACGTTTCCAGGCGCATATACGCCTATGTCGTACGTAATTCCCGGATGAGCATTAAAGTATTGGTTAAAATCCTTTCGGATCTCTTGGAAATAACCGTCGATTGCAGACAGCGACGCGGAGATCGAACCGGGATCGAAATCAACGGTGAAATAGATTGCTGATCCAGATGGTTGGCCCGCCTTGATCGCAGCAGCTATCGCAACCGTGGCATCATAGTCAGCATTGGCAAGAGTGAAATACGACGCACTCGTAGGAGTCCTTTCAAAAATGGAAACAATTTGCAGTCCTTGACTCGTTAACGCCACTACGTCGGCCGGTCGTAGATAGCCATAGTTGTCTGCGGTTCCAATGTATTCTCCTACGAATTGCTTGCCAGCGGCCTTGATGCCCGGAACGTCGACCCCCGTGGTAGCACTGCCTCCGTTACCGTAGTCGGCATAATCAACGCCGAGTTGGGTACCCGGTGCAACCACGACTTGGAAGGAGAACCATGCTGAGGGCGTCCCACTGCCATTGACCACCTGAGCTTTCCACATTCCCACCCCAAGGGTGGTGAAGTTTGGGTTGACGATGATATGTGTGCTATCCTGGCTGATAATTCGCGATCCCGACAAAGGATGTACCGTGCCGCCGTTGTCGTCCAGATTCACATACGCCGTGCTGTCGAAACTGCTTCCGTAGATGGTGAAGTTCTGATTCCCGTCGGTGGCGAACGGTTGCGCCGGGCTCACGGCGCTGATGCTCGGTGTTAGAGCCGTCTGTGCGTTCACGGAAAAGTTGACCGAGGCCGAGGATTGGCCGTCGGGATTGTTGACCCGTACGCTCCAGGTGCCGGCATCGCTGGCGTCGTTGAACTGGTAGCTGATCTGGCTGGTGGAGACAAACGTCAGCTTGCTGGCGGTGCTGGCAATCGTCCCGCCTTCCGGGGGAACGAACGTCAACGTGGCTCCATTCTGGAAACTGCTGCCGTTAAGGGTCATCGTCTGGTTGTTGCCCGAGGCCGGGTATGAACTCGGCACAACGCTGCTGAGCGACGGTGGCGGTACCACCGCCGTGACCGTGAAACTGACCGAAGCAGAGGACTGGCCATCGGGATTGTTGACCCGCACGCTCCAGGTGCCGGCGTCGCTGGCGTCGTTGAACTGGTAGCTGATCTGGCTGGCGGACACGAACGTCAGCTTGCTGGCGGTGCTGGCAATCGTCCCGCCTTCCGGGGGAACGAACGTCAACGTGGCCCCATTCTGGAAACT
>Ga0335083_10006427_pt1 | contig 14661 bp, 10 predicted proteins | sample Lox_Sample_42_FD_206716 | JGI IMG/M metagenome (GOLD analysis project Ga0335083, IMG submission 206716) | Soil microbial communities from Loxahatchee National Wildlife Refuge, Florida, United States - Lox_Sample_4.2 | ecosystem: Environmental > Terrestrial > Soil > Wetlands | place: USA...
TTCAGCTGCGATTCGGTGACCTCGCCGACGGTGAGGCCGTCCACGTAGACGTAGCCGCACGGCACCTTGCCGGCCACGCTGGCCTGCCCGCCGACCAGGTCGACGACCACGCCGTCCTCGGCGATCACGATGTTGTTATCGGGCACCCCGGCCTGAGCGGCCAGGTGGGCGTGCGCCCGCAGGTGCCGCCACTCGCCGTGGATGGGCATGAAGTTGCGCGGGCGGACCAGGTTCAGCACGTAGAGCAGCTCGCCGGCCGGGGCGTGCCCGGAGACGTGCACCAGGGCCGAGGCCTTGTGCACCACCCGGGCGCCGAGCCGGGTCAGCCCGTTGATCACCCGGTACACCGAGGTCTCGTTGCCCGGGATCAGCGAGGAGGCCAGGATGACGGTGTCGCCCTCGGCGATCCTGATCGGATGGTCGCGGCCGGCCATCCGGGACAGCGCCGACATCGGCTCGCCCTGCGAGCCGGTGGAGATCAGCACCACGTCACCGGGCGGCAGTTCCTCGGCCTCGCGCAGGTCGACCAGGAGGCTGCCGGGCACCCGGAGGTAGCCGAGGTCCCGGGCGACGCCCATGTTGCGGACCATGGAGCGGCCGACGAAGGCGACCTTGCGCCGGTGCTTGACCGCGGCGTTGAGCACCTGCTGGACCCGGTGCACGTGCGAGGCGAAGCAGGCCACGATGATGCGCTGCCTGGTGTGGCCGAAGATCTCGTCGAGCACCGGCGCGATGTCGCGCTCCGAGGTCACCACGCCGGGCACCTCGGCGTTGGTCGAGTCGGCCATCAGCAGGTCGACGCCGTCGGTGCCGAGCCGGGCGAAGCCGGCCAGGTCGGTGAGCCTGCCGTCCAGCGGCAGCTGGTCCATCTTGAAGTCGCCGGTGTGCAGCACCACGCCCGCCGGGGTGCGGATGGCCACCGCGAGCGCGTCCGGGATCGAGTGGTTGACCGCGAAGAACTCGCACTCGAACGGGCCGAACGAGTTCCGGTCGCCCTCCACCACCTCGACCGTGGCCGGATCCAGGCGGTGCTCGGCCAGCTTGCTCTGCACCAGGGCGAGGGTCAGCTTGGAGCCCACCAGCGGGATGTCTTTGCGCTGCCTGAGCAGGTAGGGAACCCCGCCGATGTGGTCCTCGTGGGCGTGCGTGAGGACGACCGCCTCGACCCGGTCGAGCCGGCCCTCCAGGTAGCCGAAGTCGGGCAGGATCAGGTCCACGCCGGGCTGGTCCGAGTCGGGGAACAGCACGCCGCAGTCGACGATGAGCAGGCGGCCCCGGTACTCGAAGACCGTCATGTTCCTGCCGATCTCGCCGAGACCGCCGAGCGCGACGATGCGCAGGCCGTTCTTGGCGAGCGGGGCGGGCGGGGCGAGGTCGGGGTGCGGGTGGCTCACAGCTTGACGCCGCCCGCGGCGAGGTCGAGCGCGAGCTGGTGTCTTTCCGCCTCGGTGGCCGCCAGCAGCGGGCCGCGCACCGCGCCGCCCGGCAGGCCGAGCACGTCGAGCGCCGCCTTGGACATCACCGCGCCCTGGTTGCGGAACAGCCCGTCGTAGAGCGGGATGAGCTCGAAGTGAAGCTGCCGGGCCCGGGCCACGTCGCCGGCCGTGAACGCGTCGATCATCTCGTGCAGCCGGTCCCCCGCCACGTGGCCGACCACGCTGACAAAGCCCACCGCGCCCAGGGACAGCCACGGCAGGTTCAGCATGTCCGTGCCGCAGTAGTAGACCAGGTCGGTGCGGGCCAGCACGTGCGAGGTGGCGGACGGGTCGTCCTTGGCGTCCTTGACGCCCACGATCCTCGGGTGGGCGGCCAGCCGGACCAGGGTGTCGGTGGCGACCGCGGCGCCGGTGCGGCCGGGGATGTCGTAGATGAGCACGGGCAGCCCGGTGGCGTCTGCGACCGCGGTGAAGTGAGCCTCGAGCGCAGGCTGGGGCGGCTTGTTGTAATACGGGGTGACTACCAGGAGGCCGTGCACGCCCACCCGTTCGGCCGATCGGGCCAGCTCGATGGTGTGCTCGGTCTCGTTGGTGCCGACCCCGGCCACCACCTTGGCCCGGTCGCCGACCGCCCCGAGCACCACCTGGAGCAGCCGCTCCTTCTCGTCGTCGGTGGTGGTGGGCGCCTCGCCGGTGGTGCCGTTGACCACCAGGGCGTCGTTGCGCATGTCGGTGACGAGGTAGTCGGCGAGGCGGGCGGCTCCGTCGAAGTCGACGGTCCCGTCCGGGTGCATCGGGGTGATCATCGCCGTCATCATCGGGCCAAATGGCGCCGGATTCGTCGTCATACGGAAACGCTACCCGCATCCGGGTGCGCAGAGTAGGCGGCTTACCGCCGGCCTGGTGAGAAATCCCGCCAACCACCCTGGCCCCCGCAGGGTAAGCGAACAAGGGCCAGGGGGTCGGAGGGACCCGGGGACCGGAGGGATGTACTCCCCAGGGAGCGGGGGGATTCTGGGGGCATTCCCCCCGGCCCGGCTGAGAGCGGCCGACGCGGGCTCGGGGGTACCCACGTCAGCCGCCTTCACTAAAGGGATCGTCCGGCGGGGCCTGAACGTTACACGGCCGAGGTGGGACGGGTTCCGTGGCCCGGGCGGGCGGGGGTGTGCAGGTGCGCCGAGCCCGCGTTCTGGGTGATGCGCCGAGCCAGGAACAGCGCCGCGGCGGCCGCGGTGATCAGCGCCACGGCCAGGATGGCCGCCACCGCCGCCGGGCTCAGGCTGACCGCGATGCCCGAGCCGATGCCGCTGGTGGCGCCCTGCATGTTGATCAGCCGCGGCGCGGCCACCAGGCCCGCGGCGGTGCCGCCGGCCACGCCGACCGCGGTGAGGATCATCGTGTTGACCACCAGGGTGGCCATCACCTGCCGCGGGGTGAGGCCCATGGCCGCCAGCACGCCCACCTCGTGCCGGTGGTCCCGCATCCCCACCACGGTGGCGGTGAGCAGGTTAGCCAGCGCGATCACGGCCAGGATGACCACCGAGGCCGCGATCACCACCTGGAGGACCCGCAGGCCGCCGGCCGGGTTCGTCACCACCTGGACGTCGAGCCGGTTGTTCGAGGCGGCCAGCAGGTGGGCCCGGGCCGCCGCGGGCGCCACCCCGGGCTTCAGCACCAGGTGGTAGACCAGCTGGGGCGACGCGCTGCCCGCGTTGTTGAGCGCGTCGAGGCCGAAGTCGACGACGTCCCCGTTGTTGTCCGGCTCGATCGTCCGGCCGACGATGTGCAGGATCACCGGGACGCCGTCGATGGTCTTGGAGATCCAGGCGCCGACGCCGATGTGCATAAGGTCGAGGAAGCCCTGGCCGGCCACGGCCTCGTTGGGCGCGTGGAACATCCGGCCCTGCACCACCCGGAACGGGTAGGGCCGGCTCGAGGTGCCCATGGCCCGGGCGATGAAGGTGCCGTTGTCGCCGGGGAGCAGGGTGACGAACTGCGCGCCCGGGTAGGCCGCCCGCACCTGGTCGTCCTGGCTGATCAGGGTCTGGAGCTGCTTGCTGTCCAGGCCGCCCTGACTGACCGTGACCGGCGCGGCCAGGCCGATCCGGCCGGCATCGCTGGTGAAGCCGTCGATGGTCGACCAGCAGGTGAGCGCGATCGTGATCATCGCCATCGGGATGGCCAGGCCGAACACGGTCAGCGCCGCGGACAGCCGCCGGGTCAGCGAGTCCCTGGCCCCGAGCACCAGCGCGGCGGGCAGGTGGAAGAGCAGGCTGAGCCGGGCGATCAGCGACAGGTGGCCGCGGGGCGGGCTGGGCTGGACGGCGGCCACCGGCGACACCCGGCCCGCCCACCAGGCCGGGACGACGGTGGCGATGGCGACGGTGAGCACCGTGCCCACCCCGATCAGCGCCATCCAGGTGCCGGACAGCGGCGCCAGGCCCACCGGCGTGCCGTCCGGCGGCCGGACGAACGCAGGCAAGGTCACCACCCGGGCGGCGATCAGACCGAGGCCGGCCCCGGCCGCCCCGAGCAGGGTCTGCTCGGCCAGCAGCATCCGGACCACCTGCCCGGGGGTGAAGCCCAGGGCCTTGAGCATGGCGATGTCCTGGCGCTGGACCAGGACGCGGCCCGCGGTGACGTTGGCGATCGCGCACGGGGCGGCGATAAGCGCGATGATCCCGAACAGGGCGAGCAGCAGCCCGAGCAGCCGGTCGTTGCTGGCCATCGAGTCCTTGACCTGCTGCCAGGTGGAGTAGCGCTCGACGGCCGAGTACTCGCCGGTGCCGTTGTAGAGGGTCCAGATGGTCTGCACGACCTGGCCCGTGGCCACGGTCGAGCTGTCGTGCAGGCGCAGGCCGACGATCTCCTGGGTCTCGCTCGGGTTCGGCTCCACCTGGGCCAGCAGCCCGTGCTGCACCCAGATCAGGCCGGGCGTCCACTGCGGGTAGAAGCCCTGGTCGGCGGTGTCCGCGATGCCGATCACCCGCATCGGGGGGCCCTTGATGCCGTCGATGCCGTTGACGCTGATCCGCATGCCCACGCCGACGTGCACGGCCTGGGCGAACGAGGCCTCGAGGACCACCCCGTCCGGCACCGAGGACCGCAGCCAGGTCCCGGACACCACCAGCGGCGCGGACATCGCGGGCAGTTGCGGCGTCATGGCCCGCAGCTCGACCGGCGACCGCACCGCGCCCTGCTCCAGGGTGGCCGAGGCGGCCTGGTACGGACGGCCGATCTCGGCGATGCCCGCCACGTAGCGCAGCTCTTTGGTATTGGTGCCGTTCTGGAAGTAGACCAGCACGTCCGCGCCGCGGGTCCGGTCGAACAGCTGCTGCCAGGGGTTGACCGCGCCCTGGAGGAGCATGGTAGCGAGGAACAGGGCGGTCACCACCCCGGCGACCACGGCGATGGTGACCAGGGCCTGGCCCCGCCGGGCGCGCAGGTCCGCGCGCGCCCACCGGAGCGTGCCTCGCATAGGTCAGCCTCTCAGCTCCAGGACGTCGCCGACGCCGTTGACCGGACGCGGGATCGGCACGATCTTCGCGTCATCGGCCACCATCCCGTCGTACAGGTTGATCACCCGGTCGGCCAGGCTCGCGACCCGGGCGTCGTGAGTGACCATCAAGATGGCCTGGCCGCCGGCGTGCGCCCGGCGCAGCAGCCGGAGCACGTCCCTGGTGTTGGAGCTGTCCAGGTTGCCGGTCGGCTCGTCGGCCAGCAGCACGCTCGGCTCGTTGGCCAGCGCGCGGGCCAGCGCGACGCGCTGCTGCTCGCCGCCGGACAGCCGGGCCGGGGCGGCGCCCGCCTTGTCGGCGATGCCCAGCTCGGCCAGCAGTTCCTCGCGGCGCTTCCTGGCCTGCCGCGGGGTCGCGCCGGCCAGCAGCGCGGGCAGCTCCACGTTGTCGGCCACGGTCATATTGGACAGCAGGTTGAAGAACTGGAACACGAAGCCGATGTGCTGCCGGCGCAGGATAGCCCAGGCGGCCGTCGAGAGCCCGTCCACGCGCTTTCCCCGCAGCCAGATCTCGCCGCTCGTGGCGGGCTCGAGCCCGCCGAGGACGTGCAGCAGGGTGGACTTGCCCGAGCCTGACGGTCCCATAATGGCCACGAACTCGCCGATGGCGACCTCGATGTCCACGCCGCGGACGGCCTCGACCGTGACCCCGTCGGCACGGTAGACCTTCACCAGCTTCGACGTCTTCAGCAGGGATGGCGTCTCGTCAGGTGGCCGGGGCAAGCCTTTCGGCGCGTGTCCTCTCACACAAGTTCCTCCTGGCATCTCTCCAGCCAGTCGAGGTCAGCCTGCAGGTGCAGGATGGCGCCCTCGATCAGAAGCCTGCCCGTAACGTCCGCCGGATCGGCTCCCGACTGCAGCTCGGCCAGGTTACGCATTATGCCCAGATAATGCCTGCGCTGGGAGTTCATGAGCTCCATCCGGTCGGCGAGTCCCGCCATCGGAGCCAGGATGAGCTTGATGAAGAACTCGTCGCGGACCCGCGGGCCGTCGCTGGGCTCCCCCACCCAGGCGCGCAGCGCGTCCCGGCCGGCCGGGGTGAGCTCGTAGACGCGCTTGTTCGGCCGCGTGGTCTGCTCCACGTCCTCGCTGCGGACGAGGCCGTCCTGCTCGAGGCGCTTCAGCGTGACGTAGATCTGCCCGATGTTGGGCGATGGATAAGCTTCCCCGAAGATCTGCTCCAGCGCGAGTTTCAGCTCGTAGCCATGCGCCGGTTCCTTGGCGAGCAGGGCCAGCAAGGGCTGCCGCACGTTCCCGTCCTCTCCGCGGGGCCCCCCGGGCCCCCGTAGATCAGGTTAGCGCCGCGCATTACCCGCAGGTAAGGCCCAGCGCTACGGATAATCCTGGTCACCGGGGGAAGGACCGCAGGTGACTACGGTCCCCGATGACCTCGTGACACGCTCGCTCGTGGTGCGCGAAACATGTCGGACTCGTTATGTGACGCTGTTGACATATACCTAACGGCCGTGCATAACATGCATGTACGAATTCTACATGGCCGTGGGGCGTTCGTGGAGGCGGCAGCATGAGACGCGCGATGCCTGGTATCGCAGTCCTGACTGCGAGTCTCATGCTCATGGCCGGGCTCTCCGGGTGCACGGCCGGCGGCGCCGCGCCGGCCGGTCAGGCCACGGCCGGGGACGGCATCGGCCCGATCACCTTCGCCATCGGCAAGGACAACTCCAGCTGGCTCCAGGGCGTGATCGAAGGCTGGAACCAGCGCCATCCGGCCCAGAAGGTGACCCTGCGGCTGCTGCCCGAGGCGGCGAACGACCAGCTGGCCCAGCTGGTCGCGAACCTCCAGGCCAAGAGCGACCTGTACGACGTCATCGACATGGATGTCATCTGGACCGCCGAGTTCGCCTCGAACGGCTGGATCATCCCGCTGCCGCAGGGCAAGTTCCCGCTCGGCGAATTCATCAAGCCTGCCGTCGACACCGCCATGTACCAGGGCCGGCTCTACGCGGTACCCGACTACAGCAACGCGGACCTGCTGTACTACCGCAAGGACATCCTGGCCAAGGCGGGCAAGCAGCCGCCCAGGACCTGGGCTCAGCTGCAGCAGCTCGCCATGACGGTGGCGCCCAAGTACGGGCTCTACGGGTACGCGGGCACGTTCGCCCCGTACGAGGGGCTCACCGTCAACTTCGCGTCGGCGGTGCAGTCGGCGGGAGGATCGATCCTGTCCCCGGAGGGCACCAGGGTCACGGTGGACTCGGCCCAGGCGCTCCAGGGGCTCGAGTTCCTCGTGCACGGGTTCCAGCAGGGCTGGATCCCGCCGGTCGCGCTCACCTACGAGGAGGAGTCGGCGCAGAACGCGTTCGCGGCCGGCAAGTTCCTGTTCCTGGCCAACTGGCCCGACGTGTACGCGGCGCTGTCCACGCCGGGCCCGCAGAACAAGGTGTACGGCAAGTTCGGGGTCGCGGCGCTGCCGGGACCCGACGGCATGGGCTCAAGCTCCCTGGGCGGGGCCAACCTCGCGATCAGCTCGTACTCCCAGCACCAGCGGACGGCGCTGGACTTCATCACGTACATGACCGACCTGACGAACGAACAGCAGATGCTGGAGCAAGGGTCGTTCCCCCCTGTCTGGACCCGGCTCTACACGGACCCGAGCCTGATCCGCAGCCATCCCTACCTGCCCGTACTCGAGCAGGCCATCAACTCGGCCCGGCCGCGCCCGGCTATCACCAACTACGACCAGGCCAGCCTGGCCATATCGAGCGCGGTGTACCAGGCCCTGACCCAGAAGAAGCAGCCCGAGGAGGCCCTGACGGAAATGGCCGGGCAGCTGACCCAGATCATCCGCGACGGATAACAGCCTCGCAGGGCTGACCGCCACGGGGGCCGGCCAGCCCTACATGCCCTCGACCGACTACTCACCCGCGAGTCCGGACCCGGTACCGGGGAGGGGCACCGGGACGCCGCATCAGCGCCGCCGGCGCGCCGTCAACCGTCTGAATGCACGTTCTATTACATAGAGTCACAAATTAACTACCTTCAGTGGAGGAACCATGGGATCGGGTAAAAATCCCGGAAGACGCTCCCTCAACGGCAAGCAGCTGGGCGCCGTCATCGGCGTGGCCGGGGCGCTCGTCCTGGCCGGCTGCGGCGGGAGCAGCGGGGGAAGCAGCGCCGGCGGGGGCGGCGGCGCCACCCAGTCGGCCACCGGGTCGGCCACCTCGGGCAAGATCGTCTGGTCGGCGAGCCCCATCGCGGGCGCCGGCGCGACCGACACCCGCACCGTGCTGATCAACGCCTTCGAGAAGAAGTACCCGAACATCCACGTCACGCTGACCTCGGCGCCGACCAACACCGACACCAACCGGGCCACGCTGGCCACCGAGATCTCGGGCGGCTCGGCTACCCCTGACGTGTTCATGGGCGACGTGATCTGGCCGGCCCAGTTCGGCGCGCACCAGCTCGCCGTGCCGCTGTCCGACTACCTGCCGAAGAGCTACTGGGACCAGTTCGCGTCCGGCCTGGTCCAGGGGGCCAGCTACAAGGGCAAGGTCTACGGTTCCCCGCTGTTCGAGGACCAGGGCTTCATGTACTACCGCAAGGACCTGCTCAGCAAGGCGGGCCTCCAGCCGCCGACGACCTGGGAGCAGCTCGAGAGCGAGGCCAAGACCCTGGTCAGCAAGGGCCTGGTCAAGTACGGCTTCGTCTGGCAGGGCGCCTCGTACGAGGGCCTGACCTGCAACTTCATGGAGTACCTGACGTCCGCGGGCGGCACCGCGACCAACAGCGACTACACCAAGGCCACGCTGGACTCCCCGGCGGCGGTCAAGGCGGTCACCTTCATGCGCAGCCTGATCACCTCCGGGGCCACCCCGGCGGCGGTCAGCACGTTCCAGGAAGCGCAGTCGCAGAACATCTTCGCCACCGGCAACGCCGCGTTCGTGCGGAACTGGGACTACGCCTACTCCAACGCCACCACCCCGGCCACCGGCAAGCTCACGGCCAGCCAGGTCGGCGTGGAGCCGATGCCGGCCTTCGCCGGCCAGCCGACCCCCGGTTACTCCAACATCGGCGGGTGGAACATGTACATCAACCCGCACAGCAAGAACGTCGCCGTCGACCTGACCTTCATCAAGTGGCTGGCCAGCGACCAGGCCCAGACCATCCTGGCCACCAAGTACTCCGAGATTCCCACCACCAACTCGGTGCGCAACTCGGACTCGGTCAAGGCCCTGAACCCGGTGCTGGCCATCATCAGCAAGACCAAGCTGGTCCCGCGGCCCGCGGGCACGCCCAACTACCCGGCGCTGAGCACCGCGATCTACACCAACGTGAACGCGGCCCTGGCCGGCTCGCAGTCGCCTTCGGCGGCGATGTCGGCAGCCCAGTCGCAGGCTAGTACCGCACTCAGCACATCTGGCGGCGGCCTCTAACCAGACCGCCATGGCCTAGGGCTGGGACGCGCGGATCGGTCGCGCGTCCCAGCCCTCGGGCGATGCATCGACGTGGCTGACCGGGGGCGAACCACGGGACAAGGAGCTTGACTTATGACAGCGATCTCGAGTGCTACCGACCAAGTCCCGGAGACCGAACCGCTGGTCGGCCGCCCGGACGTCAATCGCAAGCGGATGGCCCGGCTGGGGTGGGGATTCACCGCCCCCTCCCTGATCGTCATCGGGGCCGTCACCATCTTCCCCATCGTGTACTCGGTCGTGCTGAGCCTGTCGAACGCGACCGTGAGCGGCAACGGCGTCAGCCTCAACGGCTTCACCGGCAGCAACTACTCGCTGGTGCTCAGCAGCCCGAAATGGCACTACGCGCTGGGCTTCACGATCATCTACACGCTCGTCACCGTCCTGATAGAACTGGCCCTCGGCACGCTGATCGCGCTCGTGCTCGAGCGGCTGACCGGCGGGCGCGGGCTGATGATGGCGCTGCTGCTCATCCCCTGGTCGATGATCACCGTCATCAACGCCGAGCTGTGGGGCTACATCTACCAGGGCACCTACGGCGTGGCCGACGCCATCCTCAACGCGGTCGGCCTCGGCCACCCGAACATCCTCGGGACGCCGACCCCGGCCATCATCGGCCTGATGATCGCCGACATCTGGAAGACCACCCCGTTCGTGGCCATCCTGGTGCTAGCCGGGCTGGTCATGCTGCCCGGGGACATCTACGAGGCGGCCGAGGTGGACGGCTCGTCGGGCTGGTCCACCTTCTGGCGGATCACCGTCCCGCTGCTGCGGCCCACCCTGGCGCTGGCCGTGATGTTCCGCGTTCTCCAGGCGTTCGGCCTGTTTGACCTGCCGTACGTGCTGACCAACGGCGGGCCCGGCACGGCGACGACCTCGCTGGCCATCCTGGGCTACAACGTGATCTTCAAGAACCTCTCGTTCGGGCCGGGCGCGGCGGTGGCCACCACCACCGCGCTGCTGGTGCTGCTCGGCTGCCTGCTATCGCTGCGGACCTTCCGGGTCCAGGTCGGGAAGGAAGACTAGTAATGCGCAACCGCAAGCGCACCGGCTGGCGCCGGTACATCAACGGGATCAACATCTCGGCGTTCTTCGTCGTCCTGTTCGTCGGGCTGCCGCTGTACTGGCTGATCGCCTCCAGCTTCAAGACGCCGGCCAACCTGGGCAACAGCCCGCCGCAGTACTTCCCGAACCCGATCAGCCTCGGCAACTACACCGACGCCTTCAAGAACAACGACTTCGGCCAGTACTTCATCAACTCGCTCATCGTGACGCTCATCGCCACCGCGCTGGTGCTGGTCCTCGGGACCATGGCCGGCTACGCGCTCGGCCGGCTGCCCATGAAGGGGAAGTTCACCCTGATGGTCACGCTGCTGATCATCTCGGTGTTCCCGGCGATCGCGGTGATCGCGCCGCTCTACCTGCTGCTACGCAACCTCGGCTGGCTGAACACCTATCAGGGCCTGATCATCCCGTACACGGCGTTCAACCTGCCGTTCGCCATCTGGATCCTGCGCAACTACATGCTCGGCATCCCCAAGGAGATGGAGGAGACCGGCCGGATCGACGGCGCCGGGCCGTTCCGTACCCTCTGGACGATCATCTTGCCGATGGCCCTGCCCGGCATCTTCACGGCCGGGATCTTCTGCTTCACCGCCTGCTGGACCGAGTTCCTGATGGCGCTCACCTTCATGAGCGCCAACAATCGCCGGACCATCCCGGTGGGCATCGCGGAGTTCGGCACGGTGTTCACGGTCCCGTACGGGACCATCTTCGCCGCCTCCGTGGTGGCGGTGGTGCCCATCGGCATCCTGGTCTTCATCTTCCGCAAGTTCGTGATCTCGGGCCTGACCTCAGGCGCAGTGAAGGGTTAGGTGTCATCGTGTCCGACGTAAGCATGGAAAAAATCAACAAGGTCTACGAGAACGGCTTCCACGCCGTCCACGACATGAGCCTGGACATCGCCGACGGCGAGTTCATGGTGCTGGTCGGCCCTTCGGGGTGCGGCAAGACCACGGCGCTGCGGATGGTGGCCGGCCTGGAGGACATCACCAGCGGCATCCTGCGCATCGGCGGCAAGGAGGTGAACGACGAGACGCCGAAGGAACGGGACATCGCGATGGTGTTCCAGAACTACGCGCTGTACCCGCACATGACGGTGGCGCAGAACATCGGGTTCGCGCTCAAGCTGCGCAAGCTGCCCAAGCCCGAACTGGACGCGAAGGTCAAGGAGGCGGCCGACATCCTCGGCCTGACCGACTGGCTGGACCGCAAGCCCGGGCAGCTGTCCGGCGGCCAGCGCCAGCGGGTGGCCATGGGCCGGGCCATCGTGCGCCAGCCCTCGGTGTTCCTGATGGACGAGCCGCTGTCCAACCTGGACGCCAAGCTGCGGGTGCAGATGCGGGCCGAGGTGGCCCGGATCCAGCGGCACCTGGCGGTCTCCACCATCTACGTCACCCACGACCAGGTCGAGGCGATGACCATGGGCGACCGGGTCACCGTGATGCGCGAGGGCGTGCTGCAGCAGGTCGACACCCCGCAGCACCTGTACGACCACCCGGACAACATCTTCGTGGCCGCGTTCATCGGCTCGCCCGCGATGAACCTCTACGACGCGGTCGTCGGCGAGAACGTCCGGTCGGTCAAGCTCGGCTCGCAGGAGATCGACCTGCCGGAGGCCGTCGTGCTCAAGCGGCCGGCGCTGCGCGGCTACGCCGGCAAGGACGTGGTGGTCGGCTTGCGCCCCGAGCACCTGCCGGCCGAGTCGGACGGGGCGACGGGCCCCAAGCTGGTCGGCGAGGTGGACCTGGTCGAGGCGCTCGGCTCGGAACTGGTGGTGCACTTCACCATCGACGCGAACCGGGTGCTGGCCGAGGGCGCGGTGGACAAGGACGAGGCGGCCGCGGTGAAGAAGGGCGAGGGCGTGGCCCGCGTCGCGGCCAAGACGCCGGTCAAGCCGGGCGACCGGCTGACCTTCGCGGTCAGCATCGAGGACATGCAGTTCTTCGACACCCAGACCGGCCTGGCCATCAGGGGATAGTCCGCGGATAGGAGGAACGTGAGCCACTCAGTGCCTTCCGAGCAGGCGACCCCGCCGTGGTGGCACGGCGCCGTCATCTACCAGCTGTACGTGCGGTCCTGGCGGGACAGCGACGGTGACGGCTACGGCGACCTGCGCGGCATCATCGAGCGGCTCGATCACCTGGCCTGGCTCGGGGTGGACGCCGTCTGGCTGTCTCCCACCATGCCCTCGCCCGACGAGGACTGGGGCTATGACGTCAGTGACTACACCGGCGTCCATCCCGAGCTCGGCACGCTGGCCGGCCTGGACGAGCTGATCGCCCAGGCCGGCCGGCGCGGTATGCGGGTGCTGCTCGACCTAGTGCCGAACCACACCAGCTCCGCGCACCCCTGGTTCGCCGACGCCGCGGCCGGCCGGGAGGCGGCGCACCGTAGCTACTACGTGTGGGCCGACGGGAAACCGGACGGCGGCCCGCCGAACAACTGGCTCGACTTCACCGGCCGCCCCGCCTGGCAGTGGCACGAGAGCGGCCAGTACTACCTGCACAACTTCCTGCCCGGCCAGCCGGACCTGAACTGGTGGGAGCCGGCGGTCCACGCCGAGTTCCGCCGCATCCTCGAGTTCTGGTTCGACCGCGGGGTGGCCGGGTTCCGTATCGACGTGGCGCCCGGCCTGTACAAGGACGCGGAGCTGCGCGACAACCCGCCGCTTGACGACGGGGGCCCGATGGACGGGGCCTACGGGCTGCGCTTCGTGTACAACACCAACCGCCCGGAGACCCACGCCGTCTACCGCGACTGGCGCAAGATCGCCGAGAGCTACTCCCCCGCCCGGCTGCTGCTCGGCGAGACCTGGGTCCCCGACGCGGAGCGGCTGGCCGCCTACTACGGCGACCACGACGAGCTTCAGCTCGGCTTCAACTTCCCGTTCGCCTTCGCGTCCTTCGACCCGGACCAGCTGGCCCAGATCGTCGAGTGGACGCTGGCCGCGCTGCCGCCCGGCGCGTGCCCGGTGTGGATGGGCTCCAACCACGACCTGGGTCGGTTCCCCAGCCGCTGGTGCGGCGGCGACGAGCGCCAGGCCAGGCTCGCGCTGCTGGTCATGGCCACGCTGCCCGGCACCAGCGTGCTCTACTACGGCGACGAGATCGGCATGACCGACGTCGACGTGCCGGTCGCGCTGCGCCGGGACAACGCCACGCTGGACGTGGCCAAGGGCGCGGACCGGGACCGGGCCAGGACCCCGATGCCGTGGGACGGCTCCCCCGGCGGCGGCTTCACCGGCGCCGGCGTGACGCCGTGGCTGCCCCTGGGCGCTCCCCCGCTCGGCTCGGTCGCGGACCAGCGCGACGACCCCGGTTCGGTGCTGTCGCTGTGCCGCGACCTGCTGGCCCTGCGCCGGGCCGAACTCGGCGGCGGCGTGGCGGAGTTCGAGAACCTGCACGTGGACGACGGGCAGTGGGTGTACCGGGCCGGTCCCCTGGTGGTGGCCGGGAACTTCACCGATCAGCCGGCCGTGCTGCCCGCGGGCGAGGTCCTGCTGCGGTCGGGACCGGCCGGCGACGCGCCGCCCGGCGTGCTGCGCCCGTGGGAAGGGGCCATCACGCGCCCAGCGCGCTGAATGACCAGTCCGCCGGCAGTAACTTCCGCGTTACGCGTCATAGCAGCGAGTTAGCTCCGTTCCCTGACTGGATCGTAGATCTGGCATGCCTGTCTACGGGCCGCATTGATGTGGTCGGCTACGGTCGTGCAGGGTAGACTAGGTTCGTGCAGACGGGTGTATGCGTTTTGCGGTTCCGTAACGGCCGGCAACGGGAAGGATCATGAACGTGAACCATCACGACGCTGGGTCGGCCGAACTTGACCCCCGAGCCCTCTCGTCGGAGGTCCCGCCCGGCTCGGCCGAGCGGGGCGGCCCGGAGTGGCGGAAGCTGTCCTTCCGGGCCAGCGGCCTGACCATCGAGCTCGAGATCACCGGCCGCGGAGACGTCAGGCGGCTGATCGGCCAGCTGATCCCCCGGCAGTCGGCCGTGGTGGACATCAGGCACGGTCATGGCGTGATCACCGTCGAGGCCGACCCGCTGGGGAGGTTCAGCGCGGAGGAAGTCCCGTTCGGTCAGATCAGCCTGCGCTGCCGGCTCGGCTCGGATCAGGCCCCCATCGTCACCGGCTGGATCAGCCTGTTAAGCCGACCGGGAGCCGGCCGCGGCACACGTGCGGTATCGGGGCAAAAGCGAGGGGCGCGGCCCCGGGG
>Ga0335083_10006428_pt1 | contig 14659 bp, 11 predicted proteins | sample Lox_Sample_42_FD_206716 | JGI IMG/M metagenome (GOLD analysis project Ga0335083, IMG submission 206716) | Soil microbial communities from Loxahatchee National Wildlife Refuge, Florida, United States - Lox_Sample_4.2 | ecosystem: Environmental > Terrestrial > Soil > Wetlands | place: USA...
GGTGCCTCGCCAGAACGGTCGCGATGACCAGAGTGAGCAGCATGAACAGCGGGCCCAGGATGCGGGAATCGAACGGGACGCTTGAGACCACGTGAAGGCGTGCGAAGACGACGACGCCGACATAACAGGCGGAGAGCACGCCAACCACCGCCAGCAGCCGCCGGACCATCGGCTCCTCTGAGTGGATGGTTCGCCAGGTCAGAGTGGCGAGGGCTACCAGCAGCCCCAGAGTGAGAAACACCCGCCCGACGCTTTCCGGCAGAGAGGGAATGAGCCAGTCCTGTATCGTCCCCCACCCCTCTCGGAGCGTCGCGCCAAACCCCGTGTAGGTCTCGAGATCGAACGGGGAGAACCCACTGCCACCGGGTGCGACGCCGCGGATCAGCCACCATCCTTGGAGCGCCGCCCCTGGCGCGACGGCGATCAATCCGCGGCGGACGCGAACGCGCCAAGAGTCGGCGGGGATGGCGATCGCCCACAGCGCCACGCCCCCGATCAGGAACACGCCGGCGAAGCGCACCAGATTGGCGGCCAGCGCCAGCACGCCGGCCCAGAGGGGACGGTCGGGACGGTGCACCATGACGGCGAGGGTCAGTGCCATGAAGGCGAGAAACATCGGCTCGCTCAAGATCCAGAGGTGGATCTCCACCGCGGCGGGCATGGCGAGGAGCAGTACCCCGCCGAGCCCGGCCCCCCAGGGGCCTGCGATCCCCAGGAGCAAAGCGACGAACGTGCCGAAGGCCACGCCGGCCGCGACAGCCTGGATCCAGCGCGCCGCGTGCACCGGAGTGGCGCCGAGCGCGATCGGTCCGGCCAGGGTGACGGGGTAGCCGGGGGGATAGTCCACCAGTGGAGCGGTGCTATCGGCATCGTCCCACCACGCCCAGGGCACCCGCAACGTGCCTTCGTGAACCAGCGACTGGGCGGCGCCGAAGTAGGACATCGAATCGGGGTCGAGGGCGGGACCGTTCGGCGTGGTCATCACCAGCACCAGGACAGCGGCGAAACCGCCGGCAGCGATGGGAAGGAACCGTGTGGGGCGCATGCGGTAGTGGAATCTACAACCTGGTCGCTGTCTGTCTGTTGGGAGATAACGGAAGCTGGTAGTTTAGGACTCTCGCTCGAGCGACCGTGGCGGAACTGGTAGACGCGCAGGACTTAGGATCCTGTGGGGCAACCCGTGGGGGTTCGAGTCCCTCCGGTCGCACTGAGATCGACAAGGGAGTAGTGGCCCGCGCCGACCGGTGCCGAGACCTCCCGACCAACCGCGCGGCTCTTCACACGATCATGGGATCGATGACCAGGCGCCCTGTATTCCTCATGCTGGTTGCCCTCTCTGCGTGCCCGGCGCTTGGGCTGGCCGGTCAGGAGAACCCGTACATCGTCACCTACGATCACTATCTCGAAGAGCCGGGGAACCTGGAGCTCGAGTACTTCTCGACCTTCGGCTCCCAACGCGAGGGAAACGACTTCCACGCCTTCTGGACGGAGTTCGAATACGGCGCCACCGGGTGGTGGACGACGGAGCTCTATCTCGACTGGCAGACCACCTACTCGGATGGAACGCTGTTCACGGGTTTCCGCTGGGAAAACCGCGTCCGTCCCATGGCCCGCGAGCACTTTCTCAATCCGGTCCTCTACCTCGAGTATGAGCAGATCAATGGCGCCGACAAGATCCGCAAGGAAATCGAAGGCCACGACGTCGAAGCCGACTACGCCGAGCCGAATGCGATCCTGCGTCAGGACCTGGATCACGAGCTGGAGTTCAAGCTGATCCTCTCCAAGTCGTTCAGCGGTTGGAACGTCGCGGCCAATCCGATCATGACGAAGAACCTGTCGCCGGCCGCGCCTTGGGAGTTTGGATATGCCCTCGGGCTGAGCCGGTGGCTGGGCCTGAAGGCATCTCCCGATCGATGCAGCTTCTGCCCTGAAAACTTCATCCTCGGCGTCGAGATGTACGGCGGCCTGGGAGATGCCCAGGTATTCGGGCTCCGGGAGACATCCCATTACCTCGCTCCGGTCGCCGTCTGGAATCTCCCTTCCGGCTGGACGTTTCGAGCGTCCAGCGCCTTCGGCCTGAACCAAGACAGCCACCGGCTGCTGCTTCGCTTGGGCGTGTCGCGTGAGATATCGGGGTTCGGCGCAATGACGGCTCGGTTGTTTGGAAGTGGCGGCGACCATTCCGAGGATTCCCTGGCCATCACTGACCATCATGGCGGACACCAACACTACCAGACATTGGCCCGCGTCCCGGCCGCGGCGGCGGCCGTTCCCAACCCTCTCACAAACGACATTCAGGCCGTCGCGGCCGGCGAGAAGCTCTTCGAGCAGCACTGCGTTGAGTGCCATGGAGCGCGGGCGCAAGGAACGCGAAGGGGGCCGAGCCTGCGGGCTCAACCGGTCCGGGAAGCCACACCGGGGGCGCTCTATTGGGTCCTGACGAACGGCGTAGTCCGGCGCGGCATGCCGGATTGGTCCAAGCTCCCAGAACCGATGCGATGGCAGATCGTGACGTTTCTCGAGTCCCACCGATGAGCACGATCCCGTCAGGAAAGGGCCTCAAGCTGCCGATCGATGTCGTGCATGTCGTTGCAGACCGACGGGGAGATCCGCATCCAATAGGGGGCCACCCGGACATTGATCCGGGCCGCCTGGAGCTTCCGACTGATCGTCTCCGCATCCTTGTGGGCAAAGATGACGATCGGCGACGGATTCCCCGGAGGCGCCTGCGCGACGAAGCCCAGCCGGGGCAGCTCCTGTTGCAGACGATCGAGAAGCGGCTGGCTGTACTGCTGGATCTTGTCCACCCCGAATGCCGTTACGCCAAGTCTGTGGTACTTTAGGCTCGCGCGATTCGATCGCAAGACCCCGGCGCAGGAACCGACCCCCAAAATCCGAGGACTGGCATGCACGGTGAGCTGATTGCCCTGCGCATTCTCCACATCGGAGGCGGCATCTTTTGGGTGGGGGTGACGGTGTTTGCGGCGTTCTTCCTCGAGCCAAGCATCACCGCCGCGGGGCCGGCGGGCGGCGAGGTGATGAAGCGCTTGAACGCCACACGCTTTCATCCCGTCATGATCACACTCACGCTCCTGACGATTCTGGCCGGTCTGCGCCTCCTCTGGATCGCGTCCGGCGGATTCAACGCTACCTGGATGCGCTCGCCGAGCGGCCTCTGTTACACGATCGGCGGGGTGTCTGCGCTCATCGGCTTCGTCATCGGCGCCGCCGTGAATGGCCCCACCGTTCGCCAGCTGGGCGCCGTGACCGACGCGGCCACCCGGGAAGCGCTCCTGGCCCGGCTCCGCATGGCGACGCGGGTCACGGCGCTGCTCTTGATCCTGACGGTCGTGATGATGGCGATCGGGCGATACATCTGAAGCAAGAGGAGTCACCACGATGAAACAGGGCATGTCGGCGCAGCTCTTGCGAGGCCTCGGCCTGGCGGTAGTCGGAGCCCTCATCCTCGGCGCGGCCCGATCGACCGAGCCCGCGTCCCTGACCGGGCTGGTGTGGCGCAACATCGGGCCATTCCGCGCCGGCCGGGTCGCCGCCGTCACGGGTGCCATCGGTGAGCCGGGCGTCTTCTACATGGGACTGCCTGCCGGCGGTATCTGGAAAACCAGCAACGCCGGCACGACCTGGGAGCCGATCTTCGATTCCATCGAGGACGTCGCCTCGGTCGGCGCGATCGAGGTGGCGCCGTCCGATACGAGCGTGATCTACGCGGGTACCGGCGACATGGTCACCGGCGGGGCGATCAACGAGGGGAACGGCGTCTACAAATCGACCGACGCCGGCCGGACCTGGAAACACGTCGGGCTCGACTCAACCAAGCAGATCCCGTCGATCCTGGTGGATCCCGCCAATCCCCAGGTCGTCCTCGTCGCGGCTCAGGGGAACATCCACACGAAGACCGACGTGCGCGGCGTCTACCGCAGCACCGACGGGGGTACCACCTGGACCAAGACGCTCTTCGTGGACGACTCGACCGGGATCGAGAAGCTCGCCTGGGCGTTCGACAAGCCCGGCGTGGTTTTCGCCGTCTCCAATCGTCACTACACCGCTCCTATCGCCTCGCGAGCCCGTGGCTTCAACCCCGGCGGTCCCACCAGCACCAAGATCTTTAAGTCCACAGACGAAGGGGTGACCTGGCACGAGGTCACGGGCGGTGGCCTCCCGGCGCTGGCGGGGCGGATGTCGGTCGCCGTGGCGATGCATACCGACGCGCAGCGCGTCTTCCTGATCGGGAACTCGGGGCTGTACCGCTCCGACGACGGGGGCGCGAGCTGGCGGCAGCTGGACTCAACCGACACGCGCATCCGCAACGGCCAGGGTGGCTACAACTGCGGCGTGTACGTGAGCTCCACCAACCCCGACGTCGTCTACACGATCAACACGTCGAGTTACGTCTCGACCGACGGCGGCAACAGTTTCACCGGGTTCAAGGGCGCCCCGGGTGGCGACGATCCGCAGCAGATGTGGATCGATCCGACCAGCGGACAGCGCATCCTCCTCGGCATGGACCAGGGCGCGACGGTGAGTCTCGACGGCGGACGGAGCTGGAGCTCGTGGTACAACCAGTCCACGGCACAGGTCTACCACGTCTCGGCCGACAACTCCTACCCGTACTGGGTGTATGCGCCGCAGCAGGACGCCGGCGCCATTCGGGTGCGCAGCCGAGGCAACTATGGCGCGATCACACCGATGGATTGGAGCCCGGTGGGCGGCTGGGAGTGGGGCACGGACGTCGCCGACCCGCGCAATCCCGATATCCTGTTCGCCAGCGGATCGGGGATCGATCGCCTCAGCTACCCCAGTGAGCAGTGGATCAACGTCAGTCCCGGCGTGGACCCCGATGCCCACCTGCGGACCACCTCGTCGAACCCGCTGATCTGGGCCCCGTGGAACCCACGCCAGCTGTTCGCAGGCTTCCAGGTGCTCATGGGAACGACCGACGGAGGGGCGCACTGGACGCGCCTCTCCCCGGATCTCGGGTACAAGAAGGGCGTGACGCCGCCGCCCGACACCGCCCCACCGCCGCGCAACGGCCCCCGTCCCGGGACGATCGAGTCGATATCTCCTTCAAGCGCCGCCACGGGCACGATCTGGGTAGGCACCGATAACGGGCTCGTCAAGCTGACCCGCGACGGCGGCAAGACGTGGACCGACGTCTCCATCCCCGACCTTCCCGACTCGGACCAGTCAGTCATCTCCGCGATCGATGCTTCGCATCACACCGCCGCCGAGGCCTATGTCGCCATCGACGCGCATCGCGCCGGCGACTATCAGCCCCTCTTCTTCCGCACGCGCGATTACGGGAAGACCTGGACCAAGATCGTGACCGGACTCCCGACCAACGAGCCGAGCGGCAGCTTTGCTCGCGTCATCCGGGCCGATAGCGAGCGCTCCGGGCTGCTCTTCGCGGGAACGGAAAGCTCGATGTACGTCTCGTTCGACGACGGCGACAGCTGGCGGTCGCTGAGGCTCAACCTGCCGAACACCTCGTACCGCGACGCCACGATCAAGGGCACCGATCTGATCGTGGGGACCTACGGACGGGGGATCTGGATCCTGGACGACATTTCGCCGCTCCGGCAGATGACGCCGGAGACCGCGGGCGAACCGGCCCACCTGTACAAACCGGCGGCCGCGATCCGGGTCCGGCGCAACGTGAACCAGGACACCCCGTTCCCGCCGGAAGTCCCGCACGCGCTCAACCCGCCGGTCGGCGCCATCATCTATTACTCGCTCGGCACCGCGCCGGCAGGGGAGGTGACGCTCGACGTGCTCGATCAGGCGGGACACCTCGTGCGCCACATGTCGAGCGCGCCAGAGACACCGGTCGAGGAAGCCGCGCATCCCCCCGAGCCGAGCTTCTGGCTGGCCCCGCCGGCCGCGTTGCCCAAGGCCGTCGGGCTCAATCGCACAAACTGGGACATCCGCTACGACGACCCGCCGGCGCTGCGGCACAGCTACGAGATCAACGCGAACCCCGGCGAGACGCCCGCATCGCCCGAAGGACCCTTGGCCCCGCCCGGGCAGTACACCGTACGCCTCACGGTTAACGGGCGGAGCTACACGCAGACTGTGACGGTGAAGAACGATCCTCGCTCACCAGCGACCACGGCGGATCTCGTGGCGCAGCATGCTCTCGAGATGCAGATCTACGCCGGGATCAGCACCGCGTGGACCGGTTACGAGCAGGCGCGGGCGCTGAAGCAAGCCGCGACCGACGCGGCCGGGGCAAACCCTCCGGCGGAGGTCGCCACCGCTCTCAAGGCATTTGCGGCGAAGGTCGACTCGGTGGGCGGCAGTCTTGAAGGCGGCGGCCGCCGGTTTGGTCCGCGCGGCGGCGGTGGCAACCCACCGCCCAACTTCGTGGATCTGAACGGCACGCTCGTGCGCCAGCTCGGCACCCTCGAGCCAGGGGACATCGCGCCCACCGGCGCCATGCACCAGGCTTACCTGAGCGCCTGCAAGCAGCTCGCGACGGCGGTGACCAGCTGGCAGTCAGTGAAGGACAAGGACCTCGCGGCGTTCAATGCGCTGCTCGCGCAGCATCAGCTTCATCCTGCGGCGGCCGCGGCTCCGGCGCTCGCAGCGTCCACCTGCGCGGCTGCCCCGGCGGGGCCTAGAGGTCGAAAGCAAACGCCGTAGCGGGTACTGGTCCAAGCCATCTCCCGCTGCGACACCAAGGAACGCCCGACCGGCGGCGCCTGAGCTAGCTGACCAGACGGCTCACGAGGACGTTGGCGAGTAATGCGCCAACGTAAGCCAGGGTCAGCATGTAGGAAAACTGCAGCACCGGGTACTTCCAGCCGCCGGTCTCCCGCCGCACCACGGCGATGGTGGAGAGGCACTGCATCGCGAAGGCGAAGAAGACGAGCAGGGCCACCGCGCCCCCCGCGGTGAGATCCTGTCGCAGCGCCCGCTGCAACCCGAGCGACGATTGCCCGCCCTCCACCCCATGGATCGTCCCCAGCGTGCCGACGATGACCTCGCGGGCCGCGAGCGACGTCACGATGCCGATCCCGATCTTCCAGTCGAACCCGAGCGGGCGGATGGCGGGCTCGATCGCCCGGCCCATGGTTCCCGCGACGCTTTGAGTGATCGCCGGCGCGTGTCCGTCCAGGCGCGGCAGATGGCACAGGAACCACAGGCCGACCGACACGCCCAGGATGATCGTTCCGGCACGCGTCAGGAACGCTTTCCCCCGGTCCACGAGACGCAAGCCCAGTGACCGGAAGGTCGGCCAGCGATACGGCGGCAGCTCGAGCACGAAGGGCGCGCGGTCGCTCTTTAAGATGGTGGAGCGGAGCAGCCGCGCCGTCCCGATGGCGGCGACGAATCCCAGTACGTAGAGGCCGAGCAACGCCGCCGCGCGCGTCCCGAAGAGCGGCCCGAGCAACGGCCGGTTGGGGAGAAACGCGGCGATGATCAGCGTGTACACCGGCAGCCGCGCGGCGCAGGTCATGAACGGAGCGATCAAGATCGTGGCGAGGCGATCGCGCCGGTTCTCGATCGTGCGCGTCGCCATCACGGCGGGGACCGCGCACGCATACGCGGACAACAGCGGGATGAACGACTTCCCCTGCAACCCGACGCGGGCCATGGTGCGGTCGGCGATCAGCGCGGCGCGCGCCAGGTAGCCTGAATCCTCCAGCACGCCGATGAACAGGAAGAGGACCATGATCTGCGGCAGGAACACGAGGACCGATCCCACACCGGCCCAGGCGCCCTGCACCAGCAGGTCCCGCGCGAAGCCCGCGGGAGCGATCGCCCCGGTCCAGCGGCTCGCCGTCCGTACCAGCGTCTCGATGAGATCGGACAGCGGCGCCGCGGCGCCGAACATCCCCTGAAACACCGCCAGCACGACGCCAAGGAAAATGAGGGGCCCCGCCACGGGGTGCAGCACGATGCTGTCCAGGCGGTGGGTCCACGCCGCCGGCAGGGGCGGCCGGTAGTCCGACTGGTCCGCCACCCGCCCCGCCCAGAGCCGGCAGGCGGGGATGTTCTGCAACACCGGTAGCTCCAGTCGGCTGGGGACCGCGAACCGGCCGGCCAGGAATCGCTGCACGGTCTCGACCCCTTCGCCGGTCGTGGCGCTCGTCAATGTTACCGTCGCCCCCAGCTGCTGGGCCAGCGCCCCGGGATCGAGCCGGCCGCCGCGGCGGCGCAGGTCGTCCGCCATGTTCAGGACCACGAGGGTCGGCAAGCCGAGGGCCAGCACCGCCGGGGCGAGCATCAGCTGACGGCCCAGGTTGGTGGCGTCGAGGACGAGGATGATCGCCTCGGGTCGCTGGACCTCCGGCCGGCGGCCGAGCAGCACATCCCGCGTGATCCGCTCGTCGTCGGAGCGCGGCTCCAGACTGTAGGTCCCCGGCAGATCGACCAGGTCCACGGCACGATTCCCGGTCAGGCGGGCGCGGCCTACCCGGTGCTCGACGGTGACCCCGGGGAAGTTCGCGACCTTCTGGCGCAGTCCGGTGAGGCGATTGAACAGCGTGGACTTGCCGGAGTTGGGGGGACCGACCACGGCGACGGCCGGGACGCGACCCCGCCCGTTCGAGGCCGGCGCCGCCAGCGCGCACTCGTGACAGGCGCTCACGGCGTCGGACGCAGCGACAGGCGACGCGCGGTCTCCCGTCGCAGGGCGATGGCACTCCCGTCGACCTGGAACACGCGCGGATCGCCCGAGGGCGCGCAGTGCGTGGCCACGACGCGGGCGCCCGGCACGAAACCCATTTCCATGAGTCGCGCTCCGATATCGTCGGCCACATGCAACTCGCCCAGCACGCCTTCGTGCCCGTCGGGCAGGTCATCGAGCGTGTGCATCACGCGTGCAATTACGACTCGCACCGAGAAAGCATTCGAAAAATTCGAGTGAATTGTTCTTCACACCATCGTGACACGGAACCAGATCATCGAGCATCGGCGCCACTATCCCGCGGTGCTCCGTAGCGGTACGGACCGGATCCGCCCGTAGGATTGCGAATGGGCGGTCCGTGAAGGTCGTCCTAAGGTTGATGCAAGACATCGCGACCGGAGACACGCTCCTCCATGTCCCTCGTTTGTGCCGGCATCAATCACCACACCGCTCCCGTCACGCTCCGGGAGCGCCTGTCACTCGGCCCCGACGGACAGCGCCGGCTGCTGCGTTCGCTGAGCGAGCCGAGACGGGGTGCCGGATCCGCGTTCGCCGAGTTCGCGATCCTCTCCACCTGCAACCGCACCGAGGTGTATGCCGCGGCCATCGAGCGGTCCGCGTCGGCTCTCGACCTGTCGCCGGACCTCGCGGCGTTGTTCTCAGACCTGGCCGAGCTGCCGCACGAGACGCTGGCGCCGCACCTGTATCACCACGCCGGCTCGGGCGTCGTGCGTCACCTCTGCCGCGTCGCCGCGGGGCTCGACTCCATGGTTCTGGGCGAATCGGAGATCCTGGGACAGGTGACCGGAGCGCACGAGCTGGCGGCGGACGAGGGAACGAGCGGCCCGTTTCTCACCGCGGCATTCCAGACCGCGGCCCGCGCCGGGCGGCGCGCGCGCGCCGAAACGGGAATCTGCCGCCACCCGGCGAGCGTGAGTACCGAAGCCGTGCGCGTTCTGGCGGAGCTCGTGGGCGGCCTGGAGCGGCAATCCGTGCTGATCGTCGGCACGGGCAAGATGGGACGCCTCGCGGGCGAGGCGTTACGCGCCCATGGCATCCGCCAGATCACCGTCGTGAGCCGAACCTCGCAACACGCCGAGGCCCTGGCCGGCGAGTGGGGGGCCGCGGCACTCGCCTGGCACGACCTCCCCCTCGCCATCCGCGCGGCGGACGCCGTGCTCTGCTCCACCGCCGCTCCCCACGCCGTCATCACCCGTGAGCTGGTGGAGCGCGCCATTGGACCGGGCGGCGACGGGCGGCGGCGCGTGTTCATCGACATCGCCGTGCCGCGGGACGTCGAGCCCGAAGTCGCGGGATTGCCCGGCGTGGCGATCCACGACCTCGACGCGCTGCAGCAGCACCTCGAAGGCAACCTGGAGCTGCGGCGCCGCGAGATCCCCGCGGTGGAGCGCATCGTCGAAGAGGAGCTGAGCCACTTCGAGGAATGGCGGCGCGGCGCCGCCCTGCGGCCCCTGCTCGGGGAGATGCGGGCCCACACGGAGTCGATCCGGCGCCGTGAGCTGGACCGGATGCTGCGCCGCCTCGGTGGCGACGCACCACCAGCTCTGCGGGCGCAGTTCGACGCGTTCTCGCAATCGCTCGTCAACAAGCTGCTCCACGAGCCGACGCGCCGCCTCCGGGAAGTGCAGGACCCGGACCAGGCCCGGACTTTCACGGCGGTCACCCGCGCGCTGTTCGGCCTCGAGAGCGACCAGCCGCAGACCACCGGGACCGCCGCATGACCGGCGCCACGACACTCCTGCGCGGCGGCACCCGCGCTTCGGCCCTCGCGCGGTGGCAGACGTCGCGGCGCTGCGCGACCTGAGCGGCTGCGCGTGCGAAGAGATTCTCATCACTACCGAAGGCGACCGCCGGCTCGCGGAGCCGCTCCCGGAGATCGGGGGGAAGGGACTCTTCACGGAAGCGCTGGAGTCGGCATTGCGGCGCGGGGCCATCGACTTTGCGGTCCACTCACTCAAGGACCTTCCGGTCGAGACCCCGGACGGCCTGATCGTCGCCGCCGTTTGGCAGCGCGCCGACCCCCGCGATGTGGTGATCGCGCGCTCCCGCGCGCCCCTCGCGGCGCTCCCGGCGGGTGCCGCCGTCGGAACTTCCAGCACCCGTCGCGAAGCCCAACTGCGGGCGTTGCGGCCCGACCTTGCCGTGCGATCGCTGCGCGGCAACGTGGACACCCGCGTCAAGAAGGCCCTGGCCGGGAGTTACGACGCCATTGTGATCGCGGCGGCGGGAGTGGAGCGGCTGGGCCTCGCCGACACGATCAGCGAGTACCTCCCGCTCGACGTGATGCTCCCCGCGCCCGGCCAGGGCGCGCTCGCCATCCAGTGTCGGGCCGACGACCAGGACACCCGGACCCTGCTTTCGCAGCTGGACGATGCGGTCGTGCGGGCGACGACCGGTGCCGAACGCGGGTTCCTGGCCGCGTTGGGAGGCGGCTGCGCGGCCCCGATCGCCGCCTTCTGCTCGGCGGCCCCGGACCCCGACCCGATTCTCACCTTGACCGGACTCGTGGCGGCGGTCGATGGAAGCCGTGCGATCCGGGTTCAGGGATCCGCGCCGCTCGGTGACCCGCTGGGGTTGGCCCACCGCCTGGCCGAAGACGCTTTGACCCGCGGCGCCCGGGCGCTTCTCCGGTGACGACGCCAACCGGGACAGGGCCTCTCGCCGGACGCCGCGTCCTGGTGACCCGCCCGCGTCCCCAGGCTCGAGAGTTGTCCGACGCGCTGGCGGCTCGGGGAGCCCTCCCGATTCTCTTTCCCACGATCGAGATTCGACCGGCCAACGACCTAGCACCGCTCGATCGGGCGCTGGCGGCCCTCGACCACTACGCCTGGGTCGCCTTCACGAGCGCCAACAGCGTCGCGGTCTTCTTCGATCGTCTTGCCGAGCGAGCGGTTCCGGCGGGAGTTCGAATCGCAGCGGTTGGCAGCGGCACCGCCCGCGCGGTTGCGGCGCGTGGTGCCCATGTGGACTTCGTACCGTCGGAATTCCTGGGGGAGCAGCTCGGCCGCGAGATCGGCGAAGTACGGGGGCGCCGTGTCCTATTTCCCAAGGCGGCTCGCGCCCGCGAGGCCCTGGTGGTCGAGCTCACGCAGCGCGGGGCGATCGTGGATGAGGTCACCGTCTACGAGACACTCCCCGCCGTCCCCGACCACGCCGCGAAGGCTGAGCTTGAACGGGGCATCGATGCGGTGACGTTCACCAGCGTCTCCACCGTGGAGAATTGCTTCGCCCTCCTGGGGACCCGGGCGCGGTACCTGCTCGAGGGGAGCGTCGTCGCCTGCATCGGACCGGTCACGAGCGAAGCGGCTCGAGCGGCGGGATTGCCGGTCCACGTCGAGCCCGTGTCGCACACGGTGCACGATCTCGTGGAGGCGCTGGAGCAGCACTACGCGGGTGCCACCCTCACGGCGAGCGGAGCATGACCACGGCCCCCTTTGTCCGACCGACCACTGCCGGACTGCGTCCACGCCGGCTGCGGCTCACCCCAGGCCTTCGGGGTTTGGTCCGCGAAACCGATCTCCTCGCGCGGCAGCTCATCGCGCCCCTGTTCGTCACCGCGGCCACGCGGACGCCGCGCGCGGTGGCGTCCATGCCCGGGGTATCGCAGTGGCCGGTCGATCGCGTGGCCGGGGAGGCTGCGAAGCTGTACCAACTCGGAGTGCGGGCGGTGCTCCTGTTCGGGATCCCGGCTCACAAGGATGCCGACGGAAGCGGAAGCTTCGCGGCGGATGGTGTCGTGCAGCGCGCCGTACAGGCGATCAAGGTCGAATGCCCCGAGTTGGTGGTCATCACGGACGCGTGTCTGTGCGAATACACCGACCACGGCCACTGCGGGCTCCTGAACGGAAGCTCTCCCGTGCTCTCCCACTCCCAGCTTCCGGACTCCTATGTGCTGAACGACGAGTCGGTGGAAGTGCTCGGACGCATTGCCGTGTCCCAGGCGGCTGCCGGCGCCGACATCGTGGCCCCCTCGGCGATGCTCGACGGGATGGTCGCCGGGATCCGCACGAGTCTGGACGACGAGGGGTTCGCCCACGTGCCGATCATGTCCTACTCGGCCAAGTACGCGTCGAGCTTCTATGGCCCATTCCGCGAGGCGGCGGAGGGCGCCCCCAAGCAGGGCGACCGCCAGAGCCACCAGATGGATCCCGCGAACGCCCGCGAGGCTTTGAAGGAGAACGCCCTCGACGTCCAGGAAGGCGCCGATCTGCTGTTGATCAAGCCGGCCCTGCCCTACCTGGACATCATCCGCACCACCCGGGATCGCTTCCCCGAGCTGCCGCTCGTGGCGTACAACGTGAGTGGCGAGTACGCGATGGTGAAGGCGGCGGCGCAACAGGGCTGGCTCGATGAACGGCGGACCGTCCTGGAGATCCTCACCGGGATTCGCCGGGCCGGGGCCGATCTCATCATCACCTATCACGCCGCGGACGCCGCCCGCTGGCTGCGAGAGACCTGAGGTCCAGCGCAGCATGGAACAGACACCCCAGACCTTGAACCATTTCGCCCTCGTCGCGTTCAACGACGCCTACTGGTCGCTACCGCCCGCCCGCCGGTCCGAGATCCGGTGCCGCTGGCTCGAGACGCTGAAGGGGGGCGTCGATGCCCTGCACCTCTACCAGACCTTCGGCATCGAGTCGGGCAACGACCTGATCGTATGGACGGCGACGGCCGGTGACGATCCGGGGACACCCGCGCGCTTCTTCGCGCGATTTGCCGAGGCGTTGGCGCCGGTCCGCGGCTGCGTGACCCTGCGCGCCGCGCTGTGGGGGTTCACCCTGCCCTCGCAATACACGAAGACCCGCTCGCGCCAGGAGCTCGATCCCTTTGCGCCGGAGCGGCGGCCCTACCTGGTGATGTACCCGTTCACGAAGACCGCATCGTGGTACGCGAAGTCGCGCGAGGACCGCCGCGACATGATGGGCGAGCACATCAAGGTCGGAAAGCAATACGAAGACATCACCCAGCTGCTGCTCTACTCCACCGGACTGCAAGACCAGGAGTTCGTCGTGGTCTATGAGACGCAGGACCTGGTGCGCTTTTCCAGTCTCGTGACGGAGCTGCGGAGCACCGCCGCCCGCCCGTTTACCGAGCGTGACGCGCCGTTGCACACGGCGATTCATCAACCGGGCCTGGAGGCCCTGAAGACGTGGCTCTGACCGCCGCCCCGGCCACCCTCCCCTTCCTCGCCGCCGCCCGGCGGGAGCCCGCGGCGCACACTCCGGTGTGGTTCATGCGCCAGGCAGGTCGCTACATGGCGGAGTACCGGGCGATCCGGGAGCGGCATTCGCTGCTCGAGATCTGTGCCCAGCCGGAGCTCGCGGCCGAAGTCACGCTGCAGCCGGTGCGCCGTCTCGGGGTCGATGCCGCCATCCTGTTCGCCGACATTCTGCTCCCGCTCGTGCCGCTGGGCCTGGACCTCGCCTTCGCCCACGGCGAGGGTCCGGTCATCCGAACTCCCGTCCGCTCCCAGCGGGACGTGGAGCGGCTCGCGGCCGTCGATGTGCGGGACGGGCTCGCCCATGTCCTGGAGGCGGTGCGGCTGGTGCGGCGCGAGTTGCCGGCCGAGGTGCCGCTGATCGGGTTCGCAGGAGCACCGTTCACGGTCGCCTGCTATGCGATCGAAGGCGGCACGTCGCGTCACTTCATCGAAGCCAAGACCCTGATGTACGGCGCGCCGGATACCTGGCACGCTCTGCTCGACCGGCTGGTGAAGGTGCTCGGCGACTACCTCGCGGCACAGGTCGAGGCCGGCGCCCAGGCGCTCCAGGTGTTCGACAGCTGGGTCGGCGCCCTCTCGCCGGACGATTACCGCCGCTACGTCCTGCCGCACTCGCGCCGCCTGTTCGAGCGACTGCGCCCGCTCGGCGTCCCGACGATCCACTTCGGGGTGGACACGACGACACTGCTCGAGCTCATGCGCGATGCGGGGGGAGACGTCCTGGGGCTCGATTGGCGGGTCCCGCTGGACGAGGCCTGGGTCTGGGT
>Ga0335083_10006429_pt1 | contig 14656 bp, 10 predicted proteins | sample Lox_Sample_42_FD_206716 | JGI IMG/M metagenome (GOLD analysis project Ga0335083, IMG submission 206716) | Soil microbial communities from Loxahatchee National Wildlife Refuge, Florida, United States - Lox_Sample_4.2 | ecosystem: Environmental > Terrestrial > Soil > Wetlands | place: USA...
TGGTGGGTGGTGGACTATAACCGCCAGAGCCTGGATTCCGTGATGCCCGACCGGCTGTTCGGCCGGTTCGAGGGGCTGTTCCGCGACATGGGCTGGAAAGTGCAGACCCTGAAATACGGCCGCAAGCTGGAGGCCGCCTTCGCCCGGCCCGGCGGGTACAGCCTGCGCGGCTGGCTGGATGAATGCCCCAACTCCACCTACTCGGCGCTGACCTTCCAGGGGGGGGCGGCATGGCGCGAGGCCATTATGGCCGACATGCGCAGGAGCCGCGGCGTGCGCGCGATCGTCGACCCGCTGACCGATGACGAACTGGCGGCGCTGATGACCAATCTCGGCGGGCATGACCTCGGCGCGCTGACCGATGCCTTCGCCACCGCCGCGCAAAGCAACCAGCCGACGCTGTTCCTCGCCTACACGATCAAGGGCAACGGGCTGCCCTTCGCCGGGCATAAGGACAACCACGCCGGCATGATGACGCTGGAGCAGATGGATGCTTTCCGCGCCGCGCAACATGTCCGTCCGGGCCACGAGTGGGAGATGTTCGAGGGGCTGGAGAGCCCGCGCGCGGTGGAGCGCTTCGTGCAATCCGTGCCCTATGCTACGCCGCTCACCTTGCATGGCCGCCGCCTGCCCGCCGCCGTGGTGCCGGTTCCGCAGATGCTGCCGCAGCCGCGCGTCATTGGCCGGAAGATGAGCACGCAGTCGGGCTTCGGCGAGATCCTCTCCGAGATCGGCCGCGCCCAGGGGGAGAGCGCGGCGCTCGCCCGGCATATCGTCACCACCAGCCCGGATGTGGCGGTGTCCACCAATCTCGGCCCGTGGATCAACCGGCGCGGTGTGTTCGAGCGGTATGCGCGCGAGGATGTGTTCCGCAACGGCAAGATGGCGAGCGCGCAGCGCTGGGGCACGACCCCGGATGGCCAGCACATCGAGCTGGGCATCGCCGAGCAGAATCTGTTCCTGCTGCTGGGCGCGGCGGGGCTTTCGCACGATCTGTACGGCGCGCGGCTGCTGCCTGTGGGCACGGTGTACGACCCGTTCGTGAATCGCGGGCATGATGCGCTGTTCTACGCCTGCTACCAGGATGCGCGCTTCCTGCTGGTCTCCACCCCGTCCGGCATTACGCTGGCGCCGGAGGGCGGGCAGCACCAGGCAACCAACACGCCGCTGCTCGCTATCGTGCAGGACAAGCTGGCGAGCTTCGAGCCCGCCTATTGCGACGAGTTGGCGATCCTGTTGCGCCACGCCTTCGAGTACATGCAGAAGCCCGAGGGCAGCGCCGTGTGGTTGCGCCTCTCGAATCTGGCGCTGCCGCAGCCGGAGCGGGAGCTGAACCCGGTGCATGTCATCGCCGGCGGGCATTGGGTTGTCCCGCCCCAGCCGGGGGCGTCGATCGCCATCGCCTATCAGGGCGCGGTGGCGGGCGAGGCCGAGAAAGCCTTCGCCGTGCTGCGGGAGGATGTGCCGGAGGCCGGGCTGCTCGCCATCACCAGCCCGGACAGGCTCTATGCCGGGTGGCGCGCGGCGCAGCGCAGCCGCCGCCAGGGGCACAAGACCGGCTCGCATGTCGAGGATCTGCTCAAGCCGCTGGCGCCGGATGCGGCTATCATCAGCGTGCTGGACGGCCACCCGGCGGCGCATGCCTGGCTGGGCGCGGTGCGCGGCCAGCGGGTGATGGCGCTGGGGCCTGACAGGTTCGGCCAGTCCGGCGATGTGAGCAGCCTGTACCGGGAATACGAGATCGACAGCGCGGCGATTCTGGACGCCTGCGCCGAGGCGCTGCTGCCCGAAGACAACTAGCTTAGAGCGGCCATGATTCTCGGCAGGGCGGCGGGCAGGTCCTCGGCCAGCAGCCCGGGGCCGAGGCTGCGCGCGGCTTCGCCATGCAGCCAGACAGCGGCGCAGGCGGCTTCGAACGCAGGCATCCCCTGGGCCAGAAATGCCGCGGTGAGGCCGGCCAGCACATCTCCCGTGCCCCCGGTGGCGAGCCAGGCCGGAGCATTGGCGTTGATGGCGGCGCGGCCATCCGGTGCGGCGATCACCGTGTCGGCGCCCTTTAATATAGTCACGGCGCCGGTGGCTGTGGCGGCGCGGCGCGCGGCTTCCAGCTTGTTCGGGCCGATGGGACCGAAGACGCGGGTGAACTCGCCCGTGTGCGGAGTGATGACGGCAGCGCCGCACAGCTTCCCGGGCGCTCCCGCGCAGGCGGTGAGGGCATCGGCATCGGCCACGATGGTCTTCTGCTTGGCGATCAGCTGGGCCAAGGCTTCCCCCGCGCGCGCCACGCCCAGCCCCGGCCCCACCACCCAGGTATGGCGGCGCTCATCCTGCAACAGCGTGGCCAGCGGATCGGTGCGCAGGATCAGCCCGGCCTCGGGCAGCACCATGGGGGCTTCGGCGGCCAGCGTGACCATGCCCGCCCCGGCCCGGCGCGCGGCGGCGCAGGCGAGGCGCGCGGCTCCGGCCAGCGCGCCGCACAGCACCGTGACGTCTCCGGCGCTGTATTTATGCCCGGTGGCGGCGCGCTTTGGCAAAGTGAACAGGGCTTGGGTGTTCTCCCAGGCTTGCGGGTTAATGCCGTCCAGCACCGAATCCGGCATGCCGATGTCCCGCAGCAGCAGCTCCCCGCACAAGGCGCGGCCCGGGTAGAGCAGATGCCCGGGCTTCTTGCGGAAGAAGGTGATGGTGAGTTCCGCCTGTGGCGCGTAGCCGCGCACCGCGCCCGTGGCGCCGTCCACGCCGGAGGGCACATCGACCGCGACGATGCGCCTGGCCGCGCGCAGCAGATCCGCCACCTGGACAGAGACATCGCGCGACAGCCCGGCGCCGAATACCGCGTCGATCACCAGTTCCGCGCGCTGTACCTCTTCGATTGTCGCGGTGAAGGCATCGGCCACCCGCACCGGCCAGCCGGCCTGGGCCAGGTAACGCGCCGCCACCTTGCCGTCGCCGCCATTATTGCCGGGGCCAGCCAGCACCAGCACGCGGCACGGCTTATAGCGTTGCAGAATCGCGCGGGCCACGGCGCGCCCCGCGGCGTCCATCAGCGCCTCCACATTGCCGGCGGCTTCATCGGCGCGGGCCATTTCGCCCGGATTTAACAGCTCGTTCATAAAAACATTCGCCTTTCAAACGAATCTACCGTTAATTGTGCGGTGCAGGAGGGATTCTACGAATGGGCAAAGTGATTGCGGTTGCACAGCAAAAAGGCGGCGCGGGCAAGACCATGCTGGCGGCGCAATTCGCCGTGGCGCTGGCCGGGGACGGGCGGGTGGCGCTGCTGGATATCGACCCGCAGGGCAGCCTGACGGTGTGGGGCAAGCTGCGCGACGCGGCGGCGAAGGCGGGGCACCACGTGCCGGTGGAAACCGTCTCCGGCTGGCGGCTGGCCAATGAGCTGGAGAAGCTGAGGACGGCTTATGACTATGTGCTGATCGACACGCCGCCGGTGATCGACAGCGATGCGCGGCGGGCGATTCGCGCGGCGGACATCGTGCTGATCCCGATGAATCCGGCGCCGCCCGACCTATGGGCCGCCGAGGGCACGCTGAAGCTCGCGGCTGAGGAGAAGCGCAAGACCGCCCTGGTGTTCAACCGCGCCCCTGCCGCCTCGCGCCTGCGCAAGCGGCTGGAAGCGGAGATCGCGGCGCGCGGGCTGATCCTGCTGCCGGTGGCGCTGGCGAATCGCGCCGGCTACGCCAATGCCTTCGCCGATGGGCTGGGCGTGACCGAAGCCGGGCCCACGACCCAGGCGGCGGAGGAGCTGCGCGCCGCCGCCGCGGCGTTGAAAGAGCTCCTGATATAAATTTTATGAAAAAAACTTCCCGCTGGCCGTTTCGGGTGCAGAAAAGATCATTTGGACACTTGCGTACGGTTCTTTTTTCCGCCACAATCTAAGTGTGGCATAACTGAACAGGTCGCGGGAAACCAACGCCAAAAACAATGTCAGCCGCCAAGTTTAGGGAGCGAACAAACAAAAAATAGCATCCAAAGAGGTGCTGGCCGGCCAAACAGGCCGGCCTTTTTTTTGCCTTCAGCCTTTGCGCCGGTGGAAACGGCTGATCTTCACCTCGCCCCAGATGCCGTGACGCTTGAACGGGTCATGCGCGATATAGCGCTCCACCGTGGCGCGGTCCTGGGCTTCCACGATCAGCAGCGATCCGTTCATGATCTCGCCATCGTCAGTCTGCAGCGGGCCGGACATGACGGTCCGCACCCCGGCATCTTCCTGCTCCTCGTTATAGGTGCGGTGCTCGGCGTAGCGCTCCAGCCGGAGGGCCAGAGTGTCGGGTTTGTCGGCGGCGTAAATGGCGAATAGCGGCATCTTCCGTGGCTCTTTCTATCGACTCTGTTGTATCGGTAATATGAAAGCGCCGTTTTGACACGTTACGCGTACGCGACCCAGCCTTGTGCTGCGCGCTGTGTGCAGAATTTTTCAGGTAAGGGAGCCGGGACGATGAAGCTGCTTCGATACGGGGACACAGGCGCGGAGAAATGGGGCGTGCTGGACGCGGAAGGCCAGGTGCGCACGCTGGACGACGCGCTGGTGCATGTGACCGGCGATGAACTGAGCCCGGAGTGGCTGGAGCAGCTGCAAAAACTGGACCCGGAAAAGCTGCCTTTGCTGAAAACGCCGCGGCGAATCGGGCCGGCGGTGCCGCGTCCGCTGAACTTTGTCTGCGTGGGGCTGAACTATGCCGACCACGCGGCGGAGACCGGGGCGAAACTCCCGAAAGAGCCGATCCTGTTCCTCAAATCCCTCTCGGCCTTTTCCGGCCCGTATGACGACATTGTGATTCCGCCCGGCAGCACCAAGACCGACTGGGAGGTGGAGCTGGGCGTGGTGATCGGCACCAAGGCGAGCCGGGTGAGCGAGGAGACCGCGCTGGACTACGTGGCCGGCTATTGCGTGGTGAACGATGTGAGCGAGCGCGAATACCAGAAGGAGCGCGGCGGCCAGTGGGACAAGGGCAAGGGCTGCGACAGTTTCGGCCCCGTAGGCCCGTATTTGGTGACCAAGGATGAGGTGCCGGACCCGCAGGCGCTCTCGCTATGGACGGAGATTGACGGCGTGCGCCGCCAGGATGGCACCACCGCCAACATGATCTTCGGCGTGAAGGCGCTGGTCGCCTATGTCAGCCAGTTCTTCACCCTGCATCCGGGCGACATCATCGCCACCGGCACCCCGGCGGGCGTGGGCATGGGTATCAAGCCGGAGCCGGTCTTCTTGCGTCCGGGCCAGGAGGTGCGCATGGGCGTGCAAGGGCTGGGCGAGCAGCGCGCGGTGACCATCGGCGGATAGTCGTCAGGCGGCTTTTGTTTCGATCAGCGATTTCCAGATCAGCGCGCCGAGGGCGGCACCCGCCAGCGGCGCGACCCAGAACAGCCAGAGCTGGCCGAGCGCGTCCGTCTGCGCGAACAGGGCTGCCGCGGTGGAGCGGGCCGGATTGACCGAGGTGTTCGTCACCGGGATCGAGATGAGGTGGATCAGTGTCAGCGCCAGGCCGATGGCGAGCGGCGCGAAGCCGGCAGGGGCGGTCTTGGATGTCGAGCCGAGCACGACGAGGAGAAACGCCGCGGTGAGGGTGGTTTCGGCGACGAGCGCCGCCAGCAGGCTGTAATGGCCCGGGGAGAGCGCGCCATAGCCGTTTGAGGCAAACTTGCCCGCGACGAAATCCGGCGCGCCGGAGGCGATGACATAGAGTACCCCGGCGCCGACCGTGCCGCCGACGACCTGGACGACCCAGTACGGGATAAGTTCCGCCCAGCTGAAGCGCCCGGCGATGGCGAGGCCGAAGGAAATCGCCGGGTTGAAATGCCCGCCGGAGATGCCGCCCACGGCATAGGCCATGGTGACGACGGTAAGGCCGAAGGCCAGGGCCACCCCGACGAAACCGACGCCGAGCTGGGGAAAGCCGGCCGCGAGCACGGCGGTGCCGCAGCCGCCGAAGACAAGCCAGAAAGTGCCGAAAAATTCAGCCGCGAGTTTCTTTGACATGCATGGCTCCCAAAACTGGATGAGCTTGTTTTGATAGGGGGTTCATGTATCCCCCACCTCGGGCAGCTATACATATAGATGTTACAGTTAGGCATCAAATTATTTAAGGAGTCCTGAAATGGTCACGGAATTTGCGGAAATCGAAGTGAAGCCGGGGATGGAGCAGGACTTCATCGCCGGGGTGGAGAAGAGCAGGCCGGCCTTCCTGCGCTCCGAGGGCTGCCATGGGGTTTCCCTGGTGCGCTCGGTGGAGAATCCGCTGAAATTCGTGCTGCATGTGCAGTGGGAGAGTGTGGAGCACCATTTAGTGACCTTCCGCGCGGCGCCCGAGTTCCAGGAATGGCGGGCGAATGTGGGGCATTGCTTCGCGGCACCCCCGAATGTCTGGCACGGGGAGAAGGTGGCGTAAGGGGCGGGCCGCCTTACCCGGCGGGCGCCTCCTCGGCATTGGGGTCGCCCGGTGCCGTGGCCCAGGCAAGCTCCACCAGCGTCACAATCCGCCTTCCGGCGCCGTCCATCTGGCAGACGATCAGGCCTTGCTCCTCCATATAGGTGAGCAGGCGCCGCGCGCGGCCCAGTGAGCGGGTACCATAGGCGCGGGCAATCTCCGGGTCACCGGGGCAGGGCAGCCCATCCTTTGCCGCGCGGGCGATCATCATGAAGATGCCCTGCATATCCTCGGGCAGGGTGGCGGCGCGGGCCGAGACATCCTGCCAGACCTCATCCTCCGCCATCTCGGCGCTGATGCCGGCGCGGGCGCGTGTCAGCATGCGGCGGAAGGCGGCCAGGTCCGGCGCCCCGGAGCCCAGGCCCTCGATCCGGCAGCGGACCAGGAAATCCTGGTAGAGCACGCCGATGGCGCGGAACCCCGCCTCGGGGTCCGCGAGGATGGCGCTCAAGATCCGGTCCAGCCGCTCGCGCCGCGCCGCCAGCTCCTCGGGGCTCGGTTCCTCCACCGTCTCGGCGCGGTTCTCCGTCGCGGCGGGCTTCGCGGCCATGAGCTGGCTGAGCAGGTCGGGTGCTGGGGGCGGTGGCGGACGGCGCTGGGGGCGGGCGGCCTCGGGCGGCGGCGCTGCCAGGATAACGGCCCGCGCATCCTCCAGCGCCGCTCCCGGCAACGGCATGAGGCGCGGCGTCGAATTGCGCGGCTGGGTCTCCGTCGTGCCGATGCGCAGTCCCAGGGGACGGCGGGAGAGGGCCGGGCCCAGCGCCATGAAGTGCCCGCGCTCCAGGTCACGGAAGGCTTCCGCCTGCCGCCGCTCCATGCCCAGAAGGTCGGCGGCGCGCGCCATGTCGATATCCAGGAAGGTGCGGCCCATGAGGAAGTTGGACGCCTCGGCCGCGACGTTCTTGGCGAGCTTCGCCAGCCGCTGGGTCGCGATCACCCCGGCAAGCCCGCGCTTGCGGCCCCGGCACATCAGGTTCGTCATGGCGCCCAGCGATAGCTTGCGCGCTTCGTCCGAAACCTCCCCGGCGATGGCCGGGGCGAAGAGCTGCGCCTCATCCACCACCACCAGCATCGGGTACCAATGGTCGCGGGCGACCTCGAACAGCCCGCCCAGGAAGGCGGCGGCGCGGCGGAGCTGGTTCTCGGCGTCCAGTCCCTCGAGATTGAGCACGGTGGAGACGCGATGGATGCGCGCCCGCTCGGCCGCCAGCTGCAGGCCCTGCTCGGTATGGGCCTCGGCGTCGATCACCAGATGGCCGAAGCGCTCGGCCAGGGTCACGAAGTCGCCTTCGGGGTCGATGATCGCCTGCTGCACCCAGGGGGCGCTCTGTTCCAGCAGCCGGCGCAGCAGATGGGATTTGCCGGAGCCCGAATTGCCCTGAACCAGCAGACGGGTGGCCAGCAGCTCCTCAAGGTCGAGCGTCGCCGGGCCGCCTGCCGTCGTTTGTCCCATCTCGATCGCAACCGTCATGTCTCGACTCAAAACCTCCTTGCGCGGAGGGGCTGCTTATCAACCGGACGGCAGACAGTCGAGCGCCCCGGTTGGTTCCGGGCCGAATTCCTGCTATCGCGCCGCGATGGACCAGGCCCTCCCGATTTCCGAAACCATACAAGGCGTGCCGCCCCGGCGCACCTTCGCCATCATCTCGCACCCGGACGCCGGTAAGACGACCCTGACCGAGAAGCTGCTGCTGTTCGGCGGTGCCATCCGTGAGGCGGGCATGGTGAAGGCGCGGCAGGATAGGCGGCAGACGCGCTCGGACTGGATGAAGATCGAACGCCAGCGCGGTATTTCGGTCACCTCCTCGGTGATGACCTTCGAGTTCGGCGGCGCGGTGTTCAACCTGCTCGACACGCCGGGCCACGAGGATTTCTCCGAGGACACGTACCGTACGCTCACCGCCGTGGACTCGGCGGTGATGGTGATCGACGCGGCCAAGGGCATCGAGCTGCAGACCAAGAAGCTGTTCGAGGTCTGCCGCCTGCGCAACATCCCCATCACCACCTTCATCAACAAGGTGGACCGCGAGGGGCAGAACGCGTTCGAGCTGCTGGACGAGATCGCCAATACCCTGGCGCTGGATATTTGCCCGATGGTCTGGCCGATCGGCATGGGCGGGCTGTTCAAGGGCTGCTACGATCTGCGCAACGACAAGCTGGTTTCCGCCAAGAAACCGGGCGAGGAGGCGGGCGAGCAGAAATTCGCCATTCCGCCGGAGCAAAAAGCGCAGCTGGATGAGGATATCGAGCTGATCCGCGCCGCGTTTCCGGAGTTCGACCAGCAATCCTATGCCGAGGGACACCTGACGCCGGTGTATTTCGGCTCGGCGCTGAAGGATTACTCGGTGCGCGAGCTGCTGGAAGGGCTGGTGGCCAACGCGCCCCCGCCGCAACCGCGCGCGGCGGATACGCGCGTTGTGGAGCCGGACGAGGCCCCGGTGACGGGCTTCGTCTTCAAGGTGCAGGCCAACATGGACCCGCAGCACCGCGACCGCATCGCCTTCACCCGCATCTGCTCGGGCAAGTTCACGCGCGGCATGAAGTTGGTGCATTCGCGCACGGCCAAGCCAATGGCAATCCAGGCGCCGATCTTCTTCTTCGCGCAGGACCGCTCGCTGGCCGAGGAGGCTTATCCGGGCGACATCATCGGCATTCCCAACCACGGCACGCTGCGGGTGGGCGATACGCTGACCGAAGGCGAGAAGCTGCGCTTCACCGGCATCCCCGACTTCGCGCCGGAAATCCTGCGCCGCGTGCGCCTGGCCGACCCGATGAAGGCCAAGCAGATGAAAAAAGCGCTGGAGGATCTGGCGGAAGAGGGCGTGACCCAGGTGTTCCGGCCGATGACTGGCTCGGACTGGATCATCGGCGTGGTCGGCGCGCTGCAGCTGGACGTGCTGGCGAGCCGCATTGAGCAGGAATACAACGTGCCGGTGGCGTTCGAGCCCGCACCGTTCGACACGGCGCGCTGGATTTTCTCGGAGGACACGGCGCGGCTGAAATTCTTCATCGACGTGAACAAGAGCGCGATGAGCGAGGACCGCGAGGGCGCGCCGGTGTATCTGGTGCGCAATTCCTGGGAGCTGAACCGGATGAAGGAGAATTTTCCGGAGCTTACCTTCTCCGCGACGAGGGAGCGGCGCTAGGCGACAGCCGGGACTTGGCTCAGCTTCTGGGCCAGGGCGGCGGGGGCGATCGGCGGGCTCATGTAGAACCCCTGGCCTTCGTCGCAGGCCCAGGTTTTGAGCATGCCGTAGGCTTTTTCTGATTCGATGCCCTCGGCCACCACGCTGTAATCCAGCTTGTGCGCCAGCTCGATCAGCGAGCGCACGACCACGGCGGAGCGCGGGTCGGTGCTGATCTTCTGGATGAAGCTCTTGTCGATCTTGATGATGTCCACGGGCAGATGCGTCATGTAGGAGAAATTGGCGAAGCCGGTGCCGAAATCGTCGAGCGCGATGCGGATGCCGGTGGCGCGCAGGGTTCGCAACTCCTCCAGCACCACCGGGTCGTTGCTGACCAGCACACCCTCCGTGAATTCCAGCTCGATCCGTGATGGCTCGACGCCGTAGCAGTTGAGCAGCTTGGCGACCTGCAGTGAGAAGCCCCGGCGCGTGAGGTTGCGTGGCGAGACATTGATGGCCGTGCTCAGCCGCAACCCCTTGGCGGCCCAGGCGCCAGCCTGGGCGATGGCGTTGCGCAGCACCCATTCCGTGAGCGGGTGGATATGCGCGGTGGCTTCCGCCAGTGGCACGAATTCCGCGGGCGGGACGTTGCCGAAGACCGGATGGCGCCATCGCAGCAGCGCCTCGGCGCTGGTGGGCATGCCGCTGGCCATGTCGTATTTCGGTTGGAAATGCAGGTGGAGCTGGTCCTCCGCCTTGATGGCGTCGGTGAGATGCGTGAGCAGCAGGAAGCCGCGCTGATGCGCCGTGTCGGTCTTGCGGTTGTAGCGCGCCCAGTCCCGCCCGGTGTTCCGGCAGTCCCGCGCGGCGGCGAGCCCGGCGCGAAGCACGAAGGCGGCGTCGGCATCGTGGCAATCGGCCACGCCGAGCGCGATATCCGCGGAGACGGGAATGTTCCCGCAGATGAGCGGCTTGTTGAACTGGTCGTTGATCTGGTGCAGCAGGTCCGGCAACACGCCGAAGGGCATGACGAAGGCGAAGCTGAGAATGCTGATGTGGTAGATACCAATAGCCGGGTCCATCGCCTCGCACAGCCGCGCGGCTCCGGCGCGCATGAAATCCTCCGCATGTTCATGCCCGATGGCGCGGAGCAATTCGTCGAACTGCGTGGGGCTGGTCAAAGTGAGCATGACCAGCTGCGCCCCCGGCTTGGGCCGGTAGGTTGCCATGAATTCCTTGCGGTTCGGCAACCCGGTAATCGGGGCGAGCCTTCCCATGGGCGGATGCATGCGTTGATGATTCATGCCGTCTTTATCCACTAAGTCGCCTTCGGCTTAATGCCGCGTTGGGAGCCTAGCCGCTTATGGCTTGCCATGAGATTAATGGACAGTATTTAATAAAGTCGCAGGCTGCACGTAAATACTTTCAGAATCAAAATGTTAATAGTTGAACTGATAGGTGAGGCCGACACTGCTGCTCTGCCCGCCGCTGGTGGTAGAGGTGCCGGTGGAGGTTTGCAGCTTTAACCCCTTGTACAGATTTATTTGCACATTCGCCTGCGTGCCCTGGCCGTTGGTGGCCTGGGTGGCGCCGACATACACCCCCGGGGCGACATAACGCCCCGCCTGCAGTGACGGCAGGCCGGACGCGCCGCTGCTGCCGATGGCAAGCTCATCCAGCCCCAGCACGTTGCGCATCTTGTCCAGCGGGTTGAGCCCGGCCCCGACGCCTGAGAGTTGTGCAAGCGCCGCGGCGAGCGAGGCCGCCTGGAACGCGGAGAGATTGGACGTGCCCACGCCGAACAACAGCCGGGAGAGGATTTCATCCGAGGGCAAAGGCGGGGAGCTGGTGAGGGTGATGGTGGGTTTGTCCGCGGTGCCGCCAACGGTCAGCGTGGCCGTGGTGCCGTCGGCTGTGGTGGTGGTGGCTTCCAGGTCCAGCGCGGGTACGAAGCCGGCGCCGGTGAAGTTGATGCGCCCCTGGGTGAATTGGAGCGTCTTGCCCGCCAGGGTGTATTCGCCGCGGATCAGCTCGAACCCGCCTTCCGGCGCGGGCGTGGCCATCGTGCCGCCGAGCGTGACATGCCCGCCGAGCACGGCGAACAGCCCGTCGCCACGCACGAAGATCTGATCCTTGGCGACGATGTCCAGCGCCAGGGTGATGGGCGGCGGCGGGGCGGGCGGCGGGGGCGGTGCCTCGCCCGCGCGGATGATGCGCAGCCTTGCCACGCTGGGCGGCAAGGAGCGGGGTATGTTGATGGCCGCCTTGGTGATGGTGAGTTTGCCGGAAAGCGCCATCTGCCCCTTCAGCGTGCCCTTCAAGGCGAGGTCGCCATCCAGCGTTTCCGTCACCAGGTCGGACGCGATGGGGGTGGCGTTGTCGGCATGCAGGGTCACGTTCACCGGCATCCCGGGGGAGAGGTCCAGCGTGCCATGGCCGGTGATCTGCCCCTGGCCCGCCTGGGCGGTGACGGATTGCAGCGTGAGGCTTTGCCCATTGGCCAGGAATTGCGCCTGGATATGGGAGAGGTTGAGGCCGGTGCCGATATTCTGGACGCTGCCATCGGCCAGGGTGAGCGTGCCGTCGGCGCGCGGGGCGGAGAGCGGGCCGGTGAGGTGCAGATGTGTCTCGACGATGCCACGGGCGGTGGTGCCCTGCGCGGCGATGATGGCGTCCAGCAGGCGCAGATCCACCGTGCCGTCGAGCTTAAGGTCGAGCCCGTTACTGGGCCTGAGCGGCACGCCGCCACGGGCCGTCAGGGTGAGGCTGGGTCCGGCGTTCAGGGCGAGATCGATGTTGGCTGCCCCGGCGTTAAGGGCCGCGGTGCCGGTGAGGTTGGCCGGGGGCAGGGCGGCGGCGCTGCCGTTGCGCAGGTGCAGGCCCTGCGCGTTCAGGGTGAGCTTGCCGCCCGGGCTGGCCAGCGTGCCGGTGAGATTGGCGGTGGCGGAGACATTGCCGGTGGCATCCAGGCTGGGGTCGAAGAGTTTCGCCACGGAGAGCGGCAGGTTCTGCACCTGCGCGGAGGCGGCGAGGCGGGGGGTGAGCGTGCCGTCCAGCCCCACGCGCGCGCCAGCCAGCGCAAGAGAGAGGTGGCGGATGCTGAGCCCGTTCTTGGTGGTGATGTCGGCCTGGCCGAGCAGCGTGGGCTGCAGCCCACGCCAGATGGCATTGAATTGGGTGAGGCGCACGCTGCGGGCCGGGACGTTCAGCGTGGCGGCGAGGCTGGCGCTGGCGGGGGCGGAGTACAGGCTGGCGCATTGCAGCTGGGCTTGCAGGGCGAGCGCGTCTTCCGGCCCTTGCGCGCGCAGCGTGCCGTTGATGGCGCCAAGACCGGGCAGGCCGAGGAGCTGCGTTGCGGTAAGGCCCAGCGTGAATGCCTGACCATTGGGATGGGCGAGGCTGAGCCGCGCCGCGCCGGCCAGCTTGAGCGGCAGGAAGGGCGCGAAATCCTGCAAGGCGGTGATGGCGATATTCGCCGTGCCGGTGGGCAGGGGCTCGCCCGGGGAGAGGCGCAGATCCGCCACCGCGTCGAGCGAGCGCCAGCGCGCGGTGGTGATCTTGAGCGCGGCATTGCCGGAAGCGTCGCGGGTGAGGGCGGCGTCGAGCGTGAGAGGGGAGTTCTCCAGCGCGCCGCTGCCGGTGAGCGTGCCTGTTGGCGCGCGCGGCAGATGCTGGACATTGAGCGCGATGCTGAACGGGGCGGAGGAAACATCCGGCGCCGCGACATTGCCGGTGAGCTGCGCCTCAAGCGCGTAGTCTCCCGCATGGCCGGTGATGTGCCCGGTCTCCCGAATGTGGCCGGAGATTTCGGGCGAGAGGGCGGAGATATCGTTCAGCTCGATGCTCGTGGAAAGGTCCACCCCGCCTGGGGCGATGTGCCCGCTGGCCGTGACGGCAAAGACCGGGCCGGTGAGCTGGAACGTATCCAGCGTGACCTCCTTGCCGTGCAGACGGGCGTGCATGCTCAAGCTCTCCTGCGCGCCGAGGAGTTTGGCCAGGGGCTTGGGCGGGTTGGCGATGGCGGCATTGCCCTCCAGCGCAAGGGTGGCGTTGCCATTGCCTTGTCCGGCCACGGTGATGTGCAGCTGCGTCGTGCCGCCGAGCTTTCCGCCCGCCATGGCGGCGAAGGGTGTGAGGTCCGGCACTGTCAGGGTCACATCGGCGAACGGATGGCGCGGCGTAAGGCCGAGCGTACCGGTGCCCGTGAGTTTGGCGGCGCCGAGTGCCGCCGAAAAGGTGAGCGCCGCCTTGTCGCTGGGGCCGGAGAGCGAGGCATCCAAAAGCAACGGCGCGTTTACCGATGGCCCGGCGAAATGCCCGAGCAGCCCGCCGGGTGGTTCCGAAACATGCAGGCTGAGCGCGGATGTTTTCTGATTGAGCGCGGCGGTGAGGTGGTATTGCGCGGTGTTGTCGGGTGTGGTGGCGTCGAGCGTTATCGTGGCGTGGGCGGGGCCGAACAGCCTCGCCGCGCCGGTGACGTGCAGCATGGCAGGCTGCCCCGCGATGTCGGATGGCAGGCTGAGCGTGCCGATCTCCAGCTTGCCGATCTCGGCGTGCAGGGGCGGCAGGCTGATGCCACCGCCGCCGCCGCCGCTGGCGGCTGGCTCACGCACGATGGAAAGCGTGTTCGCCGTCAGCGCGTCAACGGCCACGTCGCCACGCAAGAGTTGCAGCGGGCGCCAGCGGAGTTCCAGAGCCTTGCCAGTGAGCCAGATGCCGTTCCTGTCGGCCAGCGATAGATTGGCGAGCTTGATGTCGGCGGGGAAGTGCCCGGCGAGCCCGGCGATGCGCAGGCGAGGTGCGGCGAGGCGGTTGATTTCGTCCTCGGCAACGTGCCGCCCGCTGCCGGTGTTGAGAAACACGCAGAGCCCCGCCACCGCCAGCACGGGCAGGAGCAGCAGGGCGAGAAGGATGTAGAGCGCCCGGCGCATCAGAATGCTTCCCCCAGGCCGATATACAGTGCGAAGGCGTTGCTGCCCGCCGTGCGGCTGAGCGGGAAGCCGAGGTCGAGCCGGATCGGCCCGATGCTGGTGTAGTAGCGCGCGCCGATGCCGACGCCTATGCGCAGCCTGCCGGTGAAGGGGG
>Ga0335083_10006430_pt1 | contig 14656 bp, 13 predicted proteins | sample Lox_Sample_42_FD_206716 | JGI IMG/M metagenome (GOLD analysis project Ga0335083, IMG submission 206716) | Soil microbial communities from Loxahatchee National Wildlife Refuge, Florida, United States - Lox_Sample_4.2 | ecosystem: Environmental > Terrestrial > Soil > Wetlands | place: USA...
GAAGCCCGAGATGTTGACGCTCTGGAACTTGACCGAGTTGTTGATGCGGCTCGAGGTCAGCTGGTCGATGTCGTTGAAGTGGTATGCCCAGTTACCCGAAACCGTGTTGCCGCCGGTCGAGTACAGCGAGCCGAGCACGTCGGTGCTGAACGAGTATTGACGGCCGAACGTCAGCGAGCCGATCGTGTCCTTCGTGAGGCCGACGAAGGCTTGACGGCCGAACAGTGCGCCGCCCTGGCCTGCCGCGCCGGTGCCACTGTTGAAGCCGTTTTCGAGCACGAAGATCGCCTTCAGGCCGCCGCCCAGGTCTTCCGCGCCGCGCAGGCCCCATCGGCTGCCTTGCGCCACGCCGTCGCCGTACTGCCACAGGCTGCTGCTGCCGCCCGTCGCGTTCTTTACGTGGCTGTTATAGCTGATACCGGCGTCGATCGAGCCGTACAGCGTGACGCTGCTTTGTGCGTGGGCCGCGCCGGCGATCGTGGCGAGGATAGCGGTGGTCAGAAACTTCTTTTTCAACTGTTGCTCCGGGTAAAGGAAAGTTCACTACCCCGGCCGCTAATGGGCCGGTTCATCGACGGGCTGCAATCTAAGGGTCGATAATGAAAAGGATGGGAGAGTAAGGCGATGGAGGAAAATTGTCGTGATTCTGTTGTGTGAATGCGACACGCGCCTTGCACGCCCGGAGACTTTCGCGCGAAGCCCGCCGTCATTGGGTTTGCGGCCGATTTTTGCCACTCCTCAAACCGGTGGAGCGCCGAAGTTGGCCTTATAAAAATTCGTGCCAAGCTTTTTCGATTTCTCGCTTAATCGACTTTTTTGATTCCCGTTTCTGCTACTCCCGGTGGTTCAGCTGTGACTCAAACTCTGCGGCGAGCGCGATCAGGACATCGCGCCATTGCCCAGAGATATGCTGGACGAGTAACGCATCAACTACGGCCGTCATGTTTCGCCATTCCGGGGGATCAAAAGAACCTCAGGGAGTACTGGTCAGTTATTCAACCGTCACCGACTTCGCGAGATTGCGTGGCTTGTCCACATCGGTGCCGCGCACACACGCCGTGTGATACGCGAGCAGTTGCAGCGGCACCACGTGCAGGATCGGCGAAAGCAGGCCATAGTGCTCCGGCATGCGGATCACGTGGATGCCGTCTTCGCTCGTGATGTGGGTGTCCGAATCCGCAAACATGTAGATGTGGCCACCGCGCGCGCACTTCCTGCATGTTCGACTTGAGCTTTTCGAGCAGCGCGCCGTACGGCGCGACGGTCACCACCGGCATCGCCTCGGTGACGAGCGCGAGCGGCCCGTGCTTGAGCTCGCCCGCCGGATACGCCTCGGCGTGGATGTACGAGATTTCCTTGAGCTTGAGCGCGCCTTCGAGCGCGATCGGATAGTGCAGCCCGCGGCCGAGGAAAAGCGCGTCTTCCTTGCGCGCGAACTCCTCGGGCCACGCGATGATCTGCGGCTCCAGCGGGAGCACGCCGTTGAGCGCGGCCGGCAGGTGGCGCAGCAGCTTCAGGTACCTGGCTTCCTGCTCCGCGCTTACGTGCGCGCGCAGCTTGCCGAGCGTGACGGCCAGAATGAACAGGCCGACGCGTTGCGTCGTGAACGCCTTCGTCGAAGCCACGCCGATCTCTCGCCCTGCGTGCGTGAGGAACTTGAGTTCCGTGAGGCGCACCATCGCGCTCGTCGCCACGTTGCACACCGCGGATCCGGTGCAAATAGGTGGTGTGTCCGCGATACCTTATATAGCCTCTCATAGCTATCGATACCTTATCGATTGAAGAGGACAGCATTCCAGACGTAGGGAGCAGCAATATCCTCGAGCGCGAGGGCTGAGAGGTCGAACTTCCCCTTGCGAATGCGATGCATCAACTCGAAGCCTGAAATCGTGGTAGCGGCATTTCTGAATCGTTTGAACCCGAGCATCACGTTCGTTCTGGATTTGATGTTTCGATGGTCCTGTTCGATCAGATTATTGAGGTATTTCGAAGAGCGCACCTTCGTGTCCTCGGGGAGCAGGCCATCAAGCTTCATTTCACGTACGGCCCTGTGCGAGGCGGCATAGCCATCAAGCGTAACCGTCTCCGGCGGCCGACCCTGATGTCTGATCGCCTTGCTGAAAAACGCTTTTGCAGCCGCCACATCGCGCTTTGCCCTGAGCATGAAGTCTACCGTCTGGCCGTCCCGATCGACCGCACGATATAGATAAACCCATTTTCCCCGGATCTTCAGGTACTTCTCGTCAATCCGCCACGACCGTCCTGCCGGCCTGGCAAAATGATTCCAGCGTTTGACGAACTCGGGTGCATAGCAACGCACCCAACGCAGGATCGTCGTGTGCGCAAGCGACAACCCTCTCTCAGCCATCATCTCGACGAGATCGCGCAGGCTGAGTTTGTAGCGCAGACACCAGCGCACACCAAGAATGATCACGTCGCGGTCAAAGTGGCGTCCTGCGAACAGCCCGTCCAGATTCTTCAGTTTGCTCATCGCGGGGCCTCAAATTGGTCAGCCCGCCACTCTAACCGATTCGTTGGTCGCTGTTTGCACCACAGCCCTCAGCAGTTCTATTCTCTCGATAGATAAACATTCCTAATTATATTGACACTTCCCCGTCCTATCCTCGTTATCGCGACAAGACCCAACGAAATGTGCATAGGGCCCGAGCGGTACTGCGGAATTGCCGAATTGCCGAATTGCATAGCTGAAAACGTTGGTTTGAGGGGCGCGGCGCTGTCACTACGATGCAGCGATTGCGATCATCAACCGGCTTTCAACATGTCTACAATCGCCATCCCGACCCACGGGCAAGACGCCGCCGCGGCCGAAGCGCCACCGCGGAATACCGTCATTCGCTCGGCCCAGGACGTGGCCCGCATTGTCAGTACGGGCGCCGCACAGGGCAGCAAAGCTCGGATCGTCATCGCCATCGCGCTGGGCGGCGTCTTTCTCGACGCCTACGATCTCACGTCGCTCGCCTACGGTATCAAGGACATCGCGCGGCAATTCTCGCTTTCGCCTGTGCAGGTAGGCTTCGTTTCCTCGGCGATCACGTTCGGGGCGATTCTCGGTGCGCTGTTTGGCGGCTACTTGACCGACCGCATCGGGCGTTACCGCGTGTTCATGGCCGACATGCTGTTCTTCGTCGTCGCGGCCATTGCCGCCGGGCTCGCGCCCAACGCCTGGGTGCTGGGCGGCGCGCGTTTCCTCATGGGCTTCGGCGTAGGCCTCGACCTGCCGGTGGCCATGGCCTTTCTCGCCGAGTTCTCGCGCGTAGCGGGCAAGGGCAACAAAGCCGCGTCCGTTGCCGCATGGTGCCCCGCCTGGTATGCGGCCACGAGTACCTGCTATCTGCTGATACTCGGCCTCTACGCCATCCTGCCCGCTCATCATTCGGACTGGCTCTGGCGCCTCACGCTTGCCTTCGGCGCCGTGCCCGCGCTCGTGATCATTCTCGTACGCAGCCGCTATATCAGCGAGTCTCCGGTGTGGGCCGCGAATCAGGGCGATCTGGAACGCGCCGCGCAGATCCTCAAACGCTCCTATGGCGTCGATGTCGCCGTCGAGCGCGACGAAACGGTGCGCGAGCGGCCGCGCTCGGCCTCCTGGCGCAACTATGCGGTGCTGTTCAACCGCAACTATCGGCGTCGTACGATACTCGCCGCCACCATCGGCGCGGCTTCGTCGTTTGGCTACAACGCGATCATCTTCGGCTTGCCCGTCATCATCGCTAGCTTTCTCAAGCAGGGACCGCTCACCACGATCATCGCTTCGCTGACGCTGAACCTGCTGTTCGCGTGCGTCGGCGGCATCATCGGGGTGCGGACCGCGCCGACCGTAGGCGCGTGGAAGATGACCGTGCTCGGCCATGCGCTGCAGGTAACTGCGCTCGTAGGGCTCGCGCTGATCGGACACCCGGCCAATGGGCTGTTCGTGGCGCTCGCCATCCTGTTGCTCGGCGGCTATCTCTTCGGTCAGGGTTTTGGCCCGGGTTCACACTCGATGACTTATGCGACGCTCAGCTATCCCACGTCGCTGCGCGGGATCGGTGTGGGCTTCAACCAGACGCTCGTGCGCTCGGCGTCCACAGTGTCGCTGTTCCTGTTCCCGATCCTCGCGGCCGCGCTCGGTACCAAGGTGTTTTGGGTGATCGCCATAGCGCCCCTCACGTCACTGCTGGTGCTGTTAGCTATCCGCTGGGAGCCCTCAGGCTACGACATCGACAGCGAGGACTACGCGACGGCGAGCGCGTCGGAACGGGTTTTGTCGCAATAACGATTGCGGGTTGAGCGAATCTTGATATGAATAGGATTACTAACACTATCAGCGAATAGAACTGCTCAGAAAATGTTTGTCGGGCGCCGTTTTTTCCATCCGCCCCTTGGCGATCATATGAGCCAGCTCGATGCCACCGAGCAGGATGCGTGCGCACCGGAAACTCTTGAACCCGAGCATGGGGCGGGTACACCGCTTGATCGCGCAGTGGTTCTGTTCGATGATATTGTTCAAATACTTCGTCTGCTGGATCTTGATGGGCGTTTCGCGCTCGGCATTGATGGCTTCCAGCGCAGCCAGATTGGTGCCGCTCTTGTCCACGGTAATCGTTTCGGGTTCACTATTCTGATCGAATCCCGCATCGAACTTGTCGCACCCGCAACGGATCGTTTAGTAGGTGACCACGACACGACGCTGGAGCAACAACTCTTCGATGTAGCGCAGGCTCAGGCTGAACCGGAAATACCACCAAACCGCGCAACTGATGACGACCGCAAGAAAGCAATGGCCGTGGTAAAGTGATTTTGCCTTCTTCATCGCCTCATTCTACCGCCGCATCCCCGTCAACCTTACGAAGCCGATTTCAGGCATCGAGTTGATGCACCGAATCCGAAAGGGTCAGTTCGATCTCCGCACTCTCGGACTCAAGGATACTACTGCACCCGCCGTCTGGAATGCTGTCCTTTTCAACAAATAAGGTATCCTTATGTATCGGATACGCCTCAGTTTCACCCGCTGTATGCACCAGAACCCGCAGGACCTGGTATGTTATCCCCCAACGTCAAGCCAGGTCTACGAAGCGCCCGAACTGCGACCGACCTTGAGCCGGTATTCGCGCACAAAACCCTCGGGCTTAAAAATCAGCGCGAGTATCAGCCCCAGTCCGACCAGCATGAGCCGCAACGCCGCGAGCTGGCTCGACGACAACCACGCCACATAGTCGTTCAGGAATCGCGTGCCCTCGAGCAGCAGCACCACCGTGAACGTGCTGAGCAGTATGCCGCGATTGCTGCCCCTGCCGCCGATGATCACGTTCATGAATGCATAGGCGGTGAGTATAGGACCGAATTGCGTCGGATCGATGTACTGGTAGTAGAAGGCGTGCAGGCAACCCGCTAGCCCGATCGCGCCGCCACCCAGCGCGAACAGACGCAGCCGCAGCGCCAGCACGTGCTTGCCGAGCGTCGCGGCTACCAGGGGATCGTCACGAATCGCGCGGGCTGCACGCCCGAGCGGTGCGCGCGCAACGAGTTCGAACAACACGAACACGCCCCCGAGCAACGCGAGCGTCAGGAGCAGAAGCGGTGCGTCGCCAGCGACCGGCCGCGCGATGTTCGAGATGCCGAGGCTTCCGCGCGTGAGCCATTCTTCATGGATCACCACGAGCTTCAGACATTCCGCCGCACCAAGCGTGACGATCGCGAGATAGTCGTCGGAGAGGCGGATCGAGATGAGGCTGACACACGCGCTCGCCAACGCGGTAAGGACGACTGCGACGACCATCGCGAGCCAGGGGTCGAAGCTGCTCTTCGTGAGGTGCGCGCAAACGTACGCCGCGAACATGTAGAAGCCGAAGAGCCCGAAGTTGACGAGGCCAGTCAGGCCCCATTGCACGTTCAGCCCGAGCGCTGCGATTCCCGCGATCGCGATCAGCATCATCAGAGAAAGGAAATACGGCGCCATGTCCTTGACCTATCGAGTAACGCGCGCTTGCCCGAACACGCCCCAAGGGCGTACGAGCAGCAACGCGGCCAGTACGCCAAAAGCGACGACGGTGCGGTAGTGCGACGGGATGACGAGCGTCGAGAGTTCGGACGCCACGCCCATCACGAGCGCGCCGAACACGGCGGCCATCGGCTTGTCGATGCCGCCGAGAATCGCCGCGGCGAACACCGGCAACAGGTAGTTCCAGCCCATTTGCGGATCGAGCGTCGCGTCAAGCCCGATGAGCAGCCCGCCGGCAGTGGCGAGCGCGCCGCTCACGAACCACATCGCGGCCACCGTCCGGTTGAGCGAGACGCCTCGCACCGCAGCAAGTGCAGCGTTGTCCGCGACCGCCCGCATCGCCCGTCCGAGACGCGAATAGCTGAACAGCGCCCAGACGACGACGAGACTGCTGAGACCGACCGCGGCAATCAGCCACTGTTCGTGATTCACGCGCAAGCCGCCGAGTACGTCGAGCGACGGGAAGCGCGTCGGCCGCGCCGGCTCCACGTCGTATCCCAGCGGCGTTCCGCCCGCCGCGAAGCGCACCGCGTTTTCCATGACCAGCGCGACACCCATGCTCGCGACCAGCAGCGTTACCCCGGAGCGGCCGCGCAACGGGAGATAGACCAGCCAGTCGACCGCAACCGCAATCAGTCCGCCGAGCGGGATGCCAACCAGCGCCGCGAACTGGATCGGCCATCCGAGCACGACATTGAAGAAGTAGATGACGTAGGCGCCAAGCGTCAGCATCGCGCCGAGCGCGAAGTTCGCGAAACGCAGAATGCTGAAGCTCAGTGCCAGCGCCAGCGCCGGCAGCGCGACGAGCAGCCCGGAAACCAGGCCGTTGAAAAGGATCTGCAGCATGGTGGGCGGGAATTAGTGAGTCACGGGCACGCCGGGCTGCGTGCCGAGGTAAAGACGATGCAGCCGGTCATCGGTAAGCAGTTCATGCGCCGGCGCGAGAAGGCGCACCTGTCCCGCGACGAGCACGAGGCCTCGATCAGCTACCGCGAGGCCCAGCTTCACGTTCTGTTCGATCATCAACAGCGTGATGCCCGTCGCGCGCGTCCGCGCGATCGATTCGAACAGAAGTGCCGCGTTGCGCGGCGAGAGGCCCGCTGAAGGCTCGTCCAGCACCAGCAGCGAAGGCGTCTGCATCAGCGCGGACGCGATCGCCACCATCTGGCGCTGGCCGCCGCTCAACAAGCCGGCGCTCACCGAAAGCCGGTCGCGGATCTCCGGAAAGAGCTGCAGAACGTAATCGAGACGATCGCGCCACGCGGATGCCTCCATGCGCGGATGCAGAAACTCCCAGCCGAGCCGCAGATTGTCGCCGACGGTGAGATTCGCGAAGACGTTGCGCTCCTGCGGCACATACGCGAGCCCGAGACGTGAGCGCGCGAGCGCATTCAACGCTTCGACGGGCTTGCCATCCAGCGCGATCGATCCGCGTGACAGCGTCAGAAGCCCGACCACCGCCTTGAGGAGCGTCGACTTGCCCGAGCCGTTCGGCCCGACGACAGTGAGCGCGCCGCCCTGCTCCAGCTCGATATCCACGCCATGAAGAATGTCCTTCCCGGCGTAACCTGCATGTACGCGTCGCAGTGACAGCGCCGCGCTCATGCCGGCGCTCCGAGCCAGGCTTCCTGCACGCGCGCATCGGCGGTGACGGCGTCGAACGTGCCTTGTGTCAACACGCGGCCTTCGGCGAGCACATAAACGTGATCGCACAGCGCCGCCATCAATTCCATGTTGTGCTCGACGATGCCGAAAGTCATGCCTTCGTTGCGCAGTTCGAGAATGAACTCACCGAGTTCGCCGATGAGCGAGGGATTGACGCCAGCGGCGGGTTCGTCGAGCAACATGATGGCCGGTTCGAGCATCAGCGCGCGGCACAGTTCCAGCAGTTTCTTCTGTCCGCCCGACAGGACGCCCGCCGGTTCGTCGGCCAAATGCGTCAGGCGCACGCGCGCGAGCAGCGACAGCGCCTGTTCCGCTGCCAGCTCCTCGGCGCGCTGCACACTGCGTCGCGAGAACAGTGCGCCCACAAACTTTTCGCCGCGCTGCGCGGGCGCGGCAAGCAACAGATTCTCCATCACGGAGAGGCTATCCAATTCGCGTGACAGCTGAAAGGTGCGCCCGATGCCCGCATGCGCGCGCGCATGTACCGCGAGCCGCGTGATGTCGCGCCCGTGGAGCATCACTGTGCCGCGCTGCGGGCGCAACGTGCCCGCTAGCACATTGAAGAGACTCGACTTGCCCGCGCCGTTTGGCCCGACCAGCCCGGTGATCTGACCGGCACGCAGACTGAGCGATGCGTCGTCGAGGGCGTGCACGCCACCGAAAGAGACGCTGACATGCTCCGCATGTCAACACGATGTCGTCGTTCATCTGAGCGTGTCGACCAGTTGATTCGTGCCGTTCTTGATGACGAAGTGCCCGTACTCGCGGTTGAGCTGATCGCCGGTCGGCGTGAAACGGAAACTCGACCCCGCGCCGCTGTATGCGATCGCCTGCTTCGCGCGCAGCGCCTTGAGGCCATCGACCGGATTCTCGACCGCTTTGGGATTCGGCCCCGTGCCGTTGACGACCGGCAAAATGGACTTCGCGAACACGGCGGGGTCAGCGCTGCCCGCGCGTTCGATCGCGAGCGCCAGCACCGAAATCTCGTCCCACACGTTGGACGGAAAGATCGCAAGCGTGCTCGCCGGAATGCCCGCCTGCTGCGCGAAGGTCTTGTACGCGGTCGAACTCGCGGGCGGAATCGACTGAATATGATGAATGCCCTCGGCCACGCTCTTGCCGACGTTCTTGATGAACGCGCCTTCCGCATCCGCCGCAGACGAATTCGCATAGATACGCGTATCGCTGAAGCCGCTGCGATAGACTTCGCGAGCGAGCGCCGACAGGTCCGGCAGATAGCTCGGCAGAAACACGGCATCGGGCTTCCTGCCGAACACCTTCTCCACTTCCGCGCGATATGAAGCCTGATTCGGGTTGTAATACACGACGTCGAGAATCTTGCCGCCGCCCTTTGTGAAGGTATCGACGAACGGGTTCACCATGCTCAGCGTGAATGGCGTCTGCAGCGCGAGCACCGACGCCGTATGCGCGCCATCCTTCAGCGCGGCGCGCGCAAATACCGTGCCCCAGTCGGTGCCACGCGCCTGGAAGCGCCACACGAGGCCCTTGTTGTCGCCTTGCGTGACTTCGTCGCCGGAGCCGGTCACGAACAGCGGCACACCCTTTTCGATGGTGAGCGGCTTGATCGCCATCGCAACCGCGCTGCTCCACACGCCTGTGATGGCCACCACCTTCGACACGTCGAGCAGCTTGCGCGCGGCCGCGACGCCCGCGGTCGGATTGCTTTCGTCGTCTTCGACGAGGATCTCGATCTTGCGGCCGCCCAGCACACCGCCGCCCTCATTGTTGATGAAGTCCGCAGCCTTTTTCGCGGCGCTGACCATGCCTTCGCCATACGCGCCTCCCGCGCCGGTGAGCGGCGCGAGAAGCCCGATGCGGATAGGACCACGGTCCTGTGAAAATGCGAGACGCGGAGCGGCAAGCGCGGCGAACGCGGCGCTCGCCACGCCCAGAAATGCACGGCGATCGAAGGAGGAATCGGACATGACGAACGGTGAAAAGAAGCGGTTAGGCCGGATGCACGGCAGTCGGGTCTTCGCCGATCTGCAGCGCCTGATTGAAACGGTTGAAGAAGCCGCACAGCGCTATGCGCAAGGTCAGTTCGACGATCTGCGCCTCGCTGAAGTGCTCGCGCAGACGCTCGAATACATGGTCGCGAATGCGCTGCGGCGCGTTGGTCACCGCGATCGCGTATTCCACCACCAGCTTGTCGATGGCATCCAGTTCCGGATGATCCTGATAGTCGAGCAACGAGCGTGCGCCCGCCTCGCTCACGCCTTCGATGGCGAGACGCGGAGCGTGATTGCTCACGCAGTACTCGCAATCGTTCAGCAGCGAGACCACGACGATCGCCATTTCGATGTAGCGGTACGGCACAGCATTTCGCGTCTTCAGTTCAAGCAGCATGCGCGGCAAATGCTCGACCGCGGGCCCTACGTGCGAGAGCACGGAGAACTGATCGGCAAAGTGCGCCCCGTTACCGGTAAACGCATCGAAGAGTTCACGCAGTCCGGAGGACAGGGCGGAGGGATCGGGTTCGCTGACGCGGGGCATATGGGGTTCTGCCGTGAAAGGAGGTTGGTGAAGCGTTCGTTTTCAGTGTGCGCCGGATTCGACGCGGAAGCTCGCGCCCACGTGCGGCGCTTCGAGATACGCACCCTGCCCGAGCAACTTCTCGCGCAACGTGCCTTCTTCATAGGCGGTTTTGTATGCACCGCGCCGCTGCAGTTCGGGCACGAGGTAATCCACGACATCGTGGAACGTGCGTGGAGACTCGACCCACGCGAGATTGAAGCCGTCGATGCCGGTTTCCTCCACGAGCGACTGCAATTCGTCCGCGACCTGCGCGGCATCGCCGACGACTACCGCACCGCGTCCGCCGATCGTCACGAACTCGACCGCGTCACGCACCGTCCATTCGCGATCCGGATCGAGCTTGCTGAACGACGCGAGCGCGGACTGGCCAGCATCCGTATCGACATAGTGCAGCGTATCCTCGAGCTTGTAACGCGACAGATCGATTCCCATCCAGCCCGAAAGCAGCGCCAGCGCGCCCTCATAGCTCGCGCGTTGACGGTAGGCTTCGTAACGCGCCTGCGCGCGTTCCGCCGTTTCGTCGACGATTACGGTACACATCGCGAACAGCAACGCGCTGCCGGGCGCGCGTCCCGCATCCGCGAGTGCCGTGCGGATCGCCTGTGCTGACTTGCGAAGACCGTTGCGCGTGGGCGCGCCAACGAAGATACATTCCGCGTGCTTCGCGGCGAACTGCGTACCGCGCGTGGAGCCGCCGGCCTGAAACAGCAAAGGCGTGCGCTGCGGCGACGGCTCGCACTGGAAGATGCCTTCGCTCTGGAAATAGCGGCCGTTGTGCACGATCGGGCGAACCTGTTCCGGGTCGGCGTAGATGCCTCGCGCCGTGTCCCGCTTCACCGCCCCGTCCTCCCAACTCCCCTCCCACAGCTTGTAGCAAACTTCCAGGAACTCGTCGGCGCGATCGTAGCGTTCGTCGTGCGCGCGCAGTTGCGTCTGGCCGAGACTGCGGGCACCACTTTGCAGATACGACGTAACGATGTTCCAGGCGACACGTCCTTTCGTAAGATGATCGAGCGTCGTGAAACGTCGTGCAAGCAGATAGGGAGCTTCATAGGCGACCGAAACCGTCACGCCAAAGCCGAGGGACTTCGTGGCGTGCGCCATCAGCGGAATGAGCGGGACGGGATCGTTCATCGGTACCTGCGCGGCGTTGCGTACAGCGGCTGCGGCGCTGTCGCCGAAAACGTCGTAGATGCCGGTCACGTCGCCAAGGAAAAGTCCGTCGAACAATCCGCGTTCCAGCACTTTTGCGAGTTCGACCCAGTAGCCGGTATCGAGGTAGCCAATTGAATTGTCGGTGGGTCCGGTCCACTGTCCGGGTGCGAGATGCCCGACACAATTCATCATGAAAGCATTCAGACGGATCTGGCGAGGCATGGCTGACAAGGGCCGGCGAGTGAAACAGCCGATTGTATTGCCCGCTTTTTACCAGGAGAACGACGCTCTATTCATTTGCTTATCGAGCATTTCATCAAAAGCAACGTACGATTTCGCATATAAAATCTGCATCGTCGCAATTCCGTGCCCAGCGTTTCGAGATTCATGCCAAGCACACGGCCATGCGCGGCAAACGCGCGGTCTTTATGTAGTTGGAGAGGCGATTTCTACCGCAGTGCCTTACTGCGACACTGCCCGCCGAGACGCCGGATTGCGCGCGAAGCGCCGCCTCCACGCCCAGCAGATTCGACGCCACGTATGCTTCGCGCCAACGCATGCTTCGCGCCAACGCATGCGCGCCGCGTCGAGCGCAGCGATGGCCAGCCGTCCGAAGATGCTGGGCTGTACGTACGGGCCGCAGCCAGGCGGCTGTCAGCCAGCAGATGCAGCCGCTCGAGACGCTCGTGGGCGTGCCGCTCTTTCGCAAGAACCCGCGCTGGCGAAGCTGCGCGCATCGGCCGCAGCCACGGAGGTGCGCAGAAGTTCGAGATCCAGATTTTTCATGGCAGCCATGTCGCGCCAGATGCGCGCGTGCGTGTGAGCGGCGGCATCGGTCCTTCATCGCACCAACGTTTCCAGCCCCTCCAGCAGGATCCTGCGCAACACCGAGTGGCCCATGTCCTCGCGCCGGCGCGGACGCGCGCCGCCCACTTCGAAAATGCGGCTGGCAGGTCGTGTCCTCGCGCCGCCGGCAGGTTCCAGCAAGACGATCCGGTCGGCCAGATGGAGCGCCTCGTCGATATCGTGCGTGACGACGAGCGCGGCCGTGCGATGGGCGTCCACGATAGCGAGCAGCAGATCCTGAAGGCGCATGCGCGTCATCGCGTCGACGGCGCTGAACGGCTCGTCGAGCAACAGCAGTTGCGGCTGCGTGAACAACCCGCGCGCAATCGCCACGCGCTGGGCCATGCCGCCCGAGAGATGCTTGGGCCAAAGCGCGCCGTCTTCGTCCCGCAAGCCGACCTCCTCGAGCAGCGACCTCGCGCGGTCAAGCGCGTCGCCGCGAGCGCGCTGCGGAAAGCACACGTTATCGGCCACGCGCAGCCATGGCAGCAGGCGCGGCTCCTGAAAGATCACGCCCGCGAGCGGCGACGGCCCGCGCTGCACTTCGCCGTTGTACGAAACGGTGCCCGCGTAGTCGCGATCCAGCCCCGCCGCAATGCGCAGCAACGTACTCTTGCCGCAGCCGCTCGGGCCGAGCAGAGCCACGATCTCGCCGGGCGCGATCGTGAGGCGCAGGCTGTCGAGAATCGGCCGCTCGCCGTAGTGCTTTACGCGAATGTCGATATCGACGAGGGGCGCATACGGGCGCGGCTCGCGCGCCGTGCTGGTCAACGAAGCCGCCATCATGTGCGCACGCCCTCGACACTCGTATCGCGCCAGGCGAGCACGTGCGCCTCAAGCGTCTTCATCGCGCTGTCGGTCAGCTTGCCGAGCAATCCGAGCAGGATGATGGCGCCAAATACGATATCGGGCCGGCCCGTCTCGCGGCCGTCGCTCAGGAGATAGCCGAGCCCGCGCGTGGCGGCGATCAGTTCGGCCGCGACGACGAACATCCAGGAGACCGCCAGCCCCGTGCGCAGGCCGGTGAAGATATGCGGCAGCGCAGCCGGGAGCAAGATGCGCACGAACAAGCGCCACGAAGACAGCCGATAGACCGTGCCCAGCTCGACGAGCTTGCGATCGACGTTTCGGACTCCCGATAGCACGCTCAAATGCACCGGAAAGAACGCACCAATCGCCACGAGCGTGATTTTTGGCGCTTCGTCGATGCCCATCCACAGCAGCAGCACGGGCACCCACGCGAGCGAAGGAATCGCGCGCAACGCCTGAAAACTCGGATCGAGCAGCGCATCGAGCCGGCGGCTCAGGCCCATCGCCGCGCCGACCACCACCGCGAGCAGCGCGCCGCAAGCGAACCCGGCCGCCACGCGCGCCGTGCTCTGCACGATGTGCTTGAGCAGGGTTGCGCCGCCGAGCTGCCAGAGCGCCTGCGCGATCTCCGAAGGCGCGGGCACGAGATTGTCCGGCAGCACCTGCGCACGCACGAGAACTTCCACGACAAGCAGGAAGGCGACCGGCAGCAGCACGCCCGCAACGCGCCAGGCGCGCGGCGCACGCTCTTGCGGGGCACTCGAATCCCGCACTGGAGCGCTGGTGCGTTGCGTGTCGCCATACGCGGGAACCTCAGTCCTTCGACCCGCCGTAACCTCGCTGGACTGTGCCAGTAAACGTGCGGCGGCTTCTTCGACTGCCATGTCAGCCTGCCTGGTTATTGACGCTGCGCCGATGCCAGCGCCGGCTGCGCCGCCTGCGCGTCGATCAGCGACTCGATCACGTGGTTCAGATCGGTGCCCGGCTTGACCAGTTGCTCCTGGACCAGGATCGGCGCGGCGGCTTCCAGCGCCTTGATCTGTTCCGCACCCGGTTGCGGGTGGCTGAAGTCGTTGCGGCTCAGCTGCAGCTTCGCGACCGCGAGCGACACCTTCGAGTCTTCGGAAACGATTTGCGCCGCCTCGTCGGGGTGCGCGCCGATCCACTCCCGCGCGCGCTCATAGACCTTCAGCACGCGCGTGACGGTGTCCGGGTATTGTTTCAGGAACGCTTCGCGCACGTTCAGGAAGCCCCACGTATTGAAGTTGACGTTGCGGTACAGCAGGCGTGCGCCGTTATCGACTTCCGCGGCGGCCATGTGGGGATCGAGCCCAGCCCACGCATCGACCTGACCGTTGATCAGTGCCGTGCGGCCATCCGGATGCTGGAGATTGACGATCTCGACGTCATCCTTCGTCAGGCCCACCGTGTGCAGCGCGCGCAGCGTGAAGAGGTAAGGGTCGGTGCCCTTCGTGGCGGCAATCTTCTTGCCCTTCAGGTCGGCGAGCGACTTCAGCGGCGAATCCTTGCGCACGACCAGCGCCGTCCACTCCGGGCGCGAGAAGATATACACGGTCTTGATCGGATTGCCGTTCGCCTTGCCGAGCACGGCCGCGAGGCCGG
>Ga0335083_10006431_pt1 | contig 14653 bp, 13 predicted proteins | sample Lox_Sample_42_FD_206716 | JGI IMG/M metagenome (GOLD analysis project Ga0335083, IMG submission 206716) | Soil microbial communities from Loxahatchee National Wildlife Refuge, Florida, United States - Lox_Sample_4.2 | ecosystem: Environmental > Terrestrial > Soil > Wetlands | place: USA...
TGGGGAGAATCGGGGCTGTCGGGAGCGGTGTCGTAACTGGGGGGCGCAGGAGCCAGCAGATCAAGCAGGCGTTCGCCAACGCGCCGTTTGGCTTCCTCCTCAACGTTCTTTCGCTCGCGCTCCGTGACCAGCGTGATGGCATTTTCAACCAATTCTCGCACCATGCTTTCGACATCGCGCCCGTAGTAGCCAACCTCGGTGTACTTGGTGGCTTCGACTTTAATGAACGGCGCACCGGTCAACTTGGCCAGGCGGCGGGCGATCTCCGTTTTGCCGACGCCCGTGGGTCCAATCATCAAAATATTTTTGGGCGCAACTTCGGCCTTCATATCGTCTGGCAGTTGCTGCCGCCGCCAGCGATTGCGAATCGCGATGGCTACGGCGCGCTTGGCATCGGCCTGCCCGACAATGTGCCGATCCAACTCAGCAACTATTTGGCGTGGGGTGAGTTCTTGCATGGGGAAGCAGGTCTCGTCAAATCGAAACGGCAACGGAACAGGCTTAGGATTGAAATCGATTCAGTTCTCGCCGGCGAATTCCTCAACGTTGATGTTCATGTTCGTGTAAATGTCGATCCCCGCGGCAATTTCCAACGCCTTGCGAACGATTTCCCCGGCCCCCAACGTCGAATTGGCCACCAACGCCCGGGCCGCCGCCACGGCGTAAGAACCGCCCGAGCCAATCCCCAGTACGCCATCGGTGGGTTGAATCACATCCCCGGTCCCGGTGACCAGCAGGGTATGCTTGGAATCGACCACGGCCAACAGTGCTTCCAGCCGTCGCAACACCCGATCGGTGCGCCATTCCTTGGCCAGCTCGGTAGCGGCGCGGGGCACGTTGGATGGAAAATCTTTCAGCTTGGCTTCAAATCGTTCCAACAGGGCGAAGGCGTCGGCGCTGGAACCGGCGAAACCGCAAATGACTTTTCCTTCGGCCAGGCGTCGAATTTTGACCGCGTCGGCCTTCATCACGGCGGTGCCCAACGTCACTTGACCATCGCCGCCGATGGCCACTTTGCCCTGATGCCGCACGGTGAGAATGGTCGTGGAGCGGATTTTCATGGCGTAGCAGGAAGGCAGCTAGGAGTGCGGAGCTAAAAAACTTTTTCTGTGCGAACGTTCAGACTAACGGAAATCAGTATGGCCCAAAAAACGCTCGTCTGCCAGGGGGAGGAGCCGCAACGTATAATTCCGCAGTTACCCAAAAGCCTTGCCACCAGCATCGCGCAGCCACCGTTGATTGCATGCCGCAAACCACGACATATCATATTCCCGCGCTCGATTGTCCCGACGAACTGGCGCTCATTCAGCGCAGTTTGCGCGGCACGCCCGGCATTGCGCAAATTGTTCCCGATTATTTGTCCCGCAATTTACATGTCGAGTACGATCCAGCAAAAACAAAACCGGCTTCCATTCAACAAGCCATCGAAGCAGCGGGATTTCCCGCGCAGATCGCGCTTCCGGTCACCTCCGTGCAACTTCAGGCTGCAGGGGAAAGCGGGTCGAGCAGGATGCCCCGCCCGATGATCGCCAGCGGTTTGCTGCTGCTGGCAGCCACGGCGGCGCGTGTGCTCGCTGGAAGTACGACTTTTCCCGTGGTTGCGCTGACCATTGCGGCGACGATCGTGGCAGGAATTCCGGTGGCCGCGGCAGCTTGGCGGGCCGTGCGGTTGCGCGGGCTGGACATGAATGTACTTATGACTGTTGCCGCCACCGGGGCCATTGCCATTGGAGACTATTTCGAAGCCGCGACGGCGATGTTTTTATTCGCCGTGTCGTTGTGGCTGGAACGATTGAGCTTATCGCGTGCCCAACGTGCGATCCGTTCGTTGGTGGAACTGGCGCCCAATGTTGCGCATCGATTATTGAATCACGGCACGTCAGCGGAGAGTGTCGCCGATGTGAATCCGGTGGATTTGACCATCGGCGAGCAAGTGCTGGTGCGTCCCGGCGAGCGTATTCCGACCGATGGCGATGTGTTGACGGGTGAATCGGCGGTTAACCAAGCGCCGATCACCGGCGAGAGCGTTCCGGTTGAAAAGCGCCCCGGCGAAAAAGTGTTTGCCGGCACGCTCAACGGAGAAGGGGCGCTGGTGTTGGCAGTCACCCGCACTGCCGAAAACAGTACGCTGGCTCACATTGCGCGGCTGGTGAACGAAGCCCGAGCCACCCGTTCGCCCACGGAACGTTTTGTCGATGCATTTGCCCGCCGTTACACGCCAGTGGTCATCGCACTGGCGCTGGCGATGATGATGATGCCGCCGCTGTTGGCAGTGGCCGGAGTCCACTGGGCTTCAGCCGTCGGAACTTTCGATTGGATTCAGCGCGGGCTGGTGCTGTTGGTGATTGCCTGCCCGTGCGCTTTGGTGATTTCGACGCCGGTCACGATTGTGAGCGGACTGCATCAGGCTGCACATGCAGGCATTTTGGTGAAAGGGGGAGAATTTTTGGAGAAGGCTGCGGGCATCAGGTGCGTGGCGCTGGACAAAACGGGGACCATCACCACCGGCAGCATGAAGGTAGTGGGCGTGGAGGCATTCAACGGCCGATCGAGTGAAGAAGTTATAAAACTTGCGGCGGCGCTGGAGCGAGACAGCGAGCATCCGCTGGCACGAGCGATTAGTGCGGCAGCCGTTGAAAGCGGGTTTGCGTCTTTTACCGCTACATCGGTAACGGCCCTGCGTGGACTCGGAGTGCGCGGGGAAATCAGCGGCAATTCGTATTTTTTGGGAAACGCCAGAATATTCGCTGGCTCGGAATTCCAATTGTCGAACGAAGATGCCGCTCGACTTAAGGAATTCGACGTGTCGGCGGCCACCATGGCATGGATTGGCACTTTCGACCGATTGCTGGGCGTGATTCGGCTGGCCGATCAGCCGCGGCAAGGCGTTGCCGAAGCCATTGCACAACTCCGCGGCCAGGGAGTCGAGCGGATTGTTATGCTTACGGGCGACAATACAACGGTAGCCAAGGCGATAGCGCGCGAGATTGGCATCGAAGAGGTTCACGCTGATTTGCTGCCCCAGGATAAAATCGAGCGGGTGAAAACGCTGGCTGGGAAGGGCGGCTTAGCGATGGTGGGCGACGGCGTCAATGATGCGCCGGCACTCGCTGCCGCCGATGTGGGAATTGCGCTGGGTGGACAATCGAGCGATACCGCCCTGGAAACGGCCGACGTCGTGGTGATGAATCCGGATTTATCAAAGGTCGCCGATTTGATTCGCCTTAGCCGGCGCTGCCGTAGAATACTCCAGCAAAACATCGGTTTTGCTTTGGCGACCAAATTGGGAGTGATGATTCTGGCCGCATTTGGCGACGCCAACATGTGGATGGCCGTTGCGGCCGACGTGGGAGCAAGCATGCTGGTGATTGCCAACAGCCTGCGGATCATCAAATGGCAGAAGCCGCTGTGATGATTGAAGAGTGCATCATGCGGCGACGCGGCCGGTTTGCATAGTTTTCAATTCCACGGTAATCGGTCCGTGGAGCGCGGCTTCTAAATCGGTCATGGCGCGGGCAGCTACGATGCCGTCGACAACTCTGTGATCGCACAGCAGCGTAACCAAGGTGTGGCCACTTTCATCCAGCGGACCGTAGGTGAGGCTGGACGTTAAGCAAGTTTGGTGCATGCGATTCAGCACTCCTTGCCCTGCGAGCGTGCTCATGGTGAACGTGCCTAATCGCCTGGCACGTTTGCCGCCGGCGAAGTTCATATTCCACCAGTAGAGAAAACGACGCAGCGGCATGGGCAGTCGGCTTAACAATACGTGCCGACGGAACACGGCTTCGACGGGCTCATTTTGGTAAGCGTCCAGAGCGTCTTGCAAGTCGGCCAACGACCTGTTCTCCGGCCTTACTAAGCTGCCCCAGCAGATGCGATCTTCCCCCAAATATTTCCGATTAACGACGACCATGGCCGTGCTATGCGACTCTTCCATAAGGTGCGGCCAAGGCCAGCGAATGTAGGCTTGCCGCAAGGGGCTATGCTGTTTCACGGCGATGGCATAGGCCTTTACAAAAATGACGGCCCAAGAAATTCGTCGGTTTGCTGATTTCCGCAGTTGAGCAACATTGGCCAAGTCAAACGCTTTTTCGATCGGATACAAGGGCACATGGCGCGCGAAAAACAGACCATCCAGCACTAAGCGGCGGTTGATGGAAATCGGCACCCATTTCCGGCCGAAGGCGCCGGACGCTGAGACGGCACCTTCAGACTCAGTCTTAGGGCCAGAATGATCAATCAGCTGATTCATAGTGAACCGTGTTTAACATGAAGCGGGAAAATCGGGCAAGATCGGTTGCAGATCACCACTAGAAACCGGCCGTTTTGATCGCTATGCTCGCAAGCATGGATGAGAAATCAACGCTTCCGCGCAGTCCTGAATTGATGACAGCCGGCGACACGGGCTTGCTAGTTGTAGACGTGCAGCAAAAGCTGATCGGCCTGATCGATGGACACGCGCAGATCGTGTGGAACATCCGCCGACTGATCGATGGAGCGAAACTGTTGGGATTGCCGATTTTTGCAACCGAGCAATATCCGCAGGGTTTGGGTCCTACAGCAGCGGAGTTGGCGTCAGGGTTGGATCATGTGTTCGATAAAACGGCATTTAGCTGCGGCGGCTGTCCCGCATTGTGCCGCGAATTGGAAAAGGCAGGGAAGCGCAAGTGGATGGTGTGCGGGATCGAGGCGCACGTTTGCATTCAGCAAACGGTGCTGGATTTGCTGGCCGAGGGATTTAGTGTTTACGTGGCGGCTGACGCTGTGGGTTCGCGATCACGGTTCGATTACGAAATTGCCTTGCGACGGCTGGAAGCGGCCGGCGCTACGTTGACGACGGTCGAAGCGGCGCTGTTCGAATGGTGTCAAGATTCCAAAGCGCCGCAGTTCAAACAAATCAGCAAAATGGTGCAAGAAAAGCCGCCTACGTAAGGCAGGCAGCCAATTGAGGTTTTGCAGTGGCTTAACATTGAGGAGTTATTTCATGAGCACGCCGGTCCCGACTAAAGACACCTTTCGCGAGATGTATGCCCAGGCGGCGCCGTGGGATATTGGCCGCCCGCAACAGCCCTTTGTGCAGGCGGCTGGGGAAATTCAAGGATTGGTTTTGGATGCCGGCTGCGGCACGGGCGACACGGCCCTGTTTTTTGCCGAGCGTGGCTGCACGGTCACCGGCGTCGATTTTTTGGAGGAGCCGATACAGCGAGCCAAGCAAAAAGCTGCTCAGCGCAAAATTCAGGCCACATTTTTGGTGCATGATGCGTTAAAATTAAGCGCGCTGGGTCAGCAGTTCGACAACGCCATCGACAGCGGTCTATTCCACGTATTTTCAGACGATGATCGTAAACGCTACGTCGCCGAATTGGCCGCCGTTTTGAAGCCCGGCGGAAAATATTTCGTGATGTGCTTTAGCGACAAAGAACCGGGAACGGAAGGGCCGCGGCGTGTTTCGAAAGCAGAAATCGGGGCCGCTTTTACTCACGGCTGGAAAATTGAATCGATCGAGGCGGTTCACTTCGAAATTTCTGCCACGTTGCCGCGGCACATGCAATTCAGCCCCGGCGGTCCGCAGGCCTGGTTCGCGAAAATTCGCCGCGAAAAATAAGCGGTTATTCCTGGGCGTGCAGCAACGTCAGCCGCAGCAAGTTGAGCGCCTGCTTGCCGCCGCGGGTTTTGAGAATTTCGGGATGGCCGGCGTAGGGGGACGATTTCGCGCTTACTTTGTGCGGGCCGGCCACGGCAAAATATAACAGCGGCGGCTCGGCGGCCTGCGGACCGACCGTGGGCAACTGACCGAGGGCCAGACCGTAATCGGCGCCCAGTTTTTCGCGACAAGCCTGGGCCATTTCGCGGACCATTCGTTCTGCTTCTTGCGGCGATGAAGCTGGCGAAGGCTGGATTCCCAATAGTGAAGTTAACGCCGCGGAATTTCGCACGACCACGCCGCCTAAAAAATGCTCGGCGCTAGCGGGCACTTCGGCCAGCCAATGTGAGATCATGCCGCCGGAGCCCCATTCGGCGGTGGCCAAAGTTTTACGTTGAGCATGGAGCAGTCGCATCACGGCGTGTTCGAGTTCATCGTCGCCTTCGCCAAACACCAAATCGCCCAGGCACTCGTGAATGGTAGCGATAGTCGGTTTCATGACCCGATAACAATCTTCCGCCGTGTTGCCGGCAGTGGTAATGCGGAGTGTGATGGTTGCGCCATGGACGGTGATGCCGACCTGCGGCTCGCGGCCTCGGCGGATTAAATCGGGCAGCATGGCTTCCAAATCGCTTTCGCCCACGCCGAAACATTTGATTTGCTTGTGGCGAATGACACGCGGCGAACCAAGCAAGGCCGAAATTGCGGGGGCGACGGTTTGGTCCCACATTTCGCGCATTTCGGCCGGGACGCCGGGCAGTGCAAAAATGCGAGTTGATTTACGATTGGGCCCTGGCAGTTCGAGGTCGATGCCAGGCGCCGTGCCGGCAGGGTTTGGAATCACTCGACTACCCCGAGGAAACATGGCCTGCACTTTATTTCGCTCCGGCATGGGCCGTTTGCGGCGGGCAAACAAACTTTCGATGTACGCCAGCGCGTCCGGATCAAGAACCAATTCCACGCCGGCGGCGGCGGCCAGGGCATCGCGGGTGAGATCATCGGCCGTTGGTCCCAAGCCGCCGGTGGCAACGACAATGTCGACACGCTGGGCAGCTTGACGAAACACCTGCACGTTAGCGTCGAGATTATCGGCAACGGTGGTGTGATACAGCACGCTGACGCCCAACTCGCCTAGCCGAGTGCTGAGCCACTGGCTGTTGGTATCGAGCCGCTGGCCGCTGGTGAGTTCGTCGCCTATGGAAATGACTTCGGCGTGCATTGGTAATTAGCAATTAGCAATTAGCAATGAGCAATGAGCAATGAGCAATTAGCGATTAGCTGTGAGGCTGGTTCAGTGCTTTTTCGACGATGGATTTGATTTCATCTGAAAGCGGCAATTGAAGCGCCGCTTGATGCCCACGTGCGGACATTTTTTTCCAGGTTTTACGGACGATGTCGATGAGTTTGGCCTCGTCGTGTTGACGCGAAAATTCGGCGAAGTAGTTTTCCAAGAACACGAGACAGACCACGTCTTCCAAAAGTTGAGCTTCGGGATCGAGTTTGAGCCGTTCCTTACGGACCAGCGATTGGACGCGACCGATGGTCGATTCATCGTAGCCGACCGCGTGCAAGATTTCGCCCAGCTTTTCGGCGTGCATTCGCTGGCAGGCGCTTCGCCAGCGATGGTAGCCGGCGCGATCCAGCGGATAATGGTTGCGCGGAATGGTCCAGCGGCAAATGTGTTGGCCGCGGGCGGCCAAACGGAGTGCTTCGGAAGCGTCGGGCGAGAGCCGATTGAGCCAACCGGTCATTCGCTGAGAGTAGAGCAGTTCCTTGGGCTGCTCGCGGCTTTGAAACATTTCGCGATTGGGATCGGCGGCGTTGGCGGCGTCGATGCGGGCAATCGCGGTGGTGAATAGTTCGGAATAGGGCATTGGAAATGGGGTTGCGCTTCAGTGCTAAACCGCAAGCGGTTTGGGTTACGTTTTTGGCGCCGTCGCACCGGGGCCGATTAAGCGGCTGGGGGGGCGGCCGACCAGCACGCTGCACATGCCGCCGCGTTGGGCGACGTTGACCACTTGCTTTTGCGAAGCGCGGCCCAACAGTGCCAGCCCATATTTCGTGGCTGCAAAGCCCATCACGGTGTAAAACGGTTCCACGTGAACCGTGCCATCGTCGCCGAGGAACGGAAACTCGCCTACGGGAATGGCTGCCAACCGTTGGACGACCCAATCGCCTGCGGCGAGCGCCTTTTCGATGGCCTGCTCCCATTCATGCGCTTCCAGCAAGTGCCCCAGCAGGACGCGGTCGCCGCCGTAGCTGCGATTGGGTTTAAGCACCAGCATGTCTTGATGATTGCGGGCGAACTTCAACAAATCGCCGGTTTCGCCGTCTGGAAGCGTGGTGCGGCGATCGTACAACAGCCGTGTCCAGGCCACGTGGCGGCGAAAAACTTGCCGTTCGTCCGCGTTGAAGTACCGGCGGGCGAGTGTGGGCTCGGTGAGAATTTCCCACGTGCTTTTGTGGTCGAAATCGCCGGCCAAGGAGGAAATCATGCGGTTTTCGCGAAACAGCTTGCGCATCGGCTCCACGTTCACGCCTTCGTCACGGGACAAGGCAATGAGATCGCGGACTTCGTAATCGCGGTATGCCACGTCGATCGACGAGCCTTCGTACATGACTTCATCGCCTTCGATGTACAGTTCCGCCGGATCGGCGTGTAGAATTTTCAGCCCGTGGCGATGCAAATAATACTCGGCCAGAGCGGTCTGTTCGTCGATTCCGCTGCCGGCGTACTTCGGCTCGACGAAGCAGACATGTTGCCCGGGGCGGCCAATGGCTTCCAGATGATCCAGCAAGTCTTGAATGAACAGCTCGCGCAGATCGGGGCCAGGCTCCAGTTGTAACGTGGGATCGAACCGCTGCAGCACCGGCACGACGAAATCGGCAATCAAGCGATCGCAGGTGGGAGCGAGATGAATGCCGCCCACGCCCGACAGATTAGGCTCGATGAACCGGAGCGAATCTTTCCACATGGGGCTGGTGAATTCAATTACCCCGTCGAGCCTGCCGAAAACCGGATTGTTGTCGCGCTGGCTGGGGCCCCAACTGTCGTGCAGCCAGGCTTCCTCATCTTCCGACAGAGGAACAATGCGGCGCACTTCGGCATCAGCCAGATACATTTCCGGTAACCGCTTCAAAGCGTTGAGCAATGTGAGCGACACGAAGTGGAGATAGGCCGCCTGGTCGGGCATGACGGCGCTGGGGCGCAACAGCACGCGGATGGTTTCCACCTGGCCGTCGCGCTCGTAGATCATGCTGCGGCGGCGGGCCTCTTCATGAACGCGGGTCATTAAGTCGGCCAGTTCTTGCTGCGAAAGCGCGTAGAAGACCTTGCGCACTCGGCTGTCGAGGCTTAAACCACTGAGGCCCAGTTCTTCCAGCGGCGTTAACGTGGCGAGGCTCCTGAAAAGGTCGGAAGCTTGAATTATTTGTGCGATTGATAAAACTTGTTGGCGGCGGCGAGCGATGCGCCGTGGGGAAACTTGCAACCTTGCTTAGCGAGAAGTTGCTCCAGGGCGGAAAGCACCAGCAGCACGTTGTTGGGGCGGGCGCCGTAGCCCATCAGTCCGATGCGCCAAACTTTGCCTTTGAAAGCACCCAGGCCGCCGCCGATTTCGATGCCGAAGCGCTCCAGCAATCCGCGGCGAACGGCGACATCGTCCACGCCTGCGGGGATTTTCACGGCGTTGAGCATCGGCAGTTGATGGCCTTCCTGAGCGGAATAGCCGATGCCAATGGCGGCCAGGCCAGCTTTCAGCGCAGCGTGATTCCGGGCATGGCGCGCCCAGCAGTTTTCCAAGCCTTCTTCGAGAATGATCTGAACGGCCTCGTAGAGACCATAAGTCATGTTAATGGGTGCTGTGTGATGATAGACCCGCTCTTGGCCCCAGTATTGCGAAAGCAGGGTCACGTCGAGATACCAGCTTTGTACTTTCGTTTTGCGGGCGCGGATTTTTTCCATCGCCAGCGGTCCGAAGGTTATGGGCGCCAAACCCGGCGGGCAACTCAGACATTTTTGCGTGCCGGAGTAGACGACATCGAGCTGCCAGCGATCGGTTTCGACGGGAATGCCCCCCAGGGCGGTGACAGCATCGACGAGCAATAGCGCGCCGGCATCGTGAACGAGGCGGCTGATTTCTTCCAGGGGTTGGCGAGCGCCGGTGGAAGTTTCGGCCATGACGATGCCCACGATTTTGGGTTTGGATTTGGCGAGCGCGTCTTTCAGATCGGCGGGAGAAAACACTTCGCCCCAGGAGCGCTCCACTTTGACGACGTTGGCGCCGGCGCGCTGAGCCACATCGGCCATGCGGCCGCCAAACACGCCGTTGATGCAAACGAGCATCGAATCGCCGGGCTCGACGACATTGACCACGGCCGTTTCCATACCGGCGGAACCCGTGCCGCTGATGGCCAGGGTCATTTCGTTTTTGGTGCGGAACACTTCACGCAGCATCTCCTGCATGCGGTTCATCAGCTCCAAATAGTACGGATCTAAATGGCCGACAGTGGGCTTGGCCATCGCTGCCAACACGCGGGGATGAATGTCGCTGGGACCAGGACCGAGCAGGATGCGGACCGGAGGATTAAGATCGGGATGCATCGAAGCAGGAGGGTTTGGATTGCAGAATGCGGGAAGTTGACTGGTTACTGATTGCAGAATGTAGATTGCAAATGGAGACCGCTTCAACCTTGCCGACGATCATTGTGGCAAGCGTCCACAAACCTGCCAAGGTTCCCTACTAGAAAGCTGGACAGCCGGTTACGCGGCGGCGCGTTTTTTTGACGGGCGGTTGTCTCTCCAGCGGCGGTGGACCCACCAGTATTGCTCCGGCGCGCGACGGACAACGGTCTCCAGTACGCTCGTGTACCACTGCGTTAGCGAGGCAACGTCTTTCAACGCGGGGTTCATAGTGGCTGGTTCCAGCATCGTTTCCATCGCCATTTCGTATTGCAGCGGGCGGCTCAGGCGACGGGCATAACCGACCATGAGCGGTGCATCATGGGTCAGCGCGAATACGGCAATGGCCTTGTGCGTGGAGGCGGGGCGGTTGAAAAAGTTCACCCAACAGCCTTTCGGACCGGCGTGTTGATCGGCCAACACCCCAAGTGTGCCGCGTCCTTCCAATAGTGCGGCCGCTTCCTGGGCGCTGCCTTGCTTGGGCAATACGTATTGCCCTTTAAGCGCGCGAAAGTGGTTTACAAAGCGGTCCAAGTACGGATTGTCTAGAGGTCGGGCCACCGTGAACGTGGGGAAACCGAACAGGCCGAGGGTATATCCGGCTAGTTCGAAATTGCCGTAATGCCCGGAGACGAACACGCGCGGCCGGTTGCGGAAAAGTTCACGCATCATCCACGATTCGTTTTTGAAGCGGATGTAATCGCGCCAATTGGTGTCGTGCACTTTGCGTGGAAAGTGGGCAATTTCGGCCAACATTAAAAACAGATGTTCCCACATGCGGCGAGCCGTTTGGCGGCGGGCTGCAGGAGACAGCGTAGGAAAAGCAAGGCGAAGATTGTCGTCGATAACGTCAAAACGAAGCGGGATGACTACGGTCACCAGCCAGGCTAAACCCTGGGCCAAGCGCTTGCATGTTTCGATACTGACCGCCTGCAGCAGGCAGACGAAAATACGAACGACCAAATAAACCGCGAAATGGCCGGCAGCGGTAAGGCGGGAGGACATGGAGATTTCGAATGTCTAATGTCTAATGACGAATGACCAAGGGCCAAGAACCAGCACGAATGACCCATGAAGGGCAGATTTTAGCCGCGACGCGCCAACGGAGCGAGTGCAAATTGCAGAGTGCAAAATGACGGCAGATGCAGTCCACCGGCGATGGCATCGTCGGCTTGATTAGGAAGATTTATCGCGCTGGCGGGCGGCGAGTGCGGGATCGTCTTTCAAGGGCAATTGCACGGCCTGGCGCGTTTCGGCCGATTTGTAAATGGCCAGAATGATTTCGACCGAACGGCGCCCTTCGTGGCCATCGATGGCGGGGACGCCATTGTTTTTGATCGCGCTCAGCACGTCGGCAAACTGCAGGGCATGGCCGTGATGACCGATGGCGGCCGGGTCGCTAGCGCCGCCGCCGGTGCTGCGAGCTTGGGCCATGTGTTTGCGAATGGCTTCGTCGCGCGGATGCGGCTGGGCGAAATCCCAGGTTTTGATGTCTTCCTCTTCCATCACGGCGGTGCCTTGGTCGCCGTGAAGTTCGATGCGCTTGAGATAACCAGGATATACCGCCGTGGTGGCTTCAATAATGCCCAGGGCTCCATTGGAAAAGCGGAGCGTGGCCACACACGTATCTTCCACGGCGATACGTTGGTGGGCCAGGGTGGCGGTGTGGGCCGTGACTTCGGCCACGGGGCCCATGAACCAGGTGAGCAAATCGACGCTGTGGACGGCCTGATTCATCAGCGCGCCGCCGCCGTCGAGCTGCCAGGTGCCGCGCCAAGCGCCGCTGTCGTAATACTGCTGCGTGCGGAACCATTTCACATAAGCATCGCCCAGGGTGAGGCGGCCGAAGCGTTGTTCGTCGACAGCCCATTTCATTTGCCGGCTTGATTCGTGGAATCGAGACGGGAACACGGCCGAGAGCTTGACTTTATTTTTTTCGCAGGCGGAGATGATGGCGTCGCAGCGGGTGAGCGTAATTTCCAATGGTTTTTCCACGATGACGTGCTTGCCGGCCGCGGCGGCGGCGACGGCAGGCTCCATGTGGGCGCCGCTGGGCGTGCCAATGGTGACGACGTGCACGGCCGGGTCGGCCAGCATTTCGTCCAGCTTGGTGTATCCGCGGCAGCCAACTTCGGCAGAGAATTTTTCCACTGCCGGAGCGTAACTATCAAAACATGCCACAAGCTTGGCGTCGGGCACCTCGGCAATGGCCTTGGCATGAAAACGAGCGATCATTCCGCAGCCGATAATTCCGAAACCGTAGGGCATGGGTATGTGGAGTTCGTGGTGAGGGGTGTGTGGTTCGTGGAAAAGCGGTGAGCGAAGAAAAGAGTTGCGAGAAGCGATGAGCGGTTGATTATAAACAGAGTAGGGGGGTGGTCGAAAGTGCCTGGGGAAGATCGGGGTCTTAATGCACTTGCATTGACGGCTGGCTGGGGTGGAATATAGCGAACCCCAGCGGCACATTTCTGGAGGCTCGGCGGCACTCGACCCCGATCACCCTGACGCCGGTGGAAAAAAACTTAGCCGGCATCCGGCATGCTCGCATTACGTGGAGGCGAACAGCAGGCCCATGGTGATGGCATTGAGCAGAAAGTGGACGACCACGGACGGCAGCAAACGGTGGGTGCGTTGGTAGAGAAAACCCAGCACCAAGGCCAGCACAAACAGCGGAATGTGGGCCGCGCCCTGCCCTAAATGCGTGAGTGCAAATAACGTGGAGCTAAGCAAAATGGGCACAGTCCCTAAGGGCAGATTCAGCAGGCCGTGCTGCAAAAACTGGGGTTGAGTGTGGGCCTCATGAGCCGCATCGGCGGGATAATCTTCGGCCGCAGAAGTGGCAGCGACTCGACCGAGCCGCCGGCAATAATCCAGTTCGATTTTTTCCAGCCAGCCCTGCAGCAATCCGCGGAAGAAAAATTCTTCGGTCACCGGCGCCACGATGACAGCGGAAAGGGTGACCATGATCCAGGTGACGGGGTCCGGGTGCTGCTGGACGGCCTTGATCAATGGATGATGGTATTGAGTGATGAACGCTTCCGATACGATTTGGACGGCATAGACGACGGGCGCGATGGCCGCAAAAGCAATCGCTCCGCATGTCAGATCGAAGACAATTTTCGTTGGCTGGAAACCTAAATTGGCCGCCGTGGCGTGGGCGCGGCGTGTGAGAACAACCAGGGCAAGACAGAGCGCAACGAGACGTGCAGCGCCGTCGCCCGTGATGGCGACCAACTGTTCCGCGGCCGTTTGGGGTTGCCCGTCGATCGCGGGTTTGAGGCCTGCGATACGGAAACCGAGGCTAAGGCAGAACACTTCGGCCAGAAAAAACAACGCCAAGACAAGCAGCAAATCGACCCCTTGCCAAGGGACGGGGGAACGTGGTTCGTACGGTAAAAGTACACCGTCGTTTCGCCAGCGCCAAACCAGCCACAGCCAAACGGGCAGGCCCATGGCCAGGAGCATGCAGACTTGTTCGATCAGTTCAGCGGGCGTGATTTCCATGCCAAGCATTGCCAGGGGATGGCTACATTCGACGAATCAACCCGATGGCCGCCCGCACATAGGCATATCCGGAATAGATGGTGATGGCGATCATCGACCAAACGGAAATTACCACGACGGATTGCACCCAGGTGGGATAGTCGAGGTGCAGGTCGCCGACGGCCGTCGTGGGCGGGATGGTGGGCGCGGTGATCGGCTGGTAACTGAGCCAATACAAACTAGCGGCCACAGCCGCACATTGCAAAATAAACTTCAGCTTGCCGGAAATGGCGGCGGAAAAATCGGAGCCGTGCTGTTCGAAAAAACTGCGCAGGGCGGTAACGAGCAATTCGCGGCCCAGCACCAGGACGGCCATCCAAGCGACCAATCCAGAATGGGGATCGGCGGCCAAAAAAATGTACGTGCCGCAAATAATGACCTTATCGACAAACGGATCAAGCATGCGACCTAAGATGGTGATTTGCCCATAGCGGCGGGCCCAAAAACCATCGAGCCAATCTGTGCCGGCGGCGAGCAGAAACAGCCAAAAGCCGGCCCAGTACCAATGAAAATGCAGCAATACGAACAGGAGGACGGACAGGGCCAGACGGATGGTCGTTACTTCGTTGGGAAAGTTGACGATGGTGCGCTCGTCGTATTTGGCGGCCCGGGTCGGCGGTTGGCTGGTGATCGACATGGCTATTCAATTGTAGATCAGCGAAGAGCAATGGCGAATCCCAAATGTGCTGAGCATCGCAATCCCAGCGCTTGCTATTTTCCATGCCCAATGGCGGCGGCGACCAGGTCGTATTCGGCGGTGGCGACAATTTCGCAGGGGACAATTT
>Ga0335083_10006432_pt1 | contig 14653 bp, 13 predicted proteins | sample Lox_Sample_42_FD_206716 | JGI IMG/M metagenome (GOLD analysis project Ga0335083, IMG submission 206716) | Soil microbial communities from Loxahatchee National Wildlife Refuge, Florida, United States - Lox_Sample_4.2 | ecosystem: Environmental > Terrestrial > Soil > Wetlands | place: USA...
GAGAGTCCTACCAAAACCAGCAGCGCATTGCCGCCGGTCGCGGCCGGTGGTTCCATTCTTATTACTCGTGCTCGGGTTGCCATTTCGTTCCTTTCTCTCAGCCGCCTTCAGCCTGCCGACCCCCTCGCCAACCGGTTCTTTAAAATCATGGGGTTACGGACGTGCTCCCGGCAAATTCTTGATTCTCCGATACTTATAAGAAAGCTCATTATTTGCAACACTTACAAGGAAAGCTTCCAGCCACCGCTCACTTGACCCCCGACAGCGTTAGTTCAGGCTTCTCCTGGCGCGCAACGTTGGAGTCAGCGGAAGCTCCTTGCAGTTCGCCGCGGATTGCGGCCACAACCTCATCGAATTTCTGTTCGAAGCGGTCACGGTTCTTATTGGCCTGCCCACCGATCCACAGCACCAGCTTGCCGCGAGCGTCAGGCACAGCAGTAATCCACAGCCGCATGTGCACCATGTAAAAAGCTACGAACAGCCCCGCTCCCATCAGCAGGCATCCTCCCCACACCAGCCACTGTCCCGGCTCGTGCGATACTTCCAGCCCGGTGAAGTAACCCATCTGCATGTCGCGATAGGCGAAGGTATAGCTGGTCTTCTGACCTTGCGCCGTCTCGCCATACGCAGGAAAGAGCCACAGAGTCGCATCCTCGCCAGTAGCCTTGTTCTTCACTTGCAGGCGAAAAGCGGGATTGTCGGGGTTATCGGAACGTTTGAAAACCTGATTGTCGCGAATGAAGAAGTCGGGAATGTATTCGGCAAGGGTTACGGTGGTGTTGGCGTCGAGGTCGATCGGTTCGTTCATTCGCAGAGTGATCTCACGACCGGCCCCATTCTCGGGTGTCGCCACCAGCTTTAGCCCATCGATATTGCCGGTCATGCCGAAGCTGGCTTGGTAAAAGCGCAGGCCGCGGTGTACCAGCGGATCGTTCACTACGATCTCTTTCGTCTGGACTTCTTTCCCGTCCTGCACGACGGCTAGCTTCGACCACCACTTCTTCGGCGAGCCGTCGGCGTAGTTCTCCTGCCCGGCGCCGTAGCACTTGATGCTGAACGGGAGTGTCTTCCTGCTGCCGTTTCGCAGCTCGATCTGATTGACCTGCTGTCCGCGCTCCAGCGACATGAAGCCGCTGTAGCCGAAGATGCCGTCAATTATGCCGCCGCAGAAGATCAACAACAGGCTGGCATGAATGACGTAAACCGCCATCACCGAATATCGGTGTCGCTCGGAGTACAGGGAAGATTCGTGCTCGTTGCCAGTGCGTTGGACTGGCCAGCGCAGCTTCTTCAGCGCGCGCTCGGCAGCGTTCAATCCATCCTCGGCATTGCGGATCGGCAGCTCCACTTTGTTGGGCAGCGCCGAACGGAAGTGCGAGTCAGTCTGGCGATAGGGCCGTGCATAAAAGCGCCATGCGTTGGGAAAGCGATCGAGGGACACGAAGACGATGCTGAGGCTCACCAGCGTCAGCAGGGTCATGAACCACCAAGCGTGGAACACATCAGTCAGTCCGAGGCGGTCCAGCCAACGCAGCGTCTCCGGCGCATAGGCCCGCGCCAGCTTGTCCGCATCGGTGGCCGGCCGCTGCAGGATGAAAGTCCCCAGAGCCGAGGCTATGACGACGAGTATCAACAGCACGATTCCTGTTCGCAGGTTGGCGAAGGTTTTATAAATGCGCTTTGCAATGGAGACTGCGTTGATTGCGGCCATGTGTCTGCTTCCCGAGAAGGCAGAATGCACGCTGGCCGCCAACCCTTGCTGCAACCTCTAAGTTATTGCAAGCAAGCCCGTTATCACGGTTTGCCGTGAGCGCCGTCACAACCATGACTGAGCCATATCACCCAAGCTGGTGATGAAAGCGCGCATCTGCTTGCGGGCGCACAACTTATCCCAAGCCCCCCACGGTGGGGGATTTCACCGTGGCGTGAGCAGGAAAACCCATTCTAAGTGCTTCCCTCCCAGCCTTCAGAAGGCCATACTGACCGTCTCGGGGCAGTGTACAATCCTCTTGCTTTCAGCACGATAGGGGCGAAGCCAGAGGGGCTGCCGGAGATCCGCATCTTGACGGTAACCGACGTGCAAAAGCAGATATGGTTCGGGTGGAGGTAGTTGTGCGAGCAGTGCGGTTGATCGCGGGTCTAGGCTTGATTTTCAGTGCCGCTTTCATTGGCGCAGCCACCCATCCGGTACCACTGGACAAGAACACCGATTCCGCTAAGTGCATCGAGTGTCACGAAGACAAAGCCAAGGGTAAGTCCGTGCATTCGGCAGTCGCGATGGGTTGCACAAGCTGTCATGAGATCCGGGTGACGAAGGATGTGACCCGCGTCAAGCTCATCACCACCACGCCGTATTCCCTTTGCCTCACCTGCCACGCCGACAAGAATGCAGCTGACATCAAGGGCACCGTTCATCCGCCGGCTGTCCGCGACTGCCTGAAGTGCCACGATCCGCACACTGCGGCCAACAAGAACCAATTATTGAAGCCCACCTCCGGCGGCGCCAACGAGAATCTCTGCCTCCAGTGCCACAAACAGGGACTGAAGGTCCCAAGCACAGGTAGCCGGCATGCGGCGCTCGACATGGGTTGCGAGACCTGTCATGTCATCCATAAGACCGGTGAAAAAGGGAAGATCGAGTTTGACTATCACCTGGCGAAGCCGACTCCTGCGCTGTGCCTGGATTGCCACGATGGCAAGGATACGGCGCTGATTAAGGCGCACCAGGGCCAGCCGTTCGCCACCGCCAACTGTGTGCAGTGCCACGACCCGCACCAGTCCTCGCAAGCCAAGCTGATGCAGGCGTTCACGCACCCGCCGTTCGAGAGCAAGAGCTGCGATACCTGTCACGCGCCGGCCAAGGACGGCAAGGTGGTGCTGACCCAGAGCGATACCAAGGCTCTGTGCGTTACCTGCCACAGCGAGCAGGCTGAGAAGATCGAGAAGGCAAAAGTACAGCACCCCGGCGCCCAGGGTGATTGCGTTTCCTGCCACAACCCGCACGCCGGGAGATCGCCGGGATTTCTGCAGCCTGATCCCGTTTCGGCGTGCCTGGCCTGCCACAGTGATCAGGCAGATCAATTCAAGAAGGCGCATCGTCACCAGCCCGCATTTCAGCAGGGCTGTGGCATCTGCCATACGCCCCATGGCGGTGACAACCCGAAACTATTACGGGTGCAAGGCAATGCCTTATGCCTGGAGTGCCACGGCAACGAGACGCAACCACAGGTCCTGGAAAAGGAGCACCTGATTACCATTTTCAACGGTCAGGTGAAGCTGCCGGATGACTATTTCACGGTCAACAAGGCGATGGTCCTTCCGCTGAAATACGGCACCGGCCACCCGGTGACCGGGCATCCGGTTTCGGACCTGATGGATCCAGCCAATCCGGGCAAGGTCAAGTTGCAGATGAGCTGCCTCACCTGCCATCAACCGCACGCCGCGGCGCACGCCGATCTGCTGGTAAAGGACCAGGAAAACAACATGGCGTTCTGCGACACCTGCCACAAGAATCGGATTGACATGACGAAGACTGGGGAGAGGAAGTAATTATGTTCGACGCACGCACTATATCATTTCGCACTCCATTACCGGCCCTGGTACTGCTGGTCTCTTTTGGCTTCACCGTGTTTGCGCCAGTGACGGCCCACGCCGGCAACAAGAAGAAGCAGGTCACGGCCACGGATCAAAAGCACGCAGCGAAAACCCCGCAGGACACCAGCAAGCTTGTGTGGCCTCAGCCACCTGACATTCCGCGTGTTCGCTATACCAATTACTTCGCCGGGATGAAGATCGACTACAGCGCCGAGACCGAGAAGAAGGCTAAACAGACCTGGATGGACCGCCTCGCCGGCAGCCAGCCGGTGAGCGACAAAGTTACCAGCAAGAACTTCCCCTTTCAGCTTCTGGGTCCCTACGGTATGTCAGTCGATTCCAAAGGGCGTCTCTACGTGGCCGACCAGAAGGTGGGCGCCATCTTCATCTTCAACACGGAGACCAAGGACACGGAGCTGATTCGCAACGGATTTGAAGCTCATTTCGGGACGCTCAACAGCGTCACGGTGGACGACGACGGCCGTATCTTCGTCTCTGACGGCAAACTAGGCAAGGTACTGGTGCTTAATGCCAAGCACCAAGTCGAGGCGCAGATCAGGGAAGGTCTGGTTGATCCCGTAGGCATGGCCATCGATAAGGAAAACCGCTTCCTCTACGTGGTGGATACGCAGCAGGACCAGGTCCTGGTTTACGACGCCGATACGCTAAAGCCTTTGCGCAAGATCGGCACGGCCGGAAAGAAACACACGTTAACCACTCCGGGCGATTTCTCTTTGCCCACCGATGTGGCCGTGGACAAGGACGGAAACATTTACGTCACCGACACCCTGAATTGGCGGGTCGAGATATTCGATGCCGATGGCAAGTTCATCAGCCAGTTCGGCAAGCACTGTGACGCCATCGGATGTTTCAAGCGGCCTAAAGGCATTGCCGTGGACAGCGACGGGCACATCTGGGTGGTGGACACCGGCATGTCGTTGGTTCAAGCCTACAATCGCGACGGAGAGCTTCTCGGTTATGTGGGCGGTCCAGGGCGCAACCTGGGGCAGTTCAACGACCCCATGGGAATCGCCATCGACCAAAACAATCGCATGTTCGTCTCTGAGCAGTATCCCTGGGGCCGGGTGCAGCAATTCCGCTACATCACGGACGCCGAAGCCGACAAGCTAAAGCAGGAAAAAGCTGGCGGCCCACAAGCGAAGCCTGCGGAAACCCCGCAAACGGCGGAAGTGAAGAAATAGCCCGGGAAGCGAGGTAATCCCAACGCTACCCAGGCTCGCGCGTCAGGGCACTATTTAGGATCGTGCCAGCCCCCAATCTCAGCCGCCAGATCGGCCGAGTCGGGCGGACCCCAGGTTCCTGGCTCATACATCTTTGTTGGGCAGCAGTCGCCCAGAATGGGGTCAACAATGCCCCATGCCGCCTCCACTGCATCCTGGCGAACAAATAACAATTGGTCGCCCTTCATGGCGTCCGTGAGCAGCCGCTCATACGCCTCCATTTGATCACTGCTGTCATATTTCACGGCCGACAGCTCCACCGGCATGGGCACCATCAGCGGTCCCGGACGCTTCACGCGTCCGCCCAAACTCAGCTCAATATCGGGCCCGAGCCGGAAACGGTAGTAGTTGCGGTCGTCTGTTCCAATCTTGCTTAAAGGGGGTTTCCGGAGCCTGACAAAAACTTCAGTCGCCGTTATTGGCAAGCGCTTACCGGCACGAATCAGAAACGGAACCCCGGCCCAACGCCAGGAGTCAACCTCCAACTTAACGGCAGCGAATGTTTCGACCTCCGAAGTGGGCGAAACCCCCGGCTCATCACGGTAACCGCGGAACTGTCCGCGGACAATGTTTGCCGGGCTAAGTGGGGGTATCTCCCGGAAGATCTTCACCTGCTCATCGCGCACTGAGTCCGCGTACATCCTGGTGGGAGGCTCCATGGCGAGGTAAGAGACCACCTCCAGCAGGTGGTTCTGAATCACATCACGGATGCAACCGGCCTCTTCGTAGAATTTTCCCCGGCCTTCCACGCCGAAGGACTCCGCCATGGTGATTTGCACGCTCTGCACATAGTTGCGGTTCCAGATAGGTTCGAGAAAGCTGTTGGCAAAGCGGAAGATCAGAAGGTTTTCCACTGCCTCCTTGCCGAGAAAGTGGTCGATACGAAATATTCGGTCCTCGGGAAAGGCCTGGTGCAGCGTGGCATTGAGCTGGCGTGCCGAAGCCAGGTCACGGCCGAACGGCTTTTCCAGAATCACACGGGCATCGTTGGCGCACCCGGAGTCTCCCAGGCCCTTGACCACGACCGGGAACATGGTCGGAGGGATCGCCAAGTAATGCGTCGGCGATTGCGCATTGCCCAGCTTGGCACGCAGCTCGGCGTAAGTCTTGTTGTCGTTGTAGTCATTGTCAATGTAGCTCATCAATTTGCAGAGCTTGGGGAAGGCCTCGGGATCTACCCCCCCACCAAACTTGGTGACGCTGTCGCGAGCGCGATCGAGCAACTGGTCAAGTGTCCATCCTGACTTAGCCACGCCGACCACCGGGACATTCAGGGTGCCGTGCTTCACCATACTTTGCAAAGCAGGAAAGATTTGCTTGTGGGCAAGGTCGCCGGTGGCGCCGAAGAAGACGAACGCATCCGAAATTTGTGACATGAGTTCCTCGCTGCGGTCAGACGGGATGGGATGGAACGCTTTGCCTCTGGCTTGTGAGCCAGGTCATCAAACCGCTCGCAACAGTGTATCCGGAGCCGCGAGGGAACGGTAGTCGGCGTCAGCCGTGGAAAGGTGAATGGCCGGTAAAATCAGCGTCTAGTCCAGGGTGCCCTGTTCGATGACTACATTTTCGCGCACGATGAGCCGATGCGCGGCCATCTCGCGCAGCTTGGGCAGCACGCGGCTGACGTGCTCATCGGTATCCACAAATGTGATGACGACCGGCAACTCACCGCCGGCCTCAACCAGGTGCGCGGTGTGCACGCTGCTCCGGCCTTGGAATCCGGCGACTGAGTGAAAAGCCACAGCCCCCGCGACATTCTCCTGGCGCAAATACTTCAGGACCTCCAGGTGCAGCGGGCGATGGTGCCAGGAATCGCCCTCAGTAAGATACATGGTTACCTGTACAGCCATAGGACGTGCCATTTTACAACCACCGTGCGATAGCAGCGCCAGCCAGCACTGCCGCCACGCAGAGGGCGTTATTGGCGACGATGTTTGCGGTCATCAACAACCATTGCCCCTGCTCCAGGTAGGAAAAAGTTTCAAAGGCATAACTGGAGAACGTCGTGTACGAGCCACAGAAACCGATAGCGATGAACAATCTCCAGCGGGGATCGAGCAGCACGCGCTCTCCCGCCAGGATGAGGAAGAACCCCAATACCAGACTACCGGTAATGTTGATGATCAGAGTGCCGTACGCAAAAGTGCTGAAGAAGGTGCGGGCGACATATCCGCTGATGAAGTACCGGGCACTGGCGCCGATAACCGCGCCCAGGGCTATCCACAGGTAGGCCACGATGGAGTTCTCCACGCTGGTTTGTAGGAGTTATCGGCCCGTGGGCAGTTAACGGCGAACTCCATCGCCAAGCTTTATTGTAACCCGCCGCAAAGGCGCCGCTCAACCGCCGTCAGGCGAAGGCTCCTGTACCATATTCCCACAGCCGATGAGCACTCCCAGCCCAGTCCTACATGGCAGCGAACGCGTCCTCGAGTTTGATCAATTGCGGCAGGTGCTAGCACGGTACACCGCATCCCCGCTCGGACGTGCACGCGTGATGCAGCTCATGCCTTCCGGCGATCGCCAGTGGATTGAACGGCAGCAGCAGTTGACGGAGGAGCTGCGCGGGTACCTGCGCGCCGGCAGCGGCTTTGATTTTCACGGCATGATCGACCCCACGCCGCTTGTGAACCAGTGCCGCATTCAAGGCGCAGCCTTGGAAATCAGCGAGATTCGTGACCTCGTGCTGGTGGCGGACCGCGCAGCCGAGTGGCGCGAGATTGCCTTGCATCCCCCGATTGCCGTGCAGGACAGGTGGCTGGCAGTACGCGAGCTTTCAGAAGCGGTGGCCGACTTCACTCCCCTGCTGCGCTACTTCCGCAACAAGATCCTGCCCGACGGCACGCTCGACGACCGTGCCTCGTCCGAACTCGCCCACATTCGCCGCGAAATTGAGAAGCAGAAGCGCTCCATCCAGGATTCACTGCGCTCCCATCTGAAGCGGCTGTCCGGCGAAGGGGTCGTGCAGGAGGAGCTGGTCACCATCCGGGGCGAACGCTTCGTGATTCCCGTAAAGGTGGAGCATCGCCGGCATGTGCAGGGCGTGGCGCATGGCGCCTCCTCGAGCGGACAGACAGTGTTCATTGAACCGCTGGAGACTATCGAGCAGAACAATGAGCTGGTGCGCCTGATCGATGAGGAACAGGCCGAAGTCCATCGCATCCTGCTGGAAATGACGGCCCGGCTGGGCGAGCAGGCGGACTCACTGGAGGCCGCAGTCGAAGTGCTGTCGGAATTGGAGCTGCAGTTGGCCAAGGCCCGCTTTGCCGAGGAGTACAACTGCATTGCGGTGAAGCTGCTGCCCGCAAGGGATGGACCCGCGACGACGACGCCGAATTGTGCATCCGACGCAGCCTGCTGTGACGAGATGTTCTTGCACAAAGCGCGCCATCCGCTGCTGGAGCGCACGCTGAAGCCGAAGGGCATCGCTGTGGTGCCGCTCACTATCGAGCTGGATCGCGATCACCGGCAGCTTGTCATCAGCGGTCCGAACGCAGGCGGGAAGACCGTGGCGCTGAAGACGATTGGGTTGCTTGCGTTGATGGCGCAGTCAGGAGTGCCGGTGCCGTCCGAGCGCGCTGAGATGCCGATCTTCGACTCGGTCTTTGCGGACATCGGCGACTACCAGTCCATCGAGCAGAACCTCTCGACGTTTTCAGCGCACGTCAGCAACATCGATTTCATCTCGCGACACGTGACAGCGCAGTCCCTTGTACTGCTGGATGAACTCGGCTCGGCCACCGACCCCGAAGAAGGCGCCGCGCTTGGCGTTGCGGTTGCTGATTACTTCCGGCGCTTGGCGTGCCGCAGCGTCATCTCGACACATCTGACCTCGCTGAAGGTCTACGCGGCGAACACGACGGGCGTGCTGAATGCCGCCGTCGGCTTCGACGAGCAGACCCTGGCGCCGACCTTCGAGCTGCGCATTGGCGTACCCGGGGCGTCGGCGGGCATCAACATCGCGCAGAAACTGGGCCTCAATCCTGAGATCATTTCCGCGGCCCGCCATCGGATGACTTCGCAGGCAAAGGACGTCTCGCGCTTCCTCGACCGCCTGCATGACGGATTGCGACAGGTTGACGCGGATCGTGCGGCGCTGGCCGCGCGAGAGCAGGAGTTGGCGCGCGAGCGTAGTCATCTCGTCGCCGAGGGCCGCAAGGAGCAGCGCGCCAAGGTGCAGGAGCTGGAGAAGAAACTGGAGAGCCTTCTGCGCGATTGCGAGTACCGCGGACGCGAGACTGTCAATGCGGTGCAGGACCGAGCCCAAGCCCTCAAGCTGTCGAAGGATGCGGAACGGCGCATCGCCAAGTTGCGGCGCGAATTCCGCGAGCAGTTCGATTCCGCCGTCGTGGCCCACACCACCGGCGCTGACGCCGGCGATCCCCACGCGCAGCAGCATGTGGTGAAACAGGTCTCCGTCGGCGACACCGTGCGCCTCAAGTCACTGGGACGCGAGGGAAAAGTGCTGCGCTACTTTGAGGACGACAGCTTCGAGGTGGCAGTCGGCCCCATGAAGACCAAGGTCGCCCGCGACGATATCGCCGGCGTAGTTGCCCGCGCCGGAGTAAATCCCGTGGCGGCGGCGCGTGCCCGTGGTATCAACGTGTCGCTCTCGCGCGAAGATGACAGTGTTCCAACAGAAATCAACGTTATCGGCCAAACCGTGGATGAAGCCACTCGCGCTGTGGAGAAATTTGTCGATCGCGCCTTCCTGGCTGGAGTCGTTCGCGTCCGCATCGTGCACGGCAGCGGCATGGGAATTCTACGCAAAGCGCTGCGGCAGTTCCTGCAGACGCATCCTCACGTGGCCAGCGTCAGCGAGCCTCCGCAGAACGAGGGCGGAGGTGGAGCGACGGTGGTGGAGCTCCGGACCTAGGAGGACGCTTGGCCGCGCTTCGCTGCTCGCTCTGCGCGTCAGTGGATGTCATGCAGCAGTCGGCTCTAGCGAAAAGCGAATAGCCAAAAGCAATTAGCGAAAAGCGTACACTGAACACAACGATGGGCAAAATCTCCCAAACCATCAAAAGCTATATCTGGTGGACGTACCCGCGGGGCAGCGTTCCATATGACGTGATGGTTACAGTCATCCTCGCCTTTATTTTCCTGACGCCGCTATGGGTCAACTTCCGCGACAAACCGCAGGAGCGTCCGCCGCGTCAAACCGAGGTGGTGGTGCAACAAGTGGATGACGGCTTCCTCTACAGGGTGGATGCATCGGCCGTGAAGTCCGACACCGACGCCGATATTCGGGAATCGCTGCTGCGCATCATCGAGCCGGTGGCCGGCGAGATTACAATTGACCAATACGAGGCGGTGCGCGACAGTAAACACCAGGTGATTGCATACAAGGTGTGGGGGCATCGGTGAATAACTGTCAGCCATCAGCTATCGGCCGTCAGCTGGTTTGCCGGTAGCGGAGTACTGAGCATTGCTAACTAGGAAGACATTGCTCAAGACGATTCTGACCAGTGCAGTGTTCTCCATCCTCGCTGCCATCGCCCAGGCACAGAATCTCGAGGCTGCATTGGCCTCGATGGACAAGGCGGCTGCCGGTTTTCGTACTGCTCAGTGCGACTTCGCCTGGGACCAATACCAGAGAGTGGTTGACGAGCACGACTACCAAAAGGGCACAATGTATTTTCGCCGCCAGGGCGATGAAGTCCAGATGGCCGCCGACATCACCTCTCCTATCAGAAAGTATGTTCGGTTCACAGGTGACCGGATCAGCGTTTACGAGCCCAAGATTGACCAACTCACCGAATACGACCCCGGCAAGAACAAGGCAGACTTCGAAAGCTATCTGGTGCTGGGCTTCGGAGGAAGCGGCCACGACCTCACCAAGTCGTTCGACTTGAATTATGCCGGGATGGAGCAGGTCCAAGGCGTGAACGCAGCGAAGCTGGAGCTGACGCCCAAGTCGCAAAAAGTAAGAAGCATGTTTTCGACCATCACGCTGTGGATTGACCCTGCGCGCGGCGTCAGCGTCCAGCAGAAGTTCCTGGAACCTTCCGGCGACTACCGGCTCGCCAAGTACAGCGACATTCAACTGAATAAGAAGATCCCGGGCGAAGTCTTCAAGCTGAAGACCACGGGCAAGACGAAAGTCATCAAGCCGAGCAGTGGCTAGTGGCCAGTGACTAGTGGCTGGCAATTAGCAGCTAGCGAGCAACTAGCGAAACGCCCTAGCCACTGACCACGGTGTTTCGCAGCTTCTCGACCCGCTGGGCCATGGCCTGCCTCAGTTCCTCGATCCCTTCACCGGTGACCGCTGAGATGGGAAACAGCTCCAGCTTTTTCCGCTTGCAGTAGCGCTTGAGCTTGGCGAGCTTATCTTGGTTGACCGCATCCATCTTGGAAGCGACCACGATGGCCGGCTTGGAATCCAGTCCGCCGCCAAACGTCGCCAGCTCACCAGTGATGACCTCATAGTCCTGCACCGGATCAGGACGTCCACTGGCATCGGAGACGTCCGCCAGGTGCACCAGAAAGCGGGTACGCTCGATATGTTTGAGGAACTGCGTGCCCAGACCCGCGCCTTCGCTCGCGCCTTCTATGAGTCCTGGAATGTCGGCCACAACGAAGCTGATATCATCCGGCGGCTCGCCCACCAGCACCACTCCCAGGTTGGGCTCGAGCGTGGTAAAGGGATAATCGGCGATCTTGGGACGCGCCGCCGAAATGCGCGAGATCAGCGTGCTCTTGCCCACGTTGGGATAGCCAACCAGTCCCACGTCGGCGAGCAGCTTAAGCTCCAGGCGCAGCACGCGCTCCTCGCCGGGATGTCCGTCTTCGTGCTCGCGCGGCGCCTGGTGGGTTGAAGTCGCGAAGCGGGCATTGCCGCGGCCGCCGCGGCCGCCGTGCGCCACTACGATGTGCTGGTCAGGACGCGAGAAATCGTGCACCAGCTCGCCCGTGGTCTCGTCGTAGACGATGGTTCCGACAGGCACCTTCAGCACGACGTTGGCGCCCTCGCGGCCGGTCTTGTTGGAACCTTCGCCGTGGCGTCCGCGCTCGGCCTTATATTCGGGATTGAAGCGGAAGTGCACCAGCGTGTTGTGGCGCTCGCTGGACTCCATGATGACGTCGCCGCCACGTCCGCCGTCGCCACCCGATGGCCCGCCGCGCGGGACGAACTTCTCGCGCCGGAAGGCCAGGCAGCCGTTGCCGCCGTCGCCGGCCTTGACTCGAATTTTGGCTTCGTCAACGAACATGAAAGCAGCAACTAGCAGCTGGCGACTAGCAAAGAGTGGCTAGCGCCAGAAGCAAGTGACTAGCGACAATATCAAAGGTGCATGAGAAAAGGCCTCGTGTGGAGAGGCCTCTATCGTTCTCGAATCCGAAGGTCAATTGCTAGTTGCTAATCGCTAGTTGCTAGCCGCTTCCTTCGGAACTACTGACACGAACTTGCCCATCGAGCCGCGGTCCTTGAACTCAACAATGCCGGATACCTTGGCGAAGAGGGTATCGTCCTTGCCGCGTCCGACGTTCAGGCCAGGCTTGATGCGCGTGCCGCGCTGCCGCACGATGATCGAGCCGCCTGAAACCAGCTGGCCGCCGAATGATTTCACGCCCAGCCGCTGCGCATTCGAATCGCGGCCATTTCGTGAGCTGCCTAAGCCTTTTTTGTGTGCCATGGAATTCCTTTACGACGCAGGGCTCAAGCCTGCTTAAATTTGTGCCGTCCCTGAAGGGACTCCCGGTCTAATTTCGCATCCTACCCAGCATTCCGCCTGCGGCTCCATGCTGGGCTAACCTATTTCGCCCCGCAGGCGGGGCTCGTTCCAGCGGTTCGTGCTGCTGACGTTAAGTCGGGGACCTGTATCCTGAGACCCGATTACGCCGTCAGGTCCTTGCCGTCAACGTTGATGCCGGTGATCTTCACCGCGGTGTAGGGCTGGCGATGTCCATTGAGCTTCTTGTACTGCTTCTTGCGCTTGTAGTGGAAGACGAGTATCTTGCCGCCGCGACCGTGCTCGACCACCTGCCCGGTAACGAACGCCTTCGACGGCTTGCCCAGCTCGCCCTCGGTTCCGCTGATCGCCAGCACCTCGTCGAACTGCACCTTATCGCCGCCCGCCTGCGGCAGCTTCTCAATCTCAATCACGTCTCCGGGCGCGACGCGATACTGCTTTCCCCCGGCGCGGATCACCGCGTACATGGCCATGCCTCCATCTCAAAATCTGTCTCCCCTGCGACGAGGTCATCCGCCAAGCGGACAGCCGAGAGACTTGCTCTGCGCAGAACTAAGCCTTACTGAACTACATTAAACTCTTTGTGCGCTTGCACTTACCCGAGCGTGGAAGGAAACCTTCGCGGGACCGCGTGGCCCGGCTCCGGGATGCCCCTGACGGGACCTGCTAGTACAGGCAAACCATAAAATTCTAGCGTGTTTAGGCAAGCAGGTCAAACGCGCCGCGATTGCTGTCAACTTTTCAGCATCCCGACACTCGCTAACGGTTCCAAGTGCAAACCGAGAAGTGTCGCCAAGCCGGATAATGGCGGATTGTCCGATCCCGGACAGCTGCATCGGGAGCTGGTCATAGACGTCGCCCTTCATGGCTGCTACGCCTCCGGTTACTCCTTCGCAGCCAACCTCTTACAGCTTCAAGAGTGTGGTACGCCATTTGCTCCTTCACTCCCGGCCTAGCCGCCCCCGGCCTGGGGAGTTTCTTGAACATGGGAACCATACCGCAAGACTTGCGCTATGCACTGCGGGTATTGCGCAGAAGCCCCGGATTCACCGCCGTGGCGGTGGTCACGCTAGCTCTGGCCATTGGTGCCACCACGGCGATATTCAGCGTTGTGTACGGAGTGTTGCTGCGGCCCCTGCCATACGACGATCCGAACCATATCATGGCCATCTTCGAGGTCAACACCAAGGGCACATGGTCCCGCCTCGCCGATCCGAACTTCGACGACTTTCGCGATCAAAGCCGGAGCTTTCAGGCGATTGCCAAGTACAGCGATAGCATCGCTTCGGTTTCAGGCGGTTCACAGCCGACACGCTCGACCGTGGCAAGCGTCTCGCCCGAATTTCTTAAGGTTTTCCGCGTTCAGCCATTTATCGGACGAGACTTCAGCGCCGCGGACGCCAAGAAAGGGGCCGCGCCAGTCGTTCTTGTCAGCTACGAGTATTGGCGGCGGTATCTGGGATCGCCTCTGGACCTTTCGCAATCGCACCTGAAAATTGATAACGCGGTCTTCTCTGTTGTCGGCGTGCTGCCGGACGGCTTTCAGTTTCCGGCAGACGTGGCCCTCTGGCTGCCAGCCGATCTTGATGGCGAAAACCCGAGCCGGACCTCCCACAACTACAACGCGGTCGGGCGCCTGCGGGACGCTGTGACCGTCGGGCAAGCGAAGGGAGACATCAGTGCGATTGCCCGTCGCATTCACGATGCCTCAAACGAGCAGAGCGACTATCTCCTCAAAGATGGAATCGTCGTTCCCCTGCAGGAATCCATGACCGGGAAAGCGCGTTCGGCGCTGCTGATCCTGCTGGGAGCTGTGGGATTTCTTCTCCTGGTGGCGTGCGCGAACGTCGCAAACTTGCTGCTGGCGCAAGCCACGGTGAGAGCGCGAGAGCTCGCCATTCGCAGCGCCCTTGGCGCCACGCGCGGACGGCTGATTCGTCAATGCCTTACAGAAGCTTTCCTCCTTTCCATCGTGGGTGGCTGCCTCGGCGTGTTGGGAGCCTATTCGGGCGTGGCAGGGTTGCTTGCCCTGGCGCCCGCGAATCTCCCGCGCCTGGACAGCGTCTCCATAAGCATTCCCGTGCTTGTGTTCGCCTTTCTGCTGTCCACCGCTGTTGCCGCCGGACTGGG
>Ga0335083_10006433_pt1 | contig 14651 bp, 15 predicted proteins | sample Lox_Sample_42_FD_206716 | JGI IMG/M metagenome (GOLD analysis project Ga0335083, IMG submission 206716) | Soil microbial communities from Loxahatchee National Wildlife Refuge, Florida, United States - Lox_Sample_4.2 | ecosystem: Environmental > Terrestrial > Soil > Wetlands | place: USA...
CGCCCTCGTCGACGAAGCTCGAGGGATGGACGTAGCGGTCGGCCATCAGCCGATCACCCGCACTTCCGGCTCGAGCTCCACGCCCAGCTTCTTCTGCACCGTCTTCCGCACGTGCTCCATCAGCTTCAGCACGTCGGCGGCGGTCGCGGCGCCGGTGTTGATGAAATAGTTCGCGTGCATCGTGGACACCTGGGCGCCGCCGACGGTGTGGCCCTTCAGGCCGGCCTCGTCGATCAGCATCCCGGCGGTCCGCGTGAGGCTGGGATTCCTGAAGACCGAGCCGCAGCACGGCTGGTCGTACGGAGTCCCCGCCTTCCGCCAGCGGAAGAGGCGGCTCTGCAGCTCCTTGAGCTTGGCGGGAGACTCCTCCCCCAGCACCAGCTTGGCCTCGAGCACGATCACGGGCCCCAGGTTCGACGCCCGGTACTTGAACGAGATCTGCTTGCGGCTCAGCTGCTTGATCTTCCCCTTGGCGTCCATCACGGTGACTTCGGTGACGACCTCGGAGAATTCCGCGCCGTGGCAGCCGGCGTTCATGTAGATGCCGCCGCCCACGGTGCCCGGAATGCCCACGAACCGCTCGACGCCTACGAAGCCCGCCTCGGCCGTGCGCCGGGCGAGGATGGGAGTGGGCATGCCCGCGCCGATGATGGCGGTGGCGCCCTTCATTTCGAAGCGGTCGAGTCCCTTCCCCATCCGGATCACGAGGCCGGGGAATCCGGCGTCCTTCACCAGGACGTTGGAGCCGAGCCCCAGGACGACCCACGGGAGATTGCGGGTCTGCGCCAGGTCGAGCCCGCGCTGCACGTCCTCGACGTCGGCGGGAAACAGCATGTAGCGCGCCGGTCCGCCGATCCGGTAGGTGGTGTACCGGGCCAGCGGCTCCTGCTCGAGGAGCCGGCCCCGGAACTTCACCTTCGGAGCGGGCGGCGGGGGCGCCGCGGGCTTGGAGGCCTTTAGGCTCTTACCACCCGCGGTCCGGGGCTGGGGACGGGCGGCTTTGCGGGCCGCGGCGGGTTTCCGACGGGGGGTTTTGGGTGCCATGCCTGTAAGCTCCTCACACTGCCGGTGCGGCTCTTCAACGCGATGATGGCATCACATGCGGCGCTGGCCGCGGACATCGTGGTCGTATACGGGATCCGGTGGACCAGCGCGGCCCGCCGGATCGCAAAGTCGTCTTCCTGCGTGAACTTGCCGAGCGGCGTGTTGATCAGGAGCTGGATCTCGCCGGACACGAGGAGGTCGATGCAGTTCGGCCTTCCCTCGTGCACCTTGCGCACCGACTCCGCGGGCACGCCGCGAGCCTTCAAGTACCGCTCGGTTCCCTCGGTGGCCAGAATGCGGAACCCCAGCTCGTGGAGCCGCCGCACGATGGGGACCACCGTGGGTTTATCCGAATCGTTCACCGTCACGAACACCGTGCCCGCCAGGGGCAGGCTCGAATCCGCCGCGATCTGCGCCTTGGCGAACGCCATCCCGAACGAGTCCGCGAACCCCATCGCCTCGCCGGTGGACCGCATTTCCGGACCCAGCAGGCTATCGACCCCGGGCAGCTTCGTGAAGGGGAAGACCGCCTCCTTGACCGCTACACCGGGGAGGGGAAGCTCATCGGGGACCCCCAGTTCGTCCAGCCCGTGCCCGGTCATCACCGCCGCCGCCAGCTTGGCCAGGGAAACCCCAGTCGCCTTGCTGACGAACGGGACGGTCCGTGAGGCCCGCGGGTTGACCTCCAGGACGTAGACCACCCCGTCCTTGATGGCGAACTGGACGTTGATCAGCCCCACCACGCCGAGGGCCTGGGCGAAGGCCTGGGTGTGGCGGCGCATCTCGGCCACCTGCCGGTCCCCGATCAGGTACGGCGGGAGCACGCACGCCGAGTCCCCCGAATGGACCCCCGCGTCCTCGATGTGCTGCATGACGCCGCCCACCACGCACCGCCGGCCGTCCGCGATGGCGTCCACGTCCGCCTCGAAGGCGTCCTCCAGGAACCGGTCGATCAGCACCGGATGTTCCGGCGCCACCCGGGCGGCCCGTTCGAAGAACTCCCGGAGCGATCCCGCGTCGTAGACGATCTGCATGGCTCGGCCCCCCAGCACGTAGCTGGGGCGGATCAGCACCGGGTACCCGATGCGCTCGGCCACCTTGACGGCTTCGTCCACAGACCGGGCCATGCCGTTCGCCGGCTGCGTCACGCCCAGGCGGCGGGCCAGCGCGTCGAAGCGCTCCCGGTCCTCGGCGATGTCGATGGCGTCGGGCGAGGTGCCGAGGATCGGCACGCCGGCCGCCTCGAGCGGCTTGGTCAGCCGCAGGGGCGTCTGCCCGCCCAGCTGGACCACCACGCCCTTGGGCTGCTCCCAGCGGACGATTTCGATCACGTCCTCGAACGTCAGCGGCTCGAAGTACAGCTTGTCCGAGATGTCGAAGTCCGTGGACACCGTCTCCGGATTCGAATTGATCATGATGGTCTTGAGGCCCAGCTCGCGGAACGCGAGGCCGGCCCGGACGCAGCAGTAGTCGAACTCGACGCCCTGGCCGATCCGGTTGGGACCCGACCCCAGGATGACCACGCCCTGCTCGCCCAGCGGCTCCGACTCGTTCTCCTGGTCGTAGCAGGAATAGAGGTACGGGGTGCTGGACGGGAACTCTCCGGCGCAGGTGTCCACCGTCTTGTAGACCGGATGCAGGCCCAGCGCCCAGCGCCGCTCCCGCACCGCGGTCTCGGTCTCGCCGCGGAGGCGGCCCAGCTGGTGATCGGAGAAACCCAGTCGCTTCATCCGCCGGAGCGCCGGCAGGTCCGGCTCGGGGCCGGCCGCATAGTCGCGCTCCGCCTCCAGGAGCTCCTCGAGCTGATAGAGGAACCACGGATCGATGCCCGAGACCTGCGCGATGTCCGGGACCGAGAGGCCGGCCCGGAGCCCGCGCTTGATCTGGAAGACCCGCTCCGGCGTCGGCGTCCGCAGCGCGACACGGATGTCCTCGGGGGAGTCCGAGGTGAGCCGGTCGTCGGCGAGCGTCGCGCCCTCGATCCATCCCGTCCGGCCGGCTTCGAGGGCCCGGAGGCCCTTCTGGAAGGCCTCCTTGAACGTCCGGCCGATGGCCATCGCCTCACCCACCGACTTCATCTGGGTGGTGAGATGGAAGTCGGCGCGGGGGAACTTCTCGAACGCGAACCGCGGCACCTTCACCACCACGTAGTCCAGGACCGGCTCGAAGGACGCCGGTGTGGTCCGGGTGATGTCGTTGGGCAGCTCGTCGAGCGTGTATCCGACGGCGAGCTTCGCCCCGATCCGGGCGATGGGGAATCCCGTCGCCTTGGACGCGAGCGCCGACGACCGCGACACCCGCGGATTCATTTCGATCACCAGCATCTCGCCATCGGCGGGATTGACCGCGAACTGGATGTTGCACCCGCCCGCCTCCACGCCGATCTCCCGGATGATGGCGATGGCGGCGTCCCGCATCCGCTGGTACTCGCGGTCGGTGAGGGTCATCGCCGGGGCGACGGTGATCGAGTCCCCCGTGTGGACGCCCATGGGATCGATGTTCTCGATGGAGCAGACGATCACCACGTTGTCCCGTCCGTCCCGCATCACCTCGAGCTCGAATTCCTTCCACCCGATGACGGAGCGCTCGATGAGGGTGGAGTGGACCGGGGACAGCTCGAGGGCGCCTTCCACCAGCTCCTCGAACTCGGCCCGGTTGTACGCCACGCCCCCGCCGGTGCCGCCCAGTGTGAAGGAAGGCCGGATGATGGCCGGGTACCCGGTGTCCGCCACCGCGGCCAGCCCTTCCTCGAGGCTCTTGACGGTGCGCCCGTGCGGGGTGTCGAGCCCGATCCGCCGCATCGCGACGGCGAATTCGGCCCGGTCTTCGGCCATCTGGATGGCCCGGGCGTTGGCCCCGATGAGCTGGACGCCGAACTCAGCCAGGGTGCCGTCCTGCACCAGAGCCATCGCGACGTTCAGGGCCGTCTGGCCCCCCATGGTGGGCAGGAGCGCGTCGGGCCGTTCCAGCTCAATCACCTTCCGCACCCACGCCGGGGTCACCGGCTCGACGTAGGTCTGATCGGCCAGCTCGGGGTCGGTCATGATCGTGGCCGGATTCGAGTTGACCAGGACGACCTCGTAGCCCTCCTCCCGGAGCGCTTTCACCGCCTGCGTGCCGGAATAGTCGAACTCGGCGCCCTGCCCGATCACGATCGGGCCCGAGCCGATGAGCAGGATGCGCTTCAAGTCAGTGCGCTTGGGCATCGACCGCGTCTCTCAGGGTGTCCTCGAACGTATGGACCGGCGCCCACCCGGTGGCGCGGCGGAGCTTCGTCCCGTCACCGACCAGATGCGGAATGTCGGCGGGACGCATCAGCTCCGGATCCACTTCGGGAATGACTTTCGCCTCGAGCTGCCGGGCGACGCGGTCGAACAGGTCCCGCAAGCCGATCCCCTGCCCGCCCGCCACGTTGTAGGCTTCGCCCGGGACGCCCGTGGCGAGCAGCCGGGCGTACGCATCCACCACGTCCCGCACGTCCAGAAACTCCCGCACCGGGTCCAGGTTGCCGACCTTCACGACCGGCGCGCCGATCTGCTTGGCGTAGCGCAGCCGCTGCGCGAAGGCGGGAACCACGAAGCGGGTGTCCTGCCCCGGCCCGGTGTGCGCGAAGGCCCGGGCCACCACGACGCGCAGTCCGGTGCGCCGCCAGGCTTCGAAGGCCGCCGTCTCCGCCCCCACTTTGCTCGCGGCGTAAGGCGAGCACGGCGCCAGGGCGTCGGTCTCCACGCGCGGCCGCCCGTCGGTCGCCCGCCCGTAGACCTCGGCGGTGGAGACGAGCAAGAGGACCGGGTCGGCGCGGCCCAGGCGCCGCGCCTCGGCCAGCACGTAGGCGACGCGCGCGGTACCCACCGCGTTCACGGTCCAGGCGTAGCCCGGATCCTTCGCCGCCTCCGGCCCCGAGGCCACGGCCGCGAGATGGATCACGGCGTCGTACGGGAGGTCGACGGCCATCCGCACCGACTCCGCGTCGGCCAGCTCGAGCGGCATCCAGCGCACCGCCTGCCGCTCGGCGTCGGTCAATCCGTCGTCGTGGCTGGCGCGCGTCGGGCGCAGGGCGCCGAACACCTCGTGGCCGTCGGTCAGGAGCCGGCGGATCATCCACCGTCCCACGAAGCCGTCCGCGCCCGTGACCAGCACCTTCACGCCGTGCGCTCCAGATCCGCGTCGACCATCAGCTTGACCAGCTCGGCGAACCCGGTCCGGGGCGTCCAGCCCAGCTCCTCGCGCGCGCGCCGCGGATCGGCCTGCAGGATGTCCACCTCGGCGGGCCGGACGAACTTCGGGTCCACCACCACGTGCTTCGTCCAGTCGAGGCCGGCGTGGCCGAAGGCGATCTCGCAGAGCTCGCGCACGGTGTGGGTCTCGCCGGTGCCGATGACGTAATCGGCCGGGCTCTCCCGCTGCAGCATCCGCCACATCGCGTCGACGAAGTCGCCGGCGTACCCCCAGTCCCGCCGGGCGTCCAGGTTGCCGAGGCGCACCTCGGTGGCCCGGCCGCGTTTGATCCGCGCGACCGTGTGCGTGACCTTGCGGGTCACGAACTCGAGGCCGCGGCGGGGGGACTCGTGATTGAAGAGGATCCCGCTCACCGCGTACAGGCCGTAGGACTCGCGGTAGTTCACCGTGATCCAGTGCCCGTAGACCTTGGCGACGCCGTACGGCGAGCGCGGGTAGAAGGGCGTGGTCTCACGCTGCGGAGTCTCCTGCACCTTGCCGAACATCTCGGACGAGCTGGCCTGGTAGAACCGGGCCTCCGGGTGGGCCAGACGCACGGCCTCGAGCAGGCGGGTCACGCCCAGGGCCGTGAACTCCCCGGTGAGCACCGGCTGGCTCCACGACGTGGGCACGAAACTCTGGGCGGCGAGGTTGTACACCTCGTGGGGCCGGGCATCCCGGATGACGGCCGTGAGGGAGTGCTGGTCCAGGAGGTCGGCGGGGACGATGTGCACCCGGTCCAGGAGGTGGCCGATCCGCTCGTAGGAGTCGTGGGAGGTCCGGCGGACCACCCCGACTACCTCGTAGCCCTTTTCCAGCAGGAGCTCGGCCAGGTAGGAGCCGTCCTGGCCCGTGACCCCGGTAATGACCGCGGTGCGGCGGGGTTGCCCGCCCTCCGGCGCCGGATTAGGTTTCCGCCCCTGCTCGGCCCGGGTGTCCCCGGGTTGGCGCGTAGTGGAACTCATTCGTCGGACCGACCATGGCTCGTGTGTGTGAACTGTGTGGCAAGGCCCCCGCGACGGGGCACAGCGTCAGCCACGCGAACAACAAGACCAACCGCCGCTGGTTCCCGAACCTGCAGCGCGTGCGCGCCGTCGTGAACGGCACCACCCGCCGCATCCGGGTCTGCACCCGCTGCATCAAGTCGCACCGCGTGATCAAGGCCGCCTGAAGAGAAAAGGGGACCCGTCGGGGTCCCCTGGTGTGTCACCGCCCGCCCCGCCGCTCGCTCACTCACTCAGCAGTTCGATCCGGGCCACGTCCGCGCCGTCTCCGACGCGATGGCCCAGCTTGATGATGCGGGTATAGCCGCCCGGCCGCGCCGCGAAGCGCTTGCCCAGCTCGGCGAACAGGCGATGACTCACTTCCTTGTCGGCGATCCGCCGCTCCACCAGCCGGCGGGCGTGCAGGTCGCCCCGCCGCGCGAGGGTGATGAGCCGCTCCGCGAAGGGCCGCAGCTCCTTCGCCTTGGCCTCCGTGGTGACGATGCGGTCGTGCCGGAAGAGGGACGTCGCCATGTTGTTCAGCGTCGCCTTCTTGTGGCTCGAGGTGCGGGAGAGCTGCCGGCCCTTGGCGCGATGCCGCATTACTCCTCCTCACCCACCGCGGCCTGCGCCATCGGGGGCACGCCCGGATCGAGGATCCGGATGTCGCCGGCGGCCGTCTCTTCGAACCGCATGCCGAAGTTCAGGCCTTCCCGCCGCAGCAGGTCGGCGATTTCGCCCAGCGCCTTCTCGCCGACGTTCTTGACCTTCAGGAGATCGGATTCGGCGTGCTGCACCAGGTCGCCCAGGGTGCGGATGTTGGAGTTCTTGAGCGAATTCACCGAGCGGACCGAGAGGCCGACGTCGTCGATGCTCCGGTCGAGCAGCTCCTTGAGCCGCCCGGGCGCCGCGGTGCCGCCGTTGGACGACGGCTCGGCCGTGACGGTGGGCACCTTGCCGAAATCGACGAAGTACCGGAAGTGCTCGTGCGCGAGGGCGGCGGCGTAGGCCACCGCGTCCTCGGGGCTGATGGTGCCGTTGGTTTCGACGGACAGCGTGAGCCGGTCGTAGTCGGTCCGCTGGCCCACGCGGGTCTCGGCCACGGTGAAGTTGGCGCGGCGGACCGGGTTGTAGATCGAGTCGATCCGCACCACGTCCACCGACAGGGTGCGGTCGACGGGATGCTGCTCGGCTTCCACGTAGCCGCGGCCCTTGTTCACGTACAGCTCGCCGCTCATCTCCTTGTCGTCCTGGATGGTGAACAGGAGCTGATCGGGATTGACCACCGTCACGGCGCCGTGGGACTCGATGTCCCGAGCGTAGACGGGGCCGGCCTTCTCGCGCTTGATGTGCAGCACCGCTTCATCGGCGTCGGGGGCCAGCACCAGCGTCAGCTGCTTCAGGCGCTGGATGATCTGATGGACGTCTTCCACCACGCCCGGGATGGTCTGGTGCTCGTGCACCACGCCGTCCAGGCGGAACGCCCACACGGCCGCGCCGCGGAGCGAGGACAGGAGCATCCGGCGGAGTGAGTTTCCGAGGGTGTATCCGTAGCCGCGCTCCAGAGGCTGCAGGCGGAACTCGGCGGCGTTCGGCGCATCCTCCCGCTTGGTCATTTCGACCACGTGCGGGCGGACCAGGCCGGTCAAATCGAGAGTCGTCATCACTTGGAGTAGAGCTCGACGATGAGCTGTTCTTGCGCCGCGACCGGAATGGCGTCACGGGTGGGCCGCTCGGTCATCTTGCCGAGGACCTTGTCGCTGTCCACCTGAATCCAGCTGACGGGCTGGCCGCGGCCGGCGAGCTCGAGGGCCGCCTTGACCAGGACCAGCTCGCGGCTCGCGTCGGAGACGCGGACTTCGTCGCCGGGCCGGATGCGGTAGGACGGAATGTCGACGGTCCGACTGTTCACCAGGATGTGCCGGTGGCGCACCAGCTGGCGCGCCTGCCGGCGCGACGCCGCGAACCCCATCCGGTACACGATGTTGTCGAGCCGCGACTCGAGCGCGACGAGCAGCGCTTCGCCGGTGACGCCGGGCTCACGCAGCACGCGCTCGAACACATTGCGGAACTGGCGCTCGGAGAGCCCGTAGATGCGCTTCACCTTCTGCTTCTCGCGCATCTGCTTGGCGTACTCCGACGCCTTGCGCCGCCGCCCCGTGCCCTGGCCGTGCTGGCCCGGCGCGTAGGCGCGGCGTTCGATGGCGCACTTCTCGGTGAGGCAGCGCGCCCCCTTCAGAAACAGCTTGGTGCCCTCGCGGCGGCACAGCTTGCAGGCCGGTCCCGTGTACCGAGCCATGGATCAGACCCGCCGCTTCTTGGGCGGCCGGCACCCATTGTGGGGGATCGGCGTGACGTCGCGGATGGAGCGGATCTGCAGTCCGGCGGTGGCGAGCGCCTGAATGGCCGACTCGCGGCCGGAGCCGGGACCCTGCACGCGCACGTGGACCCGCTTGACGCCGAGCGACAGCGCCTCGCGCGCCGCCTGCTCCGCGGCGACGGTGGCGGCGAACGGCGTGGACTTCTTCGATCCCTTGAACCCGGCCTTGCCCGCCGAACCCCAGGTGATCGCGTTGCCGTGCGAGTCGGTGATGGTGATGAGCGTGTTGTTGAACGTGGCGGTGATGTGCGCCACGCCCTCCGCTTCCACGACTTTCTTGGCGCGCTTGGCGCCCGGGGCTTTCGCTTGAGCCATTTACTTTTTCAGGGCGGGCTTCTTCTTGCCCGCGATCGCGCGCCGCGGTCCCTTCTTCGTGCGCGCATTGGTATGCGTGCGCTGACCGCGCACGGGGAGATTCTTGCGGTGCCGCCCGCCCCGGTACGTGCCGATGTCCATCAACCGCTTGATGTTCATCGCCACTTCGGTGCGGAGCGCGCCCTCGACCTTGTAGTCCCGTTCGATCACCTGCCGGAGCCGCGCGACTTCCGCGTCCCGCAGGTCGCGCACGCGCGCGTCCGGGCTGACCCCGGTCTCCGCGAGGATGCGCTTCGCGTTCGACGGCCCCACCCCGTAGATGTAGGGCAGCGCGTACTGGATCTTCTTGTCGCGTGGCAGGTCCACGCCGGCAATACGTGCCATCGACTTAGCCCTGCCGCTGTTTGTGTTTGGGATTGCGCTTGCAGATGACCCGGACCACACCCCGGCGCTTGATCACCTTGCAATGCTCGCAGATCGGCTTGACGCTCGTACGCACCTTCAAAAGACCGTCTCCCGGCAAAGATTCTGGTTGAGTCTTGAACAATACCCGGGCCCGTAACCTCACGCAAGGGGCGCGATTACGCCCTCATCCCCTCCAGAATCCCCCGGTACGCGAAGGCCGGGTCCGCCGCAGCCGTAATCGGCCTCCCGACCACCAGATGAGTCGCCCCACCGCGCACGGCCTCCGCCGGCGTGACCGCCCGGGCCTGGTCGTCCGCCCCCGCCTCCTTGGGCCTGATCCCCGGGACTACGAGCCAGGGCTCCTTTCCCAGCGCCTCGCGCAGGATCCCCACCTCCTGCCCCGAAGCCACGACCCCCCGAAGCCCCGCCTCGCGGGCCGCCCGGGCCAGCCGAACCGCCTCGGCGCCGAGGTCGGGGACCCCCCGCCCCACCACCGCGCTGAACGACCCGGCATCGTGCGACGTGAGCACGGTCACCCCCACCAGGGACAGCCCGCCGCTGGCCGGGTCGCCCGCGGCCCGGCGGGCGGCGGACATCATCGCGGCCCCTCCCAGGCAATGCACCGTCGCCAGCTCGACCCCCAGGTCCCGGGCGCTCTCCACCGCCCCAGCCACCGTATTCGGAATGTCGTGCCATTTGAGATCCAGGAAAACCCGGATTCCCCGGGCGCGGAGCTCCCGGACCAGAGCAGGTCCTTCGCGCACGTACAGGACGGGCCCGATCTTCGCCCACGCCAGGCCCGGCAGCCGGGCGGCGAGCGCCAGCGCGTCTTTTCCGCTCGGCAGGTCGAACGCGACGATCAGCTCAGCCACGGCCGAGCTCCCGGACCACCCGCTCGGGCAGGCGCGGGTCCGCGAGGGCCCCGGTGCCGATCGCCACGAGATCGGCGCCCGCGGTGAGGTACTCCCGCGCGTCCGCCGCACAGCGGATGCCGCCCACGCCGATGATGGGAAGCCGGAGCTTCTCCCGCACCTTCCGGACCGCGAGCACGCCCACCGGCAGGAGCGCGGGACCGCTCATGCCGCCATACCCGTTGCCCAGCCGTCCGGCGAGGGTTCCCGGCATCGTATTCACCAGGCTGATCCCGTCCGCGCCGGCATCCGCGGCCACCTGAGCCGAGCGGGCGATGTCGGGGAGCACCGGCGAGAGCTTGATGACGAGCGGGCAGGCCGTTGCCACCCGGCACCGGCGCACCAGCTCGGCGAGCGCGTGATCGTCCGCGCCGAACTCGAGGCCGCCCGCGCTGGTGTTCGGACACGAGGCGTTGATCTCGAAGGCCGTGACCCCGTCGGCCGGGCCCAGCCGCCGGAGAACGATCTCATAGTCCTCCATCCGCGCACCGGCGACGTTCACGAGGATCCGTGCCCGCCGGAGCCGGCCGGCCAGCCAGGGAAGCTCGTGCGCCTCGACCGCTTCGACGCCGGGGTTGGCGAGCCCCACCGCGTTCAGCATGCCCCCGCGGAACTCGGCCACGCGCGGCCCCGGGTGACCCCGGCGCGGCTCGGGGGTCACGGCTTTCGTGACGATCCCTCCCAGCCGCTCGAGGTCGATGACACCGTCCACCTCGCGCCCGAAGCCCGCGGTGCCCGCCGCGAGGAGCACGGGGTTCTGGAAGGCCGCGCCCCAGAGCGGCGGGGTCACAGCGCGGTGTCGGACCCGGGGCGGGGCCGCGAGGGGGTGGGTCGCGCCCGGGGAGGCACGGGCTTGGGTTCCGGAGGATCGAGCAGGGGCCCCCGGGGTCCGGTCGGCGGGGCGGCCCACCGCATTTCACCGGCCAAGCCCGCGGTCCGGGTCTGCCGGGCGCGGATGCCGAACAGCCGCGCCAGCGAGTCCTCGGCCTGCGTGTACCCGGGGCTGGACGCGCCGTTCAGCGCCAGGGTGTAGGGCGACGTCCGATAGGTGCCTTGCAGCACGTGCGTCAGCGAGTCCGAGCGGTCGGGAACGAGCGGGATCGCGGCCACGATGGCCTTGGGCGCGAACAGCGAGGTCGGATGCTGCTGCGCGAATCCGATGAGGAGCGCCGCGGCGAGCGGGGGCGCCTGCAGCGAATCCCGCGCCAGCTCCCCGCGCCGGAACATGCCCGCGACGCTCGAGTCCTTGCCCCCGAGCTGCTCGAGTATCTGCTGGAGACGGCGGGCGGCCCCGACCCCCGAGCCGTGCTGCGTGAGCGGCGCGAGATCGGTCGAAACGGCCGCGAGGCTGTCCAGGCTCTCCGCCCGGGCCGCGCGCGCCTGCAACCGGGCCACCCGCGCCACGTCGGCCTCGGCGGAGTCCGACGCCACGTCGCCCGCCTGGACGAAGCGCGCGTCCGCCGATGGCACGTCTTCGGACGCCAGCAGGCGGTATCCGTCGTCGAGGTAGATGCGGGCCCGCGCGCCGGCGGTCAGCCGCGCGCGCGGCACCACGCGCCCGACCACGGCGGACGCGGCCGCGGATCCCGCCGCCCGGGCGAGCGCCACGAACATCGAGTCCCAATCCGTTTCGAGGGGCTGGCGCGCGACCAGCGAGTCACAGAGGGTGTCCGCCCGCCCGGTCCGCCCGGCGGCCACCAGCGTCAGGAACTCTTCCACGCCGGCGTCACGCCGGCGGGACCGGCCGAAGAGCACGACGGCGGTGTCGAGCCGGCCGGCGCCCCGGGCGCCGCGCCCCGCGAACAGGGCAGCCTCTTCCCGGCGTTCGCGATCCCGGGAATTGAGCACCGGCTCCGCGTAGGCCTCGGCAGCCTCGTAGTCCTCCGCGCGGAGCGCGCAGCGCGACCGGACCAGGGCGATGCGCTCCAGCAGCGCGGTATTGGCGGTGAGCGGAGCGGCCCGGTCGAGCGTGGTCACGGCGCTCTGGCACTCATTCGATCCCGCGAGCCCCTCGCCCGCGGTGACCAGGGCTTCCGGCAGCCACCCGCTGTGGGGATGATGGGCCGCCACCGATTCGGCCTCGACCGCCGCGAGCGACCAGTTCTGGATCGCCGCGTCCCCCTGCCCGCCGCGCTCCTGCTTCCGGGCGTCGTGGGCGTAGCGGTGCGCGTTCCACAGCCCGTTGTAGTAGACGCATCCCCCGAGCAGGAGCGTGAGGGCCGCCGGGAGCGCGCGCCGGTTCACCGCCCGGCGCTCCCGGCGGTCTTGCGTTCGAACTCGCGCAGGTAGGCGACGATCCCGTCCGCCATGGCGACCGCCAGCTTCTGCTGTCCCGCGCCGGTGCCGATGAACTCCGCGTCCCCTCGGTTGGTCGCGAACCCCGTCTCCACCAGAATCGCCGGGCGGCGGGCGTAATTCAGCACCCAGAACCGGGCCTGCTGCACGCCGCGATCCCCCCCGGGCGACACCCTCCCCAACCGCTGCTGGACCAGCTCCGCGAGTCGGGCGGATTCCCGGAGGATCTCGTTCTGCATCAGATCCTTCCAGATGAAGCCGACTCCGGTGTCCGCCACGTTCCGGTCGTAGCGGATGGCGTCGTTCTCCATCTTGGCCACCCGCGCCGCATCTTCGGTCTTGGCGTCCGACAGGAAGTAGGTCTCGACTCCGTGCGCCCGGGACGCGTTGCGCCCGCCCGGCATGGAGTTGACGTGGATGCTGACGAAGAGATCACAGGCGTCCGAGCAGGTATACGGCCGGTCGTAGAGGCTGATGAGAGTATCGGTCGTGCGGGTCATGTTCACTTCGATCCCCCGCCGGACCAGCTCCGCGCGCAGGAGACGCGCGATCGAGAGGGTCACGTCCTTTTCGGTGACTCCCCGCCGGAAGTAGACCCCGGGATTGCCCGGATCGGCCCCGCCGTGCCCGGCATCCACCGCCACCACGTGGTGATACCGCAGGCCGGTCATCGGATCCGGGGCGGGCTGGGCGCGTGGCGGCCGGGCGGGGGAAGTCACCACCACCGGAGGAGCGTCCGGCAACGGCACGACCGTCTCCACCAGCCGCCCTCCCGCCGCGTCCCAGCGGTACTTCGGCCCCAGGGCTTGCGGCACGCACACAGAGAGGAAGGGAATGGGCAGGAAGAGCGTGTCCCGCGCCATGTAGGGCTCGGCGGCCAGGTTGCAGAGGGCGCCGTCGACCCGCGCGAACGGGACGCCCACGTGGAGGACGAAGGCGGTGCCGTCGAGACGGAGGGTGGCCTGGCTGTCCCCCACCAGCGCCGTCAGGCCGAGCGGCCCGGCCAGGAGGGGCGCGGCGACCGCCGCGATGCCCCGCTCCATGGTGACCGGCACCCGGGTTTCCCCCCGCGGCGTCGCGATCACGATCTGCGTGGGGATCAGCGCGGCGAGGAAGGCCGGCGTCACGTCCGCCGTCCCCGGGCGACGCGCGCCATTTCGCGTTCCGCGTCCCGCCGCTTCAAGTCTTCGCGCTTGTCGTGGGCTTTCTTGGCGCGGGCGAGCGCGATCGCGACCTTGACGATCCCGTCCTTGAAATAGAGCTCGAGGGGAACGAGGGTGAGCCCCTTCTGGGTGGTGCCCCCGATGAGCTTCTCGATTTCGCGCTTGTGGAGCAGGAGTTTGCGGGACCGGACCGACGGCGGGTTGTTGTAGGATCCGGCGGCGTACGGCGAAATGCTGAGACCTTCCAGCCAGACTTCCCCGCCCTTCACATGGGCGTAGCCCTCACCCAGGGAGGCTTTTCCGTCCCGGAGTGACTTCACTTCGGTCCCGGTGAGAACGAGGCCGGCCTCCCAGGTCTCGAGGAGGTGGAAGTCGTGGCGCGCCCTCGGATTGCGGGCGATGGCAACTTTGTCCAAGGCGGTCGGCGCAAGATAGGTACACGGTGAATGAGGGTCAAGCCGAACGTTGACTTGAGGTTATACCACCGTCTAGATTTGCCGTTCCCGAATCACGCCGAAGTGGTGGAATTGGTAGACGCGCTGCGTTCAGGGCGCAGTGGGCGCAAGCCCGTGGGGGTTCGAGTCCCCCCTTCGGCATGAACTGCAGGGGTCAGGGGTCAGGTATCAGTACCGTGGTACGGTGGCGTCGATCTCCCGACTCCACGCCTCAATTCCTCCCGCCAAACTTCGCACGTTCGAGAATCCCGCCGCCACCAGAATCTCCCGCGCCCGCAGGGACCGCTGGCCGTGATGGCACAGGGTGACCAGGGGTGCGTGAGGGTCGAGCTCGCGCAAGCGCGCGGGCAGCTGGCGCAGCGGGATGTGGACCGCATCGGGGAACGCGGCCATCGCGATCTCGTACGGCTCCCGGACGTCCACGACGACCAGCGTGCGGCTCTGCTCGCGCTCCGCCGCCAGCTCCCGCGCCGAGATCTCGG
>Ga0335083_10006434_pt1 | contig 14650 bp, 12 predicted proteins | sample Lox_Sample_42_FD_206716 | JGI IMG/M metagenome (GOLD analysis project Ga0335083, IMG submission 206716) | Soil microbial communities from Loxahatchee National Wildlife Refuge, Florida, United States - Lox_Sample_4.2 | ecosystem: Environmental > Terrestrial > Soil > Wetlands | place: USA...
TATGGGGACTCTGAAAAGTTGGCTTTACGCCGGAATACTGAATGTGTTCCCCCCCTCCTCGTGGACCGTGCGGCTGCCGGTCTTGTTCCTCGGAGCCGCTACGGTGTGGCTATTTGTCGAACTGCTCCAGGCGATTCAGGGCAGCCGGGCGGCCTGGCTGGGCGGGCTGCTGCTGGCCACCGACACGATGTTTCTGGTGACGGATTGCTTTGATTGGGGCCCGGTGGTGCTCCAGCATCTCCTGCTGGTCGCCGGGCTCCTGCTGGTCATGCGGTTCGTGCTGCGCTCGGCCCCTTCCGCATTATTCTGGGGCTTCTTCTGCTTCGGGCTGGGCCTTTGGGACAAGGCGCTGCTCCTATGGAACCTGAGCGGCCTGGCCCTAGCGGCGCTCATCGTATATTGGGGCGCGCTGCGGGCTCGCCTGACCATCCGAAATACAGCGCTGGCCTCCGGCGGGCTGGTTCTGGGCGCGCTGCCGCTGATTGCCTACAATTTGGCTTTCGGAGGGGCGACCATCCGTTCCAACGCGACGTTTCGCTTCGACGAGTTCGCCTCTAAGTTCGGGTCGCTGCGCCGGACTTGGAATGGCAGCGCGGTGCTCGGTTATATAGTGAGCCTCCCCGGACAAGCGGGCCAGCCGCGCGATGCCAGGAATGTGCTGGAGCGCCTTTCCTACCTACTGCACTCGCTCACCGGCGATCATCCCAAGAACCGCCTGGAATGGGCCTTCCTGGCGGCCGTCATTCTGACCGTGCTGCTGTGGCGGAGCCCAGCGCGTAAGAAGCTGTTATTTTTCTTGCTGGCGCTGGCGGTGGCCTGGTTCCAGATGGCCATCACGAAGGACGCTGGTGCGTCTGCCCATCACGTTGTCCTGCTATGGCCGCTGGCGTATCTTTTTCTCGCCGTGGCGTTCGCCGAAGCCGCGTCGCGCTGGGGACGCCTGGGCGCCGGACTGGTCGCCGCCGCCGTGGTGTATCTGGTTGCCCAGAATCTCCTAGTTACCAACCAGCACTTCTATCTATTCGCGCGCTATGGCTCCCCGCGCAGTTGGACCGATGCCATCTACTCCCTTTCCGCCGATCTGCGGCAAGAGCAAACCTCTCAGATCGTGCTGTCAGACTGGGGAATCTTCAATTCACTGATCGTGCTGCAGCGCAACCGCCTGCCGCTGGCCCAGGCAGATGAGAATTTTCTATCGCCTTCCGAAAGCGACTCCGAACGCCAGCGCGACCGCCAAAGGCTGGAGACCGGCCTCTGGGTCGGCCACACTTTGCCCTATCGAGAGATCAACCAAGTGAACGACAGCGTCATGAAAGCCGCGGCGATGGCCGGTTTTCATAAGCAAATCCTGAGGCTGGTTTCAGACACGCACGGCAGCCCGGCGTACGAAATCTTCCGCTTCGTGCCGGGCCCTAATTAACTTGCGGCGCGGCTTTCTTCGCAGGCGGGCGGTTGGGACGCTGCAGGTTCTGGAAAAGCTGCTCGAGCTGCGGTTCGGGAATCGCCAGCGACATGCTCATGACGTTGCCCGTGGTTTTCGTGTCCAAGGTATCGAGCAGACTGGACACCTGCCCAGCCACGGCATTGTCCTGACGGTTGAGCTGCAGCATGCTGGCCACAAACTTGACCACGTCCACCAGCGCCTGCGCGTCTTTGTCGGATCGCGTGATGGCTTCGGCCGAGATGGTCACGGTGTCGCCGAAGCGAACACCGCCGCTGGCCTGGTTGATTCCGTTCAACACGTTGCCCTGCATGGCGCTGCCCACTCTAGGATCGGGCATGGCGCCGGCGAACTCGGAGAGAGGCACCAGCGTAACGAACCAGAAATCGTTCTTGGCGCTGACGTCGCCCACTTTCTTGACCAGATCGCTGGGGGCGGGGACGCCGCTGCGCTGCCTGGTAAGCGCGGCCTGGACCGATGTCATATCGCCCATCACCGCGCTGGAGGCGTCTAGAAATGTGATGGCGCTGTCCGAATCGGGCGACGTGCTTCCGGAATAGGAATAGATGGTAGTTCCTTGGAAATTGGTGGTGGCCGCGCCGTTCAATTGCGCGGCTTTCTGGATCTTTTGCAGATCGAACGTACCCTTAGCCAGCACCAGCCAACGACTCTCGGGCGAGCTGGATGCCCAATTCGAGGCAATCAGCAGTTCGGTGACATCGCGGCGCGGATCGAAGCCGGTTTCGGCGATCAATTTCTTGAAGCTCTCGTCATTCAGTTGCATATGCGAGAGCACGAACTGCCCGAATAGCGAGTCTCGCGTGCGATTCACTTGCAGGCCGGCGATCACCTTCGCGTCCGGCATTACCAGCCGCAGCAGGCCGGCATCGGCGGCGCAAAGTATGGCTGGAACAAGCAGGAGGGTCAGAATCGGCAGGAAAAGGCGTGGTTTCGGCATAAAACCTCTTGTCTCGCTCTACGAGCGTAGCATGCCGGAAGTTCCTTGCTTGCGCGACCAGTTCTAGACTGGAACCTGCTCGACGATCTCGATGCCATAGGCATCCAATCCAACCACCTTACGCGGATGGTTGGTGAGCAGACGGATGGTATGCAGGCCGAGATCGCTCAAAATCTGCGCGCCGATGCCGCTTTCATGCTGCAATCTCCGCTGGCCGTCGGGGGTGGCGGAGTTGGCGTGATCGCGAAAGCCGGGCCCGGTCTGGTGGAGATAGACCAACACTCCGGCGCCTTCCTCGGCGATGCGCTGGAGCGAGCTGCGAACCACGCGGTGGCAGTCGCAGGCGGTGGAACCGAACACGTCCCCATAAATGCAGTGGGAGTGCATCCGCACCAGCACGTTCTCACGTCCGGTCAGTTCGCCGTGCACCAGCGCCAGATGCCGCTCGGGCGCCAGATTCCGGTCGGGAATAATGGTGGTGGAATAGACGATGGTTTTGAAATCGCCGAACTGAGTGCGCAGACAGGATTCCGACTGGCGCTGGACGAGCTGCTCGGTTTGCAGCCGGTAGCGGATGAGGTCGGCCACCGAAATCATCCGCAATCCGTGGCGCTCGCAAAATTCCTTGAGCTGGGGCACGCGCGCCATGGAGCCGTCGTCGTTCATGATCTCGCAGATTACGCCGCCGGGCCGCAATCCCGCCAGCCGCGCCAGATCGACCACCGCCTCGGTTTGCCCGGTGCGAACCAGCACGCCGCCTTCCCGCGCGCGCAATGGAAAAACATGACCGGGGCGAGCCAGGTCCCGAGGCGTGCTCTGGGGGTGGATGGCAACTTGAATCGTGCGCGCTCGATCGGCCGCTGAGATTCCGGTGGTCACACCCTCGGCGGCTTCGATGGACTCGCAGAACGCCGTGCCGAATCGCGAGGTGTTCCGCGCCGACATCTGCGGCAAATTCAAGGCGTCGCAGATCTCTTCCGACAGCGACAGGCAGATCAGCCCGCGTGCGTGCTTGGCCATGAAGTTGATGACGTCGGGCGTGATTTTCTCGGCCGCGATGGTGAGATCGCCTTCGTTCTCGCGGTCTTCGTCATCCACGATGACCAACATCCGGCCGGCCTGAAATTCTTCGATGGCTTCCGGGATGGAAGAGAACGGCATAGCAAGGTCCTGTAAGTATGTCCTGTAAGTATCAGGATAGCAATCCGGGGCGCGGGCACATGCCTGCCGGAGATTTCAGAAGCCCAGCTTCTTGTCCAGCTCCTCGGTCACCTGGCCTAGATTTTCCGGGTTTCGCAGGATGTTGCGCAGGCTGTCGCCGGAGTAGTTCTCATACAGCGCATCGGCGGCGGCCAGGGAAATATTGTAAGCGGTGCGCGCTTCGCCGGCGCTCATTCGCGACCAATCCGGATGCAGCTCTTCGAGACGCGGCAGCTGATGCGTGTGCGCCAGCCGCTGCAACTGATCGCGCGTGCCGGCCTCAAGCTTGTCGCCCGAGAGCTTTTGCGCCAAACCTTCCTGCAGCCAAGCCGGCCAGGGAACATCGCCCGAAGGGATGCTGGTCAGGCAGGCGTGCACCAACTCGTGCGCCAGGCCCCGCCGCATCTGGGCGCCGACAGTTTTTTCACCGGTCCAGGCGATGTGAATGCGGCCGTCATACCATCCGCCGCTCCATTCCGCCGCCCCGGTGCTGCGCAAATAGGCCGCGCGGTCGAGCACAATGGCGACGATCCGCTCGCTGGAGGAACACCCCAGTTGGCCGGAAATGCGGGCGTATTCCTCATCCAGCATGTCCAGAATCGCGCGCGCCGCGTCCACGGGGACCGCCTGCCGCGCGTAGCGCACCGCGATGTGCATGCCTACCAGCCGCTCGCTGGCCGGGTCCGCCGCGGCCTCGCGCTTGGCGCGATCGTAAATGCCCTCCAGGCTCGGATTGGGCGACAAATCGAGCGACTGCTTCCAATATCCGATGGCCGTGTCCAGCTCGTCCATCCGATATGCCGCCAGGCCGGCCAACAGCAGGACACTGGCGTTATTCCGGTAGCGCTGGACGGCGGGCTCGAGGATCTCCATGGCTTGTTGAGGCTGGTTGGACTGCAGCAGGTCGCGCGCCCGCTCGATTTCCGGATCGCGGCCCCGCGCCATGCTCTTGGCCCGATCGGCAACCAGCGTTCGCGGCGCGGCAACCGGCTCCGTAGCTCGCGCCGACAAGCGCTCCTTCTCGAATACATCCAGGCCCGCTAAGGCCGAACTGGAAACGTAACCGACCACTTCGCTGGCCCCGCTTTTGGCCGCGATCTTGATGCAGTCCGATCCATCCGCCAAGCGGAAGCGAATCTCCACCGGTGTGCCTGCCGGAAGATTGGCCACCACTGCATCATGCGCTTCACAACCGGACCGGACCGGCGTTTCGCCCATGCGAATCGTAAGGGCGGCGAAAAAAATCAGAACGGGTCCCACCACCCCGATGCTATGGTCACGCGCCGATTAAAACCCTCCGGCGAAGGCCCGAAAATAAAGGGAAAAACGTGCGCCTGATGGATCCAGGTGCCTTATTACTTTGGGATTAGTGTGCCGTGCTTAGCCGGCTTAGTCACTTTACGTAGCGCTCCGTACCGTCTTTCCAGGGGTCGTAGTGCTCAGAGAACGCGATGCGCTCGGATGTGGAGGGATGCGTGTACATCCAGAATTCGATGAAGCGGTTCGGATTGGGCTCATCCAGATCCACTTCGCCCATCACTTGGAAGGAGTGTACCGCGGCGGCGCGCGAGTCCGGGACTAAGCCGTGGGTTACTTCGAGACCGTAGATGTCGGCCTGATGCTCCTGATTTCTGCTGTAAGTGTTTACTAGCGGCTCGGTAAGAAAGCTGAAGATGGCGAACAGCAGGAGCAGGGCCGGGAGTGAGGCCCAGTCCGAGACATCGCGAATGCGCCAGCCAGCGCCCCAGCGGCGAAGCATCCAGTGGAGCGCGTGGTAGCCCAAGAACAGAAGTACTAGCAGCAGCGCCGAGACGAAAATCAGAGTGTTGCGCACGTGTCCGAGCACATAATGACCCATCTCGTGGCCGAAGACGACCACGATCTCGGGCGTGCTGAGCTTGTCGATAGTGGTGTCCCACACCACCACGCGTTTGGAAGCACCCAGGCCGGAGACATAGGCATTCAGGGAATTGGTCTTTTCGCTGGCCTGCATTTCGAACATGCGATCCGGAGGAATCCCGAGGCCGCTGCGCGCGACCACCTTTTCGAGCTCGCCGAGCAGCGCGGGATGTTTGGCCGCGAGCGGCTGGAAGTGGTAAAAGAGCGGCTCGATGAGCACCGGCTCGACCAACATGCCGACGAACAGCATGGGCAGCGCGGCCAGCCAGAAATATAGCCACCAGCGCCTGGGGCTGCGGCGAATCACAGCGTACAGAATGAGAACCAGCAGCGCCGCAACCGCAAACTCGAGCAACTCGCCTTTGGTCCAATCCCAAAACCAGGACGGCCAGCTCTGGATGGATTGCGCGAACTTCAAGTCCAGATGCTGGGCGTACATTCCCAAGGGAAGGTTCAGTGCGTCGTTCGTGAGGCCGAGCAGCACGACGAAGATTGCAGCTTGCGCGATGCGGCGGTGTGAGGCGGTCTCGGCCCAATCGCGAAACTTGCCCGAGAGCCCGAAAGCCAGGATCGCTGCAAGTACGGCGATGCCCCAGAGGGAGCCGGCAAAATGCAGCCAGTATCGGGCGTGAGCGTACTCGATGGCCTTTTGTAATTTGTCCGGGGGCAGGGAGTAGCCGCGCGGCGCTGAGGTTTGCGTGGAAAAAGCCGGAGCTGCTTGCGCCGCCAAGAAGCTAGAAAAAAGCGCTAGGAGGCAACTTGCTCGGCGAATCAGACTCACCACCGCGATTATAGCTGTGACGCTCCTCCCCCCTTGCTCCTGGATATAATCGAATCGTGAAAAGCTCAACCTTGCCGGCCATTGCTCTCGGCCTGACTGTGGCGCTGTTATGCAGCTGCAAGAAGAATATCGACAACAACGACGCGGTCAAGCAAGGCATCAGTACTTACCTTGCCAAGCGCGCGGATCTGCTGGCGATGGACATCAGCGTTACTTCCGTCGCCTACCACGGCGACGAAGCCACCGCGACGGTGCGCTTCCAAGCCAAAGGCAACAGCTCGCCTACGGCCGGAATGTCGATGCAGTATGTGCTCGACCGTAAGGGCAACCAATGGGTGGTGAAGGGACGCGCCGGCGGCGAGGCGCACACTGGAATGCCGCAGGCCGCGCCGGGGGCGGCACCTGCTCCGGGCGCGAATGGCGGTTCCATCGGCGCAATGCCGTCCATGCCGCCGGGACATCCGTCCGCCGGCGCGCCCGCCGGTGCTTTGCCACCGGGCCATCCACCCATCGGCAGCACCAAGAAATCGAGCGACGGCAAGTGAGCCGTCTCAAATGAAACGCATCGCCGTGCTGGGCGGTGGACCGGCCGGAGCTTTCGCCGCTGAGCGGCTCGCCCAGGCAGGCTTTCAAACACGCCTGTTCGACGAGAAGCTGGCTTGGGAAAAACCCTGCGGCGGCGGCCTGACCTACAAAGCCTACCAGCAATACCCGTTCCTGATCGAAAACGATGTTCCGAAGAAAATCGTCAGCGGCACTCGCCTGGCCGCACCTGAAACCAGGGCCGTTGAGCTGGAACTGAACCGCCCGCTGGTCATCTATTCGCGCTTCGACTTGAATCGCATGCTGCTCGAACGCGCCGAACGCGCCGGCGCGCAGTTAGAGAAAACTCGGGTGCTAGCCATCACGCGGTCCGGCCAAGGCTGGCGCCTCCAAACCCGGGACGGCTCGCTCGAGGCCGACTACTGCATCGTCGCCACGGGCGCGCGCAATCCGCTGCGCAATGTCGGCACCGAGTGGACCGCCTCCGACACCATGTCCGCGCTCGGTTATTACGTCGAGTCGCGCCAGGATCATATCGATATCCAATTTCTGCCCAACCTGGAAGGCTATATCTGGATCTTTCCTCGCTGCGGCCATCTTTCGGTGGGCATTTGCGGCAAAGGAGAACCGGCCCAGGCGTTGCGTGCGCGTCTGGAACGCTACCTGGATGAAAAAGACGTCCAGTGGCGCGGTGCAGCTTTCTACAGCCACATGCTTCCCGCGCTAGAAAGTCGCGGATGGCAAACCAACCGCGTCGCCGGCGAGGGCTGGCTGGCGGTAGGCGACGCAGCCGGCCTGGTGGACCCGATCACCGGCGAAGGTCTGTATTACGCGCTGCGCTCGGCCGATCTGGCGAGCCAGGTCGTCGTGGACCAAGCGCATCCGGCCGCAGAAAAAGCTCAGGCCTACAGCAATCTGTTGCGCCGCGATTTCGCCGCCGATCTCGAATTCAGCGCCAGCATCGCCAAACGCGTTTTCCTGGACCGCTTCCTGTTCAACGCCATTCCGACTCGCATGGTGGAGTTCGTGCGCCGCAGCCCGCGCTTCCGGGCCGTGATCCAGGATCTGTTCGCCGGCACCCAGCCTTACATCGGATTGAAGCGCCGCTTATTCTCGAATCTCGCCGGAACGCTGTACGAAGCTCTTGCAAGCCTGGCGCGGGAACGAGTTGGGTTGTCAGCGGGGGCCGAGCTGTAAATAGTCGCGCTCTCACGCTAGAATTGAAATTGAATCCTTTTCGTTGGAGTGAGAAGCCATGCCGATTTTTGAATATGTCTGCGACGATTGCGGGACCAAGTTCGAAAAGCTGGTCCGCGGTAACCAAGCGCCGGAAGCTTGCCCCAATTGCGGCCAAACGCACCTGACCACAGCGCTCTCCACCTTCGCCGCCCACGCGAATGGAAAGACCAAAGCATCGGAGTTTCCAGCCTGCCCCGGCGGGATGTGCCAGACGCCGGACATCTGCGGGCGCAACTAAATCGGAATAGCGCAGGTATTCAGCAGGTGCCGCGGTAGTGCAGTTGACTTCCGCCGCAGCCTCGGCTATCCTTCTGAAGTGCCGACGATTCAACGGTTTGTCGGGTGAATTGGGTACTTTGAGGCTTCTCGGAGGTCGCACTAACCCAGTTATTCCGGATGTGCTTTTTGGCATCCGTGTATCCTTACCTGCCGTTGTAGTAGCATGAACTCGGGAGTTGGGCGATGGCCAGCACAGCGGATGAGCGAAATCTAAACCCGCCCGTGTCCACTGAAGAAGCGGACTACGAGCAGCTCATCGAAGACTATACGCATTTCGAACCGCCGCACGAAGGCGAGCTGCTGCAGGGCCGTGTCCTAAGGGTTCATCCCACCGACGTAATCGTTGATTTTGGCTACAAATCCGAAGGTTTGGTTCCGATCGAGCAATTCCTGCAGCCGGATGGAAATATCCAGATCCATGTGGGCGACCTGATCGATGTGGTCATCGACCGGCAGGGCACGCAGCCGGAAGGTTACACGCTGCTCTCTCATCAGAAGGCCAGCCGCCTGCGCTCGTGGGACAATCTGGACAAAGCTTATCGCGAAGGGCTGGTAGTTTCCGGACGCGTAACGGGCCGCATCAAGGGCGGTCTTACGGTGGATGTCGGAGTGCCCGCTTTCATGCCCGGATCGCAAATCGATACGCGGCCGATTCACAATCTGGACTCGTTCCTCGGCCAGGACATTCCAGTCAAAGTGGTCAAGCTGAACCGGCGCCGCGGAAACGTGGTGGTTTCGCGCAAGATGGCGATCGAGGAGGAACAGAACGCCCGCAAGAGCGCGGCGCTCGAAACTCTGCAGGAAGGAGCCGTGGTGGCCGGGGTCGTCAAAAACCTCACCGATTACGGCGCGTTCGTCGATCTGGGCGGAATCGATGGGCTGCTGCATGTCAGCGACATGTCCTATGGCCGCGTCACGCATCCCTCCGAACTCATCAATGCCGGCGACAGCATTACGGTAAAGGTGCTCAAATTCGATCGGGAAAAAGAGCGAATTTCGCTGGGCTTAAAGCAATTGAATCCCGATCCCTGGGAAAGCATCGCGGAGCGCTACCCGTCCGGCTCGCGGATTATCGGTCGTGTAGTGAGCGTCACCGATTACGGCGCCTTTGTCGAGCTCGAGCCGGGCGTCGAAGGTCTGATCCATATCTCGGAGATGACCTGGAGCCGGCGCATGAAGCATCCGAGCAAGGTGGTCAAGGTCGGCGATCAGGTGGAGTCGGTGGTGCTGGACGTTCGCCCGCGCGACCGCCGTGTTTCGCTCGGCATTAAGCAGCTGGAAGCGGATCCGTGGACCACCGTCGGGTCCCGCTATGACATCGGCTCGGTGGTGGAAGGGCGCGTGCGCAAGCTCACCGATTTCGGCGCTTTTATCGAAATCGAGGAAGGCGTGGACGGCCTGGTTCATATTTCCGATCTTTCCTGGACCAAGCGCGTCAAGCATCCTTCCGAAGTGCTGAAGAAAGGGCAGCTCGTCCAGGCCGTGATCCTGAATATCGACGCACCCAACCGCCGGCTGTCACTGGGTGTCAAACAGCTCCAGCCGGATGCCTGGGAATCGTTCTTCCGCGCGCATCAGGTGGGCGATGTCGTGCGCGGCCGGGTATGCCGTGCCATCAATTTCGGGGTGTTCGTGGAGCTGGCGCCGGGAGTGGAAGGATTGTGCCACCGTTCCGAGATTCCCAGCGCGTCCGACCATCGCGCCGACGAACCGGCCTTGCCTATCGGCGAAGAAATGGATTTCAAAATCGTCAAGCTCAACGAAGCGGAAAAGAAAATCGGTCTTAGCATTCGCGCGCTCGCCGACGATGAAGAGCGAACCAGGCTGGAGGATTATCAACGCCACGCCGCGGCGGCCACCATGACTATAGAAGAAGTCATGAATATTCGGGTCAAGGGTGAAGGCCGCTAAGCTGGAGCGGGTTTAAAACCAGAGTACAAATGGAGAAAAAATAAGACATGACGAAGGCCGAGTTAATCGAGGAAGTCTCCCGGGTTGTGGAAATGACCCGCAAGGACTCCGAGGTGATCGTCGAAGCCATCTTCGACAGCATCGTGCGTTCTCTGCGCGGCGGCGACAAGATCGAGATTCGTGGTTTCGGCAGCTTCCGGACGCGCCAGCGCCAGCCGCGGGTGGGACGCAATCCGAAGACCGGCACACGCGTCGAGGTGCCTTCCAAACGCATCCCTTATTTCAAACCCAGCAAGGAATTGAAGGACCTGGTGAATACCTCCAGCGGCGAATCCGCCCAGCCGGCCGCGGCTCCTCCCACTACCCCCGATGGAACCAGCGGCGGGACCCCAGCCTCACACTAAAACCGCTGCTCGCGCTCTTCCTTTTTATGGACTATCTCTGGAGTCCGTGGCGTTATCAGTACGTCACGGCGGCGCGGTCGGAATCGGCCTGCATTTTTTGCGAGTATGCCGGCTCGAAAAACGACCAGGAAAATCTGGTTGTTTACCGCGGCCAGCGTAACTTTGTTCTGCTGAATCGCTTTCCCTATACCAGCGGGCACGTGATGGTGGCGCCTTACGAGCATGTCGACACACTCCTGGCGGCTGCCCGGGAAACTTTAGAGGAAATGATCCTGCTGGCGCGCGAATCCGAACGCCATTTGCGCGCGATCTATCGGCCGTCTGGTCTGAATCTGGGAATGAATCTGGGCGAAAGCGCGGGCGCCGGCATCGCCGCTCATGTTCACATGCATGTGCTGCCGCGCTGGGCCGGCGATACCAGCTTCATCACCACGGTGGCGGAAACGCGCGTCTTGCCCGAGGATCTGGGCGAGACCTGGCGCAAGCTGCACGCGGCCTTCAGCTAAGGCGATCCCTTTAGTCTTTTAAGAGCTTCGTACCATTGAACCCCACAGGTTCGGCGCTCATAATGGAAATCCCGTTATGCAAGTTGCGCGCGAGCTACGCGGCGAAGACCGGGACATCTGCCGGGGCGACGTGCACTTAAGCATGGATGACTCGGGCCACGAATTTCCCGCCGAGCTCGTGGATGTCTCAAGCAATGGCTTCCGCGTGCGGCACTCCGATCCGCGCTTGCAACCCGGACGCGAAGTTCGCTTCCAGCACCGCATCTTCGCCGGTCGCGCCAAGGTAGTGTGGACCGCGCTGGTGGGCGGGCAGACGCAAAGCGGATTGCAGATCGTTCGCGGCTGAACTTCTTCGCAGCTGAACGTCAGGGGCTGCTTTTGGCAATCTGCGGAGGCAAGCTGTAAGGGACTTCCAAGACCACGTCCACGTCCACCGGGACGCTATCGCGCGTGGCCGGCTTGAACTCCCAGGCCGCCAAATCCTGCAGCACCGCCTGTTCGATTCCGGGGCCCAGGTTTCGCAGGAAGGTCAATCCTTCCAGCTTTCCGCTGGCGCGGATAATTCCCGCCACTTGAACGCGCAGTTCGGTTCGGGCGCCCGCCAGCACCGGCTCGACTGATTCATATTTGCGCAGCGGCAGAGGCGCGCGCACGAAAGGCGTATCGCCGGGTTTGGCTTCGCGCTCGGCGAACCACACAATCCAATCGCCCGAATACGGCTCGAAGTTTTCGATCGGTATCACCATGGTGTAAACGTTGCGCCCCAGGAATCGCGCATCGAGTGCGCGTGGAATGGTGCGTGCGGCGGGGCGCAAAGGAACCGACAAAGTTGTGACCGGGATGCTGCGCATCTTGTCGGCGTACAGAACCACTTTTCGATTGGCGTTCACCTTGGGAGCTTCGGCGATCTTGCTGCGGTCTTCGCGGATGGTCAGGTTGGGAACTCGAAGCCCGCCGCCGCTGACATCGCCGGTGGCCGGCTCACCCACGTTGGGCGCCCTGGAAAATGCGCCCGAGCGCGCGCCATCCGGCACTGGTCCGTTTCCCGGATGGAGACTCACCGCCGCGACGTCGGTCTTGCCATTGCCGGCGACATTCTCCGGACCTGGGGGCGCATTGGGAGGCGGTGCAATCCCTTTCGAAAAGGCCGCGGTGCCCATGCCCTCGGGAAGTGCCATGCGCGCAGAGCCTGCGCCGGTGATGGATGCATCCGGAAGAGGCACATCCGCCACTTCCACGCGAACCGGCAGCCGAGGAGGCAGGGCGGAAGCCGGCGGCGGCACGAATGCCTTCAGAGGTTTGGGGATTTCGACCGGCTTGACGTTTTCATCCTTGGCCTTGTTCGGATCGCCCTTTGGATCGGGCGGCGACAGGTTGGCCTGCTGGGCTTTGGGAGCGTCGATATTGGGCTTCTCTACTTTCGGCGGTTGAGGCGGTGGAGGCGCTAGCCGAGGAATCGCGCTGGCCGCCCGCAGCACGATGTTAGGCGCCGCCGTGTCTTTCGGAATCTCAATCTTGGGTACCGGCCGCCAGATGATCTGATTGGCCGATTTCGCTTTCGGCGCCGTGGCGATGACCGCATCTCGCGAAAACTCGCGCCCGCGCGGTTGCGGGAAGGTGCCTATCCGTTCGGTGGCCGACACGTCCGGTAGCGATTTTTTGTAGTTGTAATAGACGATCTTGTGCTCATTGGGCCGGATCAGCTCATCGTAAATGGGCCGCTTGGATGCAGGTTCGTATTGGTACGGCGAAATCAGCCCAAGCCCTAGAATCGCCAGGGTATGCACGGCCACCGACGTGAGAAACGATACCGGGCGGAACTGGTATCCGGTCACGGAGGTTGGACGCGAAACAGAGGCCGAATTACTCATACGCACGCGGACCTTCAGACTCATGCCATATTGATCCGGAGGGCCGATCCTGGACTCATAAGTCTCTATCGGGCAAAACGCTTTTGGGCTCCAGCGGGCTAGTTTCCAGCCGGAATGCGCCGCGATTCGGGGCGGGTACGAACTGCGGACAATTCTCCAATAACACCGTGCACAACGCAGCGGGTCGCGATTGTTACTTTCTTCCGCGTACGCGCCCCGCGCTGTGCGCTCACATGAGCAGAATACCAGAGTCCGAGCGCGGTATCCATGACCGTTAGTACTGGTTCTGACCTTGCGCTTCCCGTGGCCCAAGCGCGGCATCGAGGGCGGACTTGCGGCCCGGCGACACCACGAAAAGTCCTGCCGGAAACCTACGATAGCTCAACATCTGGTCATAGATCAGGTTTTCCTGGCTGAAATTAAGCGCCAGGCCAGCCAGGTATTGCAGCCGCAGGTTTCCGTCCCGGTTGATTGCGGCCGAGGCCAGCCATTGTTTCAGATCCGGACCGCGGCCGGCATAGGTGGTCAGCAAGCCCATCGCGGATTGGAAACCGACATCCGACAGTGACTTCGCGACCCCGGCATAAGCCGGTGAAGCCAGCCGCTGCTCGATCGCATCCACGTCGATTTGAGCCTTCCCGTCCTGTCCGGCGAGTACGATATCGTATCCTCCGCCTCCGCTCTCGTTGGCCCAGATGGTGCCATCTGGAAACACGTCGAAGAAGGTTGCGATCTCGCTCTTCACGGTCTCCAAATCGGTTTCGTACAAAGGCACCCACTGGGTGACGATCCCGCCCGGATTCAGGTGCGCCTTCACCAGCTCGAAATACTCTTTTGAGTACAGCGTGGCGCTGCCTTTTACCCAGGGATGAATTGGATCCGACGTAATGATGTCGAACTTATCGGGTGAGGTCAGGATGTAATGGCGTGCGTCGTCATAGACCATGTGAGTGCGCCGGTCGTGTAAGACGTCGTAGTTCTCCTTGGCGAAAAAGATGCTGGCGATGCGCGGCACCAACGGCTCCATTTCGCAGATCACGATCTGCCGCATACTGGGGTATCGAGTAAACGAACCCGCGGTAACGCCGGCGCCGAATCCTACCACCAGAACCGATCTCGGCTGCGGGTGGAACAGCCCGGGCAGATGGCCGAGCATTCTTTGCAGGCGCATATCGTAAGGCTCGGTGGATGCTTCCACCTTGCCGCTGACGTGAAACTGCACCGCGCCGTCATCCCACTGGGAAATCGCGATGGACGAACTCATCCCTTCGCCGGCATAGAGGATGCGCGCGCGGCTGGAAGAGGTCATAATGCGGCGCCCGTAGGCGATGAGCATCCCGGGAGTAGACGGAACCGTTACGACCAGAAGCACGGCGGCGGCGATGGAAGCGGCCAGAGCCAATGCCCCGGCTATTTTTCTCGAAGACGCCACCAGGGGAGCAAGCAAAACCAGGCCGCCGATGGTGGAAAGCACGATCAAGATGCGCTCGGATCGCGCGGTGCCAATCTGCGGGATCAGCAGCATGCTGAAGCTGAGCGCGCCCAGGATGGCGCCGGCGGTGTTGGCGGCGTAAATTCCACCCACCATGCGACCTGGATCTTCGCCCGGCGCTGCTAC
>Ga0335083_10006435_pt1 | contig 14649 bp, 13 predicted proteins | sample Lox_Sample_42_FD_206716 | JGI IMG/M metagenome (GOLD analysis project Ga0335083, IMG submission 206716) | Soil microbial communities from Loxahatchee National Wildlife Refuge, Florida, United States - Lox_Sample_4.2 | ecosystem: Environmental > Terrestrial > Soil > Wetlands | place: USA...
GATTGAAAAACGAATCGAGGACACCCGTTCGCAGGTTATTGAGCTCTTGCGGGAGAAGGGGGACAGACCGGGGCTTTCCGAAATCGACGCCATTATTGAGCACATTCAAGAGTTCCGTGAGATGGTTCTGCATCTCGGCGAAGGAGGTAATTTCGACCAGCAGCTGCCATCAGCAACCGAGAACGGTCGAGATAGACTCTCAATATTACGCCCGTGCTCGATCTGCGCGCGTCTGGAACGAACACTCTGGGACTTCATGGCGCGAGCACAGTATGAGCTAAGCGTCAGTGAAACACGCCAACGGGAGCATGCTTCGCGCTCAGGTTTTTGTCCGCTGCACACCTGGCAATACGAAACGATTTCATCGCCACAGGGCGTATGCGCCGCTTACCCCACAGTCTTAATGCAATTTGCCAAGGGTCTTCGTACCCTTGCTGAAGGCTACGGCTCTGTCCATTCGGTGGAGAACGGCGTTCGTGCGATGCTGGCCACCAACGCATCGTGCGAGGTATGTGAGCTCCTTTTTTCGGAGGAACGGGCGGTTGCCGGTCAGATCGCACGAAGAATCTCCCGAAACGATCGGGAGGACCCGCCACTTTGCGCCTACCATCTTCATGCGGTTCTCGCCGCGCGACCGGACGACGATGCCGCCAGACGGATCCTGCTCGACCAGGCGCGGACATTCGAGGCGCTTGCCGAAGAGATGCAGAAGTACGTTCTAAAACACACTGCCGTTCGCCATCATTTGACTACCAAAACCGAGAGCCAGGCCGCTTTGGCGGGCTTGTCGCGGCTCGTTGGAAGCCAGAGAGTTGCCGGCCCGTGGAGGATTAATTGACAACAGCGGGCGGTCTCATCACGGCAATCCCCAAACCAACTCCTGGCGAGTCGGATCGACCTCGCGAGAATCAGTTCCGCGGCATTCTGTTCCTGGAACCGTTGACGATCAGCGGCATAGATGGGCAACAAGCACCGGACTTCTTTGTTGATCTGAATCTGGACCAGATTGTTGACTCAATTACGGCCGGCCGCGACGAGTACAACCTGAAGCCTTTCTTTTACGCGCCGCTCAAGACCAAAGACGCGATTTGCTACCGCTATGAGATTCTTCAAGACCTCGAAAACGAGGCGCTATTCGGAAATGTTCGGTCTTTCGCTGAATCCATGCGGGCGATGCGCGGCCATCTCACTCAATCCGAGAAGCTCTACTACAAGCGCCAGAAGCAGGCGTGGTTTCTCGATGCGGCCGAACTCTATTGCGACGCTGTTCGACGGCTTTGCGACGATCTCGACGGGGCTGAATTGCGCTCGCGCGGGTTCCGGGATTTCCGTGCCTTCCTCAAGGAGTACACAGACTCCGCTGAGTTCGTCGCGCTTGACGCGAACACGCAAAAGCTGAAAGCCGATTTTTCGGCAATTCGATACTCGCTCCATATCGACGGGAAACGCATTACAGCCTCGAAGTACAGCTCCGAACCCGACTACGGGGCGGACGTGCTCCAGACCTTTGAGAAGTTCAAGCAGGGCTCTCCGAGGGAATACCGTTTTGAGTTCCACTCTACCCCGGATATGAACCATGTGGAGGCGGCGATCCTCGACTTGGTGGCGGGGCTGTTTCCTGAAACGTTCTCCCTGCTCGAGGAATACTGCACCCGGTACGTCGGATACATGGACCCGACCCTTGCAGCTTTTGACCGTGAAATACAGTTCTACATTGCCTGCCTGGAATATGGCACTCGATTCAAGCATGCGGGGCTCATGCTCTCTCATCCCGCCGTAAGCGACGATTCCAAAGAGATCTATGCTATCGACGCCTTCGATCTAGCATTGGCAAATCGTCTGATCAACGACAAGACACCCGTTGTCACCAATGATTTTTATCTGAAGGACCCGGAACGTATCTTCGTAGTCTCCGGTCCCAATCAAGGAGGGAAAACGACATTCGCTCGGACCTTCGGCCAACTCCACTACCTGGCCGCTATTGGCTGTCCGGTTCCAGCGAGAGAAGCGAAGCTCTTCCTATTCGATATGCTCTTCACACATTTTGAAAAGGAGGAAGACCTTCAAAACCTGACAGGAAAACTCGAGGACGAACTGCTCAGGATACACAGGATTCTCGATTTGGCAACACCGAACAGCGTTCTGATCATGAACGAAAGCTTCCTCTCCACCACATTGAATGACGCTCTGTTCCTGAGCAAGGAGATAATGGAGCGAATCCTTGCGCTCGACACGCTCTGCGTCTCCGTGACCTTCCTCGATGAATTGGCTTCACTGAGCAAAACCACCGTGAGCATGGTGAGTACGGTAGATCCGCGAGATCCAGCGCTCCGGACCTTCAAAATCGTAAGGCGACCAGCTGATGGATTGGCTTACGCGGTAGCGATCGCCGAGAAACACCGCCTCACCTACGATGTTGTGAAATCGCGGATCGCGAACAAAACGCAGGAGGGCTCGTGCTCATGAAAGCCTTTCTGATGTACCGAGATCGGGATTTCGAGGCCCCACCTGAGTCGCGCACGAACGAACGCCGCAGCATAGGCAATGATGCCGCGGTGCACCGTGCGAATAGCAGACTGCCGGCGAATGCCGCCGAGCTTACTCAGGACCTTGAACTTGAAACCCTTTTTTCCGCCATGTCAGGAGGGGACTCCTTTCTTCTCGAAGTCGCGAAAAGTGCCGTCCTCGCCAGCCTTGAGGAGCCGCAGGCGATTCTCTACCGCCAGAACATCCTGAATGACTGCCTGGATCACCCGGCCGTTATCCGTGAGATGTACGGGGTTGCCCTCGAGGCGATCGAGCGGGAGCGGAAGGTCTGGGGATGGATGTCCGTCAGGTACCCGGAAGGTACCCTGCATCGCGCCATCGACGTTCTCGGGATTTTCGTTTCCTTGCTCAAGAAGCTCAGGCATATCGCCGAGGATCAGCGTGCCAGGTTCCATTCCGAAGGATTTCAAAATCTGTTTGAGATGCTCGTTCGGGAACTCAGCGACGATTACGTCCGTACGGTCGAAGAGCATCTCGATCGACTTGCATTTCGCGACGGAGTCGTGATGAGCGCGGAATTGGGTCAGGGCCTCAAAGGTGTCAACTACGTCTTACGAAAACCCTGGGAGGTCAACCAGAGTTGGCTTCAGCGCGTTCAGGATTGGCTTGAACATGTGACATCACGAAACGGCTCACCTTACGTGTACGAAATAGCCGACCGCGATGAAGCTGGATTTCGAGCCTTGTCGGAACTCCGGAGCCAGGGGATTGGCCACGTTGCCGCCGCATTGGCGCAGTCGGCCGACCACATCCTTAGTTTCTTCAACATGCTGAGGCTGGAGTTGGGCTTTTATATAGCCTGCCTGAACTTGCACGAGCAAATGGCTAGGAGGCATCTGCCCACTCGCCTCCCGGAGCTCGTGAATCTCTCGTCCCCAGCGCTCTCCGGCCGTGGCCTCTACGACATCTGTCTCGCCCTGACGACGGACGAGAGGGTTGTAGCAAACGATGTAAGCGGTGACGGCAAAGCACTGGTGGTGATTACCGGTGCCAATCGCGGCGGAAAGTCAACATTCCTTCGAAGCCTGGGCCTGGCCCAAGTCATGATGCAGTGTGGCATGTTTGTTCCTGCCGAGTCCTTCAGAGCGACTGTCGCCCATGGCATCTTCACCCATTTCAAGCGGGAAGAAGACACAACGATGCAGAGCGGGAAGCTCGATGAGGAACTCCGCCGAATGAGCGTCATTGTGGACCAGATCAGGCCTCGCAGTCTCGTGTTGCTGAACGAATCCTTCGCCTCAACGAACGAGCGCGAGGGCTCCGAGATCGCCAGGCAAATTGTCCGTGCCCTGCTCGATTCAGGAGTCCGGGTTTTTTACGTGACCCATCTTTTCGACTTGGCCCAAAGTTTCTACTCGTCGCAACGGAGCGACGCGTTGTTTCTGCGTGCCGAAAGACTCCCTGACGGCCATCGAACCTTTCGTCTGGTCGAAGGCGAACCACTGCCGACGAGTTACGGGGAAGATCTGTATGCGAGAATTTTTGAACCCGCCAACGGCGAGGGCGTTGCACAGCAAGTCACATAATGGTCTCGATAGGGCTGTTTGTTGGGCTCGGTGTGCTGTTTGGAACGCTCGGTGGCGCGATTGCCTACATCATTTTCTACAAGGAGTACATTCACCACTTCGTCGATGCTGGTAAAGCTCGCGGCATGGCTCTTAGGGGTGCGTTGACCGCCTTTCTGTTCTTTCTTGCATTATCAGTAATCGCCGGGTTTGTGATCAGCTACTTTGTAATACCGCAATCGTCGGGACGATAGTCATCGCGCTCGATTAGCACTCGGCGTCGGCAGAAACCGCATCATCACGTCGATCCGTAGTGGCGCAAATTTGATGTGCTTGCCGCTGACGTAAAGAGGGTTGGAGGCCAGCTTGCACATTTCCACAATTTCTCCTGGATTGCCTTTTGCCGATTCCAGTACCTTCTTCCGAAACTCGGCGAGATCGAGTTCTTCTAGGCCGAACGCTTTCGCCGCGAGATCGAAGAGCTGTTCAGAATCGGAGTGGCTCAGGGGTCGAAGTTGGACCATCGTGCGCGGGTCCCAAAAAAGACGCGAGAGTGCTCCCAGTGACCCGACGTCCCGAGCGGTCGCTATGATCGCCATCCCGCGAGCAAAGTACAACCGTTGAAGAAACCTGTACATCGGAAAACTCGCTCCATCAATGCCATCCAGAAAGAGCGTTAGAGGTTCCGCCTCCAGCGAGGTCCACAACAACCCTTTCAAGTGCACGCTTGTTTGAGCAGAGAGCCACTTCCGTACATCGGCGCCAGTTTTCACCCGGCCTCGGAGCGCCGCATGATTTGACAGTAACAGGGCACGCGTCAGCTCAATCAGCAGGCGATGGAGATTGGCCGAGTACACGAGTGGAACGATCCCGCGCCTGTTCGGCAGGTCCGCGATGACCGAATGGACCAACGCAGTCTTACCCGCACCGGCCGGTCCCGTCACGAGCAAAGATTCCCGTTTGCCGAACGCCTGCCTCAGCCGCTCTCGTTCTCCTGATAGCCCGAGCAGCGGAAAGGCGGAATTCATTTGAATACCTCTATTTCACGATCAAGACGCTAGAATGAGCCATGCGAGCCAAGTTCTGTGAACTTCCGCCCCAAAGACGCGCGTACACCTCGGAATGTCCGTGATACCCGATCACCAATGGATCGAACTCACCCAATGCGGCAAAGTCAACAATCGCCTTGACTTCATGCCCGGCAACGATCGTGGTCTCAAGCGCAACATCATGTAAGGCCGCACGCCGTTTGGCCTGCGCGGCCAGTTGGCCAAAATATGTGTCCTCGACCGCCGTGTCAAACGCCCTCTGCGCGCCGTCTGAGCCGTCGTGTGCCACGACGATTTTTTCAAACATTTTGCGCGCCCTTGGTCTTTTGGATTCTAATCACGCTGACATCCGAAATCGCGATTAGGCCCTTGTCCATCATCTCCTCCAGGATGGGCACCAGCCGCTGAATATTCTCGGCCCCGTCGACGATCTGCACAACAATCGGGAGGTCATGCCTGACAAGATGAGACCGGTGAATCTCGGCGGTATCGCCGTAACCCTCCAGCCCACGAAAAACTGTCGCGCCTGCAATCTTCAGTTCCAGGCATTTCTCGATGACGGCTTCATGGAGTGGTTTCCCTTGATAGCGATCTCGCTCCGTGAAATGGAGCCGGAGGAGTTTAGCGGGTTGGTATGGTTGCATTGGCGGTCTCCTCTGGAGGGCTGGAGTGGATGAGGCGGACAATTTCGACATCCGAAACAACGATGAGTCCGTCCTGGAGCATTCCCTCGACTACTTCTGCAGCTTGCTTCAGCTTGTCTTCGGACTCGACGACGGAGATCATAATCGGCAGGTCGTGGGCAACATGAAAAAAGCTCTGCTTATGCGTGTGCCCCTTTGCGCCGTAACCTAAGATTCCGCGGTACACGGTTGCGCCGGCAATGTCCATCATCCGAAACTGCTTGATGATGGCGTCGTAGAGGGGCTCTCCATGCCAGCGGTCGGCTTCGCCCATAAAGATGCGCATCAACTTAGCAACCCCGGCGCTCCGCATGTGGGGTTGCTTGGGCTCGACACTGCGCTTTTCTTTTGTCGCGACTTTTACGACGGTTGTGTCTTGGACTTCGATCATTCCGTCGCTGACCATTTCATAAAGCGTCGGAAGCAACTCTTCCACTTTGGCGGCCGTCTCGACGAACTCAATTCGGATCGGGAGATGTTCCGCGAGCACGTCGACCTTCGGAGTGTGGAGCACGCCATGTCCTCCGAACCCCGCTAGCGCCCGGGTCGCTGTCGCTCCGGCAACGCCTTTATGGATCAGAAAGGACAGGATGGATTCATACAACGGGTTGAGGTGCCGCTGCGTGTCCTCATTAATGTAGATCGTCACTTTCTTAGCGGCTCCCTTCGGTAGCATGCATACCTCCTTCAAAGATGCTCGATCAGCGCTTCGCCGCCGTGATCGATCCAAGTCATACAGCCGCGTATCCAAACAATACACTTCCGATAATGTTGAACAAGCCGAGCCAGCGTCCACCGTCCTTCACGAGGCTGAGCGTCTCCCACTCGAAACTGGAGAACGTCGTGTAGCCGCCGAGGAAGCCAACCACGAGCAACAGCCGCCAGTTCGGGTGGGGCTGAAGCCGCTCGGTGAGCAGGGTCATTAGCAAGCCAATCAAAAACGATCCCGTCACGTTGATCACCAACGTCCCGACCGGGAAATCGAATCACCATGATGTAGCGATCCAAAGCCGCGCCTCCACCGCAAATTGAAGATTCGTGTGAAACTGTTCGATACGAGCCGGGAATTTCTGGCTTTCACGCGGGACTGCATCGCAAGCTTCGCCAATGTTACCCGACTTTTTAGGAAACCCGCGCAGGGCTGGATGGCAGCTCCTACAACGTTCCTGCTATAGGAGTCGTGGGTCGCTGGCCCGACGCCAAGCGGACTCCACCGCTCTTGCACCGATAGAATACAGTACCGCTGGTGAGTACTACAAGCGCTTCCGAACGGCCTTAAACGATGCGTTGCGGCCCGCTCCTCACTCAAGCGTACTGCCGATATGATTGCCATTTTCGTCACGTCAAACGGTAGAGAAAAAGAATAACGAGCAGAAACACGAGGGCATAACTGACGTACCCACTCAAGACTCCGTGGTGCATCCCGGCAAGGAGTCTCGCGATACCGCCGAAAGCGGCTCCAATCGGGTGAAAGAACAGACGATCAACCAAGTGCATCTCTTCGCGTTTGCGGTGAATCGCCGTGCGGAAGTGGACGGCCACCGTTTCCCGAGCGTCTTCCACGATGTTGGGCCGGAAGATTGCTTGAAACACGACCCGTACGGGATTGGAAAATCCTGTCGCCGTATAGGTCATCTCCGGCAACAGTCTCGGTATCCCTCCCGCCCAGACTTCGCCGCCGGCGGCCGCGCGTCGGCGCGTCAAACGGCCGACAACGACATAAGCCACGAGCAGGAAAAGTGCGATCGCAGCAACTCCGTAGGACGGTGACATCGCGAACACCACCGGGTTCTGTTCCGAGCCGCGCAAAAGCAACACGAGTCCGCGCCCGGCGAGCAAATGGGCGCCGGTCTGCGCTCCCAAATTATGAAAGTCCTGGAGGAATGCAGCCGGCAATTGCCCGTTCGATTCGGTAGCAGTGAAGAACGGCGGAACCAGAGCCGTCGTCGCGCTGACGCCCGCGAGCGGTTCCACGGCGCGATCGAGCACGCCGATCGCAAAGGTCGGCAAGATACCCAGAAACAGGCAGGCGATAGCCAGCAGGATCATCGAAGCGCGCGCACGCCGCGAGAGCCCCGTGACGCTGAAGTGCCAGTCGCCGCGCCGGATTCCAAGGAAGCTCATGGCGTAGGTCCGAACGAAACAGGTAACGGCAAGCGCCGCCGTCAGCGCCAGGATCGCTCCGCACAACGCGAAAACCACCTTTACCAATGCCGCGGAAAGCAGCGCGCTCCGCAGAAACGTTTGCAACGTCAGCCATTCGCTCACGAACCCGTTAAACGGGGGAGCCGCCGCAATGGCGAGGCAACCCACAAGGAAAACGATCGACAGCCCCGGCAGGGCGCGAATCAAACCGCCCATCTGATCCATGTCGCGGGTGCCTACGGCGGACTCAATTTCGCCGGCGCCCTCAAAGAGCAGCGTCTTGTAAAGCGAGTGATTGACCGTGTGGTACAGAGCCGCGGTGAGCGCAATCGCCGCGGGTACGGCGATGGCCGAACTCCGGAACGCAAAAAATGCGCCAATCCCTGCCACGATGATGCCAGCGTTTTCAATCGAGCTGTGCGCCAGCATCGTCTTCAAATCAGTCTCGGTGGTTGCATACAGAATTCCGACCAGAGCAGTTACGCTACCGGTGATCAGGGCGAAGAGCCCGGGTCCGATCCCATGCAAGGGTACCAGGTCGCCATTCATACGTAGGATTCCGTAAAAGCCAAGGTTGAGGGTCACCCCCGCCAGCACCGGCACAAAAATGGCGGGTGAAGCAGTGTAACAGCGGGGCAACCAGAAGTTCACAGGGACCAGCCCGCACTTGACTCCAAATCCAAAGAGAGCAAGGACAAACACTCCCCACTCGGCCTGGCCGGATAAATGAGCCGCGGATTCGCGGAGGGCGGAGAACGAAAGCCCTGACGCGCCACCCGCGGCGATCAAGAATGCGATCACCACGGCCAAAAATCCGGCTTCGCTCATGGCAAGCATGATGTAGCCTGCGGACGGATCGGCTTGGCGTTCCTGTCCATGATTGACCAGTAGGTACGTCAGAATCGACATGCATTCCCAACTGATCAGAAAGGTAAGCGCGTCCCCGGCAGTCAAGATCAGGACGACAGAAATCATCAGCGCGAAATGCAACACCGAGTACCGCTTTGCAGGGTAAGAATTCCGGCTGTGCATCATGCAGCCGGGCGCAAATAAACAGCATGATAGGTACACCAGCCCCGCCGCAAACAGGAAGACAGCCGAGAGGGCGTCTAGGCGTAACGTCAGTTCGCCGACGCCGTGTATCGTCCACAGAGGCTGATAGAAGTCCGCACCGGCCGACAATCGCGCCGCGCCGGCGAGCATCAGGAGAATCGAACAGATCCCTCCTTGCCATCCGATAAGAATGATCGCCGCCAGATCGCTGACGAGAGTCGAGAGAACCAGTGCGATGGCACACACGATAAAAAACACCAAAAGCGCGCCACCTGCCAGAGCCGTCATATTAGTGAGGTTCCTCCTTCCGTAAGGACCTCTTTACGTGAAGTGACCACGAGCAAACCGTGAAGAATCGCGAGTGGAGGCGGCGGATTGCCCGGGATTTCGAGATCGACTGGAAGAACCATGCCGACGCCGCCGGCCGACGCGAATGTTCGCCCGAAGACGCCGCCGGAAATCGCGCAAGCTCCGACCGCCACAACCCGCTTCGGCTGCGGCATCGCGTCATAAGTTTTTAGCAAAGGTTCGCGCATATTCTCGCTGACGGGGCCAACCACCAACAGAACGTCCGCTGTCCGCGGAGTCGCGGTAAAAAACATCCCGAGACGGTGAATGTTGTAGAACGGATTGTTGAGCTGCTTGATCTCATGCAGACAGGCGCCGCAGTCGCCCGCATCCACCACCATGATGTGAAGCGACCGTGTAAACGAAGCGGGCAGCGGCTCGAAACCTTTCTTCGCCGCCGGCCACCGGGTCCATTCGAAATCGTTTGCCCAATGGACCGTCGATGGATTCCCAAACCGGCAGCGCTGGCAGTGGATGCAAGTTTCCAAATCAATCACGGCTTCGCGATCCCGCGCGGTTATGGCGCCGACCGGACAATTCGCGGCTGCGCGCGCAGCCTCTTCGGCGGACGCGAACATCGTTGCCACAGGACGTCCCGGCGTGACTCCAGACGCCGTCTCCGGAACTGCCGGATAACGCGTCGATGGAATCCCTCGCCTAACGCCGTTCCAGAACCAGAAACTCATCGGTCACACTCCGTCGCGGACAATCCAAAGGTCGCCAGAATGATCGGGAAATCCTGAAACGCGAAATCTTCGACGGCGACGTGGAACCCCAACCAGTTACGGAAAGACGGCGTCAGAATGCGGTAGCGCTCAACGCGACCTTCCGAATCCAGCCGCACGCCATGCATGGCGGCGCCGATCGGCGCCTCAGTCCACCCAAATCCGACCGTAGAAGCGGTTGCCTCCACTGGAATGCTGCTGTCCCCCGGTTCAAGCGAGTCGACCGCCTGATGAACCAGGCGCGCGGATTCCCGGGCTTCCGCGAACAGCACGCGCAGCCGGGCATAACCGTCGCCCTCTTGTTCGCAGGGCGCGTCGAACCGATATTCGGAATAGGTAGCGTACGGGCACGCTTTCCGCAGATCGCGTGAAACACCCGATGCTCGCGCGACCGGTCCCACGAGATCCAGGTCGCGGGCGTTTTCCGGGCTGATCGCGCCTACATCCTCGAGCCGATCGAGAAAACTGCTGCTATAGCGCAGGCGCTCTTCCAGGATTCGAAGCTGCGAATCGGCGCTATCAATGGCGCGGAGAAGATCGCGGCAGGCAGTTTCCTCGAAATCCCGCCGCAATCCTCCAGGAGTATTGAGCCCGAACAAATAGCGGTGTCCGGTAAATGCCGCCGACGCGCGCAGCAGTTGTTCCTCGATGATTGCAGCGTGCGCTTCGGAAACGCTCAGCGCCGTCGATTGACAAATCCCCTGGATTGCTCCCGCGTGATGCCGGAGCCGCTCCAATTCGGCGAGCACGACCCGAAGCCGCCGCGCACGCCACGGAACCTCGGCACCCGCGGCGTTTTCGATCGCCTGACAGAATGCCAGCGAGTGCGCGAAAGCAGACTTCGCCGAAAACCGTTCGGCAAGCAGCAAAACGTCACAGACCGCCTTCCCCTCAGCGATCTTTTCCACCGCACGATAGTTGTAAAACAGGCGCGGAACTTCCCGGATTACATCCTCGCCGACGGTCTCCAGCAGGAAATGGATCGGCTCACCAAGACCTCCTTCATACACCGGTCCGACCGGCATCGCAAATGAGCCTGGATCCTCCACAACCAGTTTGGGACGCCATTTCTCATTCGGTTTCCGCTCAAAATTAAGCGCGTTTGCGTCGAACGCCTTGCGCATGGGCGCGATGTGCTCTTGCCAGGTCTCGTCGTGAAGGATAAAATCGCCGAGACGCGGATGACCCTCAAAATCGATGTCGAACAGATCCTCCGCCTCCCGCTCATACCAATCTGCCGCGTGAAGCTCGGCGACAATGCTGGGGATCGTCTTTTGATAAAGTGGCGCGCGCACGACGACGTCCACCCAGCCGATATTCTGCAGCAGGAATAGATACTGGAGCGTCCATTCGCGCAAACGCTCTTCGACGATCAATCCGCCAAAAGATCCTCCGGCTTCCCAAAACAGAAACCTGCTTACGACTGGAAGAAGCGACAGATCCAGAACGCGAATCACCAGGCCCGGGGCTTCCTTCAAGACGGAGAGACCCGCTCGGAATCGCTCTTCGAGGAGGATTGTCAGGCCCTCAACATCCAAAGGCGAATGTGAAGGGGGAGCGGACGTCATGCTCAATGCCCTCCCAATTGGTGTGCTGCGAGCTGCAACAGATCATTCACCGGTGCAGGAATATAGACCCCGAGGACGAGGACCGGTACCGCCCCGGCCAACACGGCGATCCGGCAACTTGGAGGAAGCAATTTCTGCCCGTCAAACGCCGTCGAGGCCTCACCAAATGTCATGCGGTTTACGTGCATCAGGATTGCCACAAATGCAATTACGATCAGAGCGGCCAAAATCGCCACGACGGCGTACTGCCCTGCACGCAGGCCCGCCGAGAGGATGGAAAACTCACTCAAAAAGATTGGAAACGGTGGCGCCCCAGCGATCGCTAGGGAGCAGAACAAGAGCGCCGAAGCGGCGAACGGCGAAACGCGGAAAAGGCCACGCACCGACGCGATCTCCCGTGTGCTTATTGTGAGCAGAACTACACCGGCGACATAGAAGCACAGCGACTTTGTGATCGCGTGATTCAGCATCTGCGAGACCGCGCCAAAGTCGGCCGCCTGCGTGGCGAGTCCGGCCGCTGTCAGAATGATGCCCATGTGTTCGACCGTCGAAAACGCGAACATGCGCTTGTAATCTCGCACCTGAAGCAACAGAAACGCCGCGATCCCGACCGAAATCAGGCCGAGCACGACCATCCACTGCCCCAACCGTGCGACCGGCGAAGCCAATACAATCGAAAGCAAGCGGAGAATGACGTACAGCGGAACGGTTGTTTTCACGCCGGAAAGAACCGCGCAAACTGGGGTCGGCGCCTGGCTGTGGGCGTCCGGCAGCCAGGTGTGCATCGGTGCCAGACCGGACTTCGCTCCAAATCCGACGAACACGAGAAGAAATGACAGCTTCAAAAGATTCGGATCCATCGCCGCAGCGTTCGACCGAAGTCCTTCCCATGTCTCCCATTCCCCGCCCGCGGACCGGTAAGCCCAGAATAATGTCAAAAAACCGAATAGGGCGATGGGTGCACCCATAATCGTGAGGACCGCGAATTTCCAGGCCGCTTCGAGCGCGCCTGCGGTGGTCTCGAAGCCCACCAGAAGTGCCGCGAACAGCGTTATCAGCTCCACGCCGACCCAAACTAAGTTCGCTTCAGCCAGCGCTGGAACCACCAACAGCGCAAAGGCGAAAAGATTGTAATTGGAGTAAAACCACCACAACCGCGCTTGTTCCTCGTGCTCGGTACGCCGCATGTAGCCGCCGGCGAAGACTGCCGCGAGCGCGGAAACCAGGCTGACGATTACCAGCACCAGCGCGCTGAGTCCGTCCGCTTCAAACCATCCGGCAAGGCCGATGACTTTGCCCTCCGCCAAAACCCGTACCGCGACCACAACCGACAGGACGAACACCGCCCATGTCAACAGAACCGTGATCGGCCAGGCCGCCCTCCGCAGCGGCTTGATCCAGCACAGCAGTGCTGCGAACAGCGGAAGACCGACAATCAGCATCAACGCCATGAAACCGGTTCCTCCTTTAACTCGCCCAGCGCGGCCGCCTGCGTTGTTCCGAGCGTCTGCCGAATGGTTCGCGTTAGCAGGCCCGCGACCACAGCGATCAAGATCACGTCGATCGCTATGGCGAGCTCAGCAATCAACGGCAGTTCGCTCGCGATTGCTACGCCGGCGAGAAATGCACCGTTTTCCATCGCAAGAATGCCAATGAGTTGGGGAATGGCTTCCCTACGCGCGATCAGCGACCACGCGCCGATCAGCACTCCGGCGAGTCCGATCGGCAGATTCACTCGAATCACGGGATCGTTCGCGACAGACGCAAGGGGTCCAGCGAGAAACTCCGCCGCGATCGCCAGAAGCAGAGCGATCAGCAGCGACGCGGGGATATTCACGACCTGTGAAATCTCCCGTCGTTCATAGTAATCGCCCGGCAACACCCGGCGCAGAACCCACGGGATCGCAATCACTTTGGCGGAAATCGTGATCGCCCCAAGGGCCCACAAATGCATCGAACCGCGGCTGTAGCCAAGCAGAAAACAGGACGCGGTCAAAAGGAGGGACTGAACGATGAAGAATCGAACGACTCCCTGGACCTGCCGGGTCGCGACCATGGCAAAAGCCGCGATGAGAATGAGCCCCGCACACAGAGCATTTAGTGCTTGCGGTACCGAACCTGGCATTTTTCACGCTCCCGGGAAGATGCTCGTCACCATGGCGGCGACGGAAGTGATGAAAGCTGCTCCTAAGAACTCGCTGATCCTGAAGAGGCGCAACTTGGCAAGCGACGTCTCTATCGCCACCAACACCAACGCGAACAGAAACACTTTCAGCAGAATCTGCGGAATGGCCGCAAACACCGCCGCCGGGTAGGCGCCATGCGCCAGACCCCAAGGCGCCAACAGAACGTTCAAGAAAATGCAGGCGAGAACCAGAAATTTCATCTGGCCGCCCCATTTCATCAGTGCCGCGCCACGTCCTGAATACTCCAATCCTTTCGACTCGTCAATCATGGCCAGTTCGAAATGACCTGTCGGATTGTCCACCGGAATCCGTCCTCCTTCAGCCAGGATCAGCATCAAGAATGCAATGAGCAGCAGAATGTGAGCGGGAGAGAAAAACGCCGCCGCCGAGGCAACCCACCTCTGCTGGACGATATACGGAATCGTCGATTGCGCGACGAACGAAACCGTAAAGAACACGATCATAAAAACAGGCTCTGCAAGAAAACCCACCATTCGGGTTCGGCTTGCTCCCATGGGCCCATAGGGATTCCCCGTATCGACCGCGGCTAGCGCCGAAAAAAAACCGGCTAAGGCAAGGTAGAATCCCGCTCCCACCATGTCGGCCATGAAAGCGAAAGCCAGCGGATAATCGGTAAGCACGGGAATCAGCGTCGCCACGAAGATCGGCGTGATGAACACGAGGTAAGGCGTAAATCGGAAGATCCACGTCGTCTCCGCCGAGATCACTTCATCCTTATGGAACAATTTCCAGATGTCCCGGTAAGGCTGGACAATGCTTGGTCCGCGGCGGCTCTGGACCATCTCCTTGAGACGGGAAAGCGCGCCGGCGTAAAGCGGC